>Ga0169931_10000266_pt1 | contig 85521 bp, 67 predicted proteins | sample Kivu_15m_20L_FD_129675 | JGI IMG/M metagenome (GOLD analysis project Ga0169931, IMG submission 129675) | Freshwater microbial communities from Lake Kivu, Western Province, Rwanda to study Microbial Dark Matter (Phase II) - Kivu_15m_20L... | ecosystem: Environmental > Aquatic > Freshwater > Lake... | reverse complement strand
TCGGCGGCGGACGTAGCGGCAACACCAGCCTTCATGGTTTCACTCCCCGACCGCTTGTCTGAGATCCGGGTGGGCCGTGTCACGTTCGATCTTTCCGTCGCGGAAATGTATCTGACGTCCGGCGTAGCCGGCGACCTCGTTCTCATGTGTGATCACCACCACGGTGATACCCTTTTTATTGAGATCCTGCATCAGGTGCATGATTTCCACCGTCGTCCTGCTGTCCAGGGCTCCGGTGGGTTCATCGGCAAGAAGGATCCGCGGGTGATTGGCCAGGGCGCGCGCGATCGCCACGCGCTGCTGCTGGCCGCCTGAGAGCTGCATGGGGCGGTGATCCATCCGCGAGCCCAGCCCGACCAGCTCAAGGCATTCCCTCGCACGTGCATCTATGTCTCCGACATCCTTTCGGGCATAGCGGAGGGGAAGCCGGACATTCTGGAAGGCGTCCTGTCTAGCCAGAAGATTAAACTGCTGGAAAACAAAACCCAGCGTCTCGTTTCTCAGGTCCGCCAGCTCGTCCCGCGACATCTCAGACAGCGCGCGGCCATTCAGCCACATTTCTCCGGAGGAGGGTCGGTCCAGGGCGCCGATCAGGTTCATCAGCGAAGACTTGCCTGACCCTGACGGGCCCATAATGGCGACAAACTCCCCCTCAAAGATGTCGAGGTCAACGCCATCCAGCGCGCGGACCTCCTGATCGCCCATCCGATAGACCTTTGTGAGATCCTTGCAGGAGATGATGGGGGAGCGATCGGACATAACAGCTGGGCCTGATCAGGACGTCTTGTCGGCGCTTGGGGCGACGGCGCGCAACACAAACGTGTCGCCCTCCTCAGCGCCGCGGATGATCTGGGCATTTTCTCCGTCGCTGAGGCCGATGACGAGCTGGTGGGGTTCCAGACCGCCTTTGTCGTTTACTCTGTAAACGGTCACGCGTCTCTGGGTCTGCATTTCTTCGCGGGCTTTCTGAACAAGGGCATATTCGGCCTCGCTGAGGTTACGACGAAAAACTGCTTCCTGAGTCTGCAGCATTCGCGCCATCCGTTCCTGACGTTCCTGTTGCTGGACCATCCCCTGGGGCGGTCCGAAGCCTCCGCCAATGATCTGCCCGGAGTTACGTTGCTGCGGCTGAGGCATCGAGGACATGGCCTTCTGCATTTCTGCCTGCATATCGGCCATTATCCGCTGGACGCGCGCCTCTTCAACGCCTGCTGAGGTCAGCATCTCACGGAACTGTCCGGCGCCTCCGGGGCCGCCCTGTCCGGCGCCACCCTGTCCGGCGCCACCCTGCCTGGGACCACCCATTCCGGAGCCCTCCGCCTGACCGGATGCCGCGACGCCGCGTCCCTGACCGCGGCCATCCGCCTGATCCTGCCGGCTGGCCCTCATCTGGTCTCTGAGGGCCTCCATGATCTCCTTGGGAGGCTGGAAGCGGGTGGCGTCGAAGTCCACCCGCAGTGTATCCGACACCCGATCAGCTGTGATCTCAACATTCGCGGTCATGCCGGGCAGGAGCCTGCCATTCGGGTTCCGCGCGTTCACCACGACCGTGTACATGACGACATTCTGCTGCTCGACCCCGAGCTGGCGGACCTGAACGACAGAGCCCTGAAAGCGTTCACCTGGAAATGCATCCACCGTGAAGACGGCAGGGTCGCCCGGGTCTATCCCGCCGATATCCGACTCAAAGACAGCCGCCTCGATCTCAATCTGGGAGAGATCTGCTGCAACGGTGAAGAACTGAGCGACAGACTGCGAGGACTGGACTGTCTGACCGACCTCGACTTTTCGGGAAAGAATGACGCCGTCAATGGGCGAGCGGATCTTTGTCCGCTCGAGCTTTGTCTGTGCGTCCTGCACAGTCGCCCTGGCGGTGTCCAGGCCGGCGAGCGCCGATTTCAGCGAGACCTCTTCGCTTTCAAGGGCAAGCTTTGCATTGATGTAGGATTGCTCAGCCTGTTCCCACGCCTGCTGTGAGATAGCCTGTTCTGAATAGAGCAGCTTCTGTCGATTGTAAGCTTTCTCGGCGACATCCAGAGCTACCTTGGCGCGATTGATCGACGCGCGGCTGTTGTCGACGGAGGCCTGCGCCTGCTTCAGGCGCGCCTGAGACTGGGAAACGGCGTTCTGGAAGGTTTCAGGATCGACCTGTGCCAGGACCTGATTCTTTTTCACTGCGTCATTAAAGTCGACATAAATCGCAGTGATCTTGCCTGAAACTTCTGAGCCGACCTCGACTTTTTCACGGGGCTGGACAGCCCCGGAGGCTGAGACGACACGCGACACGTCTCCTCTCTGGACGCTCGCTGTTTCAAACGTGTAGTTCCCTTCAGCTGTCGCCGGGGGTCCTGAGAGAACGACTGCAAGGGTTCCGACAGCCAGGACTGCGGCGGCGGCAAGACCGATTAAAACGATTTTCTTCATCGTGGGTTTCGTAGCCTTTACCGGACGGCCTTTCCGTATCACCTGTATCGATGACCGTCACATGCTTACATGTTTAGGTCTGAAGGATCGTTATTCCGTTTCCGACTCAAGAAAATATCAGAATTGTATCTGTCTGTCGCATCTGCAACGTCTTCGCAGTCAGTCCGGGGAGCTTAAAATCCAAAGCAAAGGCGTTTCCTGTTACTGGCGGGGGAAAAGTGTTATTCGTTTCATAACAAAGTCGTCTGCTTTGACCTGTGATCAGTTTCAGCCCGTCAGCGGTGAGTTATGCTTGAACTTCGCCAGCTGTGGCAGAGCGTAGGGTCCGAGCCTCTTTTTTCAGGGGTCAATCTTGCAGTGCCGCGCGGCGAGCCCACCTGCCTGATCGGACTTTCCCCTGCCGGGCGAGCGCGCCTCGTGCGGCTGCTGACCGGACAGACGCGCCCGCGCCGCGGCTTCATCCGCCTCGACGGGGAGGATGTTTCCCGCCAGCGTCGTCGCGGGCGCGTTCTACGGGTAGGGGCGGAAGGCTATCTGAGGCGGGCGGGGGCGGTTTCGCGCGTCGTCGGGGAAGCCTGCGCCGCCCGTGTCGGGCTTGAAAAACATCTGGCGGAGCCCACCCATCTGCTCAATCCCGAGCAGCGCGTCAGGCTTGCCCTGGCGGTGGCGCTTGAGACCAAACCTGCGCTTCTGCTTCTCGATGCGCCTGCCGCACGGCTTGGGTCAGAATCGCGGGTGCGTCTGGCCACCGATCTCGGCGCCATGACGGCGGACGTCGAGGGTGTTGTTCTCCTGGCGGCGGGTGGACCGGACGAGGCGCTCGGTCTCGGGGGACATACGGTGATTGTCTCGGGCGGGTTCATCCAGCAGTCCGGCAGCCACGGCGAGCTTATCAGCCAGCCTGTCAGTCTCACAGCAGCCAGGGCGCTGGCCTGGCCTGCGCTCAACTGTCTGCCCATGCGCCTCGAGGCCGGGCGCGTCCGGCTGGACGACGGCGCTATCCTCCATCTGCCTGAGAGTGTCGCCCTGCCATCTGCAGGTCGGGGCGTGCTTGCATTTCATCCCGCAGCCTCGAGGCTGGAGCGCGAAAGTTCCGACTGCATCCGTTTCGTCTCACGTGCGAGGGGTGAGCATGTCGTCGCCGACCGGATCTACGAGAGAGTGAGCTTTGCAGGATCTGACTGGCTCGCGCCGAGGCGGGCGGCGCCGCCTGAGCAGGGCGCGCTGCTGAATATCTTTGTGGACGCATCCAGCCTTTATGTTTTCGATGCGGAGGGATTACTCATCCGGCAGCATGCCGCCTGTCACAATCCAATCACAGATGCGGCATCCTGACGGCTTGGCAACATGCCGGCCGTTTCTTCGGAACGCGCGCCGCCGGCATGCAGAGACATTGGTCGTCGCAAGGGAGCGTCAGATCAGAGTTTACTCCGGACTGATCATTTTTTCGGGCCGTACAAGCTCGGTAAATTCGCTGTCAGTCAGATAGCCCCCGCCGACTGCCTCCTGCCGGAGGGTTGTGCCGTTCCTGTGAGCCGCCTTGGCGATTTTCGCGCAGGCATCATATCCGAGACGTCCGTTCAGCGCTGTGACCAGCATGAGCGAATTCTCGACGCCCTTGGCGATGTTATCGATGCGGGGCTCAATCCCTGCGATGCAGTTGTCCGTGAATGATATAGCGGCGTCGGACAGCAGGCGCACCGACTGAAGAAAGTTATACGCCATCATAGGGTTGAAGACGTTCAGTTCGAAGTGCCCCTGGCTGCCGGCAAACGCGATCGCTGCATTGTTACCCATGATGTGGGCGCACACCTGCGTCAGGGCTTCGCACTGCGTGGGATTTACCTTGCCAGGCATGATGGAAGAACCTGGCTCGTTTTCTGGCAGAGCAAGCTCGCCAAGACCAGCGCGCGGGCCTGATCCCAGGAAGCGAATATCGTTTGCAATCTTGAAGCACGAGGCGGCGACCGTCGTGATCGCGCCATGGCTCATGACCATCGCGTCATGCGCGGCAAGCGCCTCGAACTTGTTTGGAGCCGTGGTGAAAGGCAGTGCGGTGATGCCAGCAATCCTCTCTGCGACAATTCGGTCGAAACCTCTGGGAGAGTTCAGTCCAGTCCCGACCGCGGTGCCCCCCTGCGCGAGCTCCATGAGCCCCGGCAGAGTTGATCTGATACGGGAAATACCGTTCTCGATCTGCTTGGCGTAGCCGCTGAACTCCTGGCCGAGTGTAAGTGGTGTTGCATCCTGAGTGTGCGTACGGCCGATCTTTATGATGCCGCTCCATGCGGCTGATTTCTCATTGAGCGCATTGAGCAGGTGGTTAAGCGCGGGAAGAAGATCCTGTGAGATCTGTTCTGCGCACGCAATGTGCATGGCGGTCGGAAATGTATCATTCGATGACTGGCTCATATTCACATGGTCGTTCGGGTGGACGGGCTTTTTTGAACCCATTACGCCCCCGAGCATCTCGATCGCACGGTTCGAGATGACCTCATTTGCATTCATGTTGGACTGTGTGCCGGATCCGGTCTGCCATACGACAAGCGGGAAGTGATCATTCAGTTTGCCGTCGATGACGTCCTGGGCTGCGGCGATAATGACCCTGGCGAGGCTGGTGTCCAGTTTTCCGAGCTGGAGGTTGGCTTCAGCAGCGGCTCTTTTGACTATTCCCAGAGCTCGGATGATCGGCGCCGGCTGCTTTTCCCAGCCGATTCTGAAGTTACCGAGCGATCGTTGGGCCTGCGCCCCCCAGTAGCAGTCTGCTGCTACATCGATCGGGCCGAATGTGTCGGTTTCAGTGCGGGTTGGTTGTGTCATTCGCCTGCTCCCAGCTGCGGACATCTGAGCCCGGACCTAGACCCGCAAGGGTAGGCATTCAAGTCGCAAGACGTGAGAGGTAAGGTTTATGGGCGGCATTGCTCTCCCGGCTGGGATGGCTGATGCTGGCGGGCCGGCGTTCAGGCGGAATGAGGTAAGACGGCGAGTGCGTATGGTCAGGAACGCGGGCGCATTGGGACGCTTGAAGGAACATTTCTCATCCGGCGGCGGACCAGAGGCGGTCGGGGCGGCGCGGATGTTACCCGTCTGCAGGCGTCTTTCGACCGTCTGCCTCTTGTGTCCGTGGGCGTCATGAGTCCTGGGTCATCCGGCGGGGCCGGCCCATGGGTGCGCCACGGCAAAGTGCGGGCCCGTTCTGCAGCGGGCGGCTATCTTGAGGTGCAGATTGAAGGGCTGACAACACAGGCCAAATACTACAAGCCGCTGCTGAAAGAATTCTTCCGGCTTCATCTTCCCGTGCGCCCCCGGTGGGGCGACTGGTCGGCTCATATCGTGATGGAGTTTACAGGTGATCCCCCCCACATGGATCTTGATAACCTTGCTAAAGCCCTTCTCGACAGCGCAACCGGAGCCGCGTTTCATGATGACAGCCAGATAGCCCGTCTCCTTGTCGAGCGACGCCGGTGCGAGTGCGATGGCGTGTGGATGGCGCTGGCCCCTCTTTAGCGGATCGCGGGTGTCTCACGCGGATTTGCCGGAACGGCAGACGGGAACGGGCTCGACAGGGGCGAGAATGTAAAACTAATCTGGGGCGAGACGCATAGCAGCCTCTTCAGACGGGTTGGTGCGGCTGAACGGGAGGAAGGATATGAAGGATTTGCTCAAGCGCGTTTCAGTGGCGGCCGTCGCCGCCGTTCTGCTGCTGATCCAGCCGGCCCACGCCCAGCGTCAGGGTGCGGGATCAGGCGTCAATTTCGCTGCCGAGGGCGGGGAACCCGTTGAGGGGCCAAAAACGATTGGAGGAGAAAAAGCCTTCATCAGTCCTGTGCCCTATTTTCGTGATCTGGCTCCCTGGGACCCGGCCTATCAGCCCCCACGCACACCGGACGGCAAACCTGATTTTCAGGGCGTGTGGTCAACCGCCTCGCTGACGACCCTGACCCGGGCGTCGGGACGAAACGCAAACATTGGCGTCGATACGCTCGTGATCCCTGACGACAGGATTGCTGAGGTAACTAACCGGGCCGGCTATACGGCCGCCTTCCGCGATTCCCAGCGCCGAACCGACCCAAATGCGGGTGTCTTTACCGATCGCAATACCGATGCAGGATACAATGCCTTCTGGATCGATCCTGGCTCTGAGTTCGCCAAGGTCAATGGCGAGTGGCGGTCCTCATGGATCACGTCTCCGGCTAACGGGCAGGTGCCCTATAATCGGGCCGGAAGCACGGCGGCCGGATCGCGTATGGCGTCTGCAGGCAGTGTAGCCAACACAGGACCCGAGATACGTACGCTGGGCGATCGTTGTCTGGTCTCCTTTGCAAATCAGGGCGGTCCGCCTCTGACAAACGCTATGTACAATAATCATATCCGTATCGTGCAGACGCCTGACCACATGATGCTTGAGATCGAGATGAACCACGACGTCCGCGTCGTCCGGATACAGGCGCCTGGCGAGACGGAGGCGCGCCTGCCAGGCAGTATTCAGCCTTGGTTTGGCGATTCCATAGGATGGTGGGACAGGGACACGCTGGTGGTCGAGACGCGCAATCTGCATCCCCTGCAGGCCCGCGGGCGCATCCCTCTTTCGAAAGACGGCAAAGTCATCGAGCGTTTCCGGCGCGTGTCGGATGTCGAGATCGACTATACCTTCGAAGTCGTGGATCCGGTCAGCTACACACAGACATGGACGGGCCAGATGCCGTTGAGGCGCTCGTCCGAACAGATCTATGAGTATGCCTGCCATGAGGGCAATTACGCTCTTGCCGGAATTCTGGCGGGCATGAACCGTGGTATTGATACCGCCCTTTCAGCTGAGGGCGAGTAAGCCTTCTGGTCGGGGCGCCGGCTGTACCTGCGTGCAGCCGGCCCGCGATGGACTTTTTCGGGTCAGCGCCGTACGCCGCGCAGGAAGATAGACACGGCCCGTCGCGCCCGGGTCTCTATAAGGGCCGGAGACAGGACATCGTTGTTGGCCAGCAGAAGCCTGAACCCGGCGTCCTGCATCACCATTCCGATCAGCATTGCCGACGCGTCGATCGGGTCGTCGATCTGATATCTTGCCTGCATGACGGGAGACGATAGCCAACGGGCAAGAACCTCCCGCGGAAAGCCTTTCGGTCGCGAGGCGTTTATGAGTTCGGGATATCGCCTTACCTCCGAAATGATGAGCCTTGCCAGGGCCATAGAGCGCCGGGAGGTGAAATGGGTGACCATCCGCACCAGCATCTCATAAAGTTCCCGCTCGATATCGGCCTCAGCGGTTGGGGGAGGGAACTCGCCCATATCGGCTACATTTTCGATCAGCAAAGCCCCCAGGAGCTCAACCTGGCTCTTGAATTCCCGGTAGATCGTCTTTTTTGACATACCGGCCAGCTGGGCGACGGCGTCCATCGTCGCCTGTTCAGGGGGGCCATCGAGAAAAATTGACCGGGCGGCGGCGAGAATTCGCTCGCGGGGCGAGTCGGTTGCCGCTGCGCTCTCGATCACCTGCATGACAGCACCGAATGACAAATCGTGATCGACGTAACACGATCATCATATTTGCAGTCTATCAAAAAACAAGATAGGGAAACGGAGAAGTTTCCGAGTTGGGCGCGATGGACCTCCCCGCACAGAACCCGGCCGGCAAGAGAGACTGCGCCTTCTGCGGAAGGTGCGTCTTTTGCTGCGTCACGACGACGCGACCGCATGTTCCGCATGCGGGGGGTGAGCGTCGGCGCCGCGCGTTCCCCGAGAACCAGACGGACGGCGCCAGGCGTGTGCGATCCTCGATGAACCGCCTGAGCCGCAGTGGTTTCTGCGGATACAGCCGTCGTGACACGTTTGCGGACATCGCCTCCCCTGGGCGGCTGCGTAAGGATTACAGCACATGAGCAATTGGCAAAAGTTGATCCCCGCAGTGCTCGGCGTGGGAGCTGGTCTTGGCTTTCTTCTTGCGCCCGGCTGCGGCGGCAAGCCGGCCCCGGCCGCTGAGGCTGCGGTGACCCCGGGTCCGGCCGGCGCCCAGGCCATGCGTGTGACGCAGATAGGCCTCCGCGACATAGCCGATGAGGTAATCGCCACTGGCAGGCTGGTGGTGCGGGAGGAAGCATCCGTCGCCTCAGAACTTCCAGGCTATCGCGTGTCGGCTGTTTATGTCGACGAGGGGGACTGGGTGAAAGCGGGCGAGGCGATGGCCAAACTTGATGATGCGCTCCTTCAGGCTCAGATCGCCCAGGCGGAGGCTCAGCTGGCCACACAGAAAGCCTCCCTCGAGTTCAAGCGAAACCAGCTGCAGCGAGCCGAAGCGCTCCAGCAGGAGGGCGCGTTCTCCCAGGAGCTGCTAGAACAGCGGAGGATGGAGACCGCCGCAGCCGAGGCCTCCTTTAGCGCCTCCCAGGCTGTCCTCAACGAGATGAAAGTGCGCCAGTCCCGAATGGTGTTGCGCGCCCCCGTATCGGGCGCAGTGCTGCAGCGCGCGCTCCGGCCTGGCGATATCTCCGGCGCCAGCCCCACGCCGTATTTCCGTATTGCCAGAGATGGACTTATCGAGCTCGATGCCGAGCTGGCTGACGCCTCACTTGCGCACATAAAGGTTGGCGACAGCGCGTTGGTGACGCTGACATCCGGAAAGACCGTTCAGGGTCGTATTCGCTTCATCTCTCCACGCGTCGATCAGAATACCAATCTTGGCCGCGCACGTGTCGCGTTGCCATTCGACGCCAGCCTGCGTCCGGGCAGCTTCGCCCAGGCGCGATTCAGTACCGCCTCCGCCGGCGTGCGCGCTGTGCCGGCAAGCGCCATTCGCTATGAGGCCGGTGGCGCGTCTGTGATGCTTGTCGACGAGGCGAATACTGTCCGCCAGACCCCTGTAAGGCTCGGCCAGCGCGCAGGCGGCTATGTCGAGCTTGTCGACGGGCCACCCGTCGGCTCGCGTGTGCTGTCGACGGGAGCTGCATTCGTCCTCGATGGTGATCTGATTGTTCCACTCGGTGACAGTACGGTTGAGGGCGCATCCGGTTCGGGGGAGCGGTAGCATGAACCTGCCGATTTCAAGCTGGGCGATTCGCAATCCGATTCCGGTCGTGGTGGCCTTCTCGCTGCTCATCGTCGCCGGGATCTATTCCTACACCCGCCTTCCGGTAAAGCAGTATCCCAATATTGCGTTTCCGATGGTGGTGGCGACCGTGATACAGGAGGGCTCAGCCCCCACTGAGCTCGAAAACCAGGTTACGCGCATTGTCGAGAACTCGATTGCAAGCCTGCCGAATATAGAGGTTATGCAGTCAACCGTAACGCTGGGAGTATCCACCACAATCATTCAGTTCGAGATCGGCATTGACCTTCAGAAAGCAAAGGATGACGTCGAATCGCGTGTGAACCAGATCCGGACGCAGCTGCCTCAGTCGATTCAGCCGCCTATCATCAACGCCCTCGACTTCACCGGAGGTGCGCTGATGACGTTTGCCGTCTCGCATCCGGACATGTCTGCGACTGATCTGTCCTGGTTTATTGATGACCGCATTGCGCGTGACCTTCAAAGCGTCGGCGGTGTCGGTCAGGTCTCGCGCGTCGGGGGGGTCAATCGCGAGATCAATATCGTGCTCGACCCGGTAAGGATGTCGGCAGTCGGCGTAACGGCCGCAGAGGTGAACGGCGCCCTGCAGCGCAGCTACCGCAACTATGGAGGCGGTCGCGCAGAAGTGGGTGGATCGGAAACGACGATCCGCACGCTTGGCGAGATGATGACCGTTGATGAACTGCGTAATCTCTCGGTCCCCCTGCGCGGTGGCGCCTCTTATGTGCGTCTGGATGACATTGCCGATGTCGGTGACGGATCGGCCGAGGTGAGATCGTTCGCGCTGCTGAACGGCCGGCCGGTTGCAGGCTTCAATGTCGTGAAGGTCGATACCGCCTCTGAGGTGGATGTTGAAAAAGGAGTGCTTGAGGCGATCGCCCGCCTCGAGGCGTCCAACCCCGGCCTGAAGATTACTCAGATCTTTTCTATGACCGAGGATACCAAGGCTAATTTTCACGCGACCGAGGCCGTACTCATTGAGGGGATGATCCTCGCGGCGCTCGTTGTGTTTCTATTCCTTCGCGACTGGCGGGCGACAGTTATCGCCGCCCTGGCTATGCCGCTGTCTTTGATTCCCACTTTCTTTGTGATCTTTCTGCTCGGTTTTTCGCTTAACATCGTGACGCTCCTTGCCCTCACTCTGGTGATCGGGATTCTCGTGGATGACGCGATTGTGGAAATCGAGAACATTCAGAAACGAACCATGGCGGGCTATACGCCGTTCCGCGCAGCCATGGAGGGGGCTGACGCCATCGGCCTCGCGGTTCTGGCTACGACGGCCTCAATTGTCGTGGTATTTCTTCCGACGTCATTTATGGGCGGCATGCCGGGTCAGTTCTTCATTGAATTCGGCATTACCGTAGCCGTCGCTGTTGTCTTTTCTCTTCTTGTTGCGCGTTTCGTGTCGCCTCTGATGGCGGCCTATTTTCTGAGGCCCACGGGCCCTGGCGGTCATCGGGATGTCAGGAGACTGCCGCGCTTCTACGAAACGACGCTCATATGGTCTCTCAGGCACAGGCTGGGAGCCTCAGCCATCGGGCTTGCCGCCTTTCTGGGGGCTGTCGTTGCATTTGCAGCACTCCCTAAGGGTTTCATTCCAACCGAAGATCCCGGCTACATCATGTTCAATATCGCCGCGCCTCCGGGCACGACGCGCGAGCAGATGGAGGGCCATGCTGCGCGGCTCAATGATCTCTTGTCCCGTCAGCCGGATGTGAAGGACGTCTTCATATCGATCGGTTCGGGCAGCGCGGGTGGGCAGGCTGCTGCAGCTGGTGGTGGAGGGGGCGGCGCTGGTCTGACATCCGGGTCCGCCACCCTCGTCATGGTTGACGACCATAAAATGACAACTGAACAGCTCAAGCAGTACATCCGGCCGCAGCTGAGGCAGATACCTGATATCCGCGTTACAGCTCTTCTCACGGGTGGCGGGCCGAGCGGCTCGGATGTGAATATACTGCTTACCAGCGAAGATGCCGCCGCCCTCGATAAAGCGCAGCTCAACCTTCTCAATGAGATGAAGGGTCTCAGTGCGGTAAAGAATCCGCGTCTGTCGCCTGAGCCCCCGGGACCGGAGCTGATCATTCGTCCGCGTGTTGAGGAGGCGGCAAGGCTCAATGTTTCGACCGACGCTATTGCCCAGGTCGCGCGCATCGCGACCTCTGGAGAGATCGAGGCAAATACGCCGAAGTTCTCTGAAGGCGAACGGCGCCTGGCGATCCGCGTACGTCTTCCGGATTCTGTCCGTGGAGATCTCGAGCAGCTATCGCAGCTCCGGGTTCCGACCCTGAACGGAGGATCCACAACGCTGGGAGCCGTAGCCGACCTGTCCTATGAGGCTGGTCCTGGGGTCATTCAGCGACTCTATCGACAGCGTATGGCCTCCGTACAGGCGGATTTCGCTCCTGGCCGTACCTCCGGCGAGGCTATGGAGGCAGTCGATAACACGCAGACCATGAGCTCTATTCTTGCGGATGAGGAGGCTGGTAAGGCCCCCGTATCACGCGCACGGGTGGGAAACGAACAGGCTGAAGCCCAGATGTTTGGCGGTATCGTCGTAGCCCTGCTGGCGGGTGTCGCGCTTATCTACTCCGTGATGGTTCTGCTCTTTAAGTCGGTTTTCAAACCGGTCGTCATCCTCGCGTCTCTGCCGTTGTCATTCTCCGGCGCCTTCGTTGCTCTCCTCATAGCCGGCAAGGAAGTCTCCATGCCGGTTATGATCGGCCTTGTGCTCCTCCTGGGTATTGCCGCCAAGAACGCTATCCTGCTCGTCGAGTTTGCAATCGAAGCGCAGCAGAGGGGCAAGAATACGTTTGACGCCCTTCTGGAGGCCTGCAGAGAACGCGCACGCCCGATCGTTATGACGACGGTGGCGATGTCAGCCGGGATGCTGCCTACGGCGCTGGGCATCGGGGATGGTGCTGAATTCCGACAGCCTATGGCGATTGCGGTTATCGGAGGACTCATTTCCTCGACGATCCTGTCGCTTGTTCTGGTCCCCGCGGCCTATTCGATCGTTGATCAGTTCGAGCGTTTTCTGAACCCGATCGCCGGGCGGTTCACGACCAAACTCACGGCCGAGGATCGCACCCTGATCAAGTCTCATGGTGGCGCCGACTATCCATCGCCGGCTCCACGCTCGCCGGCCGAGTGATGGGGATCGGTTGGACCGAGCCGATCTCAGGCCTGACCGGTTTCTCCAGCCCGTGAGGCCCAGATCACGGAGATAAACAGTCCCTTCATACGCGGCAGAAGCGCGAGAGATGCGGCAACAACGACGCCGGCTATTACAAGGAAGGCGCGAAAGCCTGTCTCAGAATCTGTTGTCGCAAATATGAAGAATGCCGGAGACACGCAATGGCCGACGAGCAGGATTGTCGCCCATGCGGGCCCGTCGTCCGCACGAAGCGTGCTGATCACTTCTCCGCATGAGGCGCAGGTATCAGAGGGTTTGAGGTATCCCGTCAGAAGCTTCCCCCTGCCACAGGCGGGACAGCGTAATCTCAGTCCTCGCCTTATTGCGAGCCACAGATCAGCTCTGACAGGATCAGATTTGGGATTCATGAGACGCATCTGCCGACATCTTCAGCGTGCGTCGACACGGCGCAAGGTCGCAGATCCACTTAGCTCTTTACGAATTCGAGGCCGGCCGCGCCCCGCGTCTGCCAGACGACGTATACCCAGGTGCAGATCCGCAGGGTCGGCTCAGACAGAAGCACTCGGTCGGTTAGCCGGATCTCTCGCAGGAACTCAATACGGGCGCCGGTCTCGCTGATATTCTTGATAATAACATCCAGACGCTCGCCTCCGATCAGGGTCAGCGTTGCGGCTTTGAAAGATGATTTTCGCGTCGGTCGCTTCTCGTCGGTCGCCGTTGAGTAAGTCGGCTGCTGCAGGGCGGCCGAGCCGGCAATCTTACGCATTCGGGCGGCCAGAGAGTCGCTTAGATTATTGTCGGACTTTCTGGACATTAGGGCAGCTGTCGGAGTGGAGCGTGGCGGAGCCTAGCTGGATAATCCTTAGCAGTTAATTGACTATGGCGGTCGGTCGCTCCCCCTGACGTGCGAACGGCAATGCTGTCGGGTGGTTCAGCCGATGCGGGTTGATGCGCCGCCATCCACGGGCAGGATCGCGCCGCTGATAAACCGCGCTTCGTCCGAGCAGAGGAAAAGCGCAGCATGCGCGGTGTCCCAGGCGCTGCCCATATGGCCTATGGGAACCCTGTCGTTTCGCTCCCTGCGTATCACGTCGGGCGCCTTGCCAGTGCTCGCTGCGACGCCAGTCATCGCCATGGGCGTGTCCATCAATCCCGGCATGATCGCGTTGCACCGTACGCCATATCTCGCATTGCCAGACGCGACAGCGGTCGTAAGTCTGTTCACGGCCATCTTCGACACCTCATAGGTGACCATGTGATGGCCCGCGATGGCCGCCAGGGACGAGATGTTCAGGATCGAACCGCTCCTCTGCTTTCTCATCACAGGCAGGATCTGGCGGATCGTCATCGCCATGGATTTAAGGTTCACATTCATTATCCGGTCCCAGGCGTCCTCCTCGATGGCGTGAGGAGGAGCATCTCCGGCGCCGATGCCAACATTGTTAACCAGGATATCAATACGGCTCAGGCGGCCGAGGGCTTCCTCCATGATAGCCGTGCGTTCATTCGTACGCGTTACATCCGCCCCGAAGGCGAAGGCTTTGCCGCCCTCACGGAGCACCTGTATGACCGTCTGCTCAGCCCTGTCGTAATTGCAGTCAACGCACATCACGTGCGCGCCGTGGCGTGCAAAAAGAACGGCCATCGCGCGGCCATTGCCTATCGTCTCGCCCGGCGTCTGACCTGCTCCGACAATGACCGCGGTCTTACCCTCGAGGCGCTTCGACATTACGCAGACCGTAGTTCCGGATCGACGCTGACACCCTCTTCAACCTGAATGCCGAATGTATTCAGAATCATACACACCTGCGTGTACTGGCCGACTGTAAAGACCAGATCCATACACTGTCGCTCAGAGTAATGCTGGGTCAGCTCAAGCCAGACAGCTGTTGAAACAAAGTGATCCCGATTGAGATCATCGCAGGCTGACAGAAGAGCTTTTTCTGCCGCTGTCCAGCCATCGGCGCCCGCTCCCCGCTTGATCCGTTGAACCTCAGCGTCGTTGAGACCGCATTCCAGCCCTATGCGGTGGTGCTGGGTCCACTCATATCCTGACTTGCATAGCCATCCGACGCGAAGAATGGCGATTTCTCTGTCGCGCGGAGAGAGGGAATTACGCGACATGATGTATCCACCCCACCACGAAAAGGCGCGATAGGCGTCTGGCGCCCGCACCAGAGTCCGAAAGATATTGAGCAGCGATCCGTCCCGGCCGCGTGACTTTGCGAGCCGTTCAATCTGCTCCGGCGTCAGCTCTGTGTCCTTCAGGGGCGCAATGCGTGGCTTAAGGAGTCTCATGCTGGATCCTCGATCTGTCGGACGTGTATGCGGTCAGCGCAGGCTTGCAGGCGCCACACGATCCGATTGTCGTCCGCTTTGCCGGCGCAGACGCGCTACCGGTTTTATGAACCCGCGACGCTTCAACAGCAAGCTGGTTACCGGCTCTCCGAGGACCTCTCGGTCCTGCGCAAGGGGATGATGTGACAGGGTTTGGGGTATGTGTGGAGGCTATCGAGCAAGGTGAGCGTCGTAAGGGGCCGACAAAACGCGTCGTCTGCACGCTGCTCTTTGATCTCGCCTCAGCCATCGCTGATCAGCCTGCTGTGTCGGGCGTTTTCGGGCAAGCGGCCAGGGGTGTGTGCCGGACAGCGACCACCTTCCTGGATGCGCCTGGGTGACGTTACGTCACACGCAGTCAGGTCCTACACTCCCGATTGTCGCTGGCCGGCCGGTCTTAAGCGGGTTCGGTTGACGTCTGTCGCATGCCGCGGCACGAAAACGACCTTCTGGATTATTGACCGAACGCCGCAGAAACGGCGTCTCCCTAGCGAAGGACCTGTCCTATGACCGCCAGCCTTACCGCGCCCGCTGCTCCTGCAGATGAGATCGCATCGTACATCACTCAGGCTACGCGGGCAGCCTGGAATGTCGTGGGATTGCCTGCGACTGCGGCCATCAAGCCGATCGCCAAGGTTGGGGTCATCGGCGCTGGTACGATGGGAGGCGGTATCTCGATGAACTTCGCCAACGTCGGCATGCCGGTGACGATCGTTGAAGTCCAGCAGTCGGCTCTTGAACGCGGCCTTGGCGTGATCCGCAAGAATTATCAGACATCCGCCGACAAGGGACGCTTCCCGCAGGAAGAGGTTGGCGTGCGCATGGGACTACTCACCGGGTCGCTCAATCGTGCTGATCTTGCAGACTGTGATCTCGTCATCGAAGCTGTTTTCGAGGACATGGCGATAAAGAAAGATATTTTCGCTGACCTCGACAGAATCTGCAAACCGGGTGCGATACTGGCCAGCAACACGTCTTATCTCGATGTAAATGAGATCGCCTCCGTAACAAAGCGTCCCCAGGACGTAATTGGCCTGCATTTTTTCTCGCCGGCTAATGTCATGAAGCTTCTTGAGGTCGTCAGAGGCCGGCATACCAGCGACGCCGTTGTGGCTACATCTTTTGATCTCGCCAGAAAGATCAACAAAGTCGTAGCTCTCGCAGGCGTATGTCCGGGATTCATCGGTAACCGGATGCTCTCAAAGCGCGGTATTCCCGCAGGGGCTCTCCTGAAAGCGGGTGTGATGCCGTGGGAGATCGACTCTGCCTTCAATAAATTCGGGTTCAAAATGGGCCCCTACCAGATGTCTGATCTTGCAGGCCTCGATATTGGCTGGAAGCCGGGTGCGAGAACGGCCAACCCCCTTCGCGACATGATTTGCGAGCGGACATCTCGCCGTGGGCAGAAATCCGGAGGCGGTTACTATGACTATGACGCCGCACGTAACGCAACGCCCTCTGCTGAAGTCGAGGCGATCATTCGAGAGTATGCAGCCTCATCCGGCGTCGCGCCTCGGCGGGTCAGCGAGCAGGACATTCTGGAGGAGTGCATTTTCCCGATGATCAATGAGGGAGCGGCCATTCTTGAGGAGGGTATGGCGCAGCGTCCTGGTGATATCGATGTGACATGGTTGAATGGATATGGATGGCCGCAGGATAAAGGGGGGCCGATGTTTCTGGCTGACAGGATCGGACTGCAGCGCGTTCTGGAAGTCACGGAACGTGTTTCAAGGACAGTGAGCGACATCAAAGTATCTGCCCTTCTGCAGGAGATGGCGAGGGACGGGCGCAGATTCGCTGACTTCGCCGAACAGAAGCTGCGTGTCTGATTGTTAGGCGTTCATTTAAGGGGAGCGGTTCAGCCGCTCCCCTGAGCTCAGGCGCGTCTGTCGCCTGGCGGCTTGTAGAGCGCTCCGAGGATCGCGCCCGCGATCAGAGCGGGTATAACGGCTGCCAGGGGGAATCCATAGACGCAGAGCGCTATCGCGCCCGAGAGACCAAAGACAACAAAGGCCTGCCCGAGGCCAGTGATCAGTGACGGTTTTTGTCGTCGGCGTACGAAGTCTTTGCGGGACCCCGGAGAGCGTCGCCACAGGCCGATCAAGGCCGACGCAAAGGACGCTGCGAGCACTCCGGCAAGGGCCCATACTCCCGAGACCGGATCGCGCCACGCCAGAATAGCCAGCGGCAGCGCCATGAGAGCCAGCACACCCATAACGGCAGCAAAAAGCTTCGCCCTGTCGACTGCGCCAGCTGGTACGGGAGCGGATGCGATGAGGTCCGGCGCATCTTCTGCCGACACCGTTATCCAGATGAGGCTGCCAGCCAGCGTACTGGCAAGGAGGGTCAGAACCGGCGCAAACGCCTGCGCCGTAAAGGTGACGCCGGACCCCGGCTGCAGCAGGATGAAGCCCAGGGGCAGAAGATAGAGCATTTGCATGCCGATCTGCGACAAGAGCAGCGGATCACGCAGCAGGAGCCGTAACTCTTTGCGCACGACGGAGGCTGTAAGGCCTTCCTTGATGAGTGCAACGCGAGCATCCATTCCGCGTCTGCTGCGCCCCGTTCCGGCGGCTGCCGCAGCATCCGAGACGAAGCGGCGGCTGAAGATGAATACGCTCAGCGGAAAGACTACACTCACGCCAGCCACCCACGCGAGGAAAGAAGTGGGATCCGCCGTAGAGGCCCTCGCAGGCAGCAGCCACCATGAATGGGGGTCGATGCTGAGAGATGTGATCCATGTCGTAAGCTGCTGCTGGTTCTGGCGCAGCTCGCCGCCTCCAGAGATGTTGAAATAGTTCAGATACTGAAAGGTAAGAAACACGCCGGCGCCGAACACAGCACTTAGTATCTGTGCAGCGACACGCGTCTTCTTCGGCCCAATAAGTCTGAACAGGACCGTAACAATAAGCAGCGCAACCGCTGTTGCAGCGAAGGCCAGGGTGACCAGAAAGAGAATTGAAAAAAGCCATCGCGGCGAGGAAAAAAGCGCCAGCCAGAGCAGCGGTGGTCCAAGAAGTCCTGCGTAAACGGGAAGCGCGCCGACAGCGATGGCCGAGGTGCGTACAGTAAGAACACGCCACGGCGATATCGGCGAGGAGAGAAGCAGATCGAGATCGTTACGCAGATAAATGACATCAACGGTCGCCAGGGTCGCGCTGGCGAGCATAACTGACCCTATGAACGCTATGACCACGCCTACAGCCAGAAGCGTGAGCCCGTCCCCTGGGCCATTAAGGAAGGGTGGGGGCGGTATAGCCGGGCCGATACGTTGGAGTATAAAGAAACTGAGCAGTAGCCACCCTGATACAAGCCCCACGGCGAGGATGAGGCCGCTTTTGGGGGTTAACGTCCCGCGACGCCAGAAGAGGCGCAGTTCGTGAGCCAGGAGCCAGAGCGCGCTGCCGGGTCTGGTCATGAGTTTGCTTTATCTGCCGTCAGGGACAGGAAGACGTCCTCGAGCGTTTGGCCTGATGCGCCTGCATGCAGCCTCAACTCGTCCAGACGCCCCTCCGTCAGTAGGCGTCCGCCCTTGATGATTCCTATGCGGTCGGCCATCCGTTCTGCGACCTCCAGAATGTGTGTCGTGAGGATCACGGCTGCGCCGTTGGCCACCCGCTCGCGGATGAGATCCTTCACCAGGCGGCTGGCGGCTGCATCAAGACCTGTCAGCGGCTCGTCCAGTATCAGCAGTCTTGGCTCGTGGATCAGCGCAGCTGCAAGCACGGCTTTCTGCTTCATGCCCCGGGAAAAAGTCTCGCAGCGGTCGTTTCTGTTGTCCCAGAGCCCCAGCATACGCAGCAGGTCTTCAGCGCGTCGGCGGGCCTGAGGCGCGCCCACCCCCCAGAGCCCGGCGACGAATTCCAGGTACTCCCACGCCGTCAGCTTGTCATACAGAAGAGGCTCGTCGGGAAGCCACGCGATCAGTTGCTTGGCCCGCAGAGGGTCGAGGCGGGCGTCGACGTCAAATATGGCGATGCTTCCGTCGTCGACGTCCAGGAGGCCCGCGATCATGCGTAAGGTCGTTGTCTTGCCTGCGCCGTTTGGACCAAGCAGCGCGTAAAGCTCTCCTCCCCTGACCTCAAAGCTAATGCCATCCACGGCACGTTTGCCCCCGAAATCCTTGACCAGATGGGAGACTCTCAGACCACTGGACATCTGACCGATCATTCCCTTCTGAGGCGTCCGGAATCGCCCGCTGGAGGGGGCATGATCGGGCCAAGCTATTGATCCGTCAGCATCCACAGGGCGTATAGTCAAGCGTGAACCTTTTTGATCCGATCTTCGCCGTTCTGGTTGGAATGTCCCTGTGGATGACCCTTGCCTGGGTCGTTCAGGGCGGGGCGCGCAATGGCGGCTGGGTTGACGCATTCTGGACCTTCGGCGCCGGAGCGGCCTGTGTCGCGGCCGCCCTGTGGCCCGGAGCCGCCGAGGATGTCGGTCGCCAGTACATCGTGGCTGCTCTTGCCGCGATATGGTCCCTGCGACTGGGGCTGTATATCAGCTTTCGGGTAGCTAAAGACCCGCGGGAAGACCGCCGCTATGCCGGGTTGCGCATCGAGTGGGGCGGACATTTCCAGCGCAACATGTTTGTTCTGTGCATTGTTCAGGCGCCTGCCGCCGCCCTACTTGCCCTGTCCGTATTCGTAGCAGCGCATGGCGGCTCTGGGTCGCTGGGGTGGCGTGATCTGCTGGGAGTCGTCCTGCTCATTACGGGCCTCGCAGGCGAGGCTGTTGCTGACGATCAGATGAGGCGGTTCCGTCTGACAGCTTCGCATGGCGATGTCATGGACAAGGGGCTGTGGAGCTGGTCGCGCCATCCCAACTACTTTTTTGAGTGGCTCGTTTGGCTGGCCTATCCAGTGATTGCGTTCGATCCGGCGCTCGCATGGAGCTGGGCCAGCCTTGCTGCGCCTGTGATGATGTTTCTGCTTCTGCGATATGGAACCGGCGTGCCGGCTCTCGAAAAAACAATGCTTGCCAGCCGTGGCGATCGGTTTAGGGACTATCAGCGCCGCGTAAGCGCCTTTTTCCCCTGGCCGCCGCGGAGGGTGTAGCAATGTCTCTGGTATCGCGTGCGATGATCGCCTTTGAGGGCGCGCCGCTCCCTGACTGGGTTCGCGGGCTGGCAATCTCCTGGCTCGTCGGAAATGTACGCAGGCAGTTGCATACCCCCCCGGCAAACGCATCTCAGATTTTTGCAGACGAGATGGGTCGTCACCCTATTGCGACACACACCGCAGACGCGAATGCACAGCATTATGAGGTCCCGGCGGAGTTTTTTGCTCTGTGTCTTGGGCCAAGGTTCAAATACTCAAGTTGCCTGTACGAGCCGGGCGACACCCTGGGGCAGGCCGAGGTGCGCGCGCTTGAGGCGACCTGTGCGAACGCGGCTCTTGCCGACGGTCAGGATATTCTTGAGCTTGGTTGTGGATGGGGGTCGATGACGCTGTTCATGGCCGAGCGCTACCCTGCCGCGCGTATCACAGCTGTCTCAAATTCAGCCAGCCAGCGAGCCCATATTGAATCTGTCGCTGCGAGTCGCGGGTTGTCCAATGTGCGCGTAGTCACCGCGGACATGAATGTATTCGAAACAGACCAGCGTTTCGACAGGATCGTCTCTGTTGAGATGTTTGAGCACATGTCGAACTGGAGGGCTCTGCTCGAGCGCTGTCGGCGCTGGCTGAAGCCTGAGGGGCGCATGCTGGTCCACGTCTTCGCCCATCGCACATCCCCTTACAGGTTTAATGTGAATGATCCGGCAGACTGGATAGCTCATCATTTCTTTGCCGGCGGCATAATGCCGAGTCGTGATCTGATGTTCCACTTCCGGGACCTTTTTCTGGTTGAAAAGGATTGGTGGTGGAATGGGCGCAACTACGAAAAGACAGCTCTGCACTGGTTGAAAAACTTCGACGCTAATCGTCAGGCCATCCGCGCTATTCTTGCCGATGTCTATGGTCGGGACGCCCGTTTATGGGAGCGGCGCTGGCGTCTGTTTTTCCTTGCGACCGCCGGCCTGTTCGGTCACGCCGACGGGGAAGAGTGGGGCGTTGTCCACTACCGACTGAAGCCGGCCTGATTGCGAAAGAAAAAAAGCGACCCTTTCGGGTCGCCTTTAATCTCGTGTTTCCGGCGACTACTGGCCGATACTCTGCTGGTCCTGAGCTTCACGGATGCGGCGGTTCATAAACTGGTTGATTGCCGTCATTTCGTTGGATGTCAGATAGCCATCCTTGTTGCTGTCCGCCATGTCCCAGTTGGCCAGGAGCATCTGGGCCATCCGCCCGCGGACTTCCGTCTTTGCAACCTTGCCATCGATGTTCGTGTCCATGATTCCCATGGCGCGGGTCTCCTCAAGACGCTTCTGGTAGTCATCCTTGCGGTTGCTTACCGTTTCATCGTTCCAGCGGAAACCAAGGGCAGTGTACTGCATCTCTTCCCACGACTGCTCGCCCCATGTCACTTTGATTGTCGGATCTGGATTGGCGGGGTTGTTCTTTGAGTTGTCATAGACATAACGCGTGATCACTTTGGTGCCCGGCGCGAGCTGTATGGGCTCCTTGAAGTCATAACCCCGCTGCCAGTTGAAATCGTACTTTGGCAGCGACAGGATAAGTTCCTCTTTTTCTGCGCCTGGGGCGAGGACCGAGATGGCCATGCTATCGCCACGATAGTGGGCGTGTGGGAACACAGAATACAGGGTCGCTCTCTCCGGGAAGGTTATATAGGCAACCTCTTCGTGGCGGGCGGCATGAGCAGGTATTTCAATGCCGGCGTTAGCAATCACCGTCGACCGGCGCATGATTTCCGGGGGGGAGGATTCCGGATAGAAATAAAGTCCGACCCGGGTCTTCTCGACGGTTTCGCGTCCGTAGGGCGTATAGTGCATCTGGAACTGGAAGCGCTGTCCCGGAGCAACCCACGTTCCGGTGCCTTCCGGGTACTTAGATGTCTCGGCTCCGACGGCATAACCGCCGACACCGTTAGAAAGCAAATGGTGAACCGCCTGCCGATCGCTCGGCTTGACCGTGGCGGCCCGCAGCCAGCGTCCCTGTGTCATCGGGTTCATGACAACAGGGTTCTGGTAATCCACCACGCCCGAGGCCGGGACGGTGAACGCCGGCAGTTCAATGACGAGATCCGGTTCTCCCAGCTCCCATTCGGGCGCCGGCTTGGCGTTAATCTTAAGGGGGTCTGAGCCGGCGCCGCGCGGGGCGCCTGCCTCAATCCAGTGGATCAGCGTCTGCGTGTCCTTGGCCGTCAGGTTCATGTCGCCCACGAAGGCGTTCACATGCGGATCGGCATGGAAGGGGGGCATCCGATCCGTGCGTATCGACTCCCGGATCATTCCCGAGAATTGTTTGACGACCTCGTAGCTGTTCATTGCAAAGGGGCCGATGCCGCCTTCCGAATGACAGGCCACACAGTTCTTGGCCAAAATCGGCGCGATCTGCTTCTCATATGAAATGGTGGAATGCGTGGCTCGGGCGTCGCGGTTCGGGAACGCGATCAGGGGCGTCGCAAGCTCTGCTGCAGAGACTTTCACGGGCTGTCCCGACTTCAGGGCCGTAACCGCGTCGGCCACATAAGCGGCGTTGCCGGACCCTGTCTTGCCCGACAAGGCCCCTGAGATCGGCCCGGAATAGACAATCCTCCATGTCTTCGGATCGATGACGATGGCCTGCCCGACGCGGCTGACGCCAAGGCTTTCACCGACGATCTGCATGTCGTCCATGAGGACGGGGAGGTCGAGCCCCAGTGAAGCCAGATCCGCCTGGATTGCTTCGCGGCTGACGCCGGGGGTGGAGTTGATCAGCAACAGTTTGGCGCCGTCATCGCCGAAGGAGGTCTGCAGCGCCTTAAGCGTAGCAGCGGCGGATTTCATCTGCGCTGAACCGTTGGCGTGACTGACAAGAACGATCGCCGGCGCGAACTTATAGTAGGTCAGAAGGTGGGCGCGTGAATTCTGGTCAACCAAACGGAAGTCATCCGCGCGATCGGGCACTGCGACCTGAGTTGCAGCAATATTGGCCCCGGCGATCTGGCCGTTGGCGACCACGCCGGCAGTCAGGATAGCCGCCATCGCAACGGAGGCCGTAAGCGCCCATGCCTTCATGTACATCTCTCCCGTTTATTGACGCCCCCCGACAGGGACTTTCAGACGATGTCGCGTAGGCCAAAACAAGCAAAAATGCAACGAACCAGGCTCTCAGCTGGTTATCAAAAGACCGTAAGAGTCCGACGGTTACGTTAGGTCAGCTGCGCACAGTTCATTGGCAGATCGGCCCGTCGTAAACCGGCGCGTATGCCACGCACGCGATCTCAAGACGCCAAGGCCCCTGATCGGTGTCCAGCGCGCCGACCCAGGCGCTCAGGGTCTGGCTGGCCCACAGGCTGATCAGCAGCTGCTGTGGCCGCACGAGGTTACGCGCAGCAGCGCCTGTTTCTTCATGAATGAGGACCCCTTCGGCATACCAGCGGACGTGACCGGGCTGCCAGTCAAAGCCAAAGGTATGGAAGCCAGCTGATGCGTCGAAGGGTAGAGTGACATTTCGGGTCGTTGCGCGCCCGTTCTCATGGATTGTCAGCTCCGCGATGCGGGGCGTCCGTCCAAGAATCTCAATGTCGATTTCGTTCGGTCGGATCGAGCCCGCCCTGTCAGCGTAGGTAAAAAGGCCAGTCACGATACCGGGATCGCGCGGAACCTTCATGCGCGCCTCAAAATATCCATACCGGAAGAAATCCAGCGTCCGGATCTCCCCGCCGGCAAGCAGGTAATCCGATCCGGGACCCGAGGCCCCCAGGCGGAGGCTCAGGCCGCCCGGCGTCGTCTCAACCGCGCTTTCGCGCCAGTCATTGGCCATCCAGGAACCGTTGGACCACCCGTCGGAAATGAACCATCGGTCGGGCGGGACGCCATTCGCAAAACGATCCGTAAATGCCCTTCCTGTCGGTATCTTTTCCGGCTGCGCCGACGGGGCGGGCGAGGCCGGCGGTGCGGTCTGGGGGGTGGCTTCCGTAACGGAATGTGGGGCCGCGGCTTCGTTTTTTGCCTGCCCGGGATGCTCGCCCGATTCAATGGCGCGCTGATCGCTGATCCGACGTTCGATAAAGCTCGCGCCGACCCAAAGTCCCGCTGCAAGCGCCGCCGCGCATACGAGCCCTGCGGCCCAAGCCGCCAGAGGCGGCAATGTTCGCTTCCGGGGGGAAAAGCGATCCTTTGTGGGGCGCGGCCGTTCTTCCATACCTCGCCCGGGGCAAGCGCTGAGCCATCCGTTGGGCATGGGGCTACTTCTATGACCACGTCAGTTCAATGGTCATTTCGGGGTTTGCTCCGTGCGAGGGGAGTTTGGCAGGCGCTCTCCATGCGGCACAGGAACTCTTGCGCATTCCATGTGCGATGGTAGTGCGCCGCTCATGACGCCGCGCGACAAGATCCGAAACTTCTCAATTATCGCCCATATCGACCATGGAAAGTCGACGCTGGCCGACCGCATCATCCAGATGACGGGCGGGCTGAGCGCGCGTGAGATGACGGAGCAGGTTCTCGATACTATGGATATCGAGAAAGAACGCGGCATAACCATTAAAGCTCAGACCGTGCGTCTCGAGTATCAGGCTCGAGACGGGGAAACTTACGTCCTCAATCTGATGGATACACCCGGGCACGTCGACTTTGCCTATGAAGTCTCCCGCTGCCTTGCCGCGTGCGAGGGGTCTCTGCTGGTCGTGGACAGCTCACAGGGCGTCGAGGCCCAGACGCTTGCGAACGTCTACAAGGCGCTCGACGCCAACCATGAAATTGTTCCGGTGCTTAACAAGGTGGACCTGCCTGCAGCTGACGTACCACGCGTCAAGCAGCAGATCGAGGACGTCATTGGCCTTGACGCCTCGGACGCGCTTGAGATCTCAGCCAAGACCGGGCTCGGTGTGGACGGCGTTCTCGAGGCGATCGTAACTCGGTTGCCTCCGCCGCGGTCCGGAGACGCCAGCGCTCCTTTGAAGGCGCTGCTGGTCGACGCCTATTATGACCTGTACCTGGGCGTTGTCGTCATTGTCAGGATTGTCGATGGCGCTTTGAGAAAGCGTCAGAATATTCAGATGATGAAAACCGGGGCGCACTACACGCTCGACCGGGTCGGGGTGTTTAAGCCTGGTCGGCTGCTCGATGTTGAGGAGCTTGGGCCGGGCGAAGTGGGTTTCTTCACTGCTTCCATCAAACAGGTCGCTGACTGTTCAGTTGGCGACACCGTAACTGAAGATCGCAGGCCAGCCGCCGAGGCTCTCCCGGGGTTCCGCGAAGTCCAGCCCGTTGTGTTCTGCGGGCTCTTTCCCGTAGATGCAGCCAAGTTTGAGGATCTGCGGGCGGCCATGGCGAAGCTGCGCCTGAACGACGCCAGTTTTTCCTGGGAAATGGAGACGAGCGCGGCGCTGGGTTTCGGGTTTCGCTGCGGGTTTCTGGGTCTGCTCCATCTGGAAATCATCCAGGAGCGCCTCAGCCGTGAGTTCGACCTCGATCTCATCGCCACGGCCCCGAGTGTGGTTTATGAAATCCATCTGACGGACGGCGGCATGGTCGAACTGCACAACCCTGCCGACATGCCGGACGTTGTGAAAATCGCCGATATCCATGAGCCATGGATCGAGGCGACGATATTCACTCCCGACGAATACCTGGGGGGCATTCTAAAGCTCTGTCAGGATCGCCGCGGCATTCAGAAGGAGCTGAGCTACGTTGGAGCTCGCGCCATGGTCAGGTACGAGTTACCGCTGAATGAGGTCGTATTCGACTTTTATGATCGGCTTAAGTCGATCTCCAAGGGCTATGCTTCGTTCGATTATACACAGATCGGCCGCCGTGAGGGCGATCTCGTCAAGCTTCAGATCCTCGTCAATGAAGAGCCCGTCGATGCTCTTTCGATGCTGGTCTCGCGCAGCAGGGCCGAGACCCGAGGCCGCGCGATGTGCGAGAAACTGAAGGATCTGATCCCGCGGCAGATGTTCAAGATTCCTATACAGGCGGCGATAGGAGCCAAGGTAATCGCGCGTGAGACGATTTCTGCCCTTCGCAAGGATGTCACTGCAAAGTGCTACGGCGGTGACGCTTCACGTAAACGCAAACTCCTCGACAAACAGAAGGAGGGTAAGAAGCGGATGCGTCAGTTCGGCAAAGTTGAGATCCCTCAGGAAGCATTCGTCGCGGCGCTCAAGATGGACGCTGACTGACGCCGGTCGCAGCAAGTCCCGCACGGAGGGGCCCGATAAGGCCTGCTGTTGCCGGTCGGACGCCGAACACCCGTCCTGTGGGGCGTCCACTTCAGGTCTGCTCCTGTGAGGCCTATCTGTTTCGTTCTCATGTGTGTCTGCAATGCAGTGTCGGCTCGAGGCCTTTGCGTCCGGAGCAACGGCGTGCATCGCTTCTCTCTGGCAGCCAACATGCGATTGCAGGCTAACCTTTCGTGCCGACATAGGCGCTGCACCAGATGGTTCGGCGGACTTCGCCACCAAACGCCTCGTGGACCGTCCGCTCAACTTCGCTCAGCAGACGGGAGCGGATATCCTCAGGGGCCATTCGAACGCGTGAGAAAGTCGTATACAGCGCCGACATTTCCGAGGCCGTGAACGTGACCTCCTGTGGAAACAGGCGATGCTCGAGGCGGACGAGACCGGCCCGGCCCATTTCGCCAAGCCGGGAGGCTGTATCGAGCCCAAAGGCGGGTCGCTGGCGTGTTGTCGCCGGATCCTGCTCCAGACCGGCGAAAAGATGCTCAGTTAACCGCTGGAAAGTGTCCGGCCTTGCGGGGTCATTATAGATAGTCCACCACATCGCAAAGGATCCGCCGGGCTTGAGGGCGTCGCGGCCCCGTTTGAGCGCCTTCATGCGGGCCAGCCAGTGCAGAGACATTGCAGCAAAACCGAAATCAAATGCTCCCGTCGGAAGCTCGGTTTCCTCGAAGCGCTGCAGGATAACCCTCAGATAAGGAAAGTCCCTGGCTTTCGTCTGAAGTCGTCTGGCCAGCCGCTCGTCAGGCTCAATAGCGCTGAGGGATCGTACCGGTATACTCAGCATGGGTAGCGTGGCGTGCCCCGTACCGGCGCCAATCTCGAAGCAGTCGCTGTCGACGCCGAGGCCGCAGCGCTGCTTGAGCCAGTCGAAAAGAGCCGCTGGGTATGGCGGTCGCGCAAGATCATACTGATCAGGGTCTTCCCCGAATTTACCAGCGCCGGGAGATCTGTGGATCGAAGCCATTTACGTTCAGGGAGCAAAACTCGACCGTGCAGTGATGGCCCAGCGTCCGTCCTTCTTCTCGATGACATAGAGTGAGTCAAAGCGCGACAGCTCGGATCCGTCTGTTCGGTAGCGGACGAATGTCGTCAGCATATGTGCTTTTGTGGCCCCGCACTGCACCACCTTGCGTGACGCCCACGCAGATCGGTCCCACCCCTGCGCAGTGAGTGTGGAAAAGCTGGTTTCGAGATCCTCGGGGCCGGCTATCAGGCGGACTCTTTCTGAGGCTATTCGCACGGACGGGAAGTGGAAGACACTGGCCCACGCGTCAGCATCCTTAAGGTTAAAGGTTCGCATGAATTCGTCTGTCACATCATAGGCCGGCCGGTAGGCCAGACAGGTATGAAAGGCTGCATCATCGCTGGCCAGCGGAGCCGAAACGCAGGCCGCAGCCAGCAGGGACACTACGGAAAGGCCGGGCAGGATCGTCGGGTAAGTCATCCGGGGCTTTTCAAAGAGGCTTGCAGGCGTCAGCCAGCCAGTCGCGGTCGTCCCCCCCGAGCAGGGGGCCAACCTCCTCCAGAACGCGAGCATGGTAGCGATCAATCCAGATCCACTCCTGCTCTGTAAGAAGGCCGGTAAGGATGAGCCGCTTGTCCAGCGGCGCCAGGGTCAGGGGCTCAAAGCCAAGCATGTCGCGTTCCCCGCCAGGAACTGGCCTCGCTTCGGTGACGACCTGCAGGTTCTCGATACGAATCCCCCATGCACCCGCCTTGTAATAGCCGGGTTCATTCGACACGATCATCCCGGGTTCCATAGCGACGGTATTTGGGACCTTTGAGATGCGGTGCGGGCCTTCATGTACGCCCAGATAGGACCCGACGCCATGGCCGGTGCCATGGTCGTAGTCCAAGCCAGCCTCCCATAGCGACAATCGCGCAAGCACATCGAGCGCCGATCCTGTCGTGCCTTTCGGGAACCGGACCCGCGACAGCGCGATGTGGCCTTTCAGAACACGTGTGTTCCGGTCCTTCATTTCCTCGCTCGGCGCTCCGATCGCAAGCGTGCGGGTCACATCTGTGGTCCCGTCAAGATACTGTCCGCCGGAATCAAGAAGGAAAAGCGATCCCGGCTCCAGTCTCCGGTTGGTCTGTGTGTCAGGTCTGTAGTGATTGATCGCTGCATTAGGGCCGGCGCTTGATATAGAGTTGAATGACAGGTCCTTCAGTTCGCCGGTTTCTTCGCGAAAGGCTTCTATCTTGATGGCGCAGTCGATTTCGCTGATCTCGCCTGACTGTCCGTGGGCTTCGTACCAGCGCAGAAAGCGCGCGAGGGCCGCGCCATCACGGCGATGGGCTCTGCGAGCTCCCTCGACTTCCACCGGATTTTTACGGGCGCGCGGCAGCATCACGGGGTCCGGGCTGCGGACAATATGCGCTCCATGCTGCGTCAATGTCGTAAAGAACCACGCCGAAGCCTGCGCCGGGTCAAGGCTCACCCGTTTGCCCTGCAGCTTTGCAAGGCGACGCTCCAGCTCACTCTGCGGTCGCAGGGCGACCTCGTTACCAAGATGCTGCCCAAGCTCTGGCCCTATTTTTGCGGGGTGCAGAAACAGCTCCGCTTCTCCGCTGGCGAAGAGAAAAGCCCGGCCCAGAGGCAAAGGCGTTCGCGAAACATCGCCACCGCGTATGTTGAACAGCCAGGCGATCGAGGCTGGTGAAGTGATAACCGCCACATCAATCTGCTGATCGGCGAGGCCACGCCCCAGACGCGCCCGCTTGGATGATGCACTTTCTCCGGAATACGCTGTCTCATGAGCAATAACCGGGTATACCGGCTCCGAGGGACGTCCCTTCCATGCTGAGTCAACCGGATTGGGGTCGGTGACAATCAGCTCAGCGCCCGCTTTCCTTGCTGCCTCCGTGAGCTTCTCAAGTGCGTCTGGTGATATGAGGCGCGGATCATAGCCTACTTTCTGCCCTTGCAGTTTCTGCTTTGCGAGCCAGCCGAATGGCCCCGGATCAACAAGGTCGCCCACCTCGAACATCTTGGGCGACAGCTGTTGACCGACCTGAATCGAATAGCGACCGTCAACAAATACGATCGCCATGTCAGAGAAGACAAAGGCTGCGCCAGCAGAGCCTGTGAAACCTGTCGCCCAGGCGAGGCGCTCGTTGCAAGACGGCAGGTACTCATTTTGGTATTCATCGTCATGCGGGATGTAGACGCCGTCGAGCCCGGCAGTCTTCAGTGCTGAGCGCAGGAGCGGCAGGGAGGCGCGACCGACGTCCGGACCTCCGATGACTTCATATGTCTGTCTCATGTGGATCCATACAGCAGGAAAGGCAACATAGTTAGTCTACTCCGCCTCAGGCCTCAGGGCACGGGATTTTTACCGGCTGCTGGCGGGGTGATCAGTCCGGTCGCTGATATACGAGTGTAGACCAGCCGTTCAGACGCTGGCGATGTTTCAGGATGAACCCGCGACCGGAATAAGCGGTTTTTACCTGCGGCTCCTGATGGGCAAGCAGACCCGAGAGAATCGCCCGTCCGCCGGGAGCGAGAAGCCGGGCGATTTCAGGAGCAAGAGCGACGAGCGGCCTGGCAAGGATGTTCGCCAGAACAAGATCATAACTGCCGCCAGCCCGGATCGCGCTATGTCCCGCGCCACGCGCATGCAGAAGCTTGAGGCGACGGCCAACCCTGTTGTTTCGCCTATTCTCGTTTGCGATACGGATTGAGTCTGCGTCTATATCGGTGCCTAAGACGAAGGGCACTCCGCGCTTCAGGGCCGCAAGGCCAAGAATCGCTGAACCTGCGCCTATATCCAGAACGCGCCGCGGCCGACGTCGGGTGATTTCCTGCGCCAGCGCTTCGAGACACCCCTTGGTCGTTCCGTGATGGCCTGTGCCAAACGCCGGACCGGCTTCAATCCATATAGGGATGCGCCCGCCTTCAAGGCGGCGCAGTTCGTGCCAGCCGGCAACAACAAAGGGTCCTGCATTGACTGCTGGCAGACCTGCGAGCGACACCGCCACCCAGTCCTTGTCTTCCAGTTTCTGTGTCGAGATCACCGCCCCTGGCGCCTCGCGCTCGAGAATAGCTGCTGCTTCTGCGCTCAGTGACTCATCGCCGCAGAAGGCATCCAGGCTCCAGAGGGTGCGAGTGGCCTCTTCAACCGAGACGGCTGAGGCAGGAGAGGGGTCCATGTCTGCGAGCAAATCTGACAGGCGCTCTGCGCTGGCGCGCGGAAGCAGGCAATGAACGCGGTACATTACGGCGGCTCCCGGCTGAAGACGCTTTATAGACGGGCGCTGACGGCCGGCAAGCCGGTCGTTGGGCGTGCTCCCATCTGAAGGGGCGCTGACCCGGGCCGGCGGAGGAGCGCCCGTTCCTACTCGACCGGGCTCCTACTCGCCCCTGTCCTGGCCGCCAGTGTGCGACCGCCCGGCGCGATCATTGCCGCGACCGCCCTCCAGTATGTTGACGAGGCCGTAATTACCCTCATGACACGCATACTCATAGAGCTGATCCTGCAAACGCGTGAGCGGCATCTGTCCACCCCATATCGATGTGTAAACGTTGGGGTCATTGATTTCGAACTCATACAGGATCTGATCAGAAGCGATGCGGGTAAAGCGTTCCGTTATCAGGCCATCGGAGGAAATGAATACGCCATTTGAGCGTGGATCGACGTGGCGTGTTTCTACGACGAGCGTATCCCCGTCCCAGTGGGCTATAGAATCGCCCATCCACTGCTGCACATCGTCTTTCCTGTGTTCGGAGTTGATGCGGACAATTCGAACATCGTGGATCATTTCAGACATGATCACGACGTGGTCGCCTGTCTGAACAATCTGAAAATTGTTGTTGTAAAGATAGTTGCCGAACGGCGGACCGTTTGTTCCGATTATGAGGCATCGCTCAGACATCCCGCGCTCCTCAGGATTGTCATAACCCGTTCCTGGACGACGCGTAGCGGCTGTCCGCAGGGCGCGCCCTTCATCGGTAAGGGCGGGTATCTTCCCGTTTGCGGGAAAGGTTATGTAGGAGGAGCGCTTCTCTCCTTTAATCGTGGCGACGATCGACCCAGGATCTGTCCACGCCACATCGTAGTTGCCTACCCCCGGAAGGGGCTTGCCCTTTTCAGGGGGCGGCGCGTTCGGGTCTACGAAGTCACGTTCTGTTTTTAGCCTGACGTTATAAAGTGCGCGTCCCTCCAGTTCGGCCGCCTGCTCATCGCTGAGAACGAGCGGATAGCCCTGTGGACGCTCCATCCGGGAAACGGATGCGTTTGACCAGAAACCATGCAGGTCGGGTTTCCCGTCTGAGAGGCGTGGCGGCTGGTAGTCGCCCGTAAACTCCCGTGCGGTTTTAACCGCCCCGGGGCCTGACTGTGCGTTTGCCGGAGAGGCGGACATCACGCACATCGCTGCAGCAATGGCGACCACAAGGCCTGATGGCTGAATGAAGGTACGTGGCTGCATATCAGTATCCCCGGTGCGAACGGCTCTGAGGGCCGCTTGACCGACACAGATTGCCCTCTGGCGCGTCTGGCGCCAAGCGTCTCCGGCAACAGGATTGCGTGAGAGGAGGGCCGGTAGGGCGCCATAGAGCAGCCATAAGGCTCCCGCCGGATGGCGCGGGCCATGGCTCACAGGTCATGGCGTCCCCGTCGTCCGTCCGAGGCAGACAGGCCCAAAATGGCGATGTCAGACGCGGGCGGCCGGCTGCTCTGAGATGAGTACAGAAGTGGTTAAGAGCGGGCGCTGGTATGCCCTCGCTATCATCCGTCCGTCGCGCGCCTGAGGTCTCCTGAGGTGGGGCTCCGCATCTTCGGCCCGTTCAGGTGTCGAGGCGTTTCACATAGCTCTCAACAACCTTCTTAACCCCGGCCTTTTCGAACGCCACCGTGAGCTTTGCGCCTTCCATTTCGACCACCCGCCCATAGCCAAACTTATCATGAAAGATTCGCTCGCCGATGCGCACGCCTGAGTTGGCGGCTGGATCGGATGAGGCGAGCAGATCTCCAGCCTGTCCCTTGCTGTCGCTGCGGCGGTTGTGGAGGCTGTCGCGTCGCCGCCCCAGAATGTCCGGCTCGCCTTGCGGGCGAGGGCCGCGCGAGGCGGCGGCCTCCTGGGCTCTGCGCCACCCCGGGCTGTCATACCCGCCGCGGTACATACCGGCGTGAGCCTGGGAAGCGCCGCCGTCCGGGTCCGGGGCGGCGCCGGTTCGGCCGCGGGATAAGAAGATGTTTCCGTCAGTCTCATCCCACCGCGAGCGGGTATCTGATCCATGGAACTGACCGCCTGGCGGGACATAACCCGTATCGCTGACCGCATCGACGTGGCGCGACGGAAGTTCGTCGACAAAGCGGCTTGGAAGAACGCTTGTCCAGCGGCCGTAAATCTGACGATTGGCGGCAAACGAGATGTAGGCGCGCTCGCGGGCCCGGGTAATTCCGACATAGGCGAGGCGGCGTTCTTCCTCGAGCCCCTTTGCCCCCTGTTCGTCCAGCGAGCGGCGCGAGGGAAAAACCTCTTCCTCCCATCCTGGCAGGAAAACCATCGGCCATTCCAGACCCTTGGCTGAATGCAGGGTAAGGACCTGCACCTGGTCGCTGCTGTCGGAGCCTTCCGCATTGTCCATTACGAGTTCGACGTGTTCGAGGAAGTCGTTCAGCGTCGCGAACTGGCCCATGGCGCGGACAAGCTCTTTGAGGTTGTCGAGCCGCGCCTGGGATTGCGGTGACTTGTCGGCCTGAAGCATGTCAGTGTAGCCGGATTCCTCAAGAATGATCTCAAGAAGGCGCGGGTGTTCGGTATCTCGCGCCTGGTCGCGCCAGCGCTCCAGGTCGAGCAGGAAGCGGCGGAGGCCGGATTTTGCCGGCCCGCGGATGTCCTCCCCGCGGATCATCTCTTCAGCCGCGCGGGCGAGGTATGTGTTGAGACCCCGCGCTGCAAGATAGGCTCTCTGGACTGTGGTCTCGCCGACCCCGCGCTTGGGCGTATTGACGACGCGCTCAAACGCAAGGTCATCTGCCTCCGAGCGAATAAGCCTGAGATAGGCTAGGGCGTCCCTGACCTCTGCCCGCTCAAAAAACCGCGGCCCGCCAATGACGCGGTAGGGCGTCCCGGTCACCACAAAGCGTTCCTCAAAGGCGCGCATCTGCCAAGAGGCGCGTACAAGAACCGCGCACTCCGCATAGCGGCGCCCCGACTGTCGCCAGCTGGCGATATCGTCGCAGATGAGGCGCGCCTCCTGCTCACCGTCCCAAACGCCGCGTACCTTTACCGGCTCACCGTCTCCGGCGTCCGTTCGCAGTGTCTTGCCCAGGCGACTGGCGTTGTTGCTGATGACAGCGCTGGCTGACGCAAGAATGTGGGCGCTTGAGCGATAATTCTGTTCCAGGCGGATAATTCTTGCGCCCGGAAAGTCCCTGTCGAAGCGTAGAATATTGTCAACCTCCGCGCCGCGCCACCCATAGATAGACTGATCGTCATCGCCGACGCAGCATATATTGCCGGAACCTTTCGCCAGCAGGCGCAGCCACAGATATTGAGCGACGTTGGTATCCTGATACTCGTCGACAAGGATGTAACGAAAACGATCGTGATACTCGGCCTGTACCTCAGGATGTTCGGTAAAAATACGTATCGTATGCAGCAGAAGGTCGCCAAAATCGACCGCGTTCAAGGTCCTGAGCCGCGCCTGATAAAGCTGATAGAGTTTCTGCCCTCGTCCCTCGGCGAACTGGCGTCCCTCCTGGGGAGGTAGCTTTTCAGGCCAGAGCGCCCGGTTTTTCCAGCCATCAATCAGGGAGGCAAGGTAGCGCGGTGTCCAGCGCTTCTGGTCAACACCTTCTGCTTCAAGCACCTGCTTTACAAGCCGCAGCTGGTCATCCGTATCTAGTACCGTAAAGCCCGGTTTAAGACCGGCCAGCTCAGCGTGCCGCCTCAGTATCTGTGCGGATACAGAGTGAAACGTACCAAACCAGCGCAGGCCTTCGCCTTGCGAGCCGATCATGGCCAGCGTACGTTCTCGCATCTCCCTTGCTGCCTTGTTGGTGAATGTGACCACCAGCATCTGAGAAGGCCAGGCCTTACGGTGGGCGAGAATATAAGCGACCCGAGCGGTCAGAACGCGTGTCTTGCCGGTGCCCGCGCCGGCCAGAACGAGTAGCGGTCCCTCTGTATGAAGCACAGCCTCCTTTTGCTCGGGGTTCAGCCCCCGCAGCAGCTCTTCATTCTTTTGTCCATTGACGGCGGAAAGAGGAGCCGGAGCTGCGCGCTGAGAGATAGGCCTGTTATCCAGAACCGGCGGCTCCGCGGCGCCGGAGGCCGTATTATCGCTTAACCTGCCGCCCGGATCGCGCTCACGGGATATCATCCTGGCCAGTGTTGGTCGCCCATCCGGCAATGGTAGGTCGTCATCCTCCCCGGGCTCACGGCCTACGGGCGAGCCCGGTTCCGAGGCTGACGCATCGGGAAAAGGGATATCACTGGGATCGCGGGAATCAGTCATTGAGATGCTGATCTGGCGCGGGTTTTTGCCTTCCGCAACCCCGGGAGTTTAGCGCGTTGATTTACGGTTTGTTCTGCTCCCGGCCACTTGCGGTTTTGCGTCTGCTGAGACGCCGGGACCCCTCGAGCGGCCGGGGGGCTTTGAGACCTCCCGTCCAGGGGCGCAAAGGCGGCCGACCGCGATGCGCTGAGATCTGCGCACTGGGGTTGTCGCGGCCTGCGGGAGACACGCCGCGCGCCGTCGCGCTCCCGGATGCTCCGCCTCATCCAGCGACCAGGGCGCGGTAGGCCCTCCAGGACGCCAGCCCAAGCCAGGGAATAACCACCATAAGAAGGAGGCAGCCAGTGGCGATTGAGCAGAGGATGAAGGCGGCGATGATGCCAGCCCACAGCAGCATCGGCGCGGTATTTCTTGCTACGCTCCGCACGCTGGTGACGGTTGCGGTGAAGATGTCTCTGCGGGTGTCCAGAAGCATCGGTGCTGAAACGACAATAAGGGAAAAGGTCAGCCATGCGAGAATCCCACCAAGAACGCCGCCCCATAACAGCATGGAATGCCCGGCCGATGTTCCAATGGCAAAAGTTATGAAGGCTTCGAAACTCGAGTAGGTTCGGTTAGCGGCGAGCCCAGCGGTAATGAGCGCCAGTTCCAGCCAGACACCAAACATGAGCACCAGTGCTACTCCAAGCAGCATGACATCGCGGCGCAGGGCGGAACGTACGAAGATTACCTGTAGAAGCGTTGGTCGTCGACCAGTCTCCAGCGTGCGCCCCCCCTCATAAACTCCCATAGCTATGACAGGCGCAACGAAGATAAATCCAGCCGCCAGCGCGAGCATCCAGAATGCGAGTCCGGTTATCGCAAGACCCAACAGGATGGCTGCGCTTATGCAGGCGATGAGGAACCCATAGCCGAGAAAAGCTACAGGCGCTTTCCAGAGGTCTGTCCACGCCTCTGCAAGCCAGGTGAGTGGCGCACTCATAGGGATTATCCTGACGGCAGGAAGGCCATTCCTATCCTCGCTCATGGGCGTGCCCCCCTCAGGCTGACCGATATCCCTATGCGCCTCCTAAAACATTTCCGGACCCGGTCCCGTCGTCCCTTGACCAGGATCAATCCGCCCTAACCACTTTCAGATGCGCGTCCGAGGGGCGGCGGCTCCCAGGCGGCTCGATAAGGCTCGCCAGGGCGTCACAACGCAGGGCGCTCCGCCTCAGGTGCGCCTCCAGCTTACCCGATGGCGGATGACTCACGAGGTCTACGGGTCGACACGTCATCGCGTGGGATGACTGCTGCTTAGGCGGAGGCTGCGTGTCAATTGGGCGCCGGGCGGTCTTTTGTCCGTGCCGTCTGCCGAGTCACTTCCTTTCCTGGCGACGTCTGCGCAGACATAAGGTCCGATGGAGCTGAGGCGTCGATGGGTCTGCTGTCATTTCTATTTGGGAACAAGAAGACACCTGCGGGCTCTGCAGTACCGCAACGGCCGTCCGCCGAACTGATTGCCGGCAGGCCGGATGCGGCCATTGTTGAGGATGTCCAGCGGCCACCCACTGGCGTTCTGCAGGCGCGGGTGCGGTTGCGCATGGCGGCGGCGATGAGCCGGGGACGGCATGCAGACGCCAGTGATGCAGCAAGACAGCTTGCGGACATGCAGGCAAAGGCCGGAAGAAGGGTCGCGGCGCGGATCTGGAGCGAACAGGTCCGACGCATAGAGACGAAGACGATCAGGCCTTAGAGCCGGCACTCAGTGTTTCTGGCGGCAGCCGGCTACGACCATTGCCAATATGCAGGCGAGCAGGGCCTGTTCCATTGACGTTCAGCTTTCCGGGCGCAGGCTGATATGGCGGCAATTGAAGGAGGGCCGCATTCCTATGAGCGGCAGGTCGAACAGCGCACGGATTGCTACGGCAAGCTCCGACGAGGAGTTTGCGCGCAGGTTGAGAGGGTCGTGCATGCTCACGGTTGAGATCCTCTACTATATGCCTGATCATCCCAGGTTCCTTCAGACCTATCTGTGGCAGACACTTGACGAGGCCCCGAAATTTCCACGTCTTCATCGGTTTCTGAATTTCTGGAGAGAAGAGATCGATGCGGTCATCCACTCCGTTCGCGTAGCCCACGGGGAGCCGCTGGCGCCACCCGCCTGGCGCAAGGTCGACGGCTATATCCAGCGCCATTAGGTCTGCCGCCTTCCCGGCGCCTCACATCCTGAGGCGCCGGCTGGCCTGTGCGCAAAGGTGCGGACTGGGTCTCAGGACCTGTCGTTCAGCTTGAGGTTCCGAAGCGCTGCGAACGGACTGTCCCTTTCATCCGTTCCGGGCGAGCCTGAGGAATATGAATGCGCCCCCGGCTTTATGCTTCTGTCTTTACCCTGAGCCGGAGCTTTCTCGCCGGCTCTAGACTGCTCGCGCTTCATCGACAGGGCGATCCGCTTCCGTTCCGTGTCGACATCTTTTACGCGGACAGTCACGACATCACCCGCTTTTACAACTGCGTGGGGATCCCTGACGAAACTGTCAGACAGTTCGGAGATGTGTACCAGGCCGTCCTGATGGACGCCGATGTCGACAAAAGCTCCGAAAGCCGTCACGTTTGTCACTGTTCCTTCTAGCTTCATACCGGGGCTGAGGTCAGATATCTTCTCCACGCCATCCCTGAACGCCGCTGTCCTGAATGCAGGGCGAGGGTCCCGGCCAGGTTTGATGAGTTCGGCAAGAATGTCCGTGACGGTGGGTACCCCAAACTGCTCACTGGCGAACGCCTCTGGTTTAAGCATTGATAGGAAAGCCTTGTCGCCTATCAGCGCCTTAAGAGGGCGCCCTGATTTTTCGGCGATCCGCTCGGCCACCGGGTAAGCCTCCGGATGAACGGCGGACGCATCGAGCGGATGGACGCCGTCCATGATCCGCAGGAACCCGGCAGCCTGCTCGAACGCCTTGGGCCCCATCCGCGGAACCTTTTTCAGCTGCATGCGGGAGTCAAATCGTCCATTCTGATCGCGCCAGGCGACGATGTTAGCTGCAACTGCTGCGTTTAGGCCTGATACATGCGACAGCAGCGCAGCCGAGGCCGTGTTAACGTCCACGCCTACGGCGTTCACGCAGTCTTCGACCACTCCGCCAAGCGAGCGGGTGAGCGCATTCTGGTCGACATCATGCTGATACTGACCCACCCCGATCGCCTTGGGTTCGATCTTCACCAGTTCAGCAAGCGGATCCTGCAGGCGTCTGGCGATTGAAACGGCGCCGCGAAGGCTTACATCAAGATCGGGGAATTCCTTCGCTGCGAGCTCAGAGGCCGAATAGACTGAGGCGCCTGCCTCTGACACAGTGACACGGGTTATGCCCATCTCTGGCAGTTTCTCGCAGAGTTCTCCCACAAGTCTGTCTGTTTCTCTGCTCGCGGTGCCGTTGCCGATCGCGATAAGCTCAACCTGGAGCCTTCTTACCATCGCGCCAAGAGATATCAGCGAGCCGGTCCAGTCTTTCCTGGGTTCATGCGGATAGATGGTGGTGGTTTCGAGTAGCTTCCCCGTACCGTCTACAACAGCGATCTTGCATCCTGTGCGGATGCCAGGGTCGATCCCCATGACAACCCTGGGCCCTGCCGGGGCGGCCATGAGAAGGTCTTTGACGTTACGCGAGAAGACCCGGATCGCTTCCGCGTCGGATTTCTCCTTGAGTCGGTCAACCAGATCGGACTGCGAGGATGGGGCGAGCCTTTGTTTCCAGGCGAGGCGAGCCGTATCCGCCAGCCATCTGTCCGCCGGCCGGTTACGTTCCTGAATGCCGAAAGCGGACATGAGCGCTGTCAGGGCAGGGTGGCGCTGGTTCGGATCGTGAGGGATGTCAAGGTTGATCTTCAGTACGCCTTCTTTTTCGCCACGCAGTAGCGCCAGCGCCCGGTGCGAAGGCATGTTGGAAATGTTTTCGGCAAAGTCGAAGTAGTCAGCATACTTCGCTCCCTCAGTTTCCTTGCCCCGAACAATCGACGACGCAATCTGGCCGTTGACCCAGACTTTCTCGCGCAGCGGACCGACGACCGAAGGTGCTTCGGCAATCCTTTCGATGAGAATGCTTCGTGCTCCCTCAAGAGCTGAATCGGCATCTTCTACGCCCCTGCTTGCGTCCACATAGCGAAGCGCTTCAGTCAGCGGATCGAGAGCGGGGTCACGGAGCAGTCGATCCGCCAGAGGCTCCAGTCCCGCCTCGCGAGCGATCGAGGCTTTTGTGCGCCGCCTGGGCCGATAGGGGGCGTATAGGTCTTCGAGTTCAACCTTTGTCAGGGCCGCGCGGATCTGTTGCTCAAGATCCGGCGTCAGCTTGCCCTGCTCGCGGATCGAACGGAGAACGACGTCGCGGCGCTCGCTGAGCACAGTCAGGTAGTCATATCGCTCGGCAAGGGTGCGCAGCTGGGTATCGTCCAGACCGCCCGTGCGTTCTTTGCGGTAGCGGGCGATGAAGGGTATGGAGGCGCCTTCGTCGATCAGCTGGAGTGTTGCGGCAACCTGACCCTCCCCGACACCGAGTTCCCTCGCGATAATCCGGGCGATGCTGGCAACAATGACTGGATCTTTGAGTGACATGGATTTCTCGCGGTTTTTCGGGTCAGTCGTGGCGTCGGTCAGAGCCTGATCGTTACGTGTCGCGCGCGAATGGTTAGCGACTGGTTAGGGCCGCAAAATCGAGGCGACGGGCGGAAAGCCGCCACCTGGAGCGGAGCTGGCCAAGCCATGCCTGCGTGCCCGGGGCGGGATTCTGTTAGTCTGACACAGGCTCAAAATGTCTGTTTTGACGTTGTTATGCTGACATCACCCATCTGAATCGGCAGGGCCGACGCCGGACGAAGGCGCGCCAGGTCAGCCGCCTCGGCAGGCAGGCCTGTCCAGATCCCCTGCACGAGCCATTCTGTTGGGACGTCTGACGCAAGCATAACGTCTATCACGGCCCCGTCGGCGGTCCGTCCGGTGACATCAATCACATATGCGCCAGACACTGCCGAACGCGCCTCGTAGATATGTCCGTCATAGCGAACGCGTACCGGTTTCGCATCTTCTGGAATACGCAGCCGGATCGACCGAGCGCCCGGGGCTGAAAGACGCAGGCTGATGATCCGTTCGGCGCCTGCATGGGTCTCGTCACTGAGGATCTCGGCGCGAGCCAGACGCGGCTGGGAGAAGGTCAGCTCCCGGGCCGCCAGATTATCCGCCGCTCCCGGAGGCGAGCTGATCCGGCCGGTGCTGAGCTGCCCGCGTATCTCCGAGGGAAGGGCGCCTGGGCGGGCTCCTGCGAACACGGCTGCCTTACCTGATTCCATATCATAATGCGCCGTGAAATTGAGGGCGAGCGGACGATCGGCGCTGAAAGCGGGTGCAATAAGCGTGGCCACCCCGGATACGCAGACGGTTCCCGCCATCATCAGGAGGACTGTCTTGCTATAACGCCGGACCGGACCGACGCAAGCGAGCGCGGGGGCGATGGCCATGGCTTCCACAACAGCAAAGACGGGCGCTATCGACAGCCCCATGGTGACATCGAGCAGATGAATCAACGGGAAAAACACCAGAAAGAGACACAGAGCGGCTGCGCCATATGCAATCAGCGCAAATCGTGGAAACAGCCAGGCCGCCGCTGCGCCGAGGGTGAACGCGAAACCGGGCGCGAGAAAAATCATCGCGAAACCGGGCGCCATCAGGCTGAGGCCCATTCCGATGATCAGAAACCACAGCCAGCCGGAGGCGTAGATGGCGTCGGGTCGGGACGTCGGAGCGAGCCAGGACAGAAGGGCGCAGCCAGTCAGCAGAGTCACGGCGAACACTGTCATCGCCAGCGCCTGTGGGTAAGCTGTCCAGTAGGCAGTCTCGGGACGAATGAAGCCGAAGACCTGCTGGATCAGAAAAACGCAGATGGCTGCGCCGAGAATAAGGGCTGGGGGGAGCAGCAGAGCCCGCCAGTCGACCGATCGCCAGCTGCTCTTTGGTCCGGGGCGCACGATCAGCCATGCAGAGAGCCCCAGACATAAACCGAGAAGAAGGATAGCGAGGCCCTGCGGCAACTGGACGAAAAAGCGGGAAAGGATATCAGCATACACGCTCTCGTCCTCAATCCTGTCCCGCGTCCATTCCGAACTCAGGAACGCGCGCGCGGCGCCGAGCGCCTGATCACCCATATGCTGAACGCTGGCGTGATCGAGGCTGGCCAAATCGTCCCGCGTCGTGTGGTACAGTTCTGGGCCGTCAGATATAGCGATATTGACGCCAGTCATGCCACTACGCAGGAAGACGGTGAGATCGGTTGAGTTGGGCAGCAGTTCATAGACTGCCGTCATCATCGAGTTAGAGAAAGGACGGGCTCCGCTCTTCGCCCAGTCGGCCACAAGCGCTGTATTGGGGCGACCTGTCTCAAACATCATAGCCGGTCCGCGCACGCCGCGCGCCTCGAGATTTATCATCCGTCCGACCTCAAAGCCGTAGGCCTGGCGGTTATCGACGAATGCCTGGGCGCCAAGGAGACCGGCCTCTTCCCCGTCAGTGAACAGAAAAATCACAGGCCGTTTCAGTGTTTCGCTCCGGAGAATATCTGCGACTTCCAGCCAGACGGCCATGCCGATCCCGTCATCGCCAAATCCCGGGCTTGCATCGACGCTGTCATAGTGGGCGGTGAGAACCAGTGCAGGACCTGATTCCGGTCCCGCTCGGAAGAACACATTCTCCACACGTGCGCATCTGATGGCGGCCTGTATTCGCGCCTGACAGACACTGTGCGTCCGGACCTCCGGCCTGTAGCCAAGCCGGGATATCTCGTTGAGCAGTCGTTTCCGTACGCCATCAAGCGGTTCTGAGTCCACGGGATGCGGCTTGCCGTCGAGGATGTCTGTCAGGCGTTCAAGCGAGCGGGCAGTGTCGAACTGGCCAGGTGCATTCTGAATTCGTACCGGATCCAGAGTCAGAGGCGTGGAGCGCAGGAAAAACAGGAGCAGTATGACGCAGAGCGATGCCATTACCCACCAGACGTCAAGGTCTGGCCTCTGGCGCCCGGAGCCGTTCTTGAGGGGCTGTGTGTTGTTCATGTGTCGGTCGTGTCCTGCCTGTACGGCTTCTGGGATGCGCCGACTTTAGCAATGCCGGCCTGGCGCGCCAGTCTTGTCCGCCTGTGTCAGCGCCCGCGAAGCACCGTATCTGTCCGGACCGACACCACGGGAGGTAGTCGCTGCACAACAACATAGGCTGCAAAACAGGCGAGGCAGGATGCAGCTCCGATCTCCGGCGATCCCGAGAGCTCCATCGCCATGACGCCAGCCGCCAGCGGTGCGTCCAGTATAATTGCGAGGCACACGGACATCCCGATCACACTGAGATAGACAGGAGGGGTCGACATCCCGGATATCGCGCCTGCTGTTAAGGCCAGAGAGGCGCCGGCCATCGCGCCTATAACCATAGCTGGCGCGATTGCTCCGCCACCCCAGCGGAAACATAACAGCGTCGCGGCCGCCACAAGTTTGGCTACGGCAAGTGTCAGCATGACGTCTGCTCCGACTGATCCTGTCGCCGCCGCTGTGATCTGGTCAAAACCGGCTCCAAGGACGTGGGGTGTCGCTACAGCCTGCAGACCGAGGAGCAGGCCGCCGATCGAGGGCATCGTCCAGAGGGGAATGTTCAGTCGGTTCGCAGCAGCGTCCACCAGCCGTGGTGTACGAGCCCAGACCCAGTGGGCTGCATAGCCGGACATGATCAGCAGCGGAAGGCAGAACAGCGCAAGCACATGTGCGCCAGCAGGTATGTAGCCAGCGTCAGGAAGATCGAGAAGCGGTCTGCCTCCAGCTAGCCAGCCGGACGCCAGCCATCCACTCACTGCTGCGACCACAATAGGACCCAGTGTAGAATGCTGTCCTCTTCGCAGAATGATCTCAGCTGTCAGCAGGACTGCAGCCAGGGGCGTATGAAGGGAAGCGGCGATAGCCGCCGCAAAACCCATCGCCAGGAGCAGGCGCCGGGCGGCGATGTCGAGCCCGAGCAGCCGACCATGCAGAATACCGATACTGGCGCCAAGATGGGCAAGTGGTTCTTCGCGGCCAGTGCTGCCTCCCCAGCCAGACGATACAAGTCCGATGGCAGCAGACAGAAAACTATCTTTGAGGCTCAGAGTTGAGGACTGAATTGTGTTGCGCAGACGCCGGTTCATGAGAACGTGCTGCAGCCCATAGGGCGGTGGGCGCAGACCCCTGCCGGTCGACACGCCTGCGCGAAGCAGGAGCGCAGTGAGAGCGCCGCCTGCCAGTGGTCCGATCAGCAGGCTCCACCAGGCCAGATCAGCTGCGCGCGAGGCTAAGCGTCCTGCTGCCGCTCCATAGGCAAGAAACTGCAGGTAGCTGGCAAGTATTCCGAACAGCCAGACCAGCAGTCCGACCACTGCGCCAACGGCAATCGCCAGCCCCCACATGGCCACTTCGCCGGGTCCGGGGCGGCCTATAACGTAGCCGGATGACTTGACGATTTGGCGCGACATCCACGGGAGATTGTCCAGCCCTGTTCAACATGGTCAAGCATCTACCGCCGTCATCGCGCTGATTTTCGCTCCGCTCCCCCGCCGATCGAGACCTGTGCAGAGCAGGGGGGTGCCCGTCCGGTGCGCTGGAGGTTAGCCTACAGCGGCTTGTCGTCCCGCCCGGCGGCCTTATGCTCGCCGTTGGCGTTATGCGTCGGGATGGTCTTAAGATTTGGCGGAGGAGGGAGACATGGTGGGCCTTAGTCGCAGGCAGGTTGTGTCGGGTATGGCAGGCCTGGGTGCGCTGTCGGCCTGCTCAGGCCTCAGCAGCGGCGGTTTTAACCCTAAGCCGCAGCTCTTCTTTCTGGGGGCGACCCGGGTCCAGACAATTGATCCGGAAACCGGCTTGAGAAAAGTGCTCCTCGACCGGTCTACGGCTGATGGTTCGTTTCCTAAAGGCGTCATTTATGACGGCATCGCCGTGCATTCTGTCTCCGGTCAGATTTTCTGGACGGACATGGGGCGTCCCTCCGAGCGCGACGGGGCCATACTGCGTTGCGAGCGCGATGGATCCGGACTGACAACCATTGTTGCTCCGGGCGGGGCGTTCACGCCCAAGCAGATGCGGATAGATGAGGCGGCGCAGAAGATTTACTGGTCTGACAGGGAAGGCATGGCTGTCAGGCGCTGTAATCTCGATGGAACGGACATTGAGACGCTGGTTATGACAGGCAACCCTGTCACTGACAGGGGCGACGAGACACGCTGGTGCGTCGGTCTTGCTCTGGACCCCTCGCGTGGGCATGTTTACTGGACGCAGAAGGGCGGAGATAATGCATCTCAGGGCATGATCAGGCGGGTCGGAATGGTCATGCCACGCGGCTCCTCACCCGCCAATCGCGCCGATATGATCACTTTGTTTTCCCGTCTGCCGGAGCCGATTGATCTTGATCTCGATCTCTCCTCGCGAACGCTTTACTGGACCGACCGTGGCGACAATACTGTTTCCTCTGCGCCGCTTGATCCCAGGCCGGGTTTTGATCCGGCTGTCCGCGTTGACCGCACGATCCTGCTGAGGGATCTCAAAGAGGCAATCGGCATCGCGCTTGACCTGCCTCGCCGTCGTTTAGCCTATACATCCCTTGGCGGGGAGATAGGCGTCGCAGGGCTCGATGGGAGTTCGCCCCGGATGCTGGCGACCGATATGGGAATGCTGACCGGGGTCTGCTGGGCCTGATAGTCGACGTCCTCCTGAGAACGGTGGGGCCGCCGGAGCTGTGAAGGTGCGGTTTCTCGCGCCGGCCCGCCTGTCCCTGAGCCGTATCGGCCTGTTGTGGGCGGCTGCAGGATGCCGACGGGGCTCCGGGGAGGGCCTCGGGCCTCTGCCTGCAGACTTTCTAAGGCGGGAAAGTGTCTGTCGATCTTGACTGCTCAACCCTCATGATAGCGTTGATTGACGTTCAACCCGGCGGGAGCAGGATATGCGGCAGACAGGTTTAGCGGCGGCGGTCTGGCTGGGATTGCTTTACACGCCGCCGGTCGCCCTCGCCCAGACACAGCAGACAGGTCAGTCTGCCTTTCGTGCGCTTTACGAGGAGATGGTAGAGACGGATACCTCCCCGACCAGCGGCTCTTGCACCCGGTTGGTCCGTTCAGTGGAGGGGCGCCTCAGGGATGCCGGTTTTGCAGCCGAGGATGTTGCGGTAATCATTCCGCCTGATCGACCCGACGATGGGAATGTCGTCGCCCGCATCAGGGCTCCAAGCCCCACAAAAAAGGGTGTCCTGCTCCTGGGTCATATCGATGTCGTTGACGCCCGTCGTGATGACTGGGAGCGTGACCCGTTTACTCTGTTCGAGGAAAATGGGTTTTTTTTCGGCCGCGGTGCTGCGGATATGAAGGGTCAGGCCGCAATCTGGCTCGATCTGATGACGCGCCTGAAGCAGGAATCTGGGTTCAGACCGTCACGTGATCTCGTTATGGCCCTGACGTGTGGAGAAGAAACATCTGATCGCATCAATGGCGTCGACTATATCCTGACGCATCACAGAGGCTGGTTCGACGTTGCTTTTGCGCTCAATGAGGGAGCTGGCGGACTGCTGTCAGAAGATGGGCGCCCGCTGGTTCTGCAGATACAGGCCGGAGAGAAGATCCATCAGGTCTTCGAACTTGAAGTGACGAATCCAGGTGGTCACTCATCCCGCCCGATCCCACAGAACGCCATCTACCAGCTGATGGCCGCGACGCAGAACGTATCGCAACTCACATTTCCTGCTCAGGTTACTCCGGTGACACGCGAGTATTTCAGGATCACGGGTCCCATCCTGGGCGGAGAGATCGGCAGAGCCATGTCCGCGGTCGCGAGCGACCCGGCCGACAGCCGCGCACTGGACGTGCTTCAGGGTGATCCGACCTACAACGCCATTTTGCGTACGACGTGCGTTGTCACTCAGCTCGATGCTGGTCATGCGCCGAACGCTCTTCCCCAGCGCGCCCGGGCGATCCTCTCCTGTCGCGTTATGCAGGGTACGAGTCCCGAGGAGGTTAAGTCGGCGCTTGAGGCGGCGATTTCAGACAGTCAGGTGAAGGTGTCGATCGTCAGGCGGCGCGAGGGATCATCAGCCCCTCAACTGACAGACGAGATCATGGGACCGGTCCGGGCTCAGGCCAAAGCCGTGTGGCCAGGCGTGCCGGTCGCACCCATGATGATTGCGGGTGCAACAGACGGTCGCTTTCTCATGGGCGCCGGCATACCCACATATGGCCTCAGCGGAGTTTTTTCGGTAAGCGGCGAAACGAACACCCATGGTCTGAATGAAAAGGTTCGGGTTCGTTCTTTGTATCAGGCCCGCGACTTTCTAGAGGGGGTCGTGAGGGCTTACGTGAAATAGCCCCCCGCTATGGACGCCCCTGACGTCGCGCGCCGCGCAGAATGCCCTCAAGCGCATGGTTGCCTTCATGGCAGGCAAACTCATAGATGTCTCCGGGGGAGGTCGTAAACACCATCTCTCCCTTCCAGGTCTGAGCGTAGAAACCGGGGTCATCGACTTCGAAACTGTAGGTCAGTTCGTCCGGGCCTGTGCGTGTGAACCGCTCGGTGACGGTCGCCTGCTCCGATAGAAAAACTGGTTCATAGCCACCGTGTAGTGGGTGCCAGTTTCGGGTTTTGACAACAAGAGTGTCGCCGTCCCATTCGCCAATGCTGTCCCCGAGCCACTGCGTCAGCGCTCCGGGTTTGTGATGCACGCCAAGCCGGATAATCCGCGCGTCATGCATCATTTCAACATTGATCATGACGTGGTCGCTCGTTTGCACGATGAGGTAGGTGTTGTTGTAAATGTTATTCAACATCGGCGGGCCACCGGAGCCGCGTGAGCCAACAAGGCATCTGTCGGCTGGGTTGAGGCCCTCGGGCCCGTCCTCATTTCGTTTGCTCAGGATCGCCTCAATAAGGGCCTGTCCGTGTTCAGAGACGGGCATCCTTCCGCTGGCTGGTTCGGTGATCCATGATGAGCGCGCTGTCCCATTTACGATGGCCACGCTCTTGCCGCGGTCAAGCCAGAAGGCATTGTAGCCAGCGGCAGTATTGCGGTCCTGTGGGGCCCCTGCCTCTGCATCAGATGGGGCGTTCTGGGCGCGTTCCATCTGAAGCCGCTGAGCTTCAAGTGTTCTGACCTGCTCTGTGCTCAGTATCAGGGAAAAGGATGGGTTCGTCCGCTCAAGCGTGGTGATACTGGAATTCGTCCACGTGCCTTGCAGATCCGGACGACCATCGGGCGTGCGCGGTGGCGCATAGGGCTGCGCATGCGCCTGCAGGAAAGCTGTCGCTGCAAAAATGAGACACGCCGCTGGCCGCATAAAGTCTCAGATCCTCACGCTATTTTGCCAGGGTTCGCCTGTAGTCTTCCGCCTGCTTCAGGAGCCTGATGACATTTCCTCCCCACATCTTGGCGAGATCCTCCTCAGAGTATCCCTCCCGGAGAAGACGTTCGGTAATGCGGGGGAGATAAGTGACATCGCGCAGACCGTCCAGTCCTCCGCCGCCATCCCAGTCTGCGCCAAATCCGACATGGTCCACGCCAAGCAGCCGGATGGTGTAGAGAACCTGGTCCATGTAGTCCTCAAAGCTCGCCCGGTTCTCGGGGTATCGACGGTTGATAGCTGCGAGTTCGTCCAGATACTGTTCGTAGCGGGCTTGCTCCAGAAGGTCGGGGTTGCCCCATTTCGTGCGGAGCTCGGACAGAGCTGCGGTGCGCTCGGGGCTTTGGGGCAGTGGTTTGATGAACGCCCCCAGAGCGTTCATGTGTATCACGCCGCCCTTTTCAGCCATCTTTTTCAATAGTGCATCAGGCGCATTGCGCGGATGTTCATTGAGATGATCGGCGCCGTGGTGGGACAGTATGATCGGCGTTGCGGACAACTCAATCATCTGTTCAATCGCCGCATCGGAGGCATGGCTGCCGTCGAGGATTATTCCCAGAGCGTTGGCGCGTCGGACATATTCCTTTCCCAGAGGGCTTAGTCCTCCCCACTTGTTGCCCAGCTCTCCAGGGTTAGTTGAATCAGCCAGTTGGTTAGTCCCATTATGCACGGGCCCCGCCATGCGTACGCCCAGCTTGTAGAAGGTGTCGAGCAGAGAGAGATCTTCGCCGAGTTCATAAGAGTTCTCCAGCGACAGATAGACGATCTTCCTGCCCGAGGCGTGGATTCGCTCCGCATCCTCTGCTGTAAGCGCCAGCTCAAACCTATCCGGGTGGGCGGCGACCATCTTCTGGATCGACAGGGCGCGGACCAGCGCCCTGTCTCGTATCGACTGGTAATCTGCAAGCGTGAGCGGCCCCTGCGGCATGTAGATGACCCAGAAACCGCCATCGAGGCCGCCTTCGACCATCCGTGGATAGTCGACCTGTGTTCCGTCACGTTCGACATCGTGGCGCTGCATGATGTCATAGCCGCGTATGGTGTCGAAGAAGGCTGGCGTATCCAGATGCGTATCGAGCGTCATCAGCCGCTGATGAACGGCGAAGGCCTGCGAAGAGACGCCATGGGGCGGGGTGGGGCTCGTGGCGCACGCCGGCAGCATCGCTGCTGCAGCGGCTGTCAGTATCACCAGATTTATGCGCGCCATAATGCTCTCACCCGTTGTTTCTCTAGCCGGTTGCCCACCATGCACGCCTCGAGCGCCGTCTCAAGACAGATGACGCCGTTTCTGGCGACCACTGTAATGTCTTTCAGGAGCGCTGCCGACGGGGTAGGGCGCATATGTAACGGGGCTGGCCGCCTTCGGCGGTTGCTAAAGCGCTCCGGACGGCTGCCCTGCGAATGCGAATGTGTTGCAACGTGGCCAGTTGCAGGGTACCGGCGGCCCGCTCGGATCGGGCCGGTCGCGCATCTCGCGATGAACGTCGGGCCGGCCAGATGGCGGGGAGAGAATGATGGCGATGAGGGCCGGATCCGGGAATATGCGTCATGTCCTGCTTCGTCAGGTCCGTATCTGGCACTGGATGACTGGCGCGGTGACGCTGACGATGATGGCTTTGTTTGCTGTCACTGGCGTTACCCTCAATCACGCCCGTCAGATCGAGGCTCAGCCCGTCATTCGTGAGATAAAGACGGTTCTTCCCTTGGAGCTCCGAGAGGAGATAGAGCGGGCCGAAGACGGCGGACTGACAGCTGTTGTTCCTGGACCCGTCGCTGGCTGGCTGGAGAACGAGCTCGGGGCCCCCGTTTCCAGACGGTCTGGCGAGTGGTCCGATCGGGAAGTGTATATCAGCATTCCCAAGCCGGGCGGAGATGCATGGTTGTCGATCAATCGACAAACCGGCGAGGCTATCTATGAAACAACTGATCGGGGAGCCATCGCCTGGCTCAATGATCTTCACCGGGGGCGCAATACAGGCCCGGTGTGGTTCTGGCTGCTTGATATCTTTGCTATCGCTGCTCTGATTTTCTGCCTGACCGGTCTGGGACTGCTCTGGATGCATGGCCCGCGTCGTCCGTCGACATGGGCTCTTGTCGGGGCGGGGGTCGCGCTGCCGTTGCTGACTGCGGTGTTTTTCATTCATGTCTGAACGGGCGCGTATGCGGAAGGGGTCAAGAAGCGTCCCACCCACTCGCGCTTCGCAGGGCCTGACGTCCGAGGACCGAGGTCGGACGAAAAAGAAAAGACGCGCTTGCGTGAAGCGCGCCTTTTCCAACTCTACGCTTTTACTCTACGCGGCCGACTCATACCGGGTCGGGCCGTCGACATTTATGCACATAACCGCTTCTGACGGCACTCCTGATCTGCAGTCGGTCAGGCTGTGTCGTCGCCTGGCCTCTTCTGCACATCCGGGTGCACTCGCAAGTGCGTCCCGCTCAGTCCCAGGCCTTTGCTGTACCGACTGATCAGGCGGTCTTGCGCGAGGTGCGGGACGCTTTGGCGGCCACCTCAGCCGCGTCATCCTGCGTCTTCGGTGTAAGGCCGACAGCGGTATTCATCAGCTGAGTCTGCGCGTTTCTGGCGATTTCAGCATAGGCGAGCATACGCGCAGGCATGTCCTGCATCGCCGCCTGGGCGATCTCACCTGCTTTTTTCGCATAGGCGGCCGGCTGGGCGTCTGTCGACAGGAGGCTGGCCGCATCCTTGGCGGCGTCCTTCATCCAGGCGGCGGTCAGCTCCACGTTCTGTTGAAGCGCCTCAATGGCGACTTCGCGATACTTGGCCTGCATGTCGGAGAAGGCTTTCATCGCACCCGGTCCGGCAAATTCAGGCGCCATTTTCGAAAGCTGTTCAAAATTCTTATTGAAATCAAAAACATTCGTCATCGGGTTCATCGCTGGGCGCTCCTGATAAGCGTTGTATCCGGAGCCATCGTCTAATGCCGCGGCGCGGCAAAAGCAAGAGAAAATGCTGCACATGCGAAAAAATTCCGCATCCGCGAAGCCCGGAGCTCCCCCGAACATATCGCGCTCAATGATCTTTCCGAGACGCCGCCCGGAGACCGGCCAGGTTTTCTGGCGCTTATGCGAGAAAAAACAATCGGAAGGCAGGTTTGTTGGCCCTTCGGTGACCGCCAGCCGGTCTACTCGCGGACATAACGACCCGGCGCCGGTTCGAGGGGAGTGAGGCCTGTAGGATAGCTTTCCGCCGCCTCTATCTTTCTGCCTGAGCGGCGCGCGAGCCAGCCCGTCCAGTCGGGCCACCATGAACCTTCTTTAGCCTCCGCAGCAGCTCGCCAGGCGTCCAGGTCGCCCGAGGGTTCGGCGTCAGAGACCCAGTAGCCATATTTGTTCTTGGCCGGCGGATTGATGATACCCGCGATATGACCAGACTGTGCGAGAACGAAGCGGCCGTCGCCCTTGAGGCGACGAAGGCCTTTGAAGGATGCGGCCCATGGAGCGATGTGGTCCTTTTCGCAGGCGACCACATAGTGCGGTATTCTGATATCATCCAGGCCTACGCTCACCCCCTCAATGGAGAACTGGCCCTTTGCAAACAGATTGTCCCGATAAAGCGCCGTCAGATACTCTCCGGCCATACGTTCAGGCAGTCGGGTTGAATCCTCATTCCAGAACAGAAGGTCGAACGGGGGACGTTTCTCGCCAAGAAGGTAAGCCTTTACCGCTGGCCCATAGACGAGATCGTTGGGGCGCAGAAAGCTGAATGTTCGGGCCATGATGCGCTGGTCGAGATAACCCTTGCGACGGGCTTCGGCCATGATCCCCGTGATGAAGCCTTCATCGATGAAGGACTGCAGCGGACCGGGGTCCTCGAAATCAGTGAGGGCCGTGAAAAAGGTACACGACTTCGCCGGATTATACTGTTTGGACTTCTGCAGCCACGCCTGGGTCAGTGACAGCGTCGTACCGCCAATACAATAGCCCACGACATTGATCCCGTCCTTGCCGTGGGCATCATCAACCGTCTGCATCGCGGGTACGATGCCCTGAGTGACATAGCTGTCCATCCCCAGATGCCGCAGGTCTTCGCGCGGGTTCTTCCAGGACACGATGTATACACAGAAGCCCTGTTCCGTGAGCCATCTGACAAGCGAGGACTTCGGCTGTAGGTCAAGAATGTAGAACTTGTTGATCCATGGCGGGATCAGAAGAAGAGGGCGGGCGTAGACTTTGGCTGTGACCGGTTCATAGCGGATAAGCTGAAAAAGAGGGGTTTCATGTACGACATGGCCCTTGCTGGTCGCCAGACTCTCACCGACCGTGAAGGCATCCGGGTCTGACAGCGTCACGAGGAGATCGCCGCCGTTGCGTTCAAGATCCTTCACCAGGTTCTCGAGGCCCTCGACCAGTGAGCGCCCGTTTGTTTCCACGGCCTTCCTGATCGCCACCGGGTTCAGAGCAAGGAAGTTCGATGGCGAGAAAAGATCTACCAGCTGACGGGTGAAGAAATGAACCTGCTCGGAATGCCGCTCATCATCCCCGGCTGCGCTGGTTTCAGCGAGGCTCTCCAGATAGGCTGACATGATCTGGTACTGACGTTTCAGATAGTAAAAGAACGGATGCTTGCTCCATTCGGCGTCCGTGAAGCGCGCATCAGTCGTATCGCCCTTGTGCGTCCCTTCCGGCTGCTGGGGTCCCGAACCCGTCACGATTGTCTGCGTCAGTTCGGCGTAAAGGGCTGTCGTATCCTGCCAGAACTGAACATGGCTGCTCATCGCCCTGAGAGGATCATTTATCCAGCCCTGGGCATGACTGACGGCGGCTCTGAGCAGAAAAGGCTGGCCGGGACCTTCAACTCCCGGATTGCGTACCTCTCTCTTCGATAGCGCAAGGAAAAGTCGCTGAAGCAGAAGGTTGATGCGCTGGAAGTTCTGGGAAAGTTCGAATGCCCCGGCTGAGCTCATAGCATCCGTCATAAAGCTCCCCGCTTTGCTGTCAGACCGTTTAACTAACACCGGCCATTACCCCGTCAAAGCCTGTTGGGCCGACCCCTCTTCGTTCAGGTCTGTCAGGCGGCGCCTTCATGACCACAGTCGCCCCGATGGTTTTGGCGGCTCGCCGATGGAATCAGTCATCTTGAATTGACCGATAGCATCTGAGACACCCTTTGCTGCATCTGCTCACAGACGGTTCTGTCCTAGATCAAGGATCCCACGGTTATGGCCATCGCATCCCTGCCGCGCTGGTTTCAGACTGACGCCAGCGCCTGGGAGTGCGGCCTCTTCAGAGTGTCTGCATGTGGACGGGGCCAGGATGTGGTCCTGGTCCATGGCCTGGCTGCATCGCCGGATACCTGGGAGGGAGCAGCCGCCGGGCTTGGTCCTGACGTTCGTCTGCACATTCCTCATCTGCGCGGCTTTGCCGGACTTCCGCCTGCAACCGGAAGGGACCCCGTAAATTTTCTTAAGCCAGCGGCGGATGCTCTGGCCACCTACATTCGGAGCCGTCTCAGGCGGCCGGTTCCGCTTGCTGGGCATTCGATGGGCGGCATCGTGGCCCTGATACTTGCGCGGGATCATCCCGATCTGATCGAACGGTTGCTGGTGGTGGACGTGCCGGCCTTCTTTTCCGTTCTTATCAATCCTTTTGCAACGCGCGTATCGATGTCGGCCGTCGCCGAGCATTCCCGACGTGTTTATCTCGAAAGGTCACATCAGCAGCTCGAAGGCGAGCTGCGGCGCGCCAGCATCCAGCTTGTCACTCACTCCCAGCAGGGCGAGCGCATCGTCAGGTGGGGGCTCACATCTGACCGCGCGACGATCGCGGACGTCATGGCGGAAGTCATGGTCACCGATCTGAGGAGCGATCTGCCGTCCATTGGCGTTCCCGTTGATGTTATCTATGGGTGGGACCTAATCACCCAACCGTCTCGCCTGGCGCTGGATCAGATCTATGCCGCCGCCTATTCGGGGCTTCCTCGCGTCCGCATGGTGAGGATCGATAACGCCCGTCACTATGTGATGTTTGACCAGCCTGTCGGGTTCTATGGAGCCATGACCGACTGGCTGACGCGTCGAATCTGAGTGTCCACATGAATGATGATAAGACAGTTGAGCTTCGCCGTTACCCGAGCCGTAAGCTCTATAACCGGACGACATCAAGCTACATCCGTTTATCCGAAGTCGCTGACATGGTTCGTCAGGGCGCGACTATCCGCGTTGAGGATACCGAGACCGGCGAAGATGTGACCCGGCAGGTTCTTCTGCAGATCATTATGGATCAGGAGGGCCAGGCCTCAGGAACGATACTGTCTGCTGGCCTCATGATGGATATGATACGCATGCATCAGTCCAGGGCATCGGAGATAATGACCGGACTTTTTGAGCAGTCAGTAGCCTTTCTGCGAGCCCAGCAGGAACAGCTGTCGCACCGCGTCACCGGGGCGATCCCTGGCGCGATGGCGTCGCCGTGGAATATCTTCGATCCGGCTGCTATCCAGGAGATGCACCGCGAGTACCAGAGCCGTCTCGTCAGCTTCTGGTCGGGCCCAGCGCGCCCGAAGGCGGCGCCGCCTGCGGCCGGGTCCGGTCAAGAGCCTGTCAGCGACGCTGACGAACTCAGCGCTCTCCGAGCCCGGCTCGAAGAACTGGAACGGCGTATCAAGCCCGGTTAAGTCTGCTCATTCCCGGATGCGGTAATCGCGCGTTGCTTCCCGGTTGAGTGCGTCCATGCTCATCGGCGCCCTACGGAGCCGGCGCTCAGCAAACAGAGGCGCCTGATCTGCATAATGGGGTGAGGCTGTATTTACGGTAGCAGCGCCGAACTGGCTGATGGTATCGATGCGGAAGGATCCGTCCCCGGACCAGTCAGCAATCAGGATATAGGTATCGCCGGCGCGGCCCGCCCGATAGCCATCCCCTTCAAGGTCGCCTGCTGCATAAACGGCGCGGAGGGTATCCGGGCCGCCATCCAGAGGCCATGTCGCGTCTCCCCGCTTCAGGCGGCTGACCTCTCCCCATTCCGGATCGATGCGACCTGTCGCCGCCTCAAGGAGGCGCGCTGTCGCCTTCAGCGCGTTTACCGCGCGCGCGCGGTCATAACTGTCATGCATCTGTCCCCCCATGACCTGCTGGCCTGCAAATATGGCCAGTGCGGCATGACGGTTGTGCCTGTCGGCTCGGCCGTTCCACGCCGCAAGGTGGCCGATCAGCCGCGTCAGCTCGGCGTCCGCCGACGTATCGGCGCTGCGGAGATCGGCGATCATCTGCATGATCGTTGACTGATGCGAGTAGGTGTCATCCATCTTGTAGGCTATGAACTCTTCACGCGTGATTGAGGTGTCGCCGCCGAAAAGCTCCTGGGCGCGATAGCCGCGATTGGTGAAATTCTGGTCGATCCCGAAAGAGGCCGGATAATTCTCTGGTTGCGGATTATCGCCTGAGGCCGAGGCCAGAAAAGGCGTATGGTTGGCGTTTACAACATACCCCGATACCGGGTTAACCACCGAGGGCAGCGCCTCGGCGCTTTCCCATCCCCGCCAGAGCGTGTCGGAGAGGTTACCCGGAAGCGTCTTTTTTCGGTCCCAGCCCTCCGTGCGTCTGGGCATCCGTGCGTTCCAGAAATAAGCGATCATCCCCGCCGAGTCCGCGACCACATAGTTCACGGACGGGATCGCATTGTACCTGATCTGAGCGGCGCGCCAGTCGGCGACAGTTTTTGCAGTGTTCATCGCCAGATACTGCTCGAGATAACCAAACTCTCCCGCACCTGCAAATGATACCGCGAACACGCCCCGCTGTGTAACAAAGGCGGGTCCATGCTCGGACCAGTAGCCCATCCGTTCGACGGCGACCTGTGTTCCGTCGCGAAGGACATTGTACCTGATCGGCCGGCGCTTCAGGTCCTTCCACTGTCCGTCCATCTGATAGCGCGTTGGATTTTCGAGGTCATCGACTGTCAGCAGAAACACATCATAGACATCAGGCCTGTTAACAGTTGCGGCCCAGCCAAGATTTGGACCAGCGCCGTGCAGGATCAGCGGCGTCCCGGGGAACACGCCCCCTATAATGTCGATGCCTTCCTCTGATTTCAGACGCGCCTCATACCAGGCGACAGTTCCTGTATACGGCTGGTGCGAGTTCACAGCCAGACGGGTATGTCCGTCGGCCGACCGGGATGGCGCGACAGCAAGTGCATTGGAGCCAAGTTCGATGTCATCTGTTACACCGAGAAATGCTTCGCGCGGCGACTTCGTGCTCATCTCCACAGGCCCGCGGGACGTGAGCAGGGTATTGAGTTCCCCATCGAGGCCATAAAAGAACGGCGGACGATTAGCGTAGCCCGTTATGATGTCGCGTCCGTGTACCGGAGCGGTCCGCGCGCAGCCAGTGTCGGGGTTATCAGCGCACCATCTGTTAAGTCCCGCTGCATAACCCTCAGCGATGGCCTTCGCGGCTGGCGATGTGCGCGTCTCGTATCCTTCGTGTATCGTCTCGACATTGCCCAGCGCCAGAATGAGATAATCCGACTGAGCCGCGCCTTCTCCGAGGATCTCGGCGAGTTGTCCGCGGTTGGAGCGGATCACTTCTTCTATATGCTTCCAGTCATCCTCGGCGTGCGCATAGGCGAGGCCATAGGCCACATCGGCGTTTCTCTGACCAAAGATGTGTGGAACGCCGAATGCATCGCGGACAATCCGCGCCTGATACGCGGCCGTGGGCGGTCCGACGAGGCTTATGCAGGAAGCACTAAACAAGACGGGAGCCAAGGCTGACAGAACAGGAACAATCAGTCGTTTCATGAAGGGATCCTGAATGGCGGCGAGATACGGAAGGTTTTGGCCGGCAATGTCGCCGCCCATCAGTCCGCGTCGTTACCCTGTCAGTCTTGAGCAGCCCCGCCGAGGGCGTCAATCCTTACATGCCCTGCGAAATGGACGAAAAGTCAGGTACGTAAGGTCAACCACCTCTGTGGCCGTATCATCGGCGGCGATCGACCATGTGCAGAGCCTCCCCTGCGTGCCGCAAGAGACGGCCAGAGCTGCTGCTATCCGTATCAGATATCTTTCTGGCTCAGGCGAGTAACGAGGTCTGCAGCGAAATCGGACAGCGTATCGTCGCGTGCTCCCATTACGACAATGATATCCCCCGGCGCCGCCAGCTCGACCAGCCGGTCGCCGCAGGCCTCCCGGTCGGCAGTGGCGAATGCGTTTCGTCCGCCTGACACGACACCTTCAGCGATAAGAGCAGATCCAATGGACCGATCAACCGTACCCCCGAAATAGACCGGCTCGGGAATGAAGAGTATGTCACGCGGGCCGAGCTCGCGTACGAAGGTCTCGATCAGATCATTCTTCATCTGTCGTGTCGGCCCATAGCCATGCGGCTGCCACATGATAAGCAGTCGGCCTGGATACTGATGAAGGGTCGTCAGTGTTGCGCTGATTTTATCAGGGTTGTGGGCGAAATCATCGATTACCGTGATATCCTTCACAACACCCGTTACTTCAAGACGTCGCCTGATGCCGGTGAAGTTCATCAGCGCTGTGGTCGCCTGCCGAAGCGTCAGTCCGCAGGCGCGGGCTGCGGCGATTGCCGCAAGTCCATTCGAGAGGTTGTGACGTCCGGGGATCTGAAGGCAAAGCCGCTGCCGGTCTCCGGTAGATTTTTCAGTCACGATGCAGGACTGGCCGTCTGGCTGGGTGATCAGATCGGATACTGAAAAATCAGCCGTCACATCACTCAGTGAGTAGGTTCGCATATCAGGGTGGCCGATTTCCCGGACAAGTCTGCGCGTTTCTTCATTATCGAGGTTCAGAACGGCGACACGCGCCCGGGCGACAAAGTCTGCAAACAGCTCGCGCAGCTCGGGCATCGACTTATGGTCAAGGGCGATATTGTTCAGAACAGCAATGGTTGGATTATACAGTGAAATAGAGCCGTCGCTTTCATCCACTTCAGACACGAAGGCCTCGCCCTCGCCGATAATTGCTGAAGCAAAAGGAAAATCGCCGGCTACAAAATTCTTCATAACAGCGCCGTTCATGACCGTTGGGTCGCAGCGATTGGCGTAAAGGATCCATGCGATCATACCCGTAGTGGTCGACTTACCCGATGTCCCGCCGACGGCCACTGAAAGTCCTGCAGAGTTGACAAGCCGGGCGAGGAGTTCGGGGCGTTTCAGTTCGGGACAGCCGAGCGTTCGGGCTGCGACAACATCCGGAACGGTATCCTCTACCGCTGCGGACGTCACCAAAATCTGATCCCGGCTGCGCAGTCCGGAGCCATCCTGTGGGTGCAGGCGGATACCCCGCGTCGTCAGAAATGCAAATTTCCCTGAGGTACGGCCCGCATCCAGAGAGCGATCTGACCCTTCGACGTCAAAGCCACGCGCCCTGAGGATAAGCGCAAGGGGGAGCATGCCGCTGCCGCCAATGCCGCAGAAGAAGAAGGGGCCGCGGTAGGGTAGTTGACTGCCGGGGGGCGGAATGTGTGAGTCGGAAAGGCGCTCGGTCATGAACGGCATGTCCCAACAGGTGGCCAATGGGGTCAAGTGAAAACGTGTTTCGTATAGGGCTCTGCGGGCCGGGAACGCCCATTTCTCATGATCTGGCGCAGCGGGTGCAGGATCTGACCCGTAGCGTCTATCATGATCGCGTTGAGCTGATCTTTCACCCGCAGTGCTTCCGGCAGTCGGGCCACTTTGCCGGTGAGGATCCCGAGCGGATCGAGGCGCTTGTGGAGACCGCTAATGACCCGGGTCTTGATGCGGTCTGGCTGGTGCGCGGGGGCTATGGAGCCTGTCGTGTGGCGGAGCCCGCCATCCGCAGGATGAACGCCACCGCGCGCGCGAAGCAATGGCTAGGTTATTCCGATGCAGGCTTTCTGCTGGCGGGTCTTTTGCGCGCAGGTTTCAGCCGCGTGGCGCATGGGCCTATGCCTGTTGATCTGGTTCGTGAAGAGGGAGAGCAGGCCGTGCTGCGCGGTCTGTCCTGGCTTGTGCGTCAGGACCCCTCAGCCCTTGAGCCCGGCCTGAAACCATCAGATCGAGCCCTTGCTTTCAACCTGACGATCCTGTCCCAGCTACTTGGAACGGCGTTGGAGCCGGAGTTTGACGGGCGCATCCTTATCCTCGAGGACGTCGGGGAATACATGTACAGGATCGATCGCTACTTCTTTCATGTCACATCCAACCCGGCAGTACGCCGCTGCGCCGGTATCCGGCTAGGCAGGTGTTCAGCCATACCCCGGAATGATCCTGACTTCCTGATGACCGAGGAGGATGTGGCGCGCTACTGGTGTGACCGGTCCGGCATCAAGTATCTCGGACGTGCAGATATCGGTCATGACGTCGCCAACCGCGTGGTTCCGCTCGCCTGAGCACTCCTCAGAGCTATGGGTCAATGTTCAGCCCGTGTTGGCTACTGCGCCACCCAGCCTCCGTCGACCGGCAAGGCGGCTCCATTGATCTGACTGGCCGCATCACTCGTCAGGAAGGCCGCAAGAGCGGCCACCTCCGTCACCTTCACGAATTCCTTCGTTGGCTGGGCTGCGAGCAGTACGTCCCGTATAACAGCTTCCTCCGTCATGCCCCGGGCTCTGGCGGTGTCCGCGATCTGGTTGTCTACAAGGCCCGTCCGCACATACCCTGGGCAAATCGCATTAATGCGTATGCCAAACACAGCTCCTTCGAGTGCGGTTGACTTGGTCAGCCCGAGGATGCCGTGTTTTGCCGCCACGTAGGCGCTCTTGAATGGAGACGCGACAAGAGCGTGGGCTGAAGCGATGTTGACAATGCGTCCCCAGCGCCGCTGCTTCATGTCGGGGAACGCCAGCCGCGTCGTATGGAACGCCGCCGTAAGGTTGAGAGCAATGATGAGGTTCCATTTCTCAGCCGGAAAACTCTCCACCGGCGATACGTGCTGAACCCCAGCGTTATTGACAAGAATATCAACGGGCCCGAGATTTTCCTTCGTCTCAGCAAACATCGTCTCAATCTGATCAGCGTGCGTCAGGTCTGCGCCCGAATAGAGACACTCAACCCCGTAGTCCGAGGCGATTGATGCGCGTAGCGCCTCTATATGCGCTGCCGCCCCGAAGCCATTGATCACGACGTTCGCCCCAGTCGCTGCGAGAGCCCGGGCGATGCCCTCACCGATTCCGGATGTGGATCCAGTTACAATGGCGGTGCGGGGGAGGCTGGTCATTGAGAGGCGGTCTCCGACAGATGATCCCTTCTCGCCCTGCCTCCGGGTTCTGGCAAGTGAGCCGCCAGTCCAGGGATCGACCCGGCAGCGACAGGTCTGACTGCCCGGCCAGGGACTGAGGAGAACGCGCCCAATCTACAGCGACGCTGCGGCTAACGGCTCGCAGCCAGCGAATCGATCCGCAGTACCAGGGCCTCGAAGACATCGGCCGCCTGCGCCACCGTGTTGGGCTCTACCCGTTCGATGGTGTCCTGAGGGCTATGAATAATCCTCAGAATGTCGGGGATAGCCGCCGCGTCGTCTGTCCGATCGGGGGGGCGAACCAGAAAGGCGCGCAGTTTCTCAGCTTCATTGCGAGGCTGATGCCCGATCGACACAACGGCGGCCCCTGCGGCGAGGAAGGCGAGATCATCGCTGGGGGGATATTCGGGAAAGTCGAGGCATGAGAGAGCCCGTTCGCGACAGACAGATCTGACGATCTCAATTAGAAAAGCAGACTCTTCGCCCGTGTTGAGCCCGTACATCAGCGTATCGCCATTGCCGTTGACGTCGGCGTTTACGACGGCGGCGATAGCGTTCACCCCATGTGCTGCGATCCAGGCGCGGGCTCCAAGAAGGCCGAGTTCTTCCTGATCAGACAAAATGAGCCGCACCGGGCTCGACGTTCGGCCCCGGACACGGCGCGCCGCCTCAATCATGGCGACAACGGATGCGGCGTTGTCGATGAGCCCAGCAGCCATGCGTCCATCGCTGAGGCGTACCGTGTCATAGTGGGCTATCAGCAGGATTTCCCGACCTGATGTACCCGCAGCAGGTGGTACGATTACATTATAACCGGTCGGGTCAGGTTCGCGCCTGCCCTGAAACGTCTCGATCGTGTAAGGCAGACCTGCGGCTTCGAGCTGCGCTGTCAGCGTCTCCAGCCGGCCCTGATGTGTCGGCTGGTCAAAGGCGGCGATTGCCGCGTGGAGTTCCCTGGACATAACCGGCAGGTGCACAGCCGTGTCCGGCCCGGGTGGGGCGGGCGAGACCTCAGTGCCCGAGCATCCGATGAGGACGGCGAGGCAGAACGCTGTTATGCGGGTATACATCTACGTCTCCTGGTGGGTGGAGTCCGACAAGCAATCGGAGAGGCGGGGACAAAGCGCCGTCGATTCCACCGGCGCGGCCCGGCGCCTGTTGCTGACCGACAGACTATAGCTGATTGCGCGCGCCCTGTCCGGCTGATACGCTTCGATGTGTTGTCGGGATAGGGACACGACATGAATTCGCGCGCCCGTAAGGTCATTCGGATTCTCTCTGTCTGCTTCTGGATTCTGGCCCTCTTCGGAGTGGGGCTGTTCATATGGAACGCCGTAAGCCTCGACAGGCTCCCCGATGCTGAGATCCTGACTGAGCCCTCGCAACAGGGCTCCGACGACCCGTTCGCTTTGGTGGTGGTCGGGATATTCTCTCTGGTGTTTCTTGCGCTGTTCATTGAGTTCCTGGGCCGCGAAGTCTTTCGGCGGCATCAGCGCCGCCAGATGGGGCGCGTACTCGTGTCGATCGGGCGTGCACAGAGCCCGCTCCGTTTCGTGAGCGTGCTGGTTGCGCTGGTTTTCGTTATTGGGTTTAACCTCATCATTTTTCGCGCCCCGGAGCTTGGCGTCACTCCGGATGAGATTCCACTTAGCGCCGAAATGGCCTTCTGGCTTTTTTATGGGATCGGCCATTTTCTTTTTCTGGCATTCCTTCTGCGCGCCATCCGCAACCGCCCGTTCTTCTTACTGACCGATAAGGGATTCTTGTATGAACCCGGAGATGTGTCCCCGGGCCTCATCAGTTGGACGGATGTCTCTGAAGTCAGAGAGGTCGAGCTGGTTGGGCGACAAGCCTCGTTTGGCGGCGCAAACCTCATTAAGGCCCTCGCGGTCAGGTTGAAGAACCCTGAAGCCTACCGGGCGCGCTATACCCTTCCGTTGCGGCTCCTTGTCAGCTTACTGACGCGGTTTGTCCGCTTTCAGACGGCAGGGCCGGGTGAAGCGGAGGGGCCAGGCGACCTTGTCATGTTCGCGCAAGACTTCGGATCCCGCTACAATGAGGTCAAGCTGCTCATGATGGACAGGCTAAACCTTCGGTAAAGCAGTTGAATTTTCTGCAAGACGCCGCCCGGATCGGACCGGCGCATGATATCGATTATCAAAAAGAATTTTGCGGCAGGATCTTGTGTGGGGCGGCGGAGAGGGCACGTATTAGGTTCATGCGCGCCCTATCCTCCCCGGCGCGGCTTTTGGAGAGACCAGAATGGCGGGCAGCCCTACAGCGCTTCAATACCTGGACAAGGCCGTAGGTAGTCTCAGAAGACTGGGACTGTTCCCGGACAAGGGGGGCGATCCGGCCCCTGTCGTCGCCCTCCTGAACAAGATCACTGAGCTGTCCCCGGATAAGGTAACCACAATTGCGCGTACCCTCGATCAGGCCTCGACATTCAATGAAGTGGTCCGCGAACATATTTCAGCGGTGACTGTCGGTGAGCGCTACGAGGTCATCACGGGGGCGTTTAACTCCATACGCGATGACGCAAAAGGCCTTGTTGAGCAGTATGCCGACGGCAAGCTCTCCACCATGGAGCGGCTGGGTAATGTCTGGATGAAGATGACGCGCGGCGACATCGCTACGCGCTTCGACAAGATCAAGGATGTCTACATCGATGTCCAGAAAGACGCCAAGGTGCAGATAGAGAAAGAGCACCTGATACTTGAGGCATACATGGATTTTCGCGGAGCCATGAAGCAGTCAGAGGTTCTGGCTCTCGAGATTCTCAAGACTGCGGAGAGTCGGCTCGAGCAGGCGAAAGCCGCAATGACGGCGGCCGGGGATGCGGTCGCCGCCTATGCTGGTGCAGACGCTGCCGAGCGCTCGAAGCTGGAGCTGGCGCGAGACGAAGAGCTCCGCCGCCTGCAGGCCGAAGAGAAGCGTTATCAGATAAGCAAAGACCTATCTGATAATCTGACCGTTGGCTACAATACCTCGGAAGTCATCATGGCGCGTCTGGTGCAGACGACCAACGCGAAGGAGCGTATCTACGCTCAGTCGGTATCATTCTTTGGAACGAACGAGGTCGTGCTGACCGCTCTCTCCGCAACCTTTACGGGCATGCATGGGCTGCATGAATCGACCCAGACGCTGGAATCCATGAAGAAGGGCGTCGATCAGTCCCTTGAGGTTCTCGCCGACATAGGCGGCAAGGTTCAGGAAGCTGCTCTTAAAGCGGGCTACGGCCCTACGGTATCAGCAGCGGCGGTAAAAAAGCTGGTCGATTCTGTTGTCGCCTATCAGGAGCGTTCCATCGGTATCATTGCTGAAATGCGTAAACTCGCGACACAGAACTCCGCAGAAATCCGCGAAGCCGTTGAGGATGGCAAGAAGCGTCTTGCTCAGCTGGTGGAGCAGGGAGCAGCTGCGGCGCTGACCGTCTCGGCTTGATCCCCTCAGGAGCCGCTACGTCCTCCGCTTCGGCGCCCGTCGAGGTGGCTGGCGATCAGCGTAGTCTTGACGACGTCATGCTTGCCATGGACGTCGTCGACACCCTCCGCCATCGGACCCGTATGGTGGACCTTGAGCTCAATGAGGCCGAGCGTGAGAGACAACTCGTGGTCCGTCTTAGGGAGATCTATGGGGCTCAGGGTATCGACGTTCCTGACCGCATTCTGACGGATGGCGTCAGAGCTCTCGCAGAGCAGCGTTTCGTCTATAAGCCGCCTCGCAACACCTTCGCCGTGAGGCTCGCTCGCCTCTATGTCGCTCGCAGGCGATGGCTGCCCCAGGCCCTTGCGGGTCTGGGAGCTCTCTTTGCCATCACCATAGGCTTCCAGGTCTTGGTTTTCGGGCCGATGAATGCCGAATGGCAGAGGTTGCCCGCGGAGATCACTCAAACGCTCACAGAAGGGCAGGAACTGGCAGTTGATTCAGCCGTCGATCTGCAGCTCGCAGGGATTGCGGCAGAGGCCCGGCAGGCGATCGAAAAAGGGGATCGAAACCTCGCGAAGGCGCAGCTCGCCATTCTCCGCGACACGACAGACATTCTGGGCCAGCAGTATGACATACGCATCGTCTCGAGACAGGGCGAGTCGACGGGCTTTTTCCGTCAGTCCGAGGATAATCCGGGCGCCGTGAATTATTATCTGGTCGTGGAGGCCGTGGCGCCTGGCGGGCGTGTGCTGAATGTGCCGGTAGAGAACATCTAGACAGGAAAATCTGAGCGTGTCAGCATCTGGGCCCAGCGGGTACAGGAGCCAACATTCAGGCGCGTTCAGGATGAAAAGCTCAGCACCGGCTTGGTGACCAATGATATTCTTGGCGGCAAGGTCCGTGGCGAGCTGTCGGCCCGCTTCGACGAAGTTGTGCCGGGCGGGGCTATCACGAAATGGTAGATGATGTGATCACCGGCCGGGACGCCTTGCATCGTCTCGATAGTTTGACGGCAGGCGCCCGCGAAGCCTTCGATGCAGCTGTGCGCGCTGCCGAAGGGCATTCACGGCGCAGGGCGGATATTGCCCGCCTTCGGTCTGAGGGGTATCGCGAGCTGGCGTCCATGCGTCTCGATATCATTAAGCAGGGCGCCGATGAGACGCTGAATGCTGCTGAAATGCGCGCAGCAGGTCTGATGACTGACCATGAAGCATTTACCAGGCGGATTGAGGGGGAGCTAACCCTTGCTTCGACGGCGCTGAGAGAGGCGGAAGCGAACCGGCGGCAGGGGGAAGTGCATGTTGATGAGGCGCTCAGAGCATACGAAGCTCTGGTGAGCCAGACCGAGTCGGCTGTTCAGGCCGAGCCAGCTTATGTCGCTCTCAAGAATGCATTTGAGGAGTCCCGCGCTGTCGCGCAGCGGGCGGAGCAGAAGCTGGAGCTGGCCAGGGCAGATCGTATTGAAAAGGGAAGGCCCTACGAAAACGACCCGCTGTTTTCTTACCTGTGGGAGCGCAGGTTCCGGACATCCGAATACAGGCATGGCGGTCTCACGCGTGCTCTGGATAACTGGGTTGCTAAGCTCTGTTCCTATGAGGAGGCGTGCCTCAACTATTCACGCCTTACCGAGTTGCCTGACAGGATCGCTGAACACCTGGCGAGCATGAGGTTAGAGGAGGCGGAGGCGCAGGCCGCCATCGAGCGCTTCGAAGCAGAGGCGCTGGAGGCGCGCGGCGCCGGTCGTCTGTCTGCTGAGCTTGGCGCCGCAAAGGAAGAGCTGAGGCGGCTGGATCAGCAGGTCCTTGATGCAGAGCAGAAACATGCATCGTTGCGTGAGCAGCAGGAGAGGGCGGCCTCAGGCGATACAGGCCCGCAGGAGAAGGCGCGGCGTGTCATAGAGGAAGGGCTGACAGGCGCCAGCTTTCCCGATCTCAAAGTCCTTGTGGCGGAAACGACGACACTTGAAGACGACAGGATTGTCGAAGCGCTGGTAAAGCTGCGGACTGAAGAGCTTCAGCTGGAGGTCAACTGGCGTAACGTCGAAGCATTGCCGGCGCGCCGGCGCGCTGCCGTTGATACGCTGGAACTGGTGCGGCGGCGGTTCAAGGAAGCTGGCCTCGATAGCCCTTTTGTTATGATCCTTCGGGGCGCCTTCGAGGCGGCGCTGGAGGCCTACGCCCGGGGTCCATCGCCCGACGGAGACGGGCTCTGGCGGGCGATCCGCGCCACCGTCCGTCAGGCGCCCCGACAGGAGGACCATTACTTCGGTGGTCCAAGGCGTGGTCGTAATGTCGGTGTCGGCGATGTCGTTGCAGGCGTGATTATTGGCGAGGTGATAAAGGCTGCGACCCGCGGAAGCCGGTGGTCCGGAGGCTGGGGTGGCGGCGGATCTGGTGGCGGTTTCAGGACCGGCGGTAAGTTTGGCGGTGGCGGCTGGAAGACCGGGGGTCGGTTCTGATTGTCTGTCCTTGTCCGGGACGTTCCCGAACCCGTCGGCCAGGACAACTCTGCGGGTCCCGCCCCTGAGCCTTCACAACATGTCAGACGCCGAGGAGCTTACAAAAGCATCTGAGCCTGAACCCCCGGGGCTGCCTAAGCAGGCGGCCGTAGGAAGTCACGTTTGCCAAGCGCTACGCCATTGTGACGAAGAATGTTGTAGGCTGTTGTCGTATGAAAGTAGAGATTTGGAAGAATCCATGCCTGAAGATAAGCGGCGCATGTCATCGAGAGTTCCTGTCCGCCGATGGGGATGTTGATCTGGGTCGATGTACGCGTATTCATAGCGTCCGATGAGACAGACTGGACGAAGGCATTCGCCTTATGGGTGCGCTCAATCAGTTGCTGGAACGTCGTTTCTACATCAGGGAATGCCGGAAGTTCCATTCCTGCGAGGCGGGCCGCTCCGCGTGTCAGCGCGTCGCTCGCGATCTGAACCTGTCGGGTGAGTGGAAACATATCCGGAAATAGACGAAAATTGAGGAAAACCTCTTCTGGGACCTTTATGGCTGCGGCGTGGTCGGCGCCTTTCCTGAGGATGCCGCCAAGCGCGCCAAGCGTCTGCTCGCTGGCGCCCTTGATCAGATCAGAGATAGCTACCGTCATGACCTACATTCCTTGAAAGCTAAAACGGATACATAGACCGATCCCGCGCTGGGCGCATCCCATGAATCAGCGCTCCGAGGCAATGCAGGATGGTTTCCAGGCGGGGGATATGCCGGAGGCCATCCCCGGGCCAGGAAGCAAGAATACAGAAACACGGTTTCTCGTGGTGCTCTGCTCCTGTGGCTGCCCGGTAGCTGGCCCGTCCGAGCGCGCCTGCGTCAGCCAGGCGTCTCGTGCTCGCTGAGTTCCGGGCAAGGGGCGGATCCGGGTGGCGTTCGGGTCAGCGTTCCAGGCTCATGTCATTGCGCAGACTGCGTTGGACGAACGGGCGTCTGAACATTGCACAGTCCGATCCGGCCAGCGGGCCGGGTATAAAAATCGTCCTTACGCCAGCGGCGGGAATTCACCAGGGTCGCAAAGCTGGGACTGTCTGTCCGCATAACCTCAAGCGACGTTCGTTCTGATTCAGGCAGGTCGGCGGCCACTTCTACATCGGTGAAGCGCTGATACTCATCCTGTGTCCTGTAGAATCCAATGTCGCCGCTGCCGCGGGGGAAAGATGACATGATCTCCATCCCCTGTACGACCCGCCCCAGCATGGTGAGCTGACGGTCGAGATTGCGCGGCGAATGGCCGATGATCACATAGAGCTCGCCTCCTCCGCCCGAATTCTGATCATTTTCACGCCCCACGCCAACCATGCCGTAGCAATGCGCCAGCCATACCTCGTCCGCGTCGCGGGCCGCATACATGCCATTCACAAATCCCACCTCCGGGGCATAGGTGTCAGGATCGGGTAGAACGTCGAAGCTCCCGATGCGCGCGCGCGGCGCTGTAAATTCCGCCTCGAGGCGCTCAACGCCAACCCTGGGGGGACGCGCAGGATCGGAAGCCTGAGACCACTGGGCGACAAAGTTGTCCTGAACACGCGTCACGGCTCCGTCCGTGAAGTATCCCTCCCGTGAAAGCGCCTTCACGTTGGCCACATGCATCGGAGAGAACTGCGGCGCCATCTCGATGATCACCCGCCCTTTTCCCGGAAAATCCATATAGAGCGTGTTCTCCGGGTCCAGCGGGCGCCATTCGTCTGGCTTTGACGCAGCTATGATCTCCGCTGGCGAAGGCGTCTGTCCATCCGGGGCGGCGGGTATAACATAGCTGACCGTTCCACGATCAGGCCTATCCGCCGTCAGATGACAGCCGGTCTGAGTAAGGACCATCGAAAGGCTCAGAATTGCAAGACGCATGACACCTGCCTTCAACGTCTGAGCCCCATTCCAACCCATGCGCAGACACAAAAAGCAGTCTTGCGCGCCATGTCTCGGCGGGCAAGCCCCGGCGCCTCAAAGATCAGGGGCGGTCGCGCCTCTTCAGGAAGCCGCGGTCGGAGATCGCGTCCGAGGGAGCTCAGAGAACATCCAGCATTCGGGCGACGAGAGGATGGCGGACGACATCGCTCTGATGCAATCGCACGACGCTGACATCGCCGGCCATCCCTTCTATCCTGGATGCCACGGGCGAGAGGCCGGATAACTCCGGGAGAAGGTCTGACTGCGCCGGGTCGCCGGTGACGATCATCTTTGAGTTCCAGCCCAGTCGTGTCAGGATCATCTTGAGCTGAACATAAGTGCAGTTCTGGGCCTCGTCGATGACGACGAAAGCGTTGTTCAGCGTGCGGCCCCGCATGAAACCAACAGAGGCGATTTCAATATGTCCGTCCGCAAGCATGGTTTTAACCTGACGCGCTGACATCCGGTCCTGCAGCGCGTCGTAAAGAGGACGCAGATAGGGAGCGAGTTTTTCCTCCATGTCGCCGGGAAGAAAGCCTATGTTCTCCCCTGCGTCGACGGCCGGCCGACATAAGACGATACGGCCAATTCTGCCGGCTCTGAACGCTTCCACAGCTTTGGCGATTGCAATATAGGTTTTACCGGTGCCTGCAGGACCTAGCGCGATAACGAGGTTTGAGGCGTCAATTGCTTCAATGAGGTGCGCCTGCCCCTCTGACTTCGGTGTCACGTTCTTGACATACGACTGATCGCGGTGCGCCTCGCGGTCGGAAAAGGATATGTTTTCCTGCGCGCTGTATCCCCCTCGCTTCTTTTTTCGTGGGTAGCGCTGGTCGTCAGCAGCCGGATCCCAACCGCCCTCTATCACGCTCAGCTGGACATTTCCTGCGTCTCGTTCGCGGCGGTTCTGGAACTCGGCGCGGACCCGGCGGACAGCGGCGCGTTTACCCATGGCGGCACTCCCTGAAGGAACGTGAAAAGGCGACATCAGAAAAGGAAACGCCGCGATCCGAAGAGGCGTCGCGGCGTATCGACCATGTCAGGAAAAGCGGCTGAGCAGCCCTCAGCGGCGGTGGCGGGCGACGCCTGCGCTCCGTTGCGCGAAAGTCGGATGGTGCAACCGTCGGCGGTCGACGCAATCCTGATCCCCACTCTGCGCCCGCAGCGCCACATCGCGCCCCGGTCGAATCAGATATTCAAACACTAGACTAGTCCTGCATTAACGGAACTATAAAGATGCAGCGAAGCGCTTTCGCCGGTTGGCGCGCACAGGCGCGACGTGTGCTGCATTTTTGTGACGTCGGCGCCTGACTAACAGTCACCGGATGTTCACTGTACTGCGTTGGAGGCCCGGCGTCTGAGGAAGGCGGTGAGGCTCGATATATGGAGGCTTAGGATGGCCGTCTATGAACTTGGGGGAGTGAGGCCTGTCATGGAGGGCGAGCACTGGATCGCCGACAGCGCCAGCGTCATTGGCAGCGTCATCATGAAGAGACAGTCCAGTATATGGTTTAATGCAACTGTGCGCGGGGACAATGATCCCATCACCATCGGCGAAAATACAAATGTTCAGGATGGCTCAGTGCTGCATACTGACGTCGGCATCCCGCTGACAATCGGGGCCAACTGCACGATTGGTCACATGGTGATGCTGCATGGCTGCAACATCGGGGACAATACGCTGATCGGTATCGGTTCGATCATCCTGAATGGTGCAAGGATCGGGAAGAATTGCCTGATCGGCGCCAACTCCCTCATCACCGAGGGCAAGGAGATTCCTGACGGCTCCATGGTCATGGGCGCGCCGGGTAAAGTTGTTCGTGAGCTGACTGACCAGCAGAAGCAGATGATCACCGGTTCGGCGCATCACTACGTGGAAAACTGGAGGCGCTATGCTGGCGGCCTGAGGCGGATTGGCTAGACGCCATACTCGTACAGAAAGGATTTAAAGGGCGCTGAAGTAAAAAGAACCTGATAGGGAAACACGCGATGGGGTGCGCTGGCCTCAAGGCCGGGAAGCGCGTGAAGGCATGCATCCCGGATCTCTGGCCGGATATGCCCACGAAAATCGATAAACTGCCCCCATGTTGACAGGCCATGCAATTGCTTCGGGCCCTGCCGAGGATTGCGGGAGGCGGCGAAATCTGCGGGGAAGAGACGGCGATAGGACTCTCTGTTATACAGCCAGGATGCTCCATCGACCCGGGTCACCTCCGGAAACGTCTCAGCAAGCCAGCTGAACATAGTCTTGAGCTCCTGCCGGCGTTCGGCTGACCGGGAGGCATGCAGCGGGCCAACATCCTGATTGGCGGCGCGATTGCCAAAGTGTATGCGCACCATCCCTTCGCTGTCTGGCGGTTCACAGGCGAAGCACCCAAACTGTCTGCGTCCCGGCAGAAGCAAGGCGGTTCCATCTTCTCCTGACGCCACGATGCCGTAGATGCGGGTAACTCTTGCGTCATGGTCAAGATCGACAACATCCCGGATCATTTCAGTCCAGATGGGGGGCGGTTCGCGCTCGCCGGCTACTCCCAGTCCCATTCGGCGATACAGATTGGTGTAAAACAGCAAAGTCTGGCCAAGCGCCAGACCCGAGGCGTCTGCTAAACGTTCAGCAAAAAGCACCTGGATATCTACATACTCGCGACTGAGATAAACGGACGGCGGCGCGGATTGTGCGGACACAGGCTCACTTCCAGTCGGAAACGCTTTCATTTTCTAGCCGAACTCACGGGCGGTCGTATATATGGATCATGGTGAAATTATCGCTTCTTGATCTGTCGCCGGTTGTGGAAGGGTCTTCTGTCCGTAACGCCCTGCGGAACAGCCTTGATCTGGCTCAGCACGCCGAGGCGCTGGGATATGAGCGCTTTTGGCTCGCTGAGCATCACAACATGCCGGGCGTGGCGAGCGCCGCCACCTCAGTTCTGATGGCGCATGTTGCAGCAGGTACTTCACGTATCCGAATTGGCGCTGGCGGAATCATGTTGCCCAACCATGCTCCGCTCCTTGTGACAGAGCAATTCGGGACCCTGGCTGAACTCCACCCCGGAAGGATCGATCTCGGGCTTGGCCGTGCTCCGGGAACAGACCAGCTTACCATGCGTCTCCTCCGGCGCCCGCCCGCGGCGTCTGACCGGTTTGTAGAGGATGTTGAGGAAGTTCTCGGCTGGCTGGAGCCGGCCTCTCCCGGGCAAAGTGTCCAGGCGATACCCGGAGGCGGCTCTGATGTCAGCGTGTGGATACTCGGGTCGTCCCTCTTTGGTGCTCAGGTCGCGGCTCATCTGGGACTGCCCTATGCCTTTGCATCCCATTTTGCGCCTGGCGACATGATGTCGGCGATGACACTCTATCGTGAGCGGTTTCGACCGTCGGCGCGCTTGAGAACTCCTTACGTAATGCTTGGCCTCAATGTGATCGCGGCCGACACAGATGAGGAGGCCTACCTGCTCTTTACCTCGCTCCAGCAGGCGTTCTTGAACCTCCGTCTGGGCCGGCCGGGGAGGTTGCCGCCGCCTGATCCCGACATGAAAGCGGACCCGGAGGTCATGCGGGGGGTCATGCAGGCCCTGTCATGCTCCGTCATCGGCAGTCCGCCGCGTATCGGGCGGGGAATAGCAGATTTTCTGGCCTCTACCGGGGCCGACGAAATCATGGTCACCGGCTCAATATGGGATCATGAAAAACGCAAGCGAAGTTTCGAGATCGCAAGAGGTTGTGTCGCCTAACGCGATCCGCGGCCGCGCCCCGGTCCTCCACGCGGGCGTTTAGGCCCGGTCCGCACCTCGGACGGCTGACGTTTTCCCTGAAACCGGCCGGCCTGCCGGGAAGAGCCGAAACTGGCTGCGTCCGGTCCGCTGCTGGGGGCCTTCCTGAAGGCGCTTCGGCCTGGCGGACGCTGCCTGTCGCCGTGTGGAACTGCCTCCGGGTCAACTTTTTTGACGCGGTCATGGTCCGCGTTGCCGTGTGGACGCCTGGCGGGGCTGCGTCTCTTGGGGCCAGGGTGCAAGCGACCATCGCCGTATGGAGTGGTTGAAGAGGGCTGGGCCGAGACGGGCGCCAGCAGGCCTGCAGCCCGTGCAGCATCACGTCTCTGTCGACGGTTAAGTCCGTCTGCCGGGTGTATAGATGCGGCTGGTCGCTCCTCTGCACGCGACTGAGCTGCGACTGCCGACGCCAGGCTCTGGTCCTTATCGGTGGGCGACGGGCGGCTGTATCTGGCTGAGCCTCGCCCATCCTGTTGGTGCGCTTGGGCCTGCTGGCCGGATCCTGAAGCGCCCGCATGGGTGCTGCTCGCGCGCTCCGGCGTCCGATCCCCAAGCGTGCGTTCACCCCGTCGCCCCCTGCGGCCGACGGCTGTAAGGTCGCCGGAGTCGGGAGGCGTCGAGGGCCGGATTTCTATGCTGTCATCCGACATCTCACGAACCGCGCTGGCGAAGGCGGTCGCGGCGTCACCGCGAATTGCGACTTTGGTTTCTTCCTGAAAGATACGGATCGGACCGATGTCCGACTTCGTTATCCGCCCGCGTCGACACAGCAGTGGTATGATCCACTTCGGATCCGCATTGCGTTCGCGCCCCACAGCCAGCCTGAACCAGGTAAGCCCCTCCTCGACGATGGGCCCCGTTCTCGGATGGCGTTGCCTGTCACCTGTTAGGTCGGACTGCTTTCCAAGTGCTGTTGAAGCCGGCCAGCCGCTCACCGGAGAGAGGTTTTCGGGTTCAGGCAATGCTTTCCGCAGCAGGCCGATAACAGCCGCCGCAAGCTGCTCGGAGGACAGCGTTTCCGCCATCCGGCCCGCAAGAGATACATCCTGGGGCGACAGACTTACGTGCAGGGCCGGGTGGGCGAGCAGACGCTGGCGATCCTGATCAAAGATGTCAGTAGCTGCTGGAGGAGGGCTCCACGCCGCCCTGACGCTTGCCGATGCGAGGACTTGTTCTGTCCGGCGGCGTCTGGACTGAGGAACCAGCAGAACCGAGAGACCTTTTCGTCCGGCCCGGCCCGTGCGTCCGGATCTATGCAGAAGTGTGGCTCTGTTTGTGGGGAGATCGGCATGTATCACCAGGCTCAGATCAGGCAGATCCAGCCCGCGGGCGGCTACATCAGTTGCAACACAGACCCTCGCCCGTCCTTCGCGCAGAGCCTGCAGAGCTTCGTTGCGTTCACGCTGGTTCATCTCACCGGATAGTGCAACGCTTTGAAAGCCACGTTCGAGCAGGCTGCTATGAAGTCGCCGGACTGCTTCTCGGGTTGCGCAAAACACCAGCGCCGCCCCAGGTTCGAAATAACGCAGGATGTTGACGACGGCGCGATCTGTCTCCCCCTGAGCGATCGTCATCGCGCGATAGTCGATATCGTCATGAGGTGTGGTGGCGCTTATTGTGTCGATACGGATGGCGCCACGTTGGAAACTTTGGGCGAGCATTGCGATACCCCGGGGGATCGTCGCTGAGAACAGAAGCGTGCGGCGGGTTTCCGCGGGGGTTGCATCCAGCAGGGTCTCGAGTTCCTCCCGGAACCCGAGGTCGAGCATTTCATCTGCTTCATCAAGAACCACGGCCTGCAGTGCCGAAAGGTCAAGAAATCCGCGGCTAAGATGGTCGCAGAGTCGGCCGGGCGTGCCGATGACAATATGGGCGCCGCGTGAGAGCTGTTGCTGTTCCAGCCGGACGCTCATGCCGCCGACAGCAATTGCTATCTTCGCCCCCGTCTCTGCGAAAAGCCATTCAAATTCGCGGCTGATCTGAATGGCGAGCTCGCGCGTTGGCGCAATGATCAGCGCGCGGGGATGGGCGCTGGCCTCGAGGCGCGCGGAGGCCCCCAGAAGTGTTGAGGCCAGGACAAGACCGAACGCGACTGTTTTTCCTGAGCCGGTCTGTGCGGATACCAGCATGTCCGCATTATTCTGATCAGCCTCAATGACGGCCCTTTGAACAGGGGTTGGCTCGGTATAGCCACGAGCGGCCAGGGCGCGATCGAGCGCGGGGTGAATGGCAGGAAAGGGCATGATGATCGCTTGAATCGGGGCGCGCCGTCCCGGCTGGGGGAAAACGGGCGCAGGATGGGAGGGGCCGGACGCCTGCGCATACAGTAACTGTCAATAAAGGCCAGCCCTAAACAACGGCGCCGAATAACTGGCCGATAACGGCGGTTGCGCCCATCGCAATCGCCCCCCAGAAGACGACCCTGAAGACGGACTTCATCGGTTGAGCTCGTCCGGTCCACGCTCCGAGATACCCAAGCAGAGCCAGAAACACCAGGGATGCTCCGCTGACCGTCCATTCGACCTGTCCGGGCGATGCCAGAAGTGTTGTCGCCAGGGGCAGGGCTGCTCCAATGGCGAATGTGATGGCGGATGTTAGCGCTGCCTGGATCGGTTTGGCGACCGTCACATCCGATATACCTAATTCATCGCGGGCGTGTGCTTTGAGTGCGTCTTTCGCCGTCAGCTGATCCGCCACCTGTTGGGCGAGATCTGGCGTCAGGCCGCGGCGGATGTAAATCTGTGTCAGTTCGGCCCGCTCCGTCTCCGGCATGTCTCGAAGCTCGCGGGCCTCCCGGGCGAGATCTGCCTGCTCAGCGTCAGATTGCGAGGAGACAGATACGTACTCGCCAGCCGCCATGGACAGGGCGCCTGCGATCAGCCCCGCAGTACCCGCAACCAGGACGGCGGCGGGGTCCGCCTCGGCTGCTGCAACCCCTACAATGAGCGAGGCTGTAGATATAATACCGTCGTTGGCGCCCAGAACGGCGGCCCTGAGCCAACCGATACGATCGGTTGCATGTCGCTCGGCGTGATAGCTGCGATGCGGCATATCGAGATCCCCTCTCAAAAGGGCAGGCTGCCCGCCGGGGCGTGCGTCCGGCTCACGCATCTGCACCATCGCGTCACCAGCAGATGTAACAGATATACGCCCATATCATTTTTGCTTCTCGCCGGCAGTCCCCACTGAAGCCGATTTTCCAGGCTCAGGCGATCAATGGAAGCGGCTGATGGGCGCTCTCTGCTTTCCGCATGCGAAGGCCTCGTCTGTACTGTCGTTGGCCCTGCGCGCGCTTCACTTATGTTTGGGTCCTTATGCCTGCATGCTATGGCTGGCCGTGATCGGATCGCAGCACGATATCATCGTGCCGATAGTCTGATCACAGGCGCCCTTTCCGGGGCGCCCGTCAGCCGCTGACCCGTCAGCCAACGTCTTCGCAGTCCCAAACGCTGCGAACCGCGTCATCCGTTTCAGCGCCAAGGTTGAACCATGCGAGGCGGTCGCGTGATGCGTTTACGATGACGAATTTCTCGTTCGGCCCTGCGACATGCAGGAGAGAGCTTCGGATCTGCTGAATGGTCTGTCGCGATCGCAGTATCCAGATCCCTTCTAAGGCCCGTGTCGTTCTGCCAGACACCTTCAGAGCAGCCTCAAAGCGCTCGTGCCCGCCGACGAAACGCGCAACGACAACAAAATTACAGAGGGGGGTATCTGCTTCACCGGCGTTAGCGCGAGGGTCCCCGAAACGGCGTCGCTTCTGGGTGCTGAAATCCCAGCGCAGCTGCGGGTGCTGATCGGCGCGGCGGAAGTCCTGATCCCTGCCGCAAGCCAACAGCGTGCCAGCCTGGATGCGGCCTTCCTTAAGGAATTCGATAAGCCTGGGCCGGGGATAGGGACCGTACTCTCTGTCTGCTATTTTTATGCGCCATTTCACCGTTTCGAAGGGGGGCGGAGCAGGCTCATTCCCCTCGAAGTAAATGTCGGATACGGTATGGCTCAGTTCCAGCATATCGCTCATTGAGCGTGTTCCGCTAACTCCTCTTTACCTTTATGATTACATCTATGTGCCTTGTTCAAAAGTAAACGAGCGCCGAACATCCGGTCCCAGGGGAAACGCCATGAGCCAGTACGAATTTATCAAGACAGATGTCGAGGGTCCGCTCTTTATCGTTACGATAAACCGCCCTGATCAGCTCAATTGCCTGCACCCCATGGCCAACGCCGAGATGGGTCGCGCCTTCGATGAATTTGCGGGTAATTCGGATCTGTGGGTCGCTATTGTGACCGGAGCCGGGGAAAAAGCCTTCTCGGCTGGCAATGACCTTAAGTTTGCCGCTTCCGGCCAGAAATCACCTGTGCCCATGCCGGCCTCGGGGTTCGGGGGTCTCACGTCACGTTATGATCTTTACAAGCCTGTCATTGCGGCGGTGAACGGTTTTGCCATGGGTGGCGGCTTCGAGATCGCGCTGGCCTGTGATATCGTTATCGCTGCAGAGACGGCGAAGTTTGCCCTTCCAGAGCCACGTGTCGGTTTCGCCGCTCTTGCGTCGGGTATGCACCGGCTGCCGCGCCAGGTTCCGCTTAAAAAGGCTATGGGCATGTTGCTGACAGGCAGAACCGTCAGCGCCGCCGAAGGTAAGGACATTGGTTTCGTGACGGAGATCGTGCCCCAGGGCAAGGCTCTTGAGGAAGCCAAACGCTGGGCGGGTATGATCCTTGAGTGTTCCCCGATGGCGATCCGTGCGACCAAGGAGACGGTTATGACCGGGCTGAGGACCGCTGACCTAAAGGAGGCCTTCGAGCACAAGGTCCCCGGCATCGCGAGGCTTATGGCCTCCGCTGATCATAAAGAGGGCCCAAAAGCCTTTGCAGAAAAGCGGAAGCCAGTCTGGAAGAACGAGCCTTAAGCTGTCCCTGCGGCCGGCGCGGATGGGACCGGTTTCCCGCTGCGCTAACTGCCGTTAGGTTATGAGTATAGGTCTGTTCCGGGTCACGTCGTTAAGGCGGGCCCGATACGGCTCAGTTCTGCATAGTGTTGAACGCACACAGACGGCGCTGTTGAGCCAACCTGTCAGGTCAGGACCCTGTCGGATGAGTAGGGCGGAAATCGACGGCGAAACCGCCTTCAATGTAACGGACACAGGAGCCCGTACGTTCGCCAACCCGTATGCGCTCGCCGATCATCGGTCTTACGTCATCGGTTCTGAGTGCTACGCCGAAGAGCGATATATCCGAAACTGTACAGGTTATGACCCTGCCATCCTTGCCTGTTGCAACGACATGGCCCCCGCCGGGGCGACGTTCTGAGTCGCGTTCGTCGGTCAGCTGCAGGCGATCTTTGTTGATCAGCCAGGTCAGCTGGTCCGCTATCTTGTCTATCTTCCGTTGGGGTGCGCTGAACTTGACGGCGCACGTGGCGTCAGCCACCCGGGCGATCCTACCTTCGACGCGTCCGATACCGTCAACATAGAGTACGAGGTTGTCCTCTGAACTCAGCCTGCCGTTGAGCCGAAGCCTGACCCCGCCAGCGCAGACATCTACGGTGGTGCAGGAGAACTCCTCACCTCTGACCGTAAGTCCCCGCACGCGCGCTGTCCACGCCACCCTGCGAAAACGCCGACGGTCGGCCGGCGCGATCCGGCGAATGAGAGATCGTGTTGCCGCCTCCGACACCTTTTTTCTAACCTTTTCTGCGAGGCGACCGGCCCCAACCGATTGCAGAGGTTAGCGCTGATTGTTTCACAAATGCTTGCCACCTTACCCTGGACGGCGGCGAGGGCGTGTCGACGGGTCGTTTCACATATGTAATATGTGTTACATTTCTGCCAGCGGGTTGAGGCAACTTACGAGTGGACGAGCCTGATCGACGGGCCGAGGCTGGGGGCGGGCGGGAAGAGGGCAAGCGCCTGCAGGCGGCGGAGCGGCCGTCCGTTGAGCATCTCCTCGTTCCTCATGGACTGGCACAGCCCAAGGAACCGTCTTGGAACTCTGTCTCCCCTGAGCAGCGGCGCGAGAACAAATTCGAGGTCAATACGGCGTCCCAGGAGCGTCTCGCCACGCGCCCGGATAAGAGCCGGGCCTCGATCGCTTGCTGCGGACTGGAGTGCGGCTGTCACCAGGCGACGGTCCGGCTCGCTCCACAGTGACAGAAAATTGTGGTCCCCAAGCTGGCGGCCAAACAGACGCTCCAGCACCTGGTCAACGCGTCGGAATGAATAGTCCAGGTCATCAACATGATGCAGCACAAAGAGCCGTCCGATCAGGTCTGGATGGTCGTTCGTGGAGGGCTCGTCTGCGGTCGCTTCACCCAGTGACAGGCGGCGCCATGCCTCAAGGATAACCTGCGTGTTTGGATGTGCGGTCACGCCTTCCATTGAGACTTCCCGTATGATCCTGACACCACAGACGCTCCCGGCCCCGGATCATCATCGCAATCGGCGGGCCATACGCACAAAAGGGGAATTTCGCTGCAAGATGCTGGTTTTTCGTGCCAGGCGGGATTTCGCACGGCCGGTCATGGAGCATACGCGCGAACATGACGGCCTGAGATTATCCTGACAGGCGACCCTAGAGGGACGCAGCAACACGACGTTCCACGTCGGCACACGGGGCTCCTGTCTTCTGGAGCCGACCGGGGAGCGCTCTGGCGATGCAGCAGTCCAGGAGCAAAAATGCCTGCGTCAGTATTCCTGTCGACGGCAGATGAGGTTAGCCGGACGTCTGGTTCACCGGCAATGCAATGATCGGCATGGCGGGCCTGCGACGGGGGACCTCGTCTCATCACCTGACGGTCCTGCAGGTCCGCCCCTGCTCAGTCGGTGTTTACGAAACGCCCGCACCCTGCTCCGAGGATGCGTTAAGGCGGGCGCGCAAGGTCTCCATAAGCCTGACCATCTGTCCCAGGCCCATTCTCCCCCTCAGCGCCTGGGGGGCACCACCGGCAGAGACGAGGACAGGCCGCCGTCAACGGCCAGCACCTGGCCATTCACATAAGATGCGTCCTCCGAGGCAAGAAACAGGGCCACTCTGGCGATTTCCTCCGGCTGACCTGCCCGACGAAGCGCGTTCAGCTGTCCGATCCTGTCATCGGTGCCTCTTTCCCTTGCGCGCTCAAAAATCGGCTGGGTCATACCCGTTTCGATGAGCCCCGGGCATATGCCATTGACCCGAACCCCGGTCCCGGCGAGCTGATTGGCGGCCAACGATACAAGTGAAATGACGCCAGCCTTGGATGCCGAATAGGCGGGCGAGCCTGCGCCGCTGCGCAGGCCGGCTACGCTCGCCGTGCAGACAATGGCCCCGCCGCCGGCTGCGATCATGTGTGGAGCGCCGATCTGAATGGCGAGCATGGGGCCGATGAGGTTGACCTGCAGAATCATCTTCCATTGGTCTTCGGTCTGCTCGAACAGGGTTGACGAACCGCCAGAAATGCCGGCATTGGCGTAAATGACGTCGATCCTGCCATTTGCAGAGAGGGCCCGATCGAGCAGCGCCTTAACGTCATGCTGTGATCCGGCGTCCATCTCGACGCCGATCGCCCTGCCTCCGGCTTTGACGATATCCGTCGCAACCGTTTTTACCGCATCAGCCTTATCAGCTGCGATCACGGAGGCGCCTTCGGCGGCAAATAGCCTGGCCGATGCGCGACCGATACCGGACGCCGCACCCGTGACGACAACAGTTTTACCGCTAAAACGCGCCATGTAACTCTTTCTCCCTGAGGTCTCAACTTTGTGCGTCGATAGCCCGCAGACGTCAACGCCGCCCGCCCTCCCGCTCGACGCTGCGTAACGAGCGCCGATGACAGGGATCATGAGATCCCGTATACGCTAAGGCTGTATGCCCGATCAAAAAAGGAGCCCCCGATGAGGGTGATGTTTGGCGCTGGTGCGATACTGGCTGTGCTGGCGGCCTGCAGTCCGGCCCAGCCAACCCAAGCCGATATCGCGAAGAACAGCGCTGCCCTCGTCGCTTATCTTGATGCCGAATACGAGGAGGAACTGCAGCGATCCCCCATGCAGATGACGTCGCTGGGAAGAAAGGAGCGCTACGGAGAGCTTGATGATTTCAGCGAGTCGGCGACGCGCGAGGAGCTTGAGTGGCGCCGTCAGTCAGTGGCGGATATGAAAGCCCGGTTCCGACCTGATGCGCTGAGCGAAGATGCACGGATTTCTTTTGAAGTATGGGAGCTCGAACTGGCGCGAGCAGAAAAACGTCAGGCTTTCCTGCGGCACCCCTATCTGTTCGGGCGGGGCGGTCCGCACACGTGGTTCATCAACTTCATCATCAATCAGCACCGGGTCGATGAAAAATCGGACATGGACGCCTACGTTGAGCGGGTCCGCCGGCTTGGAGCGGCGCTGGATCAGATGCTGGAACGCGCCCGACTGGCGGCTGCCGACGGGATTCGCATGCCTGCATTTGCCTATGATCAGACGGCTTCAGAGATTGCCCGTGTGCTGGCCGGGGCGCCGTTCGGTACGGGAGCCGATTCAGCTCTGCTGGCTGATGGTAAGGCTAAGATTGCAAAGCTTGTCGAAGGTGGAAAGCTGTCTCCGCAGGAGGCTGACCAGCTGATGGGGCAGCTATCCGAAGCGATGGTCGCCAATATGAAGCCGGCATACGACCGGCTCGCAAGCTGGATAGCGGAGGACAGGCCGAATGCCGCCGCCTTGGCTCAGGGCGCTGGTTCTCTGCCTGACGGCGAGGCCTACTACACCGCCATGCTGGGTCTCATGACAACGACGGACATGACGGCGGACGAGATCCACAATCTCGGCCTGTCGGAAGTCGAGCGCATCAAGGGCGAGATGGAAAAGGTGAAGGAGCAGGCGGGCTTCAAGGGCACGCTGCAGGAGTTCTTCACCTTCATGCGGACGGACAAGCAGTTCTACCTGCCGAACAACGATACAGGGGCGCAGGAATACATAAACCGCGCCACCCGGCACATTGAGGAGATGAAGCTGGCGCTGCCGAAGTATTTCGGCCGCCTGCCGAAAGCGGATCTCATCGTCAAGCGGGTGGAGCCCTATCGCGAGGAGCCGGGCGGCGCGCAGCACTATCAGGCCGGAACGCCGGACGGGTCGCGGCCGGGCATCTATTACGCTCACCTCTCCGACATGAACGCAATGCCGACCTACATGCTGGAAGACATCGCTTATCATGAAGGCCTGCCAGGTCATCACATGCAGATCTCCATTCAGCAGGAGCTGGAAGCCGAGACGGGGCCGAACAGGTTGCCAAAGTTCCGGACGCAGTATGGCTATACGGCTTACGCTGAAGGTTGGGGCCTGTATTCGGAGGCGCTGTCGAAGGAGATGGGCTTCCTCAAGGATCCCTACAGCCACTACGGCCAGCTTTCGGGAGAGCTCTGGCGCGCGATCCGCCTTGTGGTGGATACCGGCATCCATTCCAGGGGCTGGAGGGAGGAGCAGGCAGTCAAGTACTTCACCGAAAACTCGTCCATCGCGGATGGGGCGATTGCTTCGGAAGTTCGCCGCTATATCACGTCACCGGGGCAGGCTACGGCCTACAAGATCGGGATGCTGAAGATCCAGGAGCTGCGAGATCGGGCCCGCGCGACGCTGGGCGACAAATTCAGCTATCCGGCTTTCCATGACCAGATCCTCGGCGGTGGCGCGCTGCCATTGCCGGTCCTGGAGCGGAAGATTGATCGCTGGATCGAATCGCAGAAGGCCGCCTGAGTGTCGAGGCGATGGTGAGCGCTGACTGGTCCTTCGCGAGGCGGCCTTCGTCCGCTTCTGGGGATGAGGGCGTGCCTGCACCCGAATTCGATAGTCCTCATCCGGAGAGACCAAGAGGTGGCGTCTCGACGAGCGAGGGCGTACCTGCAGTAAGGAGCTGAGGATGAGACTTCTGTTTCCAGCCGTGCTGATGGCGTTCGTCGCCGCGTGCAGCCCTGCTGCGCCAGCCGGTCCGACGGCGGAGGACGTTGCTGCCGAAAGCCAGAAGCTGACGGCGTATCTCAACGCGGAGTTCGAAGAAGAGCTCGCGATGAATCCGATGATGCTGACCTCGATGGGGCGCAAGGAGCTGTACGACCAGCTAGGTGATTTCTCGGAAGGTGACGCGCAGAAGCAGCTGGAGTGGCGTCGGGACAGCGTGGCCGGGATGAAGGCGCAGATCGATCCGGCGAAGCTGGACGATGATGCGAAGACGTCGTGGGCGATCTGGGAGCTCGAGCTTGCCCGGGCTGAGACCCGGAGCCAGTGGCGGCGCCACGACTACATCTTCGGATTTGGCGGGCCGCATACGGGCATCCCGAATTTCCTTATAACCTATCACAAGGTCGACGAGCCTGCGGATGCAGACGCTTATGTTGCGCGGATTGCAAAGCTGGGCCCGGCGCTCGACCAGTATGTGGAGCGGGCGAAGCTGGCGGTGGCGGATGGCGTCAGGACACCGAAATTCGGCTATGAGCGGACGGCGAGGGAAGCGAAGAACGTGATTACGGGTGCGCCGTTCGGGCCGGGTGAGGACTCGCCGCTGTTCGCGGACTTTAAGACGAAGATCGGCGCGCTGAAGGCGGCGGGCAAGGCCACGCCTGAACAGGAGAAAGCGTTGCTGGATGCGGCTGCCGCGGCGCTGACGGGGCAGGTGAAGCCAGCGTTTGAGCGGCTGATCGCCTGGCTCGAGTCCGACATGGAACAAGCGCCGTCAGGCAAGGTGGGCGCGTTGACGCTGCCGAAGGGCGCGGACTGGTACAATGCTGCGCTGGAGTTGCAGACGACAACGAAGATGACGGCGGATGAGATCCATCAGCTGGGGCTCAGCGAGGTCGCGCGCATTCATGCCGAGATCGACAAGATCCGCGACACGGTGGCGTTCAGGGGCGACAAGCGGGCGTTCTTCGACTTCATGCGGACTGACCAGCGGTTCTATCTGCCGAACACGGAGGAGGGGCGCGCGAGGTATCTTGCGATGGCGCAGGGCTATCTTGATGGGATGTACCAGCGGCTGCCAGAGTATTTCGGCCGTTTGCCGAAGGCGTCGCTGGTGGTGAAGCGCGTCGAAGCGTTTCGCGAGCAGCCGGGCGGGGCGGCGCACTATTATGGGCCGACGCCGGACGGAAAACAGCCGGGCATCTTCTATGCGCATCTGGTCGACATGAGCGCAGTGTCGCTCTGGGCCCTGGAGAGCCTCGCCTATCATGAGGGTGTGCCGGGCCATCACATGCAGATCGCAATCCAGAACGAGCTGACGGACATTCCCGTGTTCCGTACGCAGTATGGCTATGGCGCTTTTGCCGAGGGCTGGGGCCTCTATGCGGAAGACCTTGGCAAGGTGATGGGCGGGTTCACCGATCCTTACAATGATTTCGGGCGTCTCTCGTCGGAGCTCTGGCGCGCGGTGCGGCTTGTGCTGGACACGGGGCTGCATGCGAAGGGCTGGACCGAGGAGGAGGCGGTAGCGTGGGCGATGGCCAATTCGGCCCGGCCAGAGAGCTCGATCAGGAGTGAGGTGAAGCGGTTCCTGCTGAACCCGGCGCAGGCGACGACCTACAAGATTGGTATGATCGCGATACAGAAGCTGCGCGACGAGGCGAGGATTGTGCTGGGCGACAAGTTCGACTGGAAGGCGTTCCACGATACCGTGATCACGGGCGGTTCTCTGCCGTTGCCCGTGCTGGAAACGCGGGTACGGACGTGGATTGCGAACGCGAAGGCTGGTTGATGGAGCTGCGAATTCGCGCTCGTTTTCGACGGCCTTCGACCTACAGAGTATGAGGGCGGCGCTGCTGGTGTACTTTGGTCTCAGATTCTGAGGGAATGACGATGAAAGTGCTGTTTGCTGCAAGCCTGGCGATGCTGGTTGCCGCCTGTCAGCCAAGCGCCCCTGCTTCGCCGACGGCCGAGGAGATCGCAAAGACAAGCGCTGGGCTGACCGCCTGGTTCGATGCGGAGTATGAAGAAGACCTGTTGACGAGCCCGATCGGGCTCACCTTCCAGGGGCGCAAGGAACGGTATGGAGAGCTGGACCAGTTCAACGAGGCCGAGCTGGACCGCAAGCTTGCATGGATGCGCGCGAGCGCGGCGGAGCTGAGGGAGAAGTTCGACCCGGCGAGGCTCGATGATGAGGCGCTGACATCCTACGACATCTGGCTGGCTCAGCTCGACTATATGGAGAAGGGTGCGAAGTTCCGGCGCACGCCCTACATCTTCGTGAAGGACGGGCCGCACGTCTTCCTGCCCAATTTCGTGATCAGCTTTCATACTGTCGCCGACAAGTCCGACATGGAGGCCTACGTCTCGCGGCTGAACGCATTAGGCCGGGCGCTGGACCAGGCCATCGAAAGTGCGAAACTGGCAGCGGCGGAGGGCAATCACGCGCCGCGCTTCGCTTATGATCAGTCTCTGCAGGAATCGAAAAACGTTATCGCTGGCGCGCCGTTCGGGCCTGGTGCGGATTCGCCACTATGGGCCGATGCGAAGAACGAGATCGCGACCCTGCTGAAAAACGCAAAGATCACCATCGAGGAAGCGAGGGCGTTGCAGGACAGCGCAGAAAAGGCTCTGAAGGAAAGTGTAAAGCCCGCTTATGAGCGCGTCATTGCCTGTCTGGAGGCCGACCGCGTCAACACGACCGAGCTGGCGCAGGGCGCCGGTGCGCTGATGAAAGATGGCGAGGCGTTCTACAACATGAGCCTCGAGCTGCAGACGACTACGCCGCTGACAGCCGCGGAGATCCATGAGATCGGCCTGAGCGAGGTCGCCCGCATCCATGGCGAGATGGAGAAGATCAAGGAGCAGGTGGGTTTCAAGGGTACCCTCGGAGAGTTCTTTACCTTCATGCGGACGGACAGGCAGTTCCAGCTGCCGAACAACGATGAAGGCCGCGCCCGGTATATCAAGATGTCGGAAGACTATCTCACTGCAATGGAAGCTAAACTGCCGGAATACTTTGGCATCCTGCCGAAGGCGGATCTCACCGTGCGGCGCGTCGAGTCGTTCCGTGAGGAACCGGGCGGCGCGCAGCACTATTTCCCCCCGACGCCCGATGGCTCGCGGCCAGGCGTCTTCTACGCGCATCTCAGCGATATGACATCGATGCCGACGTTCTCACTTGAGGCGATTGCCTATCATGAGGGTGTGCCGGGTCATCACATGCAGATCGCCATTGCGCAGGAACTCAAGGGTATTCCGAAATTCCGCACCCAGTACGGCTCAACAGCCTTCCAGGAAGGCTGGGGGCTCTATTCCGAGGCGTTGTCGAAGGACATGGGATTCTACAAGGATCCTTATTCGGACTTCGGCCGGCTAGGCGCGGAAATCTGGCGCGCGATCCGTCTCGTGGTGGACACGGGGATTCACGCGAAAGGATGGAGTGAAGAACAGGCCGTGAAGTACTTCCTTGAGAATGGTCCGACGCCCGAAGGCGCTGTGCGGTCGGAAGTCCGCCGCTATATCGTGTGGCCGGGGCAGGCGACTGCCTACAAAATCGGCATGCTGAAGATCCTTGAGCTTCGGGCAATGGCTCAGGAAGAGCTGGGCGACAAGTTCAGCTACGCTGGTTTCCACGACACCGTGCTGGGTGGTGGCGCTTTGCCCCTACCCGTGCTTGAGGCGCGTGTGAAGCGGTGGGTTGCGAAAGTGAAGGCTGGTTGATCTGCGCGCTTTGCGCGCGTCCCCGCCCTTCGAGACGCCGCGGCGCGGCTCCGGAAATGAGGGCGGGCTTTCCAGTGGCAATGTGAGGAGAGATTGATGATTCGGTTGATGTTTGCCACGGCTTTTGCTGCGATCGCTGTCGCCTGTTCGCCTGCAGGGCCGACGGCGGCGGAGGTCGCCAAGGCGAGCGCGGACCTGACCGCCTACCTGGATGCGGAATACGAGGAGGGCCTGGCGATGAGTCCGATGCGGCTCACCATGCTGGGCCGCAAGGAGCAGAAGGACAGGCTGGACGATTTCAGCGACGCAGCGACTGATAAGGAGCTCGCCTGGATGCGTGAGAGCGTCGGGGAGATGAAGGCGAAGTTCGATCCGGCAGAGCTGGATGAGGAATCGAAGACATCGTTCGACATGTGGGCCCTGTCGCTCGACCAGATCGAGAAGGCGGACAAATTCCGGAGGCATGGCTATGTCTTCATCCGGGACTCCATCCCCACCTACCTGCCGAACTTCATGATCAACTTCCATGAGGTCGCCGACAAGGCGGACATGGAGGCCTATATAGCGCGACTGAAGGCGTTCGGTCCGGCGATTGACCAGGTGATCGAGCAGTCGAAACTGGCGGCTACAGAGGGGATAAGGCCGCCACTTTTCTCATTCGAGCAGGTGATCGGGGAGGCGCGCAATGTGATCACAGGCGCGCCTTTCACCGCGGGCGAGGACTCGCCGCTTCTTGTGGATGTGAAGTCGAAGACAAAGAAGCTGCTCGACGAAGGGAAGATTACCGCGGACGAAGCCAGGTCTTTCGGGGCGCAGGCAAGTGAGGCGATGATTGTCTTTGTAAAGCCAGTCTATGAGCGCGTGATCGCTTGGCTGGAAGCTGATAAGGTGAATGCTTCGCCTCAGTCGCAGGGTGTCGGCGCGCTGAAGGATGGTGCTGCCTACTACAACACCATGCTGGAGCTGATGACGACGACTGCGATG
>Ga0169931_10000265_pt1 | contig 85573 bp, 84 predicted proteins | sample Kivu_15m_20L_FD_129675 | JGI IMG/M metagenome (GOLD analysis project Ga0169931, IMG submission 129675) | Freshwater microbial communities from Lake Kivu, Western Province, Rwanda to study Microbial Dark Matter (Phase II) - Kivu_15m_20L... | ecosystem: Environmental > Aquatic > Freshwater > Lake... | reverse complement strand
TCACACGCATGTGAATGAAATGCCGGGCCGTCGGTGAGGGCCCACGTGGAACGCTCGAGGCGACCCGACCCGGCGGTACCCATGCCGGGTTCGTCGGTACCCGCTGTCGACTCGGCGGGTACGGGCACGTCGTCGTCACGCAACCACAGGCTGCGCACCCGCGCCACCTCGGTGTCGCCGTCGCGCAACACCGCTGCCAGCAGCGACACCTTGCGGCCCGGACGTTCGACCTCGGTGGTCAGCGTGAGCGCTCGTTCCACGGGAACGGGTCGGGTGAGTTCGATGGTCAGGCGGCCGATCTGTCCCGGGGGTTCGCCGCCGGTTTGGCTGGCGTGCTCTACCGCCCGCGCCAACAGTGCCGACACCGGGCCACCGTGGCAGTGCCGCGGGTCCCAGGGGCCACGACTGAGCGCCGTGGGGGTGACCGTGTCGGCGTGCACCTCGAACAAAGCCGTGGGAAGGGTCATGTCTGCAGACCCATCACGTGGTCGGCCAACTCGCCCAGGTGGGTGCACCAGGCATCGGCTGTCGGCGGCTCGACGATGGGCAGCACCACGAACTTCGAGAACCCGATGCCGACGAATCGGGAGAGACGTGACACCAGCGCATCCCAGCCCTGGGGGATGAGCACGGTCGGGTCGGCGAGGTCGGGGCGACGGGCCGCCAACCCGGCCACCAGCGCGTCGGGCAGGGGACCGTGTGCGTAGGGGACCAGCACGCCGAAGTGCTCGGGATCCATCTGGCGGTCGTGTTCAGCGGCGACCTGTTCCACGACCTCACGTCCGGCGGCCACGTCAGTTGGCGTCACGAAGCTCGGTAGCCAGCCGTCGGCCAGGCGCCCCACCCGTCGCAACTCGGACGGCGCGATACCCCCCAGCCACACATCGGGTGGGCTCTGGCGCGGCTTGGGTCGCACCTCGAGCGCGTCGTAGTGGAACCACTTGCCGTGATGGGTCACGGGTTCGGGACCCCAGCAGGCACGTACGACCCGCAGCGATTCGTCGAACAGAGAGGCCCGGTCTTCACGCGCCACGCCGAAAGCCTGCTGCTCGTGCGGATCGGCCACACCAAGACCGAACGCCGGCAGAAGCCGGCCGCCCGACAACTGGTCGAGCGTGGCGAGTTCCTTGGCCAACACCACAGGGTTGCGGCCGGGCAACACCATGACGCTGAACCCGAACTTGAGCTTCGTGGTGCGCCCAGCGGCAAACGCGCAGGCCACCAGCGGGTCGGGGGCATCACCACCGATGCGTTCCGACAACCACAGACTGTCGAAACGCAGCCGCTCCAGTTCGTCGACCACCTGGCCGAACCCCTCGTCGTGCAGCCGGGTCCGCACGCCGAACCCCACCCCGATACGCACCTTCATGACGTGACCCCCTTCGCCTGCCGCCACGCCGTTTCGATGAGGTCGGCCAGGTCGGCCACGTGGGTGAGGAAGGGGGAGTGGTCGGCATCGAGGGTGACCGCGGTGGCGCAGCGGGCCGCCATGATGGCCTGGTGGTCGGGGTGGATCGCCTCGTCGTGGCTGCACCGCACATACGTGCTGGGCAGGGTGCGCCACGCAGCGCCGGTGACGGGTTGGGTGAAGGTCGCCAACGGTTGGAGGCCCAGCCGGGCCACGGCCGCAGCCGCCACCTCGGGCGGGGCGAGGTCGTAGAACGCAGCCACCGCACCGGTCGGGTCGACGCTGGTGGTCCCTTCGGTGGGACCCGGGCGCGTGGCCAGTCCCAGCGCCACGCGACGCTGTTCGAACCCGCCCAACAGACCCATGAGGCTCTCGTCGTGGTCGGGTACGAAGGCGGCCACGAACACCAACTCGGTGACCTCGTCGACCTGCGCAGCGACCTGCGTAATGACCATGCCCCCGTAGCTGTGACCCACCAGTACAACCGACCGATCGAGGCGTCGCACCAGCGCGGCGATGGCGTCGGCGTCGCCGTACAGGTCGCCCAGCGGTTCGACCGACGCGCCGTGACCCGGAAGGTCGGGCGCCAGCGACGGCACCCCGCGGCGGTCCAGTTCGGCCTGCAACGCTGCCCAGCACCAGCCCCCGTGCCAGGCACCGTGCACCAGGACCACCATCGGTTCACTCATGTGGGCATGGTGTCACATGGCTCGGCACCTCACGGCCCCGTGGTCCTACAGTGAGCGGCCATGAGCGCCATCGACACCGCCACCATGTTCCGCCTCGACGGCCGTACCGCCGTGGTCACCGGCGCCTCGTCGGGTCTGGGCGTGCGCTTCGCCCAGGTGCTGCACGCCGCCGGCGCCAACGTGGTGTTGGCAGCGCGCCGTCAGGATCGGCTCGAGGCGTTGGCGGTCGAGCTACCCGGTGCGATGCCACTGGCCACCGACGTGGCCGACCCGGCCCAGCGCGAGCGCCTGGTGGCGGCCACGGTCGAACGGTTCGGACGGGTGGACGTGCTGGTGAACAACGCCGGTATCGGCCACAAGGTGGCGGTCGAGGACGAGGGTCTCGACACGTTCCGCAACGCCATGGAGGTGAACGTCACCGCCATCTGGCACCTGAGCAAACTGGCCGGCGCCCACATGGTGGCTCAGGGCGGGGGGAGCATCATCAACGTGGCGTCCATCCTGGGCTTCATCGGCTCGACGCCGATCAAACAGGCTCACTACTGCGCCTCCAAGGGGGCTGTGGTGAATCTCACCCGTGAACTCGCGTTGCAGTGGGCGCGCAAGAAGGTTCGGGTCAACAACCTGTGCCCGGGTTGGTTCGTGACCGAGATGACCGCCGGTATGGACACCGACGAGGGTTCCCAGAAGTTCGTGCAGGCCAACTCGCCGATCCCGCGCATGGGTCACGAGCACGAACTCGACGGGGCACTCCTGCTGCTCGCCAGTGACGCATCCACCTTCATGACCGGTCAGAGCGTGATCGTGGATGGCGGTTGGACCGCTCGGTGATCGCCGGCTCGAGAGAGAGTTCGACCAAACCTGGGCGGACCGGAGTGACCCGCCCGCGTCGGAGGTCGAGCAGGCGCAGCGGCCCGATCACTGCCGGTATCACCCGATGGCGGGCCTGCGATGGGCCCAGGGCCGGGCTTCCTCCAGTTGCGATGCCACCCGGATGAGCAGATCCTCGCGGCCGTAGGCGGTCACCAGTTGCACTCCCACGGGACGACCATCGGCCGTCCAGTGCAACGGCAGGCTGATGGCCGGCTGTCCCGACACGTTGAATGCGGTGGTGAAGGAAACCCACTGTCCGGCCCGCCGCAGAGGTGCCAGCGGGTCCGCGGGGTTGTCGGCATGCTCGCCCAGCAGGGGCGCCGGCTCAGCGGTGGTGGGGGTGAGCAGCACATCCCACCCGTCGGCCCACCACTGCTGGAGCGAACGCCTCCAGCGCGCTGCGGCACCCAGAGCCGTGGCGTAGTCGACCCCGCTGATACCGCGACCCCATTGGGCCTGGGCCCAGGTGCTCGCCTCGACGTCGTCGTCGGTCAGGGCGCGGCCCAGCATGCCCCCCAGTCGGTCGACACCGAGGGCCATGTTGGTGGACCACATGGCGGCGAACCGCGCCGTCGCTCCGGCGTCGGTCAAGGCCGCCGGAAAGCCGGCCTCCACATGGTGCCCGAGAGATTCGAGCAGACGGGCCGCAGCGCGAACGGCGTCGGCACAGTCGGGATGCACGTCACCGCCGGTCGGTCGATGGTCGAGAAGACCGATGCGCAGCCGCCCCGTGGGCATACCGACCTCGTGAAGGTACGACTGGCGCGGCGGCGGTGCTTGCACCGTGTCGCCCACCCCGGGTCCGCGGGTCAACTCGAGCAGCAGGGCACTGTCGCGCACCGTGCGACTGACGACGTGTTCCACGCCGAGCCCCGACTCGTCGCGCAGTGGCCCCAGCGTGATGCGGCCCTGCGAGGGCTTCAAGCCGACCAGGCCGCAACAGGCGGCCGGAATGCGGATGGAGCCGCCGCCATCGCTGGCATGTGCCGCCGGGACCATGCCAGCGGCCACCGCAGCGGCGGCGCCACCGCTGGAGCCACCGGGCGTGCGAGTGCGGTCCCACGGATTGTGGGTGGGACCCCATGCCACCGGTTCCGTGGTGGGCAGCGCACCCAGTTCGGGACTGTTCGTGCGCCCCAGGGTCACCAACCCGGCGGCCCGGTACCGGGCGACCAGTGTGGTGTCGCTCGGCGCTCGGTACCCGGCTGCGCGCAGCGCCCGGTTGCCGTTGCTGATGGGCCGGTCCGCCTCGTCGGCCCACAGGTCCTTCAGCAGGAAGGGCACACCCCGCAGGCGGCCAGTGGCGTTGGCCGCTGCGGCGCGGGCCTCGTCGAACCAGCGCAGCACGACGGCGTTCAGTGCGGGGTCCAGTCGCTCGATCCGCTCGATGGCGGCGTCGACCAGTTCGGTCGGGGTGACCTGACGGGCCCTCACCATCTCTGCCTGCTCGACGGCGTCGAGCCACTGTGTGTCGGTACCCATGCCCATCGGAGCAGCCTGCCACGCGAGCCCGGGGGTAGCGTGCCATGCTCGTGGACCAGACCGGAGTACCCACCCCGAGGGGGGCGCGTGAACTCCTTCGGGACCGGTCCGTCGCCACCTACCTGTTCGCCGCCACGGTCGTGTCGGCAGGGGGGTTCCTGCAGGCGGCAGCCCTGGGCAAGCAGGTGTTCGACCTGACGGGAAGCGCCCTGGCGCTGGGTTTCCTGGGTCTGGCGGAGTTCGTACCGTCCGTGCTGCTGGTGCCCGTCACCGGCATGGTGGCCGACCGGTTCGATCGCCGCCGGGTGGCCGCCCTCGCCTACACCGGTGAACTGGTCTGCTCGCTGGTACTCGTGGCGTACCTGTCGAGTGACCCCACCCAGACGTGGCCGTTGTACGTGGTGGCGGCCGTGTTCGGTTCCTGCCGTTCGTTCGCACACCCGGCTGCCCGCTCGATCCTGCCCCTGATCACCCACGACGGCACCCTCTCGCGCCTCATCGCCATGAACTCGCTCACGTGGCAGACGGGCCTGGTGGTCGGTCCCGTGACGGCCGGCTTCCTGCTCGACGTCGGCCCGGCAGCTCCCTATGCCGTGGCGGCCGTGCTGACGGGGGTGGGCGCGATCGCCATGTCGACCGTGACCTACCGCCGACCCCAGGACCGGTCGCTGGCGCAGCAGCGTCCTACCTGGAGTGACGCGTTCGAGGGCCTGCGATTCATCCGGCGAGCGCCCGTCGTGCTGGGCGCCATCACCCTGGATCTGTTCGCCGTGCTGTTCGGAGGCGCCGTCGCCCTGTTGCCGGCCATCGCCGAGGACCGCTTGGGCGTCGGGAACGTCGGGTATGGCTGGTTGCGGGCGGCGCCCGGGATCGGGGCACTGGCCATCACCCTCGTGCTCGCTGCACGTCCACCCACCCGCCGGGTCGGCCCCCTGCTGTACGCCGTGGTCGCCGTGTTCGGCCTGGGAACCATCGTGCTCGGGGTCACCCACAGCTTCGTCGTGGCCATGCTCGCCGTGCTGGTGCTGTCGGCGGCCGATGCCGTCAGTGTCATGATCCGGGCGACCCTGGTGCCTCTGGCCACCCCCGACGACACTCGGGGCCGTGTCATGGCCGTCGAGGCGGTGTTCATCGGCGCATCGAACGAGTTGGGCGCCTTCTCGTCGGGCGTCTCGGGCGCTCTGCTCGGTATCGGCCCCGCCGTGGTCGTCGGGGGTGTGCTCACCCTGGTGGTCGTCGCCGGGGCGTGGGTGCGCTTCCCTGCCCTGCGCACGGTGGACCGCTTCGACGATGTGACGGTGGCGACATGAAAAACCCGTGCGGGCGTGCTGGACTGGGGTTCCCCATGTCGTGTCGAATCGTCTCCGTCGCGCTCGCCATCTCCTTGGCGTCGGCCTGCTCGGGAGACACCGCAGCGGGGCCGATGACGACGACGACCGTGACGGCCGCCAACACGGTGGCAGGAGTGGGGCGGCTGCCTTCGACCATCCCCGAAGTGACGTTTCCCGAGGATGTGGCCGACGGTTTCGTGCTGCCTGCCCTCGAAGGGGTGCCGGTCGGTCGTGAGATCGGCGGCAACCGCGTGTTGCTGATCGGGGACTCGATCTTCGCCGGTACCTCACCACGCCACAGTGACACCGCATGTAGGCAACTGGTGCCGCTGGGCTGGCAGGTGGCGGTCGAGGCCGAGTCCGGGCGCTTCGCCGAATTCGGCGCGCGGGTCGCCCGCCGTCGGGCGGGCGAGGGTTGGGACGCCGTGGTGGTGTTCATCGGCAGCAACTACGACGGGGGCCGGTCGCGTTACGAACGGGATATGACCGCCATGCTGGACCAGTTCGCCGATGTACCCGTGGTGCTGGTGACGACCACGGTGTTCCGCTCGACGCAACGCCAGGTGAACGAGGTCATCCGTGACCTCGCCGCGCAGCGTGATGATGCGAGGGTGATCGAGTGGGCGGAGATCTCCCAGGAGCGTCGCCTGCTCAGCGGTGACGGCCTGCACCCCAACGCCGACGGGCAGGTGGTGCTCACCGCTGCCGTGGCGCAGGTACTCGGCGAGGCGCCCATCGACGAGGGTCGGTGTCTCGAGTCGTTGTTCACCGACGATTCGACCAATCCCGATGGTCCGAGGTCCGGCGGATCGTCGGCCACGAACTCGGCCACGAACTCGGCCACGAGTTCGCCTGGCAGTTCGGTGACCACCTCGGCCACCAACCCGGCCGATTCGGCCACCACCTCGGCTTCACCCGACACATCGGTCGAGGACGACGGCGGCGACGCCTCCACCGACGACAGCGCGGTCGTCGACGGCGACGCCTCCACCGACGACACCGTGGTGGACGAGGGTGGGAGTTCGACGACACCCGCGACGCCCCCACCTGGGACCACGGTCGCTCCCGGCACGGTGGCGACGAGCACCACGGCGGCCCCGGTGCCGGGAACGACGGGTGCGCCCTGATGTTGCAGGTTCAGAACCTCCGTGTCGAGATCGGCGGCAGGACCGTCGTCGACGACGCCAATTTCACGGTGATGCCCAAGGACAAGGTGGGCATCGTGGGGCGCAACGGCGCCGGGAAGACCACCCTGTTCAAGGTGCTCGGAGGGGCCGCCGAACCCATCGGAGGCAGGGTCGTGCGCAAGGGGGGCCTCGGCTACCTCTCTCAGGACCCTCGTGTGGGCGGGGAACTCGACCAGCGGCGTGCCGTCGACCACGTGCTGTCGGGCCGGGGTATCGATGACGATCTGGTGCGCCTCGAGAAACTGCGCCTCGCCATGGAAGAAGACGCCAGCGCGCGCAATGTGGGCCGCTACAGCCGTGCCGAGGAGGAGTTCCGCATGAAGGGCGGGTACTCGGCCGAGAGCGAGGCCCGTTCCATCGCAGCGGGTCTGGGTCTGTCGCCCGATCGGGTGGACCTACCCATCGGCGTGCTGTCGGGCGGTGAACGCCGCCGTGTGGAGATCGCCCGCATCCTGTTCGCGGGAAGCGACCTCCTGCTGCTCGACGAGCCCACGAACCACCTCGACGTCGATGCCAAGACCTGGCTGATGGGGTTTCTGCGCAGCTACCGGGGGGCACTGCTGGTGATCAGCCACGACCTCGACCTGCTCGACGAGTCGATCACCCGTGTTCTGCACCTCGACCGGCCCGACGAGGGCGACGTGGGCGAACTGGTCGAGTACCGCGGTACCTACAGCCAGTACGTGGCGGCCCGTGCAGCCGACGAGGAACGCCAGGCCAAGCGGGCGGCGCAGCAGGCCAAGGAGATCGACCGACTGCAGGGTGTGGTCGACCGGTTCGGGGCCAAGGCGACCAAGGCGGCCATGGCCCACAGTGTCTCCAAGCGCATCGCCCGCCTGGAGGCCGACCGGGTCCATGCCCGGCGCGGCGGCCGTCAGTTGCACGTCAAGTTCCCGCCGCCGCCCCCATCAGGTGCGACGGTGCTCACCGTGGAACACCTCTGCAAGGGCTATGGCGGCCCCCGGGTGTTCGACGACGTGTCGTTCGACATCGGCCGCGGTGAGCGACTGCTGGTGTTGGGCCTGAACGGCGCCGGTAAGACCACGATGCTGCGCATACTCGCCGGGCAGACCGATGCCACGCTCGGTTCGTTCCACCTGGGCCACCAGGTGACGCTGGGGTACTTCGCCCAAGAGCACGAACAGGTGGACCGCGACCGCACGCTGCTCGACAACATCCGACGCGATGTGCCCGTCGGGGTGCAGTTGAGCGAGACCCAGTTGCGTGGCCTGTTGGGCATGTTCGGCCTGTCGGGTGACAAGGTCATGCAGTCGGCGGGCACCCTGTCGGGCGGCGAGAAGACCAAGCTGGCATTGGCCATGCTGATGGTCGGCCGCAACAACCTCTTGCTGCTCGACGAGCCCACCAACAACCTCGACCCGATGAGCCGCGAGGCCGTTGCCGACGCACTGGTCGACTGGCCGGGCACGATCGTGTTCGTCAGCCACGACACCGACTTCGTCGCTCGACTGGCACCGACCAAGGTGCTGCTGCTGCCCGACGGCGACGTGGACTACTTCGACGAGTCCTGGCTCGATCTCGTCAGCCTCGCCTAGGTTCGGGCACCGAGCCGAACGGGGTGTGGAAGTAGGGTCCCGGTATGCGTCTGGGGATCTTCAGCAACACCATCGCCACCGGCACCATCGACCAGGTGGTCGCCGAGGCCCGTCGGGCGGAGGCTCAGGGTTTCGACTCGTTCTGGGTGCCGCAGATATTCGGCTACGACGCCCTCACGGTCCTCGCACTGGTGGGCAGCCAGGTTCCTCGCATCGAGTTGGGGACGAGTGTGGTGCCCACGTATCCCCGCCATCCCATGATGCTGGCCCAACAGTGCCACACCGTGAACCTGGCCGCCGGGGGACGCCTGGCGTTGGGGATCGGTCTGTCGCACCAGATCGTTATCGAAACGATGATGGGCATGAGTTTCGACAAGCCGGTGCGGCACCTGCGGGAGTACCTGTCGGTGCTGATGCCCATGGTGCGGGGCGACGGTGTGAGTTTCGACGGTGAGGTGTATCGCACCCATGCCAGCCTCGGCATCCCCGGGACTCAGCCGTTTCCCGTGCTCGTGGCAGCACTGGGGCCCCAGATGCTGGCCGTCACCGGCGCCCTGGCCGATGGCACCATCACCTGGTGCACCGGCCCCCTGACGTTGCGCGACCACATCGTGCCCACCCTGAACGCCGCCACCGACGCCGCCGGGCGCGACCGGGCTCGGGTGGTGGCCGCCCTGCCGGTCTGCGTCACCGAGGATCGCGCCGCCGCCCGGGAGCGAGCGGCCAGTGTGTTCGCCATCTACGGCCAGTTGCCCAGTTACCGGGCCATGCTGGATCGCGAGGGCGCCAACGGGCCTGCGGACATCGCCGTCATCGGCAGTGAGGACGAGGTGATGAACCGCATCGCGGGCCTGGCCGAGATCGGCGTCACCGAGTTCGCGGCCGTCGAATTCCCCGGTAACGCCGACGAGGCGATTCGCACCCGCACGGCGCTGACCGAACTGCTGGTCTCGTAACCGGCGACTGGCCGCGCGGTCAGCCCAACGGTGCCGGATGCACGCGGAGTTCCGTGTGGCAGGCGAGGGTCGCAACATTCACCGACGCGACTGCGTCACGACAGCGCAACCGGGGTGCCGGCGGTCAGTGTGGCGGCGTTGACGAGATCGAAGAAGTCGTTGCCCTTGTCGTCGACCACGATGAACGCGGGAAAGTCCTCGACCTCGATCTTCCACACCGCTTCCATGCCCAACTCGGGGTATTCGAGCACCTCGACCTTGCGGATGCAGTCCTGCGCCAGCCGAGCGGCCGGTCCGCCGATGGAGCCCAGGTAGAAGCCCCCGTAGCGTTGGCAGGCCTCGGTGACCTGGCGACTGCGGTTGCCCTTGGCCAGCATGACGAAACTGCCTCCGGCGGCCTGGAACTGGGCCACATAGCTGTCCATGCGGCCTGCGGTCGTGGGGCCGAACGAGCCTGACGCGTAGCCCTCGGGGGTCTTGGCCGGCCCGGCGTAGTACACGCAGTGGTCCTTCAGGTACTGGGGTAGGCCCTGCCCGGTCGCAAGGCGTTCGGCGATCTTGGCGTGGGCGATGTCCCGGGCCACCACCATCGGTCCACTCAGCATGACGCGGGTTTTCACCGGGTACTGCGACAGTTCGCTGCGGATGTCGGCCATCGGGCGGTTCAGGTCGATGTGGACCACCTCGCTGCCGTCGAGGTCGTCATGGGTGATCTCGGGCAGGAAGCGGGCGGGGTCGGTCTCGAGTTGCTCCAGGAACACGCCGTCACGGGTGATCTTGCCCAGGGCCTGGCGGTCGGCACTGCAGGACACCGCCATACCGACGGGGCACGACGCGCCGTGGCGCGGCAGTCGGATGACCCGGACGTCGTGGCAGAAGTACTTGCCTCCGAACTGGGCGCCGATGCCCGTTCGTCGTGCCAGGTCGAGCACCTTGGCTTCCAACTCCACGTCGCGGAAGGCGTGACCGAGAGCCGAACCCTGCGTGGGCAGTGCGTCGAGGTAGCGGGCCGAGGCCAGTTTCGCGGTCTCGACGGCGAACTCGGCCGAGGTGCCGCCGATGACGATCGCCAGGTGGTAGGGCGGGCAGGCCGCCGTGCCGAGCGTCTTCATCTTCTCGAACAGCCAGGGCAGCAGGGTTTTCTCGTTCAGCAGTGCCTTGGTCTCCTGGAACAGGTAGCTCTTGTTGGCGCTGCCCCCGCCCTTGGCCATGAACAGGAACTTGTAGGCATCGCCGTCGACCGAGGCGATCTTGATCTCGGCCGGCAGGTTGTTGTCCGTGTTCACCTCGTCGTACATGGTGAGAGGTGCCAGTTGGCTGTAGCGCAGGTTGCTCGTGAGGTAGGTGTCGTACACGCCGCGGGCGATCGCCGCTTCGTCGCCACCACCGGTCCACACTCGCTGGCCTTTCTTGGCCTTCACGATGGCGGTGCCGGTGTCCTGGCACATGGGCAGCACTCCGCCGGCGGCGATGTTGGCGTTGCGCAACAGGTCGAGGGCGACGAAGCGGTCGTTGGCGCTGGCCTCGGGATCGTCGAGGATGTTGGCCAACTGCTGCAGGTGCCCCGGCCGAAGGAAGTGGGCGATATCGCGCATGGCCTCGCGGGTGATGAGCGACAGCACCTCGGGCTCCACCGTGACGAACTCGCCCAAGGGGGTGTCGACCACCCCCACCCCTTCCGTGGTGAGCAGGCGGTAGGGCGTGGTGTCGGGACCCAGGGGGAGCAACTCGGTGAACTCGAACGAAGCCATGCCGTCACGCTAACGAACGGGTGTGTCAGGGGTCCGATCGACGTCGGGGATCGATCGGCCAGGCGTGCTTCGGGTAGCGGCCGGCCATCTCGGCACGAACCTGTGCCCACGAGCCGTCCCAGAAACCGGGCAGGTCGGCCGTGATCTGCACCGGCCGGTCTGCTGGGGACAGCAGTACGAGCAACAGGGGTTCACGGTTCGGCCCCACCCGCGGATGTTCGGCCAGGCCGAACACCTGCTGCACCCGCACCGACACCGTGGGTGGACCCTCACCCTCGGCGGCGGCGGTGTAGTCGACAGGGGTGCTGCGCCCGTCGGGCAGCGTCAAGTGAGCCGGGGCGAACTCGTCGAGGTGCGCCCCCTGAGGCCACGGCAACTGCGAGCGCAGCACCGTGGTCAGGTCGACGTGTTCGAGATCGGCGACGCCGCGTACGGGACCCACCAAGGGTGCCAGCCAGTCGTCGAGAGAGGTGAGCAGGGCGCGGTCGCTCCAGTCGGGCCAGGGCTCGCCAGCCTGCCGGTGCAGATAGCGGACACGCGAGCGCAGGGCGCTCGCCGCCGGCGTCCAGGGGAGCGCCGCCAGACCGACCGTCCGCACCCGTTCGAGGACTGCGGCCGTGGTGGCCGCCGACGGCTCCGGGCGGCCGACGCGTTGGTCGAGTACCACCCCGCCCAGGCGGCGTTCGATGCGTTCGACCAGGTCGTCGCGGTCGCGGTCCCAGACCAGTTGGCGTCGCACCTGGACCTGGTCGCCCAGTGCTGCCACCACGTCGTCTGCCGTCAGGGCGGCGCCCCGTCGGATGCGGGTGCGCTTGCGGTCACCATCGATATCGGCCGCCACCACGAAGGCGTCGTCGGCCAGGGGATCGGTGCGGGGCAGCCACGCCGCGGTGCCCGAGAGCATCTGGAACTGGCCCGGCTGACGCCGCACGGCGAGTCGGTCGGGATACGCCCCCAGCAGAACGACCCCGGCGCGCTCGGCGTCGCCCCGGCCCAACAGATCGGGGTCGACCCCGGCCCGTCGCGCCAGGTCGCGTCGGCGTTGCCGCACGCCCTCGACGGCTCGACGGTCGGCCCGGTCGTCGGACAGGTCGCCATCCACCAGCTCCACGCGCAGCACGAGGTCGGCGTGCAGGTCGTCGGGGCGACCCCGCAGCACATCGCGCTCGTCGAGCAGTGCCGCCAACGTGCATGCCAGAGCGCGGTCGCGGTCGCCCACGGCGCACGTGATCATGTGGGCGAGTCGCGGGTGCAGGCCCAGTGTCGCCATGGCGCGACCCGCCGGGGTCACGCGCCCTTCGGCGTCGAGCGCACCCAGCAGGTGCAGCAACTCGCGCCCCCTCCCCAGGGCGCGCTGGGGCGGGGGGTCGGGGAATGTCAACCGGGCGACGGCATCGTCGTCGACGGCCCCCCACAGAGCGAGTTCGAGCGCCAGGCTGGCCAGGTCGACCTGGGTGATCTCGGCCTCGAGATGTTGGCGACGCGTCTGATGCTCACCCTTGGACCACAACCGGTAGGCGACACCCGGCTCGGTGCGTCCGGCACGCCCCGACCGTTGTTCGGCCGAGGCTCGCGAGGTGGTGACCGTGGTCAACCGGGTCATGCCGGTTCGGGGATCGAAACGGGGCACCCTCGCCTCGCCGGCGTCGACGACGACGCGCACACCGGCCACGGTGAGGCTGGTCTCGGCGATGTCGGTGGCGAGGACGACTCGCCGCCGCCCCGGTGGCGACGGGGCCAGTGCGGCGTCCTGCTCGGCGAGGCCCAGCGATCCGGCGAGGGGGCGCACGTCGACCTCGGCCGGTACGGCGGCGTCCAGCACGGCGGCGACGCGCCGGATCTCGCCGATCCCCGGCAGGAACACGAGCACGTCGCCCTGGTCGTCACGCAGTGCCCGCAGCACCGTGGCGGCGACGGCATCGAGCAGGCGTTGACCCTTGGTGGGCGGTGCCCATCGCAGATCCACTGGGAACTGGCGCCCCTCGGCGAACAGGACGGGCGCCGGGCCCCGTTCGTTCGCCAGCACCGTCGACCAGGTGCCGGTCTGCGCTGTCGCCGACATGGCGACGATGGCCAGATCGGGCCGCAGCACGCTGGCGGCATCGAGGGTGAACGCCAGTCCGAGGTCGGTGGGCAGGTTGCGCTCGTGCACCTCGTCGAACAGCACAACGCTCACGCCGGGCAGTGTCGGGTCGTTCTGGAGTCGCCGGGTGAGCACCCCTTCGGTGATGACCTCGATGCGGGTCGTGGGGCCGATGCGGCGCTCGTCACGGGTTTGGTACCCCACGAGACCACCCACCTCGGAACCGAGCAACTGGGCCATGCGGCGCCCCGCCGCCCGGGCGGCGAGCCGGCGCGGTTCCAGCATCACGATCCGGCCGCCCCCGGCGAGCAGTGACGACTCGAGCAGGCGAATGGGCAGCAACGTGGTCTTCCCGGCACCCGGCGGCGCCACCACCACGGCTCGTCCGTGAACGCTCAGCGCATCGATCAGCAGGGGTGCGATCTGCTCAGCGGGCAGATCGGTGGGGGCCAGCACGCCGGGCCCGTCGGCTCAGGCCAGTGCCGGGGTGCCCTGGAACGCGCCCGGGTCGCCGGGACCGGGCAGATGCACCGACGACCAGGAGGTCGTGGAGGCCACAGCATCGGCCACTCGCTTCCAGGCGGCCGGGTCCCAACCTTCTGCACTGGCGGCAACGGTCCCGTCGATGCGAACGAACACGAACGCCGGCAGGCCGTTCAGACCCAGCGATCTGACGAGTTCGCGATCGGGGTCGCAGAACGTCAGGAACTCGCTCGCCAGTGGGCCCAGGAACTGGCGTGCCTCGTCGGGGCCGCACGTGACCACCCAGTTGACCCGGGCGGACGATCCGGTGAACTTGCGCAGGACCTTGGCGGCGGTGTCGAGGATCCAGGCGCTCTCGTTCGTGTAGGGGTCGAGCACCACCGAGGCGAGGTGGAACGTGGTCAACCACTCTTCGAGCGGTCGGGCGGTGCCCGTCAGGGGGGTGAGCACCACGGACGGCGACGGATTGGTAGCCACGGTCAGACGGTAGCGCGGCCGGGGCACGAGGCTTCAAGCCTGCAGCGGTAGGTTCGCATCGTGCACCCGATCGAACGCCTTCGCTACGTCGCCCGATCGGGGCAGGGCGACCCCCGCATGATGGTGCACGAGACGGCCTCGGCATTGAGGGGTCTGCGCCTCGATCCCGCCGGCGTGGTGCTGGCGTGCCGCCGCATCATCGAGCGCCACCCCACATGCGGCCCGTTGTGGTGGCTGTCGGCGCAACTCATGGTGGCGCCCGAACCTTTCGACGCCAGCCGTAACCTGGCCGAGCACATCGTCGAGGACCCCACGGCCGATCGGCTGGTGGAACTGATCCCGCCCGACGCCACGGTATGCGTCGTGGGCTGGCCCGACCTGACCGCCGAGGCCTTGGCGCGACGGGGTGATGTGCGCAGCCTGGTGGTCGACGCTGGCGGCGAGGGTGCCGACCTGGTGCGGCGACTGCACCGGGCCGACCTCGAGGCCGAGACCGTGGCGGGAGAGGCGGTCGCCGCCGCCGTGACGGCGGCGGACCTGGTGCTCGTCGAACCGCTCGCCGTGGGCACCGACACGGCGCTCGCCCGCACGGGTTCGCACGCCGCAGCGGCCGTGGCCCATGCCATGGGCCGTCCCGTGTGGATGGTGCTCCCTCGGGGGCGGTGCCTACCCCCGATGCTGTGGGCGGGGATGGTGCAGCGGTGGGAGACCACGGGCGCGTTGTGGGAGCGAACCGTGGAGCAGGTGCCGTGGACGCTGGTGAGCCATGTGGTGACGTCAGAGGGTGTCGCCCCTACGGCGGCGGCGCCTCGACCCGAGTGCCCCGACACGGTCGAACTGCTGCGCAGCAGCGCCATGTGACCTCAGCGGTCTTGGCGGGGTGGCTCCACACCGGTGATCTCGGTGATGGCGCGGCGTACCTCGTCGAGGCGGGGTTCCATGACGAACAGTCGCGCCATGGGTTCGCGGGCGGCATAGCGAAGCAGCGACGTGTGGTCTTCGGCCATGGTCACGGGCAGTTCTCGTTCCCACAATTCGTGCAACACCAGATGTGCCTGCCACAGGGGGAGCCATGCCGCCTCCACCACCCGGTCGGGGCGCGGGGGTGTGGGACCGTCACTGCCCCGGAGCCAGGCGAGGATGCCCACTGCGGCGAGACGCTACCGTGGGCCCAATGGGTGACATGGTGACGTTCAGGAGCAACGGCGGCACGGCACAGGGCTACCTGGCCGACGGTGGCGGTCCCGGAGTGATCGTCATCCAGGAGTGGTGGGGCCTGGTGCCCCACATTCGCGACGTGGCCGACCGCTTCGCCGACGAGGGCTTCACCGCACTGGCACCCGACCTCTACCGCGGGTCCAGCAGTACCGAACCCGACGAGGCGGGCAAGTTGATGATGTCGCTCAACCTGGCCCAGGCGGGCAAGGACCTGTCGGGTGCCGTCGACCTGCTGCAGGAGCGCACCGGGTGCGGCAAGGTCGGGGTCGTGGGGTTCTGCATGGGTGGGGGACTGTCGTTGGTGCTCGCCTGCCAACGACCCGATGCGATCGCTGCTGCGGCACCGTTCTACGGCGTCATCCCCTGGGTCAACGCACAGCCCGACTGGTCGGCGCTCACCGCAACCGTCGAAGGCCACTACGCCGAGCGCGACGACTTTTTCACCCCACAGGCGGCACGCGAACTCGAAGCCAGCCTGCAGGGTCTGGGCAAGTCGGCGACGCTGCACGTGTACCCCGGTGCCGACCACGGCTTCTTCAACGACACGCGACCCGAGGTGTACGACTCCCAGGCGGCATCGACGGCCTGGCAACGCACGCTGACACTGCTGCGCTCGACGCTCGGCTGACGTCGAGCGAGGGCTCAGCCCAGCGCAGCGATGGCGTCGGCGACGGCCAACGTACGCCGAGCGGTGTCGACGTGCAGGTTCTCGATCATGCGGCCGTCCACGGTGATCACACCGCGCCCTTCGGCCGTCGCCTCGTCGAAGGCGGCGATCACGCGGCGGGCGTAGTCGATCTCGGCATCGCTGGGCGCCCAGACGTCATTGGCGATGTCCACCTGACCCGGATGGATGAGCGTCTTGCCGTCGAAACCCATCTCGGCACCCTGCAGGCACTCCGCTCGGAACCCTTCGAGGTTCTTCACATCGTTGTAGACGCCGTCCACGATGACCTTGCCCGCCTCGCGGGCGGCCAGCAGTGCGGTGGCCAGGTGGGGGACCAGGGCGTGGCGTCCGGGTACCTGGCGGGCCCGGAGTTCCTTGGCCAGGTCGTTCGTGCCCATGACGAGCACGACCACCCGTGGGTGGGCGGCGATCGACCGCACGTCGAACAGTGCAGCCGGGGTCTCGATCATGGGCCAGATCGCCATCGACGCCGGCGCCCCGGCCGCGTCCAGGCGGGCGGCGACCTCGGCCACCTGTTCCACCGAACCCACCTTGGGGATGACCACCGCCGCCGCGCCCGACCCGGCAGCGGCCATCAGGTCGTCAGCACCCCACGGTGTGTCGAGGCCGTTGCAGCGAATGGTCACCTCGCGCCGGCCGTAGGCGCCCGAACCGGCCGCCGCCACGGCGTTCACCCGGGCGACGTCCTTCGCGTCGGGGGCGACCGCATCTTCCAGGTCGAAGATCAGGGCATCGGCGGGAAGGTCCTTGGCCTTGTCGAGCGCTCGTTCGTTGGCAGCGGGCATGTACAGCACCGAACGGCGTGGACGGAGATCGGTCATGGTGAGTCCTCTGGTTCGGTCAGGCGGTCGGTTCGAAGCCGTAGGCGACGGCCAGTTCGGGGTCGCGTGCTGCCAGTTGGCGGGCCAGTTCGACCACCACCCGGCACTGCTTCACGGAGGCGTCGTCCTCCATCTTGCCGTCCAGCATGATGGCGCCGGTGCCGTCCCCCATGGCGGCGATCACCCGTTGGGCATGGCCGACGTCGCTGGGGCGGGGGCTGAACACGCGCTTGGCGATGTCGATCTGCACCGGGTGCAGGCTCCATGCACCCACACAGCCCAACAGATAGGCGTTGCGGAATTGGTCCTCGCAGGCGACGGTGTCGCGGATGTCGCCGAAGGGTCCGTAGAACGGCAGGATGCCGTGCATCACGCAGGCATCGACCATGCGGGCGATGGTGTAGTGCCACAGGTCCTGCTGGAACACGGCGCGCGGTGCTGCGATGTCGTCGCCGGGCGCGTCGGCCCGCACCAGGTAGTCCGGATGCCCGCCGCCCACCCGGGTGGTCTTCATGCGCCGGTTGGCCGCCAGGTCGGCGGGGCCCAGCGACAGCCCCTGCATGCGCGGGGTGGCGCCGCAGATGGCCTCCACGTTGGCCACGCCGCGCGCCGTCTCCAGGATGGCGTGCAACTGGATGGGCCGCTTCAGGCCCGCCTTGGCCTCCAGTTGGGCGAGCAGACGGTCGACATAGTGCAGGTCCTCGGGCCCTTCGACCTTGGGGATCATGATCACGTCGATACGGTCGCCCACCTCGGACACGATGGTCACCAAGTCGTCGAGCACCCAGGGCGAGTCGAGGCTGTTCACCCGGGTCCACAACTGCGTGTCACCCATGTCGACGGACCGCGCCACCTCGACGAGGCCCGCCCGGGCGGCTTCCTTGTCACCGGCAGGAACACCATCCTCGAGGTTGCCCAGCAGGATGTCGACCGTGGGGGCGATCTCGGGCACCTTCGCCGCCATCTTCGGATTGGACGGTGGGAAGAAGTGGATCATGCGGCTGGGGCGGAAGGGGATCTCTCGCAACGGCTGAGGGGCACCGACGGCGAGGGGTTTGAAAAAGTCACGGGGGCTGCGCACGGCTGCCGAGGGTAGGCGTTGCCGTAGCCTGACGCCATGCCGGCCGCCGACAGCTTCGAACTGACCGAGGTGGATGCCGTGCTGTTCGATGCCGGTGGTGTGCTGGTGCTGCCCGACCCGGGCGTGATGATCCCACTGCTGGCCTACTACGGCGGGGCACTCGACGTGCCGACCCACGCCCGCGCCCACTACGCCGGCATGGCAGCCAAGTCGCGGGCCGACGCCCACGAGCACGACTGGAGCGACTACGACCGGGCCTACGTGACCTCGGTGGGGGTGGTCGAAGGCGACGTGTCGTCAGCGGCGCGACTGCTCGGCCGGACGCGCAGTGCTCACCTGTGGAGGTGGCCGCTTCCCGACAGTGCAGCGGCCCTGGCAGCACTGGCCGCCATGGGCGTGCCGATGGGCGTCGTGTCGAACGCCTCGGGCCAGATCGAGGAGATCCTCACCCGGAGCCGCGTCTGCCAGGCCGGGTCCGGTCCGCATGTGCCGATGCGCGTGGTGATCGACAGCCATGTCGTGGGGGTGGCCAAGCCCGATCCCGCCATTTTCGAACCCGCCCTGGCTCACTTTCCGGGTGTGCCCCGCCATCGCATCGCGTATGTGGGCGACTCGGTGGTGACCGACGTCGCGGCGGCGCGCGCCGCCGGCCTTCGGCCACTGTTGCTCGATCCGTACGACGATCATCCCGACCTCGACGTCGAGCGGATCGCCTCCGTGCTGGCCCTGGTGAGCGGCTAGGAAGGGCGAGGCGGGTCGGTCGTCGGGTCCGGGCGAGGGCCTGGGGCCCTGAAGCGCATGGAGCTGGCGTCGCAGACTGGCCGGCGATGCCAGACCTCCCGGGCCTGAGCGACGACGAGGTGCTGGCCCGCCGGAGCCGCGACGGGCCCAATCGACTGCCAGCACCGCCCCGCAGGGGTACCGTCCGCCGCTTCGGCGACCAACTGACGCATTTCTTCGCCCTCATGCTGTGGGTGGCGGCGGCGTTGGCGGCCAAGGCGGGACTGGCCGAACTGGCGGTGGGGATCGTGGCCGTCATCGTGCTGAACGCCGTGTTCACGACCGTGCAAGAGGGTCGTGCCGACCGCGCCGCCGAGCGTCTGGCGACCCTGGTGCCCCGACGGGTCCGGAACGCAACTGGCATCGCTGGCTCGGTTGGCCACGTCCGCGCGACGCCCCACCAGTCCATTGGCCCGGGAACTACGCCGCGTCGTGCGCACGATCTCGGTGGTGGCCGTCTCCGTTGGACTGGCGTTCATGGTGATCGCCCTGGTCATGGGGCGTCCCTTCAGCGACGGAGCGATCCTGGCCATCGGGGTGACCGTGGCACTGGTGCCCGAAGGTCTGCTGCCCACCGTCACGCTGTCGCTGGCACTGGGTGCCGAGCGCATGTCGCACCAAGGGGCCCTGGTACGACATCTCGACGCCGTCGAGACCTTGGGTTCGACGACGTTCATCTGCACCGACAAGACCGGAACCCTGACCGACAACGTGGCCGAGCTGACCCCTCTGGTGGTGTGGGCCCTCTCGGGGGCAGCATTCCCCTCGCCCTCACCGTCATGCAGATCCTGGCGCTCGACCTGGGCACCGACACCTTGTCGGCCGTGGCCCTCGGTGGTGAACCCGCGCGGGTCGATGCCGACACGTTGGGCCCGGCCGCCGGCCGATTGCTGGATCGACGGGTCGCATGGCGTGCCTTCGCCGTCCTGGGACCCGTGGAAGCGGCAGCCGAGATGCTGGCCTTCGCCGTTGCCGGAGGGCTGCATGCGCACGATCTCGCAGCCGCTCGCGGGGCAGCGTTCGCCACCGTGGTGGTGGCGCAGACCGCCATTGCCTGGGCCTGTCGCTCGGACCGGGACGCTCCGTGGCAGATGGGCTGGGGCGGGAACCGTCTGCTCGTCGCAGCAGCGGTGGTCGAGCTGCTCATCGCCGCGGTCTGCCTGGCGGTCGTCCCGGTGGCCGACGCGCTGGAGCATGCCATGGCGCCGGCCACCGCATGGCCGGTCATCGTGGGGGGGGTGCTGTGGCACTGCTGCTCGCCGACCGGGTGGACAAGGGGGTGCTTCCTGCGCCGTGGTTAGGGTCGGACCATGAGCGGTCCCCGTCCCGGAGCGCAGGTGTCGCAGCGGTGGGCCGCCTGGCGCGCCGAGGTGGATCTGGCCGAGTACGAGGCGAGGTGGCAGCGGTTGGCGGCGGCGGGTCAGGCCACTCACGGCGAGGCCGATCTGGTGGCGTCGTACGCGCCGCGCACCGTGCTGGACGCCGGCTGCGGCATGGGTCGGGTGGCGCTCGAGTTGGCGCGGCGCGGCATGGTCACCGACGGTGTCGACCTCGACGAGGACCTGCTGGCCGTCGCACGGCGTCTGGGCCCGCACCTGCGGTGGCACCACGCCGACCTCGCCACCGTGCACCTGGGCCGTCGTTTCGACGTGGTCGTCATGGCCGGCAACGTGCTGTTGTTCTGCCGGCCCGAGGTGCGCAGCGACATCGTCGCCAATCTGGCCCGACATCTGGAGCCCGGCGGCCACCTGATCGCCGGGTTCTCGCTGGAGCGGGCACCCGGCTCACTGACCCTGGCCGAGTACGACGTGGCGGCACAGGCTGCTGGCCTGCAACCGGATCAGCGTTGGTCGACGTGGGAGGGCGCCCCGTTCGCCGAGCGCGACGCCTACGCCGTGACCGTGTTCAGTCGGCCTTGGCCTGATCGGTGAGGCGACGGGCGATCACCTTCAGGCACAGGGTCTCGTCGGCCCCTTCGAAGATCGACAGAACCCGGGCGTCCACGTACAGGCGACTCACCGGGTACTCCTCGGCGTAGCCGTAACCACCGTGGATCTGCATGGCTTCGCGTGCCACCCACTCGGCGGCCTTGCACACGTAGGCCTTCACCATGGAGGCCTCCATCTGGCCTTCGCCCTTGCCCATCAGTTTGGCCACGGCGTAACTGAACTGCCGGGAGGCCTGGATGAGCACCGCCATGCGGCCCAACTTCACGCGGGTCAGTTCGTAGTCGGCGATCGAGGTGCCGAAGACGCGGCGGTTCTGCGCATAGTCGAGGGCCGCTTCGTAGGCGGCCTGCATGACGCCCACCGCACGTGCCGCCGTCTGCAGACGGCCGTTCTCGAACCCTTCCATCTGGTAGTAGAAGCCTCGGCCGAGCCCTGCCTCACCACCGATGAGGTGGTCGGCGGCGACCCACCAGTTGTCCAGTGCGATCTCGTAACTGTGCATGCCGCGGTAGCCGATGGTGTCGATGGGGCGGCCTTCCATCTTGCCGACGGTGCCGTCTGCTCGGGCGGGTTGCGTGAACTCGAAGCCGTGTGCCCCACCCCGGGGCTTGGGCACGATGAACAGGCTCAGGCCACGGTGGGTCTTGGTGCGATCGGGATCGGTCCGGGCGAGCAGCATGAGCACGTCGGCACGGGCGGCGAACGTGCACCAGGTCTTGACACCGTTGATCACGTAGCCGGCCTGGCCCTCGGGGCCGGTGGCTGGCGTGGCGGTGACCTTCAACCCTGCCACGTCGCTGCCGTAGTCGGGTTCGGTCACGGCCACGGCGGCCATGACCTCGGCGGTGGCCAACTTGGGCAGCCACGTCTGCTTCTGCTCCTCGGTGCCGCCCTTCACGAGGGCCCGAGTGAGGATTTCGGGCCGGGTGATCAGCGAACCGCCGATACCCAGCGAGGCGCGGGACAGTTCCTCGGTGGCGACCACACTGGCCACGTACTCGCCGTCGCCACCCTCGGAGAAGCCGCCGTACTCGACGGGTACCGACAATCCGAAGGCGCCCATCTCGGCCAGGCCGCTGATGATCTCCTCGGGTACGTCCTCGTTGTACCGGTGCACGTGCTCGGCACGGGGGGCGATCTCGTTCATGGCGAAGGCCCGAAAGGCGTCCTGCACCATCTCGTAGTCGCTGGCCAGGTGGCGGGGTCCTGCGACATCGGCGAGCGACGCCAGGAACGACGGTTCCCGGTAGGCGGCCATGAAGTCGTGGGCGTCGGCCAACGGCGACACCTCGACGCCCCACAGGGCTTCGCGCCCTGCCACCCGCATGAGCAGGTCGTGCACCATGTCGGCGGCGAATGCACAGGTGATCAGCGCCTCGACGTCGCCCTTGGCGCCGTAGTCGAGCAGGGACCGGGCCGTCTCGACCGCCGCCGACGCATGTGCCAGGTCGTAGGCGAGTACCTGTTGCTGGTCGGGTCCACCGATCTCGGCGAGGTGACGCACACCGCGCCCCACCACACGTTGGGCCAGGTCGATGACGGTCGCGGCTGCCTGAAGATCGGGGGTCGTCATGGCCGAGACGTTACCGAGCGGTCATCCAGGGGTTCTCATCGTGTGCGAGGCTGATCGCGTGTCGGAACAGGTGCGGGCGACCGTGTGCGTCTACTGCGGGTCGAACGTGGGTACCGACCCCGCATACGGCGCCACGGCACGCGCACTGGGTGCGGCACTGGCGGGCCGCGGCCTGCGCCTGGTGTACGGGGGCGGCAACGTGGGCCTCATGGGGGTGCTGGCCGATGCCGCCCTCGCCGGAGGCGGCGAGGTGGTCGGGGTGATCCCCGAGACCCTGCGGCGAGCCGAGGTGGCGCACCAGGGTCTCACCGAACTGGAGATCGTGGGCTCCATGCACGAGAGAAAGGCCCGTATGGCCTCGCTGGCCGACGGCTTCATCGCCCTGCCCGGGGGTTTCGGCACCTTCGACGAGGTCATCGAGATGTTGACCTGGAGCCAGTTGGGTCTGCAGGAGCGTTCCGTGGTGTTCCTCGACGTGGGAGGGTTCTTCGACCCCCTGCTCGCCATGTTCGACCGTGCCCGTGACGCCGGTTTCGTGCGCTCGTCGCACCGCATGCTCGCCCGGCGTGCCCGCAGCGTCGACGAGGCGATCGCACTGGCGTTGGCGCCGGCCCCCGTGACGCCGCACAAGTGGCTCGACCGGGACCGCGACGTCGCCAACGGCCCCGGTACGTGAGAGATGGGTGGTCGTGACGGTACCGTCGGATCCGTGGACGCCCGTGAGATCGACGACTGTGTCACCGGATGCGCCGCAGCCCACCAACGGCTGCTCGGCGAGATCGACGGGCGCCTCGAGAGGGGGACGCTCGACACCCGGGCGCCGTCCCGGCTTCCCGACTGGACCGTCGGCCACGTGCTCGCCCACCTGATCGGTAACGCCGGGGCGTTTTCGCGCCTGTTCGAGGCGGCCGGGCGGGGTGAGGTGGGCGTCATGTACCCCGGAGGCTCCGAGGGTCGGCGTGCCGATATCGAGACCCGGTCGGCGGGTTCGGCCGAACAACTCGTGGCCGAGGTGCGCCGCACGGTCTGGGCCCTGGAGGCTGCGTGGTCGACGTGCACGGCGCAGGGCTGGCAAGGTCGGGCCCGGCCGTTCGTCGGTGACTTCCCGATGGCCGAGGTGCCACTGCGCCGTTGGCGCGAGGTCGAGGTGCACCACACCGATCTCGGGTGGGGCTACGAGGCCGACGGCTGGGACCCGCACTACGTGCGCCGCGACCTGGTCGTGCAGGAGGCGGCGTGGCTCGCCGCACACCCCGAGGCTGGCGGCCACGTGCCTGCGGCGGCCATGGACCTGTTGCCGGGACAGCGCCTGGCATGGCTCCTCGGCCGCACCCGACCCCACGGACTGCCCCCTGTCACCTGGCCATGAGGGCGCTGCTCGGCGGGGCCTCACGGGGTGCCGCAACCGTCATCGTGGTCGCCCTCGCCCTGTGCTTCACGGGCGGCACCGCCCGCGCTCATGCGTCCCTCGAGTCGTCCTCGCCGGGCGCATTCGCCGTGCTCGAGCAGTCGCCGACCGAGTTGCGACTGCGGTTCAGCGAGGCCCCGCAGGCGGGTCTGAGCACCCTGAGGTTGATCGACGCCCGACCCCGAGAGGTGACGCTCGGCCCCGTGGTGGTCGACCCCGACGACAGCCGCAGCATCACGGCCTCCGTGCCGCAGTTGCCCGACGGTCTGTACGTCGTGGTGTGGAGTGTGGCGTCAGCCGACGGCCATCGGGTCACGGGCTCGTTCGCCTTCAGCGTCGGCATCGCCACGGCGGAGGCGGCTCGCGACCTGCTCGCCCGCGTGGCGGCGGGCGAACGGGCGGGTGACACCGGCCTCGACACCCTGGTGACGGCGACGCGGGCGCTCGGCTTCGTCGCCCTGGCACTGCTGGTCGGAGGTGCGTGGCTGCGCTACGGCCCGCCAGCAGGAGGTGCCGGGGGTCGGCGCCTCGAGGTGGTGATCTGGGTGGGGTGGGCATGGGCGGTCACGGCGGCGATCTGCCTGGTGCCCCTTCAGGCCGCCCAGGTCACGGGTGGAGCGCTTCGCTCGGTCCTCGATCCCGACCGGTGGGGTCAACTGCTCGGCGCCCGGCAGGGCCAGGCCTTGATGGGGCGCCTCGCCGCGCTGGCCGTCGTGGCGTGGTGGCTCGCGCGAGCGTCCGGGGCGAGTCGGCGTCGGGTGCACCACGCCCTGGGAGTGGCGTTGGCGCTGGGCCTCGCCGTCAGCACGACCGTGGCCGGACATGCGGTGACGGCCGCCTGGGCGTGGTGGGCTGTGGCGGTGACGTCGGTCCACCTCGTGGCCGTCACGGCGTGGCTGGGCGTGGTGGCGGGTCTGGTCCTCGGCGCTCGGCACTGGGAGGGTGGTCCGGGCGTCGCTCTGGCGACGGCATCGCCCCTGGCGCGGGTGGCGGCACCGGTCGCGGTGGTGTCGGGCCTGGTGGCGGGCGTGTTGATCGGGCCCCCGTTCGAGGCGCTACTGGACACGTCGTGGGGGCGTTGGCTCTCGGGCAAGGTGGTACTGGTCGCCGTACTGCTGGTGCTGGGATCGCTGCTCGGACGCCGGGCGCGCGGCGCCGAGGCCGAATGGCGGCCCCGTCTGGCGGTGGCGGAGATGGCCGTCGGACTGGTCACCCTCGTCGTTGCTGCGGCCCTGGTGTCCACACCCCCGACCACGCCAGCGGCGATCGAACCGGTCACCGAGACCCTCGTGCAGGCCGGGGTGTTGGCGGAGGTGACCATCACGCCGGCGCGCACGGGTGGCAACGAACTCCACCTGGTGATGACCCCACCCGGGGGATCGCTCCAGCCCATCGGACAACTGACGGCCCGTCTCACTGCGGTCGGCAGCGGAGTGCCGCCCTTCGCCGTCGAACTCGCCGTGGCGGGACCGAACCACTGGACGGCGCCGGTTCAGTTCCCCTACCCGGGGCGTTGGCAACTGGAGTTCGTCGCCGAGGTCCGCCCGCTCGAACTGGTCCAGTTCCTCGTCGAGTTCGACATCAACCGGTGACCTGCGCCCGACCCCGGTCGACGGCGGCACGCTGATCGGCCGGCGTCACGGCCTGCCACGCCTGGTGGAGCTCGCGTCGGGCGATCGGCGCCACGTGAGACTCCTCCAAGCCGTCCAGATGCGCCAGCCAGGCCGCCAGCGGATCGGGGGCGCCCGGGTCGGTCGGCCGCTGTGCCAGTGGGGACGGTGGCGGTGGCACGTCGGGGGACAGCCACCCGCGGCGCCGGTGATCGGTGGCGAGCACGGCGATCAGCGCTGCCGCTGCAGTGGTGCGCCGGTCGAGTGAGGCGAGGCGCAGGCGTTCGTGCCGTCCTGCGTCATCGTCGTCGTCCAGGACTTCGGTGACCCGGCCGCTCGACACCGTGCGCGCCACGCCGGCGAGGGGAGGCGCCACGACCGCTGTCGCCGCAGCGGCGGCTGCACCCGCCGCATGCCCGATACTCAGGGCCACGAGACCGCGCAGCATGTCGATGCCCGCATCGGCGGGTCGGTCGGCCTGTTCGACCAGGGCGTCGACCGCACCGATGGTCCACGCCATACGTTCGATGGCCTCGAAGCGCACCGCCGGTTCGTCGCCCAGATCGCCGGCCCGCCGTTGCAGGGCGTCGCCCAGGCCACGGGTGAACGCTCCGGACGCACCGGGGGCGTCGACCAGCCAGGTCAGCGTCTGCGCCCCCACGCCGCTCGAACCACCCCACATGGCGTCGCCCGAGGTGAGCCACACCATCCACGGGGCAGCAGCGGTGGCGAGGGCCTGGCGGAGTTGCCACCAGCGGACCTCGTCGGCATGGCCGTGTCCGGGCGCCAGCACCAGATGTGTGCGCAGAGCGTCGAGGTCGGTGGCGTGTGCGTGAGGGATCGAACGGGCGTAGTCGAGGAGGGGGAGCAGCCGTCGGGAGGCGGTGGGGGCATCGACCAGAGCCGGGTCGACGAGCGCTGTCACCAGTGCGTTCACGTGACGTTCGTCGTTGGGGCCGTACAGCAGGATGCCGGGCCGGGTGCGGCGCCGCTCCCACAGCGCAGCCAATGCGGAGGCATCCGCGGTGACGCAGGCGAGGACGTGATCGAGGGTGTTCCACGGCGTGTGGCGCCCCACCACCCACCAGCGTTCCTGCTCCCATCGATCGATGACGTCGGCCGCTGCCTCACCGAGTGCGGCGCCGGTCAGTCCGCTCGCCGCCAGCACCTCGGCAGCGAGCGCCGGCTCCAGTCCTGCCAGCAGAGACCCCATGGCGTCGGGTGAGCCGTGCAGGCTGGCCACCAGGGCGTCTCGGGCCCGCTGCGCCCGGGGATCCGCAGGGTGGGTGCCGCTGTCCGCATGGCGACCGGAGCCGAGGTGGACGAGCAGGGTGGCCACAGCGGTGGGGTCGGGGACCGCCCCCGGTCCGATGGAGACCCGGGCCAACCACTCCAGGTCGTCGTCGGTCACCGGGCGTCCGTGGCGCAGGCGGGCGACCTGAGCGGCGGCGTCGAGGGCCTCGGCGCGAGACGCCTCGGTTCCCTCGTCGAGTACCGCCAGCGCCAGGCCCTCGCCTTGCCACTGCCGGGCCAGGGCCTCGCGCAACGGCGCCTCGTGGGCGGCCACGACCGGGAGTTCCAGGTGATGGACGCGCTCCATCACCTCGCAGGTGGCGATACCCCGGGCACGCGCCGCCCACCAGCGGAGGCGTTCTGCGACGCCGGTCAGTGTCGAGCGCCGGGTGGCGTCGTGCGCCAGGCCGGGGTGCCGTGCCACGTGGTCCAGATGGTCGGCGGCCATCGCCAGTTCGGCGGCGAACCGGCCCAACAAGGCGGGGTCGTACCCGACGACGGTCACCAGCCCGGCAACCCGACTGCAGCGCAGTGGCGGCACATCTCGGCGTCGGCCCGCAGGTCGGCCACCAGATGTGCCAGCCGGCGCGCCGCATCGGCGAGTTCGCTGTCGCAGCGTTGCGCGAGGGCGCCCCGCCAGACGCTGTCGCCGGCGCGAAGATGCACCGTCATGGCCGGCGACCACTCGAGTTCACGCGCCGCCTCGTCGAGGTGGCGCCCGCGAACCCGCAGTGGTGACGCGTCCTCCATCGCCTCATATGTGGGCGGCGAAGGACCCGCGACGGTCGTGAGGGTGGCAACGTCCGGCGAAATCGGGCATCTGGGAGGACTGGACGGTCTGCGGGGCCTGGCGCTCACGGCGGTCCTGGTGTTCCACATGTGGCCCGAACGCCTCCCCGGCGGGATCCTCGGCATGCCGCTTTTCTTCGCCCTCTCGGGCTACCTGATCACTCGGATGCTGCTGGCGCAGCACGACGCCGGCACGCTGTCCCTGAGACGATTCTGGGGTCGCCGGGTGCGTCGCCTGGCCCCGGCCTCGCTGCTCACCGTGACGGTGGTGACGGTGGTGTGGTCGCTGTCGGGTTGGTGGGACACCGCCCTGCGCGGTGACGTGTTGGCGGGTGTGGCCCAGGTGGCCAACTGGCGCCAGGTGGCCACGGGCGATCAGTACGGCGTCGACGAAGCGGCGTCGCCCCTGTTGCATCTGTGGTCGTTGGCGCTGGAAGAGCAGGTGTACCTGCTGATCCCCCTGTTGGTGTTGGCGGCGGGCGGCACGAGGCGGGCCGTGTGGGCCTTCGCAGCACTGGTGGGGGTGGGCGTCGTGTCGACCACCCTGCATGCAGGTGATGCGACGATGACCTACTACGGCACGCACGTCCGCGCCGGCGAGGTGGCATCGGGTGCGCTGGCCGCCGCCGTGGTGCATCGTCACGGCACCAGGCGTGCAACGAGGGGCCCGGCGAGCCGCCGGACCCAGACCTGGGCGGGGGTTCTGTCGGTCACCTTCGCACTGGGCCTGTTGTGGGCCATGCGCGAAACCTCGCTGTCGACCTCGGCCTACCAGCGCGGAGGCCTCCTCCTGGCCGCCATCGCCTCCAGCGTGGTGGTCGCCGGTGCTGCCGCCTGTCCGCCACTGGCACGGTGGCTGGACGTGGCGCCACTGGCGTACCTCGGCCAGCGCTCCTACGGCATCTATCTGTTCCACTGGCCCCTGCTGGTGGGGTTGCGCCGCATCTGGCCGGGGCACGCTGCGCTCCCCTGGGTGGTGCTGGTGGTTTCGGTGCTCCTCGCCGAGGTGTCGCTGCGATGGTGGGAGACACCCATACGCCAGCAGCGGTGGCGTATGGCGCCGGTGCGGCTCGGGCTTCCTGCAGCGGCGGTGCTGGTGGTCACGGCGCTCGTGCTGCCGGCGTCGGCGGCGACCACACTGGACATGGCGGCGGCCGGTCGGCAACTCGAGGTCCTGGCACCACCGGCCAGTCGTCCGGTGACGACCGCCCCCGCCCTCGGGGGCATGCCGTCGAGTACCTCGCCGCCGCCCGCCACCGGCTCCGCGCCCGTCGATGCGCCGCCCCCTGAGCCCGAGACCGTGCGATGGGGCATCGTCGGCGACTCCAAGGCGTTGGCTCTGGCGCTGGGTCTGACCACCGCCGGGGACCCGCGGGTCGAACTGGGAGCACATCTGACCGGGTTGGGTTGCCCCCTCGGCCGTGGGGGACGGGTGCGCGACGGGGTCGGGTCGCTGCCCTATGACGCCGAGTCGTACTGCGATTGGGAGGCGAACCTCGCCGAACGTGTCGCCATATGGGGGCCCGTCGACGTGATGCTCGTGTACTTCGGCTCGTGGGACGTTCGCCAACGACAGGTCGACGCCCTGGGCGAGGGGTGGACCTCGTTCCCCGACGCCGACTACGAGGCATGGCTGACCGACGAGGCAGATGCGCTCGAGCGGCTGATCCTCGATGGTGCGGCCTCGTCGGTGCAGTGGCTCACCGTGTGGCCGGACCCCACGTACGGCAACGACGACCGGTACGCCGCCTACAACGACTTCGTCCGGCGTCGGGTGCCGGATCCCTCGGGGTGCGTGGCAACGATCGACCTGGCGGGATGGCTGGCGGTCGACGACCGTGGACGCTGGGCGATGCCCGACGGGGCGCACACCACCTGGGATCCCGACGGGGGCACCAGTCGCCTGGTGGGGGAGGGTTTCCTCATCGAGGCCGTCGTCGACGCCTTCACCCGTTCGGTGAGCGCAGGCTGTGCAGGTGCAGCACCCGATCGGCCACCGTCGCCGCCTCCGCCGGGTCGTGGGTGACCAGAACGGCGGTGATCTCCGAACCCCGCAGCAGCGAGGCGAGGTCGAGCGCCAGGCGGTCGTGGAGATCGACATCGAGTCCGGTGAGCGGTTCGTCCAGCAGCAACAGGCGTGGACGGGGCGCCAGTGCTCGGGCGAGGGCCACGCGCTTGCCCTCGCCCCCCGACAGGTCCGCGACATGGCGGTGCTCGAAACCTTCCAGGCCGACCAGGTCGAGGAGTTCCCCCACCCGTCTCGCCACGTCCCGCCGGTCCCGGCGCCCGCGCGGCAGGCCGAAGGCGATGTTGGCAGCCACGTCCAGGTGGGGGAAGAGTTGTTCGTCCTGGAACACCATGCCCACACCCCGCCGGTGGGTGGGCCAGTGCGTGACGTCGGTACCTCCCAGCAGTACTGCACCCGCCGCCGGTGGTTCCAGCCCGGCGATCACCCTCAACAGGGTGCTCTTGCCGGAGCCGCTGGGTCCCAACACGGCGGCGACGTCGCCGCTGGCCACGTGCAGGCTCACGCGGTCGAGCACGGTACGGGCGTCGAAGCGCACCGTGACGTCGACGACGTCGAGGCTGACGCCACGGCTCACCAGCCACCTCCCCGCAGCGGCCTCAGCCCGTCGACGGCGGCCACGGTCACGACGGTCAGGGCCAGCAACAGGGTGGCCAGGGCGAAACCCTGGGCCTGGATGAGATCACCCGTGCGTCCCAGAAGGCGGTCGATGGCCACGGGCAGGGTCTCCGAGCCCCGGCGCGTGAGGAAGCTGGTGGCGCCGAACTCGCCGAGCGACACTGCGAAGGCGAAGCCCGCCGCCGCCACGAGCGCACCCCGGATCAGGGGGAACTCGACCCGCCGCCACACCTGCCAGGGTGTCGACCCCAGCGTGGACGCAGCGTCGAGCAGACCATCGGGAACCGAGCGGAGCACGGGCAGCACGGTACGCACCACGAAGGGCACGGCGACGAGGGCGTGCACCAGCGGCACGATCCACACCGAGGACCGCAGGTCGAGGGGTGCCGTGTCATAGGTGATCACGATGCCGAAACCGATGGTCACCGCCGAGGTGCCCAGTGGCAGCATGATGCCGGTGTCGAGCAGCCACGCCCGTCTGCGGATCTGGGCGATGGCGAGCGCCGCCAGCAGGCCCAGGACTACCGAGACCGCCGTGGCGGCCAGGGCCAGCCGCGTCGAGGTCCACACCGAACCCCACGGATCGATACCCAGTGGCACGCCGGGGCGTATCTCGGTGCGCCCCAGACTGCGCCACGCCGTCAGTGTCCACTGGTCGCCCACGCGCACCGACCGGGCCACCAGCGCCGACAGTGGGACCATGAATGCCGTGACCGTGGCGGCCACGACGACACCCACCGCGATGCGCTCCCTCGCCGTGCGGGGTGCACGTGCAGCACTGCGCTTCATCGCTGCACCGCGCGGGGTCGCACGCCGCTGGACCCGTGACCACCACAGCAACAGCGCCCCGACGGTGACCATCTGGATGGCGGCAAGGGCCGAGGCGCCGGCCAGGTCGCCCAGTTGCGCTGCCCGGAGGTAGATCTCGACCTCGACGGTGGCACGTCCCGGCCCACCGAGAATGCGGATCACCCCGAACGAGGTCACGGTGAACAGGAACACGATCGAGGCACTGGCCACGATCGCCGGCCACAACAGGGGCAGCGTGACGCGGCGGAACGCCGTCCACGGTCCGGCTCCGAGGGTGCGGGCGGCACCCGTCAGACCGGGATCCAGGTGTTCCCACACACCACCGACGGTACGCACCACCACGGCGACGTTGAAGAACACATGAGCGGCCAGGATTGCGGTGACACTGCGGTCGAAACGTTCCGGTGCCACAGCCAGGAAGGCCGCCCCCACCACCACCGTGGGCAGGACGAACGGCACCATGACCAGCGTGCGGACCGCCTGGCGACCCGGGAACCGGAAACGCGCCAGCGCCCAAGTCGGGGGCAGTGCCACCAGCACCGTGGCGACGGTGCTGGCGACGGCCTGCCACAGGGTGAACCACGCCACCTGGCGCAGGCCCGGGTTCGCCACCGCATCGGCCAACGCTCCCGGCCGCAGGCCGCGGGCGAGCAGCGTTCCCACCGGCCAGGCGAACCAGGCGAGCAGGAACACGACGGGACCCGACGCCAGCAACGGAGCGAGCCATCGGGGGCGGTCGTGACGGCGGGGACCCCGATCGCTCAGCGCAGCACCACCGAGGTCCAGGCGTCGATCCACGCCGTGCGGTTGGCGGCGATGTCAGCGGGGGGCACCGTGAGAGGTTGTTCGGGGCGCACCGAGTACGCCCGGAACACCTCGGGCAGTTCGGCGTCCCGCACCACCGGCTCCACGAACAGTGTCAGGGGCAGATCCTCCTGGACCGGCACGCTGATCAACTCGTCCACCAGGGCCCGCGCCGCTTCGGGATGTTCGGTGCCCCGCAGCACACCGGCGAACTCGATCTGCTGCAGACAGGTGGAGGGCACCACGGCCGTCGGGGCACCGGTCCCCTCGGGCAGTGGGGGGTCAGAGAAGAGCACCTCGGCGGGTGGGCTCGAGGCGTAGCTGACCACCAGTGGCCGCCCGCCACCCGCCCGCGTGAACTCGCCGTAGTACGCCTCGCTCCAACCGTCGACCACCAGCACCCCGTTGGCGCGCAGGGCGGCCCAGTAGTCGAGCCACGCATCGCCTCGGGTGCCGAAGTGGGCGACGGTTGCGAGCAGGAACGCCAGACCCGGCGAGGACGTCGCCGGGCTCTGCACCACGAGCAGATCTCGGTAACGGGGATCGATCAGGTCGTCGAAGGCGGTCGGAACGGGAAGGCCTCGTGCCTCGAGCGCAGCGATGTCGGCGTTCACGCACACGAAACCCTGATCGACCGGGGTCGCCTCGCCGCCGGGCACCAGGGCACGCAACTCGGCGGGGATCCGCTCGATGCCAGTCGCGGTGTAGGGCGAGAACAGTTCGCCCTCCAGTGCCCGCGACAGCAGAGTGTTGTCGACGCCCCACATGACGTCGCCCTCGGGATTGCCCGCCGTGAGCAGCGCCTTGGACACCATCTCACCGGCATCTCCGGCCCGTGCGATCTCGACGGTGATCCCGGTACGGGCGGTGAAGTCGTCGAACAGTCCCGGCGAGGGCTCGTACGAGTCGTACGCCAGCAGGGTCACCGTGACGGGCCCGCCGGGGATGGCGTTGTCGTCGGTGTCGTCGCCGGAGCATGCGGCTGTGAGCATGGCGACGGTGGCGAGCAGTGCGGCCACGACGCGGCGTGGTCGTGGCGCGGTGCGCAGGGTGGTCATGAACGCCTCCTGGGTCGAAGGGGATCGAGGGGGTCGAGGGTCGACGGGGGAGTGGCACGGCGCTGGGGCCGGACGACCGCCAGCACGCCCGACGTCAGACCCACCGTCAACTCGGTGTCGGCGACTGCATTGCTGACGCCTCGACTCGAGGTCGCCGACAGCGTGGCGTCGTCGAGCGGCCAGCGCAGGCCCGTCGTCGTCACCCCGTGACAGTCGCCGGCGAGGGGCAGCAGGCTCACCACGGCGTCGAGGTCGGGTTCCCGCCACCGGTGACGGCGCGGACCGTGGAGCACTTGGAGGTGGGTGGTGCCGCACCAGGCCGCGACCCGGTGTGCGGCAGCGAGCCGACGGTCGGCGAGCACGGCCAGCCACCCCATCACGTGGTCGAGGCGGTCACCGCCGCCGGTCAGCAGGGTCAGGTCGCCGAAGCCGCGATTCAGTGCCGCCACCAGTGCCAGTTCGGTGTCGGTGGCATCCTTGTCGGTGGGGTGGCGATCCACGGGTACGCCTCGGCGCTGCGCCTCGAGCAGTGCCGCCGGCGACACCGAGTCCAGGTCGCCCACCACCAGATGCGGTAGGCGCCCCCATGCCAGCAGGTGGTCCAGGCCACTGTCGGCGGCGACCACGAGCCGGGCCTCGTCGACGATCGACAGCACGCCGATCTCCAGTGGTGCCCCGCCGGTGACGATGACGGCGCAACCATTCGGTGCACCCCCACTCGTCGAAGGAGGCGTCGCCTCGTCCATCGCTGACTCCCTCCGCTGGCATTACCCAGATCAGGTTCGAGGGTCGGCGACGGCGGTCGCCCTCTCAGCCCGCCGGTCCTGCGAGCTCCCCGTGTTCGTGTCGGTCCGCAGTATTGACCGGGCGAGGTGCCGAACGCAACGTGAACAGGACCAGCCCGGCGAGCACGATCACCATGCCGACCACCTGGATGGGGCGAACGCGTTCGCCGATCAACAACGCCGCCCAACTCACCGACAGGGCGGGCTGCGCCACCTGGAGCACGGCGATGGTCAATACGGGGACATGGTTCTGGGCGTAGGTGATCAGACCCTGACCGGCGATGCCCGAGAACACGAGCAGCGACGCGATCACCAGCCAGCCCCGTGCCGTGACGTCGGTGGCGCCTCCCCGCACCCAGACGATGAGCCCCAGGGCTGCAGCGGCGAAGGGCATGATCGAGGCCATGAACTGGGGGACACCCATCTGTTTGCGCACCTGCTTGGTGGCCAGCAGGTAGCCGCACCACAGCAACATGGCGCACAGCGCCAGGACGTCACCCGTAGCGGTGGCGGTCCCCGTGCCCGAGCCGCCGAAGATCACGAGCGACACCCCGACGATGGCGACGGAGCCCCAGGCGAACGCCTTCCACACGATGCGCTCGCCGAACAGGAACGCTCCCGACGGTGCGAGGATCAGCGGGACGATCGATCCCAGGAACTCGGCGTGCGCCACGCTGGTCCGCGTGATGGCGGTGAAGAACAACGCCACGTTGGTGCCGAACAACAGGCCCGGTACCAGGGCCAGCCGCAGGCTCTTCCACGTCGGCGGCTGTCCGGCGACACGAGCGATCACCCACCACACGACCACGGCGGCCGCCATGCGCCAGAAGGCGATCACCGATCCCGGTGTGCCCGACCACTTCACCATCGAGGCCGTGATCGAGAACGCGAGCACGGCGGTGGCGACGGCGAGGACGCCGGCGGTCGAATTTCGTTGCACTCTCCAACTATGACAGGTTCAGGCGCCGCCGACCGAGAGCCAGTCGTCGCCCGCCCCCGGGTCACCGAGCATCTCGACCCCCGGGTCGGGCCAGGTGCGGCCCCAGAGCGCCAGGAGCAGGCTGCTGGCCGGCCCCCGCAGGGCCACGTCGCCCTTGGCGTGCTCACGCACCAGGTTGACCGAGGCGCCTTTGGCCCACACCAGCCACTCGCCGGGCACATCGGTGCAGTGGACGTGAAGGGTGGAGGCGGGCAACTGCCGCCCACGGCGCTGTGCGACCAGGGTCAGCATCAGGGCGAAGTACTCGTCGATCCCGTCGCTCGCCAGCACCGGGTCGATCGCCTCGGCGGTACTGGCGGCGGCCGTTCCCACGCTGAGTTCACCGTCGACGCGGTGCACGGCGGTCTCGTGCGCCATGCGCCGTGGCCACACAGCCGCCACCGGGTCGGTGGGAAAGGGGTGCCACGACGCAGCGTCGGGTGCCAGTGGCCGCAGCGTGTCGACGAGCGCGGTGGCGCCCTGGCGCAGCCACCGGGCGAGGTCGACGTCGGTATCGGGGTCGGCGGGCCTCGAGGGGGGAGGCGCCGCAGTCGCTGCCGCCGTCGAGGCCCAGCGGTGCACGTTGCCGACGTGCACCACGAGCCGCCGCAGGTCCCAGCCCGGACAGGTGGGTACCGGCGTGGCCGGATCGTGGTGGGCGATCACCTCGGCGAGGCGGTCGGCGTCGGCGAGTACCGCGGCCAGATGGTCGGGATCGGTGCCCCCGGGGGTCGAGTGCTGGATCATCGCGTCATCGTAGGGTCGCCGGTAGCGTTGCCCGCATGAGCCCCCTCGATGCGATGACCGCCAGCGACGCGATCATCGAGATCACCCCCGATGCGCATGCCGAACTGGTGTCACTGCGCACGGCCGAGCCCGATGCCGACCGCTTGGGCCTGCGGCTCGAGGTCGTCAGTGCGCCGGGTGAGGAGTTCCGCTACGACCTGTCCTTCGAGGTCGTCACCAAGGCGGCCTTCAGCGACGAGGTGCGCACGCACGACGGCCTCAAGGTGATCATCCCCGCCAAAGACCTGGAACTGCTGCGGGGTGCCGTGCTCGATCGCACGGGACAGCAGGGCCTCGTGATCCGCAATCCCAACAAGCCGGCCTCTCCGGTGGTCGACGGACTGCGGCGCGACGATGCGGTGTCGGCCGAGATCGAGGCGGTCATCGTTGCCGAGGTGAACCCGGCGTTGGCCGCCCACGGCGGTTTCGTCACCTATGTGGGCCACGACGAGCAGGGCACGGCCTTCCTGACCATGGGCGGCGGGTGCCACGGCTGCGCCATGAGTCGCATGACCATGCTCGACGGTGTGCAGACCATGATCGTCGACAGGGTCGAGGCCATCGAGAAGGTGAAGGACCTCACCGACCACGCCAGCGGAGAGAACCCGTACTACGCGTGACGCCGCCGGGATCGCCCGGCGGTCCCAGAGTCAGTGGCCCAGGCGGTCGATGGCCTCGTGGTGAAGGTGCCCGTTGGAGGAGACGGCCGTCCCGGTGTCGATACGGCGTCGGCCCTGGCGGTCGGTGAAACGGCCTCCCGCCTCCTCGACGATCACCTGCACCGCAGCGACGTCGTAGGTCCCCAACCCGACCTCATCGACGGCAAGGTCGACGGCACCTTCGGCCACCAACATGTGCTGCCAGAAGTCGCCGAACCCGCGTGCCCGTCCCGCCCTCGTCTGCAGCTCCACCAGGGCCGGGGTCAGGCCCAGGGCATCCCAACCCTCGTTGAACGTGACGCACACCTGCGCCTCGTCGAGCCGGGTGACCTCGCTCACTCGGATGGGCCGTCCGTCCACGAACGCCCCGAGGCCCCGGGCAGCCCACCAGCGGGTACCCCACGCCGGGGCGTTCACCAGGCCGACGACGGGACCGTGGTCCCGGTGCACCAGTGCCACCAGGGTGGCCCACACCGGGATGCCGCGTACGAAGTTCGACGTCCCGTCGATGGGGTCCACGATCCACAGCCACGGTGAGTCGGTGGGGCCAACCCGACCGTGCTCCTCGCCGAACATCGCGTGGTGAGGTCGTTCGGTGGCGAGCACCTCGGCGATGGCGGTCTCGGCCCGTCGATCGGCCTCGGTCACCTCGCTGCGGTCGGCCTTGCGGTGCACCGTGAAGGATCGATCGAGGTACACGGGCAGGGCCACGGCTGCGGCCGCATCGGCGAGCCGGTGTGCCAGGGCCAACTCGTCGGCCAGGGTCGACGGGTCGGGGCCCGGGTTCACGACGGTGACCCGAAGCGCGGTTGACGCTTGTTCCGCAGGGCGTCGAGGCCTTCGGCGGCGTCGGGTCCGAGGAAGTTGAGCATCTCGTAGGCGAGCGAGGCCTCGAAATTGGGCAACGCCTGGCGCAGCCAGTGGTTCAACGCCCGCTTGGTCAGGCGGGTGGCGTCGCGGGGGCCGGCGGCGAGGCGCCGTGCGATGTCCAGAGCCGTGGGCACCACGTCGTCGGCGGGCACGGCACGGGAGACGAGGCCGATGCGCTCGGCCTCGCGGCCGTCGAGGAAGTCCGAGGTCAGCAGGAAGTACTTCGCCTTGGCCATACCGCACAGCAGTGGCCAGATGGCCACGGCATGGTCGCCGGCCGCCACCCCCAGCCGCAGGTGGCCGTCGGTGAGGCGCACCCCCTCACCGATCACGCTGACGTCGGCGAGAAGGGCGACGGCAAGGCCGGCACCGACGGCCACGCCGTTGATCGCCGACACGATCGGTGTGTCGCAGTCGATCATCGTGCGCACGATGTCTCCCGCCTCGCGCATGACGCGCATCGTCTGTGCGTAGTCACCCACCTGCTCGGCTATCCAGTCGAGGTCGCCGCCGGCCGAGAAGGCCCGCCCGGCGCCGGTGATCACGACGGCACCGATGGACTCGTCGTGGTCGACGTCGCGGAACACCCTCGACAGTTCGGCGTGCATCACGGCCCCGGTGGCGTTCAGTCGGGCGGCGTCGTCCAGGGTGATCACCAGCACCCCGCCGTCCACCCGTTCGAGCCGCAGGCGTTGGTAGCGCTCGGGATCGAGCATCTCAGGCACCCATCACGCGACGGACCGCCGCCTGCACCCCGACGGCGTCGAGGCCCAGACGGGCCAGTATCTGGTCGGGCTTGCCGTGGGGGATGAACGTGGTCGGCACCCCGAGCACCTCCACGCGGCAGGGTGCCGTGGCCAAGGTGTGCACGCGGTCCGCCATGGTCATGCCCACGCCGCCGTCGCGCAGGCCGTCCTCCACCGTGACCACCGCACGATGACGGGCGGCGTCCACCAACATGGCCTCGTCGAGGGGTGCGCAGCAGCGAACGTCCCAGACCGTGACCTCGTGACCGTCTGCTGCCAGGGCCTCGGCGGCCGTCTCGGCGGCAGCGACCATCTTGCCCACCGCCAGCACGCACACCGACCCGTCGCCTTCGCGCAGACGCCGTGCCGACAGGCCGTGGCCCACCTCATCCGGCTTCACCTGGCGTGCCGTTCCCTTGGGGTAGCGGATCACGACCGGTCCATCGCCCGCCAGCTGCACGGCCTCGGACAGCATCTGGGTCAGGTCTTGGGCCGACGACGGTGCCAGAACCCGCATGCCCGGCACCTTGGTGAGCAGCGCGAGATCGTAGATGCCGTGGTGGCTGGGGCCGTCGTCGCCAGTCACTCCGGCCCGGTCCAGGCACAGCACGACACCCAGGCGGTGCAGGGCGACGTCGTAGACCACCTGGTCCCAGGCTCGGTTGAGGAATGTCGAGTAGATCGCCACAACGGGCCGCAGGCCCCCCATGGCCATACCTGCGGCGGCGGTGACGGCGTGCTGTTCGGCGATCCCCACGTCGAAGGTTCGATCGGGGAAGCGGTCCTGGAAGGCGAGAATGCCCGTGGGGCCGGGCATGGCGGCCGTGATGGCCACGATGCGCGGGTCGGCTTCGCCCAAGGTCACCAGGGCGTCGGCGAAGGCCTGGGTGTAACCGCTGGGACTCGACTTCGGCGGACCCACCCGGGGGTCGAACACGGGAGCGTCGTGCAGGTGCTTCTCGTCGTCGTCCTCGGCAGGGCTGTACCCGCGACCCTTCTGCGTGAGCACGTGGACGACGATGGGCCCCTCGGCCGAGAGTTGCTCGGCGTTGCGTAGGGCGGTCTCCAATGCGGCGATGTCGTGGCCGTCGACCGGACCGACGTAGCGCAGTCCCAGCGCCTCGAAGAACGAGGTCGGTTGGAGGAATTCGCGCACGGCGGCCTTGACGGCATCCATGCCCTTCTCCGCCTGGTGGCCCACCACGGGCAGTTCGCGCAGGAAGTGCTCGAGGCGACGTTGACGCCGCACGTACACGGGGTTCAGGCGGATGTCGGTCAGCGCATGAGCAAGCCATTCGCTGATCCGGTCGGGAAGCGCCTGCGACGTGGGTCCGACGGGGGGTTCACTGCGGCGGTTGACCGTCAGGTTCGACACGGTCGGGGCGTACGAGCGACCGTTGTCGTTCAGCACCACGATCACGCGGCGTTGGCTGTGGCCGAGGTTGTTCAACGCCTCGTAGGCCATGCCTCCCGTCATCGAACCGTCGCCGATCACGGCCACGATGTGGCGCCGGCCGGGATCGCTCCCGTTGTCGCGGGCGACCGCCAGACCGTACGCATACGACAGGATGGTCGAGGCATGGCTGTTCTCGACGAAGTCGTGCCGGCTCTCCTCGCGTGACGGGTAGCCCGACAGGCCCCCGGCCACGCGCAGTTGTTCGAAGCCGGTCTGGCGACCCGTCACGATCTTGTGCACGTACGCCTGGTGTCCGGTGTCCCACAACAAGGCGTCGCGGGGCGAGTCGAACACGCGGTGCAGTGCCAACGTCAACTCGACGGCACCGAGGTTGGAACCCAGGTGGCCGCCCGTCCCGGCGACGGCACGTACCACGAAGTCACGAATCTCCACGGCGAGGTCGTCGAGTTGCGTGAGGGACAGTCGCCGCAGGTCAGCGGGGCTGCGCACAGATTCCAGCAGCATGATTCCCGAGACGCTACCGGCAGGGCCCTCGCGCCGACGGACCAAGAGCCGACCCTCTGCGCCGGGCGCCCTCAGGCAGGTGGTGCCGCGGGGTGGTTCCCCGCCGCTTCCCAGGCGGTGAAACCGCCCCTGATGTCGGACACGTCGCCGAAGCCGTTGGCGCGCAGCGTGCTCGACGCGATCGACGAGCGGTAGCCGCCGGCGCAGTAGACCACCGTGGGTGCCCGGCGCGACAACTGGTCGAGTCTGGTCACCAGGGTGGGCAGTTGCACCAGGACCGCGCCGGGGATCACACCGCGTGCCGTCTCGCCCGGGCCGCGCACGTCGACGATCTGCAGGTCGGGCACCTCGCGACGTCGGGCCTCGAACTCGGCGACGGTCAGGCGCGACGAGCGCTCCACGGTGTCGGGACGATCGAGGAACGCCCGCACCGGATCGGCGAGATGTCCCACGACGGTGTCGAAGCCGATCCGGGCCAGCCGGACCCGGGCCTCGGCCTCACCTCCGGGGTCGGCCACGAGCACGATGGGTGTATTGGGCTGGACCACCTCGCCGGTGTACTCGGCGAAGCGGCCCGACAGCCCGACGTTCACCGACCCCGTCAGATGGCCGATCTCGAAGTCCTGGTCGGAACGGGTGTCCACCACGACGGCACCGGCATGCTGCGCCTCGAGCACGTCGTCCATGCTCATGGCAGGTACGTGGGCGTCCTCGTCGAGGCGCTCGCGGGTCAGTCGGTTCTTGTTCGCGGCGAAGGCGAAGTACAGCGGTGCGGCGGCCTGCCCCTCGGTCACCGCCGCCACGAAGGCCTCCTCGCTCATCGGTGCCAACGCGTAGTTGTGGCGGCGTTGCTCACCGATGGTCGACACGGTCTCCGTCGAGAGGTTCTTGCCGCAGGCCGAACCGGCGCCATGGGCTGGATACACCCGCGTCTCGTCCGGCAGCGTCATCAGTTGCTGATGGAGCGAGTGGTAGAGCATGCGGGCCAACTGTTCGGCCGTCACCCCGAAGGAGGCCAGCAGGTCGGGACGCCCCACATCGCCGATGAACAGCGTGTCGCCGGTGAGCACGCCATAGGGCGCTCGGCCGTCGGGCAGGTCGCCGGCTCGCTCGTAGACGACGTAACTGGTCGACTCCGGTGTGTGTCCGGGTGTGGCCAGGGCCACGATGGTCACGTCGCCGAGACTCATCTCGTCCCGGTCGGCGAAGGTGCGAATGGGGAACTCGGCGCGTTCCTTCGCCGGCTCGCCGAACCAGATCGTGGCACCGGTCGCCTCCGCCAACTCGAGGTGTCCGGAGAGGAAGTCGGCGTGGAAGTGCGTCTCGAGTACGGCCTCGATGCGAAGTCCGTGGGCCCGGGCGTCAGCGAGGTACTGGGACACGTCGCGCTGAGGATCGACCACCACGGCGCGGCCGGTGGTGGTGTCGCCTATCAAGTACGAAGCGTGGCTGAGACACTGCAGGTAGTACTGCTGGAAGTACATGACGAATGCTCCGTACGGGTCGGGGATCGGCGGTTCAGGCCAGTTTCAGGAAGAGGCGCTCGACCTCGTCGAGTTCGAAACCCGCCTCGGCGGCTCGGGCCGGATCGGACAGGCACGTCGCCAGTCCCGAGGCGAGCAGTTTGAAGCCCACCTGGTCGACTGCCGAACTGACCGCCGAGAGCTGGGCTATCACCGTGCGGCAGTCACGGCCTTCGGCCAGCATGGTCTGGATACCGCGCACCTGTCCCTCGATCCTGCGGAGGCGCTTGATCAGGTCGTCGGACAGAGACTCGGGTAGCTGCACGGTGGCCCTCCAGTGCTCAGAACCGGATGAATCATACCCCCAGGGGTATGCAATCGCAAGGTCAGGATGCCGGGTCGGCGACGAGTTGGCGGCCGTGACGTCGGTCGAGCCGCCGCTGGTTCAACTCGTGGAGGCCCCAACCGCCCAGGAAGCCGAGACCGAATACCGCCTGGCCCCCGACCCCGTCCAGCCAGAAGTGGTTGGCGGTCACCACGATGCACCACAGCGTCGCCAGGGGATAGGCGAGCATGGCCCTGCGCGCCCATCGCCTCCGCAACAGTGGCCACATGGCGAAGGCACACCAGGTGGCCCACCCGATGTGCAGGCTGGGCATGGCGGCGTACTGGTTCGAGATCGACGCCACGCCCCCGGAGTCGAAGCTCCACAACCCGCCCCGTTCGGCCAGCGTGTCGACGAAACCGAAGACCTGGATCTCCTCGTCGAAGTCGGATCCCCGCATGGAGGTGGCGATGCAGGCCCCGCCGTACCCCTCGGGTGGACACGCCTCGTCGAGCAGTCGGGGTGGCATGAGGGGGAAGAACGAAAACCCCACCAGCGCCAGAGCGGTCATGAGCGCGAGGGTGTTGCGCCACAGCGCGAACACGTCGGGCCGCTTCTTGTACAAGATGATGAACACGGTGATCGTCACCACGAAGTGGGCGGTGCCGTAGAACCCGTTCCAGAACCGGATCATCCAGATCGGCGACTGGAGAAACCAGTCCTGGAGGGTCTCCTCGTGGTAGAGGCCCAAGGCGCGTTCCCACCGGATGACGCGCATGGCGTTGTTGAACGCCGCCTCGGGTACGCCTTCGGCGGCGAGACGTTGCGAACCGAACTGGTTTCGCACCATCGAGTACACCGTGTAGAACACGATGACGATCGACGCCTCTTTCCACCACCGGTGACGGTGCGCGCGCGTCGGCACCTCACGGGCAGCGAGCGCCAGATCGGCCGACACGACTCTTCATGGTACGCAACTCGTGGCGTCGCCACCGCTTCACGGCCATGGCATGCTGCATCCATGGGGACCGTCGTCACCGGCCATGCCGGACACCACACCGTCGCTGCGCTGATGGCGCACGGGACCGATCTGCTGTTCACGCTCAACGGAGGTCACATCTGGCCCCTGTACGAGGGGGCTCGCCAGGCCGGTCTACGGGTGCTCGACACCCGCCACGAGCAGACGGCAACCTTTGCCGCCGAGGCCTATGCCAAGTTGACCCGGCGGCTCGGTGTGGCGGCGCTGACGGCGGGCCCCGGGGTGACCAACGGTGTCTCGGCGGTCACCAGTGCCTGGTTCAACGGCTCACCGGTCATGGTCCTGGGTGGGCGTGCGCCCCAGTTGCGCTGGGGCGCGGGCTCGCTGCAGGAGTTCGACCATGTACCGGTCATGGCCTCCATCACCAAGCGGGCGACCACCGTGACCGATCCCGCCGTCGCCGCCCAGGTGGTGTGCGAACTGGCGCAGGTGGCCCTCACCCCACATCGCGGTCCGGTGTTCGCCGACTTTCCCCTCGACGTGTTCGGACCGTGCGAGGGTGTCATGCCGGCGGTGGAGGTGACCGGCCCCGGAGGCGCCAACCCCGATCCCGAGGCGGTCGAACGGTTGGCCAGGGCGCTCGCCGGGGCCGAACGGCCGGCGATCATCGCGGGCAGCGACGTGTACTGGGCCGGCGCCTGGGAGGCACTGCGCGAGGTGGCTCGCGTGTTCGACGTGCCGGTGTTCGCCAACGGTCTGGGGCGTGGTCTCCTGCCCGCCGACGACCAACGGGCCTTCCAGCGCACCCGTGGCATGTTGTCCAGTCGGGCCGATCTGGTGGTGGTCATGGGCACCCCGCTCGACTTCCGTCTCGGATTCGGCTCGTTCGGCCAGGCGCAGGTCATCCACGTCGTCGATGCCGACACCCAGCGTGCCCGGCACCTCGACGTGCCGACCGTGACCGGTGACCTGGGCCTGACCCTGGCGGCACTCGCCGATTCGGGCGCCCCGTCGGGGAGCCACACCGACTGGCTGGAGGAACTGCGCGATGCCGAGCGCGCCCGGGCGAACGCCGAGGCCGGCCTGCTGCAGGCCGATGCCGATCCGATCAGGCCCGGTCGCATCTACGGTGAACTCGGGCGGCGCCTCGAGCGCGATGCGGTGGTGATCTGCGACGGGGGCGACTTCGCCAGCTACGCCGGAAAGCTCGTCGAGGTGTTCCAGCCCGGCTGCTGGCTCGACACCGGTCCCTACGGCTGCCTGGGCAACGGTATGGGTTACGCCCTGGCGGCCCGGGCGCTGCGCCCGTCCAGCCAGGTGGTGGTGCTCCTGGGTGACGGTGCAGCGGGGTTCGGCCTGATGGACGTCGACACGCTGGTGCGGCACGGGATGCCGGTGGTCATGATCGTGGGCAACAACGGCATCTGGGGTCTCGAGAAGCACCCCATGCAGGCGATCTACGGTTGGGACATGGCGTGTGACCTCCAACCTGGCTGCCGTTACGACGAGGTGGTCCGGGCCCTGGGTGGAGCGGGTGAGACGGTCACGCGACCCGGCGACATCGGCCCCGCTCTCGATCGTGCCTTCGCATCGGGTGTGCCGTACCTGGTGAACGTGCTCACGGATCCCACCGACGTGTACCCGCGCACCTCGAACCTCGGTTGAGGCTGGTGCCCCTCGGGCACGGGCCCTAGCGGGTCTTGTCGAGGAATCGTTCTACGTCGACCAACACACGGGTCACCCGTCCTGCGGCCACGAGACCCCTCGGATCGCTGACCGAGACGGTGAACACCAGTCGGCGCCCTTCGATCCGCTCGAGTACAGCATCGGCGACCACCGTCACCCCCACGGCGGTCGGCCGCAGGTGGTCGAGTTGCACGCGCATGCCCACGGTGGTGGTGCCTGCCGGCAGCGTGCCCTGCAGGGCCTCGACGGCGGCCTGCTCGACCAGGGCGACCACACGGGGCGTGGCCAGCACGGCGACGTCACCCGAACCCAGCGCCGTCGCCGTGTCGTCGTCGGCGACCACGAGGGTCACCTCACCTCGTCGGCCCGGTTCGATCGTCACGGCAGGCGAGGCTAGACCGATCGGCTGCGCCTCACCACCGGTTGCGGCCAGATGCGGCAGGTAGCGTCGCTTTCATGATCGACCACGACGTGCTGGAACGGGTGCTGGCGGCCGGGGTGCGTGCCGGGGCGGACTTCGCCGAGGTGTTCGCCGAGGAACGCCGCTCACGGGCTCTCGGCCTCGACGATCGCCGGGTGGAGCAGGTGTCCAGCGGCCGGGACCGCGGGGTCGGTATCCGTGTGATCGTGGGCAACACGACGGGCTTTGCCCATACCGCCGACCTGACCGAGGCCGGCCTGCTGGCAGCGGCAGAGGCGGCAGCGGGGGTGGCGCGTCGCTCGGCCGACGGCGCGTCGCGCAGCGTGGGGCTGACCCCGTCGCCGGCGCATCGCGTGGGTGCGGTGCGCATCGCCCCGGAGAGCGTCGACACGGCGGCCAAGGTGGCCCTGCTCGAGCGCCTCGACGAAGTGGCTCGCAGTGCGTCGGGCGCCGTGGTCCAGGTGTCGGCGGGATGGTCCGAGGGTCGGCGGCGCATCCTGGTCGCCAACACCGACGGACTGCTGGCCGACGACGAGCAGGTCCGCACGCTGCTGCGCATCAGCGTGGTCGCCCAGGGCGACACCGGACTGCAGACCGGTTACGACTCGCTCGGCCACACCGTGGGCTACGAGCTGGTGGAGGACCACGACCTCGACGCCCTGGCCCGCGGGGCCGCTGAGCGGGCACTGGTGAAATTGCGAGCCCGTCCCGCCCCCAGTGGCTCGATGCCGGTCGTGATCAAGCGGGGGAGCGGCGGCGTGCTGTTCCACGAGGCCTGTGGGCATGGGCTCGAGGCCGACCTGGTGGCCAAGGGCGCCAGCGTGTACGCCGGCAAGGTGGGCCAGGTGGTTGCGTCGCCACTGGTCACCCTGGTCGACGACGGCACCATGACCGGCGAGTGGGGCGCCATCGGCATCGACGACGAAGGGCATCCGAGCCAACGCAACGTGCTGATCGAGAACGGTGTGCTCACCGACTACATGTGGGACCACGTGCGAGCTGTCAGGGAGGGCCGCCGCCCCAGCGGCAACGGGCGTCGCCAGAGCTACCAGCACCTGCCGATGGTGCGCATGACCAACACGTACGTGCTCGACGGCACCAGCGATCCCGACGACATCGTGCGGGCGACCGAACACGGTGTCTTCGTGGCCAAACTCGGGGGCGGCAGCGTCAACACCGCCACCGGAGACTTCGTGTTCGGCATGACCGAGGCGTATCTGATCGAGAACGGCCGCATCACCGAACCGTTGCGCGATGGCAACCTGATCGGGAACGGCCCCAAGGTGCTGGCCGACATCGATCTGCTCGGCGACGACTTCGCCATGGGGAATCCGGGTACCTGCGGCAAGGACGGCCAGGGTGTGCCGGTGGGTGACGGCCAGCCGACACTGCGCGTGCGCGCCATGACGGTGGGGGGAACGGCGGCGTGACCACCGGCCCGTTGACACGCGGCCACGAAGGCCTGCTCGACCTGGCCCAGAGTGTGCTGGCACATGCGGCGGCCGGTGAGGAACTCGAGGTGTTCGTGGGGCGGGGCGCCCAGACCTCGGTTCGGGCGTACCAGGGGGAAGTCGAGCACCTGGTGTCGGCCCACAGCCAGGGTGTCGGCATCCGGGTGATCCGCGACGGCCGCACCGGTTTCGCCTATGCGGGCGACCTCTCGGTCGGGGCACTGCGGGAGGTGCTTGCCGAAGCCCGCGACAACGTGCGCTTCGGCAGCGCCGACGAGTTCGCCGGGCTGGCACGCCCCGACGGCGTGGCACCGGTCGAGCAGGATCTGTGGAGTGAGGAGCTCGCCGCCACCCCGACGACGGCGAAGGTGCAGTTGGCGTTGGAACTCGAACGGCGCACGCTGGCGCTCGACGCCCGTATCAGGGTCGACGACGCCAACTACGACGACGGCTGGAGCGAGGTCGCCATCGCCACGACCACTGGTATCGCCGTGAGCGGTCGCGAGAACGCCTGCTCGGCGACGGTGTCGACACTGGCCGACGACGGTGACGAGACCCAGACCGGCTACGGCTGGGCGATCGGACGCAGCCCGGCGGTGTTCGACCTCGACCGGGCCGCCGCCATGGCGGTCGACCGCGCCACACGCCTCCTGGGTGCGGTGAAGCCGTCGAGCGGTCGGGTGACGGTGATCCTCGACCCCATGGTCACGGCGCAGTTCCTGGGTCTGATCGCAGCGACGCTCAACGGTGAGGCGATCGTGAAGGGTCGTAGCCCCTTCGTGGGTCGTCAGGGCGAGTTGATCGCCGCGCCGTTCATCGACCTCGTGGACGACGCCACCGATCGGCGGGCCTATACCGCCACCGATCTCGATGGCGAGGGTCTCGCTGCCCGGCGCACCCCGCTCATCGAGGAAGGCGTCCTGCGCAATGTGCTGCATTCGGCCTATTCGGCCCGCCGGGCCGGTGCTGCCAGCACGGGCAATGCCGTGCGCGGCGGGTTTCGGGGTACGCCAGGTGTCGGGGCACTCGCACTGGCCCTGCGTCCCGGGGTCGCCACCCAGGAGCAGTTGATCGCCTCGACCGGCGAGGGTGTGCTGGTCCAGAGCGTCCAAGGTCTGCACAGCGGGGTGAACCCGGTGTCGGGCGACTTCTCCACCGGGGCCTCGGGCATGATGATCCGTGGGGGTGTCGTCGCCGAACCGATCCGCGAGTTCACCATCGCCTCCACCCTGCAGCGCATGCTGCTCGACGTGATCGAGGTGGGCGGCGACCTCGACTGGCTTCCCATGCGCGCGGCGGGTGTCAGCCTCGTCATCGGCGACGTCACCATGAGCGGCTCGTAGGCGGCGGGCGTGCCTCTGCTTCACGCCGTGGTACTGGGCCTCGTGCAGGGCCTGTCCGAATTCCTCCCCATCTCGTCCAGTGGGCACCTGGTGGTCGTGCCCTGGCTGCTGGGCTGGAACGACCTCGATGACGCGTCGGTCAAGAAGGCCTTCGACGTGGCCCTGCATCTGGGAACACTCGTGGCGGTCGTGGGGTACTTCCGCCGAGAACTGGTCGGCCTGGTGGCCGCCGGGCTCTCCTCGCTGCGCCACCCGCGCCAACCCCTCGCCCCCACGGCTCGCCTGGCGTGGCTCCTGGTGCTGTCGGCCGTCCCGGCTGCGATCGCCGGTGCGCTGTTCGACGACGTGATCGAGGAACGCCTGGGGACACCGGGCATCATCGCCGGGTCGCTCGTGGTCTTCGGTGTCGTGCTGGCCGTGGCCGATCGCCGGGTCGGACAACGCGCCCTGGCGGGTCTGGGGGTGCGCGATGCGCTGCTCATCGGTGCCGCTCAGGTGCTGGCGCTCAACCCGGGGACGTCGAGGTCGGGTATCACCATCGCCGCTGCACTGCTGCTCGGGGTGCGGCGCGACGATGCAGCGCGGTTCGCCTTCCTCATGAGCCTGCCCGTCATCGTCGGAGCGGTGGTGTTCACACTGGGCGGCCTGGTGGCCGACGGTGTGCCGGGCGACCTGGTGGCTCCCATGCTCGTGGGCATCGCCGCGGCGGCGGCCTCGGGGTGGCTGGCCGTGTGGGGCACCCTCCGACTGGTGCGCACCCGCACCTTCACACCCTTCGTGGTGTACCGGGTCGCGTTGGCCGGTGTCGTCGCCGCCGTCATGATCGCCGGCTGGCGCTGAGCGGGTCGTCGGGCGCACCGAGCACCACGGTCGCACGACCTTCGGCGGCGGCGGCCGCCACACGGCCCGCCATGACCTCGGGCACGGCCACCAGCAGCGATGTCGCCGACAGCGACGCCAGGCGTTCGCCCGCCCCGTCGAGTCGGTCGATCACCAGACCCGAGGCGACGATCGTCCCGTCGACCACGACATCGACCACATCCCCCGGACCCGCCGGCAGGCCAGAGGCGCCCACCACCACGCCGCGCGTCCCTCCCGGCAGCCTGGTCGAGGTCGAGGCCGTGGATCGCAGGTCGTGCGTGACCAGCACTTCGCCGACTGCCACCCACTGCCACGTCGTCGTACCCCTCCCCACGTCGTCGAGGCCGCTCAGGGCATCGTCGGGCACCAGTGCCGCCGGGCGCTCTTCCAGCACGACGTCGGTCGGCGACACCCTGTCACCCGGTGCGAGCACCCGCCGCGCGACCACCACGGGGCGCAACTCGCCCCACTGCGAGCGCTGCTCGTCCAGTCCGCCCAGCGCCCGGTGGACGGTGAGGGCGACCAGTGCCGCCACGCCACCCACGAACGCCCAGCGCCACCAGGGATGACGGGCCGAGGCCCGACGAACACGCACCGACCATCGCATGACGACCTCGTCATCGTCTCTGCCGACGTCCGGTCGGCAGGGGGGCGGGCCGAACTCAGGCCGATGCAGGGGCCGTGGAGGCCGAGGAGGTCGAACTCGACGAGGTCGCCGTCGACGACGACGAGGACCCGCCGCCGTCGCTGGAGTTACCCGAGGTGGATGACGAGGTGGATGACGAGGTGGACGACGACGAGCCGCCACGGCTGTCGGTCTTGTAGAAGCCGCCGCCCTTGAAGGTCACGCCGACGGGGGTGAACACCTTCTTCACCGGCTTCACCTCGCCGGTGCCGGGATGAAGCGCCTCGGTGAGGGCATCGTCGGTGAAGGCCTGCTGCACCTCGATGACTTCACCGGTCTCGACGAACTTGTACAGATAGGTGGGCATGACTCGCTCCGTTGGCACTCTCGGGCGTCGAGTGCCAACCATACCGCCCCGCTAGGGTCATCGCACATGGCGTTGCGAACGGCGGTCATTCCGGCGGCCGGCAGGGGCACCCGGTTCCTGCCCCTCACCTACGCCGTGCCCAAGGAGTTGCTGCCCCTGGGCGACGTTCCGGCACTGCACCTCGTGATCGACGAGGCCATCGAGGCGGGTGTCGACCACATCGTGCTCGTGATCAGCGACGACAAGGTGGCGCTCCGGCGGTACCTGGAACCCGACCCCGACGTGATCGAGCGGGTGGCGTCGTCGGGTCGGCCCGAACTGGCCGAACGCCTCGCCTCCTTCGGTGACTCGGTGGAGGTGTCCTTCGTCGTGCAGGACCGTCCTCTGGGCCTGGGCCACGCCGTCGGCTGCGCACGCCACGCCGTTGGCGACGCGCCCTTCACCGTGCTGCTGCCCGACGAACTCATGGGGTCGTCCTCCCTGCTGGGCTCGATGATCGCCACGTCGTCGGCCACGGGCGGCAGTGTGGTGGCACTACGGCGCGTGCCACGCCACGAAGTGAGCGCCTACGGCGTGGTGTCGCCGATGGGCGAGGTGGACGACGACGGCGTGGTGGCCATCGATGACGTCATCGAGAAGCCGCCCGTGGACCGCGCGCCCAGTGACCTCATCATCATCGGTCGCTACGTGCTCACCCCCGACGTGTTCGATCACCTCGACGCCCTGACGCCCGGTGCCGGCGGTGAACTGCAACTGACCGACGCCCTGCGAGCGCAGGCCCGCCTCCGTCCGTTCCACGGTGTGGTGTCGAGGGTGGGCCGCCACGACACCGGAACGCCACCGGGTTGGCTGCGGGCGGTGATCGACCGAGCGCTCGACCATCCCGACTGGGGTCCCGAACTGCAGGACTGGCTCACTCGTCGTCTGCGCTGACCCGGCGCCGTTCGTCACCGAGGTCGAGGGGCACACCGTGGCGGTCCACCTCCACCTGCAGACGTGTGCGTGTGGACGCCTCCTCAACCTCCCACCGATGATCCCCGTGGCGGTGGTACCGCCATGTGGTGGGGGTCACCGACAGCGTCTCGGCGTCCACGAGCGCGACCCGCATCTCGGCGGAGTGCCCCACCAGGAGTGGCAGTCGGCGCAGCGACGCCACATGGCTGACGACGCTGCCCCTCACCAGCAGTTCGGTGCAGCCGTCCAGGTCGTCCCGGTGGGCGCCGTTCACCTCGCCCCAGCGTCCGCCGCCGTCGGTGGCCAGCCACAGGTCGGGTTCGGGCAGGTCGCGGAACAACAGCATCTGGCGCATGTGCCAGCCGGCCGAGATGCGCAGCACCACCTGGGCGCGCTGCTCGCGCAGCAGTGTCTCGACCGTCCACGCCTCGTTCTCCCAGCGCAGGGACGCCTCCTCGGCTGGTCGGCCCTGCGCGTCGGCCCACCGGGCCTTCATACCGTCGGCAGGTAGCGCTTGGTAGGTGCTCATGGCCACAGCATCGCAGCACGTGTGCCCGCCACCTACGGTGGGGCCATGATCTCCATCGACGAGGCTCTGGCCATCGTGCTGCAGCGATGCCAGCCTCTGGCACCCGTGCTGGTCGACATCGCCGACGCCAACGGCCGGGTCCTGGCGCACGACGTCGTGGCACCCGAAGCGGTGCCGCCCTTCGCCAACACTGCGGTCGACGGGTATGCCGTGCGCGTGGCCGACCTGATCGGTGCCTCGCCCGCCACACCCGTCGAACTGCTCGTCGTAGGTGAACTCGCCGCCGGGGCGCCTCCCGACGTCGCCGTCGGGCCGGGTACCACCGTGCGCATCATGACGGGGGCCCCGCTGCCCTCGGGCGCCGAGGCGATCGTCATGGTCGAGCGCACCGAACGGGTCGGGGCCGACCGCGTCCGCATCACCGCCGAGGTGAACCCGGGTGATGCCATCAGGGCGGCGGGCGACGACATCGAGGCCGGACAACACGTGGTCACCGCTGGCACCGAGATCCGCCCCGCCCTCGCCGGAGTGCTCGCCAGTGTCAACGCCCGGCGTGTCGAGGTGGTTCCGCGGGCTCGTGTGGCGGTGCTGTCCACCGGGGACGAGTTGGTGGACGACGGGTCGCCGCTTCGGTTGGGACAGATCCGGGAATCGAACCGCACCATGTTGCTCGGCCTCGTGGCGGCCACAGGCGCCGTACCGGTGGACCTTGGCATCGTGCGCGACGACGAGGCGGAACTGGAGCGCGTGCTGCGGCTGGCGGCGTCGACCTGCGATGCCATCGTGACCAGCGGCGGGGTGTCGATGGGTGACTACGACGTGGTGAAGGCCGTGCTCGGACGTATCGCCGACATGACGTGGATGCAGATCGCCATCAAGCCCGCCAAACCGTTCGCCATGGGCACGCTCACCGTGGAGGGGCGCAGCGTCCCCGTCTTCGGCCTCCCCGGCAACCCCGTATCGTCGCTGGTGAGCTTCGAACTGTTGGCCCGGCCCGGTCTGCGGCGGCTCATGGGGGCACCCGAGCCGTTGGGTCGGCCTCGGGTGCTGGCGGTGGCCGACGGGCCGTTGCGCCGACGCAGCGACGGCAAAGTGCACTTCCAGCGGGTGCACGCCCGCTTCGGCGACGACGGTCGGGTCCATGTGACGTCGGTGGGGGCACAGGGCAGCCACCAACTGGCCGCCACGGCGTTGGCGAACGCCTTGGCTGTGGTGCCCGACGGTGACGGCGTCGAGGCGGGCTCCGAGGTACCCGTACTGCTCATCGACCTCGTAACCTGACGCACCATGGATCTGGTGGATCCCTTCGGCCGAACGATCCGCGACCTGCGGATCTCCATCACCGACCGCTGCAACTTCCGCTGCACCTACTGCATGCCCGCCGAAGGCATGGTGTGGCTCGACCGCAGCGAGCTGCTGACCTTCGAGGAGATCGAGCGCCTGGCGCGCCTGTTCGTAGAGCGGTTCGGCGTCGACGGCCTGCGCCTGACGGGTGGGGAGCCGACGGTCCGGGCACATCTGCCCGTGCTGGTGCGCAAACTCGCCCAATTGCGGGTGCGGCCCGACACGCCGTCACCGTTCGCCGGTCGCAAACCCGATCTGTCCATCACCACCAACGGGGCGACGTTCCGCCTGATGGCCCACGAACTGCGCCAGGCCGGTCTGGACCGCGTGAACATCAGCCTCGACACCCTGAAGCGGGACCGCTTCGTCGAGATGACCCGTCGCGACGAGTTGCTCCGGGTGCTCGACGGCATCGCCGCGGCGCAGGAGGCGGGGTTCGACCCGGTGAAGGTCAACGCCGTGGTTCAGCGCGGGGTCAACGACGACGAGATCGTCGATCTGGCGCGCTTCGGTCGAAACCAGGGCGTCGAGATCCGGTTCATCGAGTTCATGCCCCTCGATGCCGACGGCGGATGGGCGCGCAACCAAGTGATCAGCCAGGACGAGATCGTGGCCGCTATCGCCGCCCGGTTCCCACTGGAACCGGTTCCCGCCCGTGGTGCGGCGCCGGCGGATCGCTGGCGCTACGTCGACGGTCGGGGCACGGTCGGCGTCATCCCGACGGTCACCAAGCCCTTCTGCGGGGACTGCGACCGGGTGCGCCTGACCGCTGAGGGCCAGTTCAGGACCTGCCTGTTCGAAACGCGCGAGTTCGACCTGAAGGCGCTCATGCGAGCGGGCGCGGGCGACGACGAACTGGCCGCCGAGATCACGCGTGCCGTAGGGACGAAGTGGGCCGGACACCAGATCGGCCAGGTGAACTTCATCCGGCCCGCACGCACGATGAGCCAGATCGGCGGCTGACCCCCCCTGCGCCGCCTGCGCCGCCTGGCGCTTTGGTCGCCACCCCCGCGCTTTGGTCGCGTCCCGGTACTCGCCCCCCACCCCGACATCGCACGACGCGACGCCGCCTGCAGCCAAAGCACGAGAAGCGCGGCCAAAGCCGGGCAGATCAGCCGAGGGCGACGTAGGTGACCGGAGACGACTGCACGACCCGGCCGGCGTCGAGCAGTCGACGCAGGTGCATCGCCATCGATCGTCGTTCGACGTTGTCGACGAAGGGCAGGTTCACGCCCGGTCGGTAGATGAACCGGTGGGTGGCGATCTCGTCGAGCGTCCGGGGTTGCGTGAGGAACTCGAGCAGTCGTCGCTCGCGGTCGCCGATGACGGCGGCGAAACGGTCGACCTCGGCGGAGAATGCTGCGCGCCCCTCGACGACGCCCTTGTGGTGGAACGTCACGAACCAGTGGGCATCGAGGCTCCGCACCCGTTCGAGCGAGCGCTCGAAATCCTCCAGATCCGACCACGCATCGCCGTAGTAGGGCCCGAAGGTCGACAGGTCGATATCGCCCACGTAGGCGACGGTGTCATCGCCGGGGGCCTCGATCACCACCGCACTGTGGCCGCGCGTGTGGCCGGGCAAGTGCTCCATGCGCATGGTCACTCCGCCCAGGTCCAGGCGTTCGCCGTGTGCCAGGGGCTGGGCGTCGGGCCGCGGCGCATAGTGGAAGTCCTCGACCAGGGCCCTCCTCCACGTGGCGGACATGGGACCGTCGGGCATGCCGTACATCGTCATCAGACCGTCGAGATCGCGCAGTCCGATCAGGTCGTCCGGGGGTGCCCACACCGCAGCGTCGGGAAAGTGGCTCAGACCAGCGATGTGATCCTCGTGCACATGCGACAGCACCACATGGTCCACAAGCACGGGAACACCGCCGGCACCGGCGCCGTGGACGGCCAGGGACGGGTCGATGATCGCCGACGCCTGCTGCCCCTCGACCACGAGCGAGGTGCCCGACGGATACCTACTGGCGTCGTGGCCCGGGAGGACCAGAACGCGCGGTGTCAGGCGGTACGCGCCTGGCCACTCGGTCACGCCGCGGCGGCCTTGCCCTGAATCTGTCGCACCACCAGGTTGAGATCGCAGGCCGCCCCCCGGTTGTAGGGCAGTTTGGCCAGCAGCATGCCCATGGCACAGGTGTTGCTGAGCGCAGCGAAGGTGAGGCCGGCGCCGATGAAGCCGCCGATGAAGCGGGTCCAGGGGAAGGCGATGCTCAACAGGATCGACACCAGCACGATCGACCCCGCCACGAGGCGCACCTGGCGCTCCAGCGTCCACCGGGCCTTGGTGACCCTGACCGGAAGACCCGCACCCGACCAGGCGCCCATGCCGCCCTCGAGCAGACGCATGTTGGTCAGACCCGCCTGACGCAGCGTTTCCTCGGCCTTGCCGGCCCGTGCACCCGACTGGCAGACCAGCACGATGGTCTGCTTCACGCTCGACAACTCGGCCGAATGCTCGGCCAGTTGGTCGAGGGGCACGTTGTAGGCGCCGGCGATATGGGCCGATTCGAACTCGCCGGTGGTGCGCACGTCGATGACCCGCAGTTCGGGATCGGCCGCCAGGGCCGTCCGCAACTCGGCGGGGCTCAATCGCAAGGTGGTCGTCATGTTCTCCATGCTCCTTCGGTTCTGCGCGACGTTCAAGTCGAAATGCCGGGTCGTGATGCGGTTTCGCCGTGAATCGACGTACGGTCCACCACCACTCGGATCACGCCCTCGTACACGGCACTGGCGCCGTAGTCGACGAAGCGCGCCTCGTCCTCCATGATCATGGCCCGTACGGATCGGGCGCGTTCGGCCGAGGGCGACACCGCCTCGACGATGATCTCACTGACCCCGTCGAAGGGTTCCGGCGCATTGCGTTCGCGGCGCAACGGGTGGCTCTCGGCGTCGTCGGGTGTGTGCAACTGCACGTAGTGGTGGAAACCGAACACGTCGTGGTTGGCCAGCGCGAGAGGCCCGTGCACGTAGCGCCAGTGGTGCGCGAACTCGGCTCGCGTGGTGCCCTGAGCCCGCCGCAATGCAGCCGTGATGCGGGTCTCTCCGTCGGTCGCCTGACGCTGGGGTCCCTGGCGAAGGAGCACCTCCTCGGCCACCCAGATGGGCGATGCCCCCAGGTCGATGAAGCGCTGCTCGTCGGCCAGCAGGGCGGCCGACGCATCGGCTCGCTCACCGGTGGTTCCCACCGCCCGCCGGGGGTCCACCCACAACTCGGCCGAGCCGTCGAAGGCCTCGAGGGCATCGGGCCGCCGGTCGACCGTGGTGTGCACCTGCTGGTAACGCACGATGCCCAGGCATGCCGCATACCCCGCCACCAGTGGTGCGTGCTCCTCCCACCAGATGCGTTGGAACTGCTGGCGGGTCAAGTCTGGCCGTCGCCGCAGCAAGAACACGATGCGTTTCGCCACGTCGTCAGGGTAACCGGGGTGGGAAACTGCGTGGCGTGAGCACCAGCGACGACTCGTCCCGCCCTCTCGACCTGCACGAGGTGAAGGCACGCCTCACGCCACTGCAGTACGAGGTGACGCAATGCTCGGCCACCGAGCGCGCCTTCAGTGGCGAGTACTGGAACACCAAGGAACCCGGCGTCTACCACTGCGTGGTGTGCGAGACGCCGCTGTTCTCCTCCGACACGAAATACGACTCGGGAACCGGTTGGCCGTCGTTCTGGGCGCCGGTGGAGCCGGGCCGAGTCGGCTTCCACGAGGACCGTTCGTACGGCATGGTGCGCATCGAGGCGGTGTGCGCCACCTGCGGCGCGCATCTCGGTCACGTGTTCCCCGACGGCCCCCGGCCCACCGGTGAGCGCTACTGCATGAACTCTGCATCGCTGCGGCTCGAACGCCTCGGCGACACCCCCATCACCAAGGAGCACTGATATGGCACCCCGTCCGTTCCGATTCTCGGTCGCGGCCTCCAACACTCCGTCAGGGACGGCGTGGGCCGATCTGGCGCGGCGTGCCGAGGCGTCGGGCTATTCCACCCTGCACGTGTCGGACCACTACGTCGATGCCGGCTCCAACGGCGGCCAGGCCCTGGCGGCGATCCCGCTCATGGCGGCGGCAGCGGCGGTGACGTCGACACTGCGCGTGGGCGCACGCGTGCTCTGCATCGACTATCACCAGCCGGTCGTGCTCGCCAAGACCGCCGCCACCTTGGACCTGCTGTCGGACGGCCGACTGGAACTGGGCCTGGGTGCGGGCTGGGTGGCCTCCGAGTACGAGGCGATGGGCGTTCCCATGGACCCCCCCGGCGTGCGCCTGGCGCGCCTCGCCGACACCATCGAGTTCCTCGCCGACTTCTTCACCGGTGAGCCCCTCACCGAACGCACGGGCAGCATCACGGCACACGGCTTCAAGGGGCAGCCGGTGCCCGTGCAGCGCCCAAGGCCTCCGATCATGGTCGGTGGTGGCGCCCAGCGGGTGCTCACCATGGCCGGACGTCTCGCCGACATCGTGTCGTTCAACTTCGACAACCGCGCCGGCGTCGTCGGACCGGCGGGGGTCAAGTCGGCGTCGGCCGCCGGTATGGAGCAGCGAATCGGTTGGGTGCGCGAAGGCGCCGGTGACCGCTTCGGCGAACTGGAGCTCGAGGTCGGCGCCTACTTCACCGTGGTCACCGACGCCGCCCTGCCCACCGCGGAGAAGATGGGCGGAATGTTCGGCCTCACCGCCGAGGAGATGCTCGAGCATCCCAACGCACTGATCGGTTCCGTCGATGCCCTGTGCGATCGCCTGGTCGAGCGGCGTGAGCGGTTCGGCATCTCCTACGTGTCGGTTTCGGACCGCAACCTCGACGCCTTCGCCCCCGTGGTCGAGCGGCTGGCCGGACGATGATCCTCACCCCGTCCGGACGCCTCGAGGGCCTGTCTCGCCCCGACGGCACCACCGCCTACCTGGGTGTTCGCTACGCCCACGCCCCTCGGGGCGGCGCACCGGTGCCCGAACGGTCGTGGGACGGGGTGCGCCAGGCGGTCGATCACGGCCCCATCTGCCCGCAGATACCGGGCGTGCTGGAACAGGGCATGGGCCTGGGCGCCGCCATGGACGAGGAGTGCCTGTCGCTGTCGGTGCACGTGCCACCTGCTTCCGCCGGCGCAGCCCGGTCGCCACGTCGGCCGGTGCTGGTGTGGATCCACGGCGGGGCGTTCGAGACGGGTGCCGGTTCGGCGCCGTGGTACGACGGGGGTGCACTGGCGTCCCGCTACGGCGCGGTCGTGGTCAGCGTCAACTACCGGTTGGGCGTCTTCGGCTTCTGGCGGGAGCGCAATCTCGGTCTGCTCGACCAGGTCGAGGCGTTGCGATGGGTGCATCGCCACATCGAGGCGTTCGGGGGTGACCCCGACCGTGTGACGGTGTTCGGCGAGTCGGCAGGAGGGTGCAGCGTGCTGGCGTTGCTTGCTTCGCCCCTCACCGAGGGCCTCGTGCACGCCGCCTGGGCCATGAGCCCCTCGACGGGTCAGATGCGCACCCTCGACCGGGCCGACCAGGTGGCGGGGCATCTGCTGGACCTGGCCGGTCTGGCCAGCGAGGACGATCTGTTCGCCCTGCCGTGCGACGCACTGCTGGACGTGCAGCGCCGCGTCGGCGCCGAACCCGGCCGGGGCTTCGACCTGTTCGCCCCCACGCTCGGTGGCCACGGTCTGCCCGTCGACGCCATCGGCGCCCTGGCGCGGCGCCCTGTGCCTTTGGTACTGGGCACCTGCGCCGATGAGCACCGCCTGTGGGGTGCATTCGATCCGGCGTTCGCCGCCATGGATCCCGAGGACCTCGAGCGCCGGGTCGGCGTGCTGTTCCCCGGCGCATCCGGTGACGTGGTCGAGCGCTACCAGGCGCATCGCCCGGGGCACACCCCGGGCCAGTTGATGTCGGCGGTGATGACCGACGACGCCTTTCGCAGCCGTGCCATCGCCGTTGCCGAGGCCCGGGTGGCGGTGGGTTCGCCCACCTGGATGTACTGGTTCACCTGGGCCAGCCCCGCCTTCGGCGGAGTACTGGGCTCGTGCCACGGCCTCGACATCCCCTTCGCCTTCCACCAACTCGACGCACCGGGCGTGGCGATGTTCACCGGGGATGGTGGCGACCGGAACGGTGTGGCCGATGCCTACGCCGGGGCGCTGGCGCATCTGGCCGACCATGGTGGTGGTTCGTGGTCGCAGTACGACACCGACCGTCGGGCGACCTTGCGTATCGATCTCGACAGCGCGGTGCTCGACGACCCGGAACCCGAACTGCGCCGCCTGTGGGCGGGACGCGAGATCATCGCCGGTACCGGCGTTCACGCCTGAGGAAGGGGCCACCGATGAGCAGAGGTCTGAGCGATCCCGCAGTACAGGATCAGCCGTTCGGGTACTACCGCGAGCGCCTGGCGCAGTGCCCGGTGTGGCACGAGAGCGACATCGACCAGTTCGTCATCGGCGGGCAGGCCGAAATCCGCGAGTCGCTCATGGACGTGGCGACCTTCTCCAGCCGTCCCATTCGCACTCGTCAGCCCGGTGAGGCGATCGTCGCCTATCACCAGGCCCTGGCCGAGCGCGGCTGGGCCCGGGCGTCCACCCTGCAGCGCACCGACCCGCCGGTGCACACCCGTTACCGCAAGCTGCTCAACCGGGTGTTCACCCCGGCGGCCGTCAAGGAGTTCACCCCGCAACTCGACGACATCACCGCCGAACTGATCGACGCCTTCATCGCCGACGGGCGCTGCGAGTTCGTGTCGCAGTTCGCCCTCCCGCTTCCCGGCATCTTCATCGCCGAACAGTTGGGCCTGGACCGCACCCAGTACCGCACGTTCCGCCGTTGGGCCGACGCCATGCTGGCCTTGGCGCAGCGCCCCCAGATGACGGTGGCCGAGGCGCTCGAGGAGGTGGAGGTGGAGTTGGAGGCGCAGCACTTCCTGGCGGCCGAGTTCGACCGTCGCCGAGCCGAACCGGGTGACGACCTCATCTCCATGCTGGTGCACGCCCATGGCGCCGACGAGGAGCCGTTGACGATGAACGAGTTGCAGGACCTACTGCACCAGCTGGTGACGGGCGGCTTCGAGACGACCACCGCGGCCCTCGCCTCGGGCATGCTGCTACTGGCGACGCATCCCGATCAGCAGCAACTGCTGCGCGACCGGCCCGAACTCATGGGCAACTTCATCGAGGAGGTCCTTCGCTACGACGCACCCGTCGCCGGGCTGTGGCGAACGACCGCCTGCCCGGCGCATGTGGCGGGGGTGGACATGCCCGCTGGCGCCTCGGTCATGATGCGTTTCGCCGCCGCCAACCGGGACGAGCGGGTGTACCGCGAGCCCGACCGGTTCGACATCGAGCGCGAGAACGCCCGAAACCACGTGGCGTTCGGGTTCGGAAACCACTTCTGTGTGGGGGCGGCTCTCGCCCGCCAAGAGATGTTCAGTGCCTTCACGGCCCTGCTCGAACGGCTCGACGCCATCGAGGTGGACGGCGAGTTGCCGTCACCGCTTCACGAGCCGAGCATCTTCCTGCGGCCCATGAAGCGACTGCCGGTGCGCTTCAGCGCACGGTCCTGAAAAACGCCCGCACGTCGTCGATCCACAACGGGGGTTCCTCCATGGCGGCGAAGTGCCCGCCCGCCGGCATGACGGTCCAGCGGCGCAGGTCGTACAACTGCTCGCACCACGCCCTCGGGGGTCGGATCATCTCGGCGGGGAACACCGCCACACCGGTGGGCACGTCGACCCGGCCCTCGATGGCTGCCAACCCGCCGGTCCGCATGGACTCGAAGTACAGCCGTGTCGACGAGTTGATGGTGGCGGTGAACCAGTAGATGCTGAGGTTCGTGCACAGTTGGTCCAGTGTGAAGTGCGACAGCACGTCCCCGTGACAGTCGCTCCACGCCTGGAACTTCTCGATGATCCACCCGGCCAAACCCGCAGGTGAGTCCGTCAGACCGTAGGCGAGTGTCTGAGGCTTCGACCCGTGGATGCGCTGGTAGGCGGTGCCCTCCTCACGGAACTTCGCCATGGACGCCAGGCCGGCCAGTTCCTCAGGGGTCAGGCCCTTCATCGGGTCGGTCTCGGGTGGGCGCGGAACGGGCATGTTCACGTGGATGCCCACCAGGCGGTCGGGTGCCAGTTGCCCCATGTGAGCGGTGGCGATGGCGCCCCAGTCGCCGCCCTGGGCGCCGTAACGGTCGTAACCCAACTGCTCCATCAGGCCGACGTTCACGCCGGCCACGGTGCGTATGTCGACGCCGCGGCGCGTCGTCGGGCCGCTGAAGCCGTAACCGGGTATCGACGGCGCCACCACGTGCAGTGCGTCCGCAGCGTCCCCTCCATGGGAGGGCGGGTCGATCAGGGGATCGATCACGTCCAGGAACTCGGCTACCGAACCGGGCCAACCATGCGTGATGCACACGGCGAGTGCGTTCGGGTGCGGGCTGCGGGCGTGGATGGCGTGCACGGTGATGCCGTCCACCTCGGTGATCACATGCGGCCACCGGTTCAGCCGTGCCTCGGCCGCCCGCCAGTCGAAATCGCGCCCCCAGTAGTCGCACACGGCTCGCAGCGTGTGCACGTCGCAGCCGTACTCCCAGGAGGTGCCCGGTATCTGGTCGGGCCAACGGGTGCGGGACAGTCGGTACCGCAGGTCCTCGACGGCGTCGTCGGGTACGTGCACACGGAACGGCTGGACGGGACTGGTCATGGCGTCACGCTTTCAGATGTCGGTGCCAGGCGGTCGGAACGTCGCCCCGCACACTCGTACGGAACATTTCGCGTCGCATCCCGGTGTAGTCGTTGATCGCCAGATGCTGGGTCGAGCGGTTGTCCCAGATCGTCACCATGCCCGCCTGCCACCGCAGCCGGCAGGTCAGGTTGGGGTGCGTGCTGTGGGCGATCACCCGTGCCATGAGTGCGGCATCGGCCTCACCGTGCTCGTCGAGCAGTGCCGTCGTGTACACCGGATTCACGAACAGGGCTGGCTCACCGGTGCGGGGATGGCTGATGACCGCCGGGTGTTCCCGCGTGCCGTAGGCCTGGGGCGAGGGGGCGATCGCCATCGACGACTTGTCCGACACGCGGTCCAGGTAGCCCCCGGTCCCGTAGGCGAACCCTGCCGAGTGCACCGCCCGCATGGTGGTCAGCCGTTCCTGCACGTCGCCGGGCAGCGTGGCGAACGCCAGCACCTGATTGGCCCACAGGGTGTCGCCGCCGTAGGGCGGCACCTCGTGGGCGGCCAGCACGGTGTAGGCGTGCGGTGCGTCCAGGTACGACACATCGCTGTGCCAGGCATTGGCGAAGTTCAACTCGTCGCCGGGTTCCTTGATCACGCGGATCACGAAGGGCCGTCCCGGTACTGGGGTCACGTACGGCGTGGTGTCGCGCCCACCCAGTTCGTCCGTCAGGCGCTCGAGGGCGTCGAGGTCGAGGTGTTGATCGGGGAGGGCGATCACCCGGTGGCGATCCAGAAGAACCTTCAACTGTTCGACGGTCCCGGGTGCCAGTGATGTCCGCAGGTCGAACCCCGACACGACGGCACCGCACGAGCCCGCCAACGGCTCGACCCCGACCGCGATGGCCACGATCAGGGAATCTTGATCTTGGGCATCTTGGGGGCTTTGGGAATCTTGGGCATCTTGGGGGGCTTCAGTTTCGGTGGCTTCACCTTGGGCAACTTGATCCCCGACGGCGTGATCTTCAGGCCGGTGATCTGGGGTTGCGTCACGAACTTCGACGGCTTCACCTTCAACTTCTTGCCGTCGGGCGTCGTCGTGGGCACCTCTTCGCCGTTCTCGATCGCGATCAGCATCTCGGCCGCTTCTCGCTCCCGTTGCAGCATGGCGTCGATCTTCTTCTGGCGCCGCGGGGTGATGGCTTTGTACACCGGATCGCCGTCGAACCACTGGCGGAGTCTGTTGCGCTTCAGGGCGGGAAGGGCCATGGCGTCACGCTAGTTCATAGCGGATGGGCAGTCGCTTGAGTCCGCTCACGAAGGTCGAACGGGTCAACTCGGGTGTGCCGTCCAGTTCCACGTGAACGAGGCGGGGCAGGAGCGCGTGGAACAGGGCCTTCAGTTCCATGCGAGCCAACATTGCGCCCAGGCAGTAGTGGACGCCGAAGCCGAAGGCGAGGTGTTTGTTGGGGGACCGGCCGACGTCGAAGCGGAACGGGTCGGCGAACACCTCCTCGTCGAAGTTCGCCGACCAGTACGACAGCAGCACGTCCTCGCCGGCCCGGATCGTGGTGCCCCGCAACGCGTAGTCCTCGGTGGCCGTGCGCATGAAGTGCTTCACCGGCGAGGTCCACCGGATCATCTCGTCCACGGCGGTGTTCATCAGCGACGGGTCCGCCTTGAGCCGCGCCAACTCGCCGGGGTGCTCGATCAGCGCCCGCAGGCCGCCCGCCATGGCGTTCGACGTGGTGTCGTGGCCGGCGGTCGCCACGATGATGTAGTAGCCGAGTTGCTCGCGATAGCCGATGGGCTGGCCCTCGATCATGCCGTTGGCGATCACCGATGCCAGGTCGTCCGTCGGGTGCGCCCGGCGGTCGCCGGTCAGTTCGGTGAAGTAGGCGACGAAGTCGGCCACCGTCTGCATCAGACTGGTCAGGCGGTCCTCGTCGCGGGCGTACTCGGGATCCTCGGCACCGAACAGTTCCTGGGTCAACTTCAGCATGCGTGGATAGTCCGACTCGGGTAGTCCCAGGATGGCCAGGATCACGTAGAGCGGGTACTGCATGGCGATGTCGGCAGCGAAGTCGCAGCGCCCGCCGGCGTCGACCATCTGCTGCACCGAGCGCTGGGCCAGCGCCCCGAGCCGACTCTCGAGGCGGGCGAGGTTCTTGGGCAGGAACCAGTCGGCGGTCAACTGCCGGTGAAGTCGGTGTTCGGGGTCGTCCATCTGCACCAGCGACTTGACCATGTGGCCCTGTTCCTTGCGGCGCTCGTCGGCCTCCTTGGTTCCCAGGATCGCCCGAGGTGCGTTCAGCATGGTGGCGTGGCGCACCTCCACATCGTGGACGTCGGCGTGCTTGGTCAACACGTAGAACGGATTGAAGTTGGGGTGCTCGATCCGGTGAACCGGGTCCTCGCGCCTCAGGAGTGCGGCGGCTGCGTGGAAGCGTGCGGGGTCCGTGTAGGCGCTGGCGGTGTGGAAGACATGACCGGCTTCGTCGACGGTCATGGTGGCGTCGTCACTCATGCCGCCCAACGTACCGTGCGCAGCGGTATGCCCAGTCCGACCCGGGCTTGCCCCCGACGCCGGACGATAGGGTCGCATACGTGGAGGCCCGGACCCCGGACGACTACTTCGAGGCTGGTCTGGCGCTCATGGGCTCCGGGGGCACGGGGGCAGTGACGATCGCCCGCTTGTGCGAGGCCCTCGCCGTCACGAAGGGCTCCTTCTACCACCACTTCCGCAACATCGACGACTACCGGTTGCAGTTGCTGCGGTACTGGGCCGTGGGGCGGGAAGGTCAGATCGTCGAGGCACTCGACCAGGCGGAGGGGCCGGTCGATCGGACGCTCACCATGCGCGACCATGCGGTCGAACTGGCGCACGAGGCCGAGGTGGCCATCCGGGCGTGGTCGCGTCGCGACCCGGCGGTCGAAGCCATCCAGCAGCGCGTCGACTCACAGCGCGAACGCGCCACCGCCGACGCCTACGCAGCGGCCGGGGTGCCCGACCAGGTGGCGGCACTGCTGGGGCGAATCGCGGTATGCGTTCTGATCGGTGTGCAGCATCGGTCGAGTCCAGCCGACCGGGACGGCTTGGCGGCCATGTACCGCCTACTGCACGAGATGGTGGTGCAGCAGTACCTCGCCGACGACCCCGGTGCGCGACGATCGGGTTCGTGAGCACCGCCGCCTTTCGTCACGTCGTGTTGTTCAGTTGGCGCGAGGGCACGGCGCCCGACCGCATCGAGGCGGTGAGGAGAGGTCTGGCGGCCCTGCCGGGCATCATCCCCCAGATCGTCGACTATCGGTTCGGCGCCGACCTCGGCATCAACCCCGGCAATGCCGACTTCGCGGTCATGGCCGATTTCGCCTCGCTCGAGGACTATCTGGCGTACCGGGACCATCCCGAACACCGGCGGGTGATCACCGAGTTGCTCACGCCGATCATCGCCACTCGGGTCGCCGTGCAGTTGAGCCTCTGAAGCCTCGGCGTCGTCGCAGGCCGGTTCGACGCCTCGCTCGGGCGATCAGGTGGCATACTGCGGGGGCGTTGAGCCGCTTCGGCCCAGCGCGGTCGTACAGGTGATGCCCTGCTCGCTCGAGCAGTGCCAGGTTTCCTTCCCCATGTCGGTGGCCCGTGAACCATGTCGGCCCCAACGTGAAAGGCAACCCCCCATGACCATGACCGACCCCCTCGCGGCGCGCGCTGACGCGTCCTCCACCACACCCGACTTCGCCTCGCTCGGCGTTCCCGCCGAACTGGTGGCCGTGCTGGGCCACCGTGGAATCACCACCCCGTTCCCTATTCAGGCGGTCACGCTCGCCGATTCGCTGTCGGGCCGTGACGTCATCGGTCGTGGCCGCACCGGGAGTGGCAAGACGATCGCCTTCGCCCTGCCGACGGTCGTGGCCGTCTCCGGCCTGCGCCGTACCCCCAAGCGCCCTCACGGCCTGGTGCTGGTGCCAACTCGCGAACTGGCCGCACAGGTGGCCGACACCTTGTCGCCCCTGGCCGCGGCGCTCGGGCAACGGGTCGTGGTCATCCATGGTGGGGTGGGCTTCGCTCACCAGATCCAGGCGTTCACGCAGGGGGTCGACATCGTGGTCGCCTGTCCGGGGCGCCTCGAAGACCTCATCGCCCAGGGTCACTGCCGCCTGGACGCCGTGCGGCTCACCGTGCTCGACGAGGCCGACCACATGGCCGATCTGGGCTTCCTGCCGGCGGTGAAGCGCCTGCTCGACCAGACACCCCAGGACGGCCAACGCCTGTTGTTCTCGGCCACCATCGACCAGGGCATCGACGTGTTGGTGCGCCGCTACCTGCACGACCCGATCACGCATTCGGTGGATCCCGCGATCTCGCCGGTGCCCGAGATGGCGCATCACGTGGTGGTCACACCCCTGGCCGACAAGGGTGAGGTGGTGCGCACACTCGCGGCGGGCCACGGGCGGCGCCTCTTGTTCATGCGCACCAAGCACGGTGCAAAGAAGTTGGCGGCACAACTCGTCAAGGCCGGCATCCCCAGCGTGGAACTGCACGGCAACCTGTCGCAGAACGCCCGGACGCATCATCTCGAACTGTTCGCCTCCGGTCGGGCCCGGGTGCTGGTCGCCACCGATATCGCGGCCCGGGGAATCCACGTCGACGATGTGGAGTTGGTGGTACACGTCGATCCTCCGGCCGAGCACAAGGCGTACCTGCACCGTTCGGGTCGCACGGCCCGCGCCGGAGCGGCGGGAGTGGTGGTCACGGTGGCCACCCCCGAGCAACGCCGGGATGTCGACACGCTCATGCGGCAGGCCAAGCTGAAGCCGACCGTCACGTCGGTCAGGCCCGGGCACGGGTTGCTCGAGCAGTTGGCGGGACCCGCAGCAGGTCCCGACCACCGGCCGCTGCCCGTGCGCGACGTGCCGGCGCCCACGCCTCGCAAGGCCAAGGCTCCCGGTGCCGGCGCACCCCGGCGAGCGGGCCGTCCGGCGGGCTCGCCGCAGCGGGGGCGCAACCGACGCCACGCATGAGGTGGTGCCTCCCTCCCCCCGCTTTGGCTGCATGCCGGTACGTCGGCAGGTGCCTTATGTGGGGTGATGTGGGGTAGGTGGCTGCCAAAGCATCAGGAGTTCGGCCAAAGCAGGGCGGGGCGAGCCCTTGGGTGCTTGTTGGGGGGCCGATGCTGCCGCGCGACGCCACGGAGCCGAGTGTTCTTCGTCGCAGATCACGCGCCGTTGTTGCCTTGCTCGGCGGTGTCGCTGCGGCGGCTGCGGCGACTCTGGCGGTGCCCGTGTCGTTTGCCGAGTCTCGGGGTGACCTCGTGTTGGCATCGGCGGCCGACGGCCCGTATGTGTCGTTGTCGCCCACACGGGTGCTCGACACTCGTGGTTGGTCGGGGCCGGTGGTACCGGGGGTGACGGTGCGAGTGCCGTTGCCCGGGTTGCCCGAAGACGTGGCGGCTGCGGTGCTGAACGTCACGGCGGTCGATGCACGCGGTGACGGTTACTTCCTGGTGTGGAACTGCTCGGGTGCGGTGCCGCCCACGTCCAATGGCAACTACGTGGGTATCACCACGGTGGCCAGCAAGGTGATCAGCGGGGTGAGTTCCGCCGGTGAGGTGTGCGTACGCACTGGCCAGTCGGCCGCCGATGTGGTGGTGGATCTGCTCGGCTACTACCCCGCCGACATGTTCGACCCGGTACGCCCGGTGCGGGTGCTCGACACGCGTGGTTCGGGCCAGCGGGCCAAGCCGGGTGACGTGGTGCGGGTCGAGGTGCCCGACGCACCCGACGATGCGGCGTCGGTGGTGGTGAACGTGACGGCGGCGGATGCGGCCGGCGACGGTCATCTCACGGTGTGGGACTGCGCCGGAACGGTGCCGGCCACGTCGAATGTGAACTTCGTAGCCGCCGGCACCCAGGCGAACATGGTCACCGCAGGTCTGGGCGACGGCGACGACGTGTGCGTGGGTGTCGGCCAGTCGGCCACGCACGTGGTGGTGGACCTGCTGGGGTTCCATGCCGATGCCATGCCGGAGCCCACCCCCGACCCGACACCATCGACGACCGTTCCCGTGTCGCCCGAGCCCGCCCCGTGGGTGCCGCCCGCCGACTGGCCGCCGGTCATTCCCGTGGTGCAGCCCTTCGTGTTGGTGGTCAGCACCGGAGCGTTCACCGCAGGTCCGGCCCGCACCATGTCGCTGCCCCTGCGCGGCGCGGTCGATGTCGCCATCGACTGGAACGTCGGTGGTACGGCGCCGGCGGGGTGTCCGACCTCGGTGGTGAACGCCAACCAGACCGCCGATGTCGACTGCGTGTATCCCGTCGACGGCACGTACACCATCGCCATCAGTAAGGGTGCGGCGGCGCAGGGCCCGTGGCTCGCTGGTTACGGTCGAAGCGGCCGCTACCACGGGGTGGAGGGCATCACCGAAGTCCGGTCGTTCGGTGACCTGGGCATCACCAGTCTGAGGTTCGCCTTCCAGTTGGCGCAGAACCCCCTGATGCCAACCCGACTGCCCCCGACGGTCACCGACCTGCGAGGCATGTTCATCATGTCGTCGAACTTCAACCAGGACATCGGCGACTGGGACACCGGCAACGTGACCGATATGTCCGGCATGTTCCGAGGTTCGTCGGCGTTCAATCAGGACCTTTCGGGGTGGTGTGTGAGCCTGATCCTGTCCAGTCCCTCGAGTTTCTCCTCAGGCGCCACGGCGTGGACATTGCCGAGTTCCCGTCCCGTCTGGGGAACCTGCCCGCCCTGATCGGCGTCAGGGTCGGTGGACCGGCGACGCAGTGACGTACGGTGACGCGCATGTCTGAAGAACGCGTCACCGTCCGCCGCCGTATCGCCGCCACACCGCAGGCGATCTTCGCCGTGGTGGCGCACCCCGAGGGCCATGTGGCCATCGACGGTTCGGGCATGTTGGTGGCGGCGCCCGACGCCGTCGCCGTCACGGCGGTGGGCGACACGTTCATCATGAACATGGACCGTGAACCCCTGGGTGACATTCCCCTCGGCAAGTACACGGTGCGCAACACGGTCACCGCCTTCGAGCCTGGTCGCCTCGTCGAGTGGACCATCGGCGCCGTGGACCAACCACCGCTGGGCCACGTCTACGCGTTCGTGTTGCACGAGGTGTCGCCCGGCGTCACCGACGTGGAGCACTACTGCGACTGGACGAACTTCGACGCCGACATGAAGGCCCGGGTTCCGAAGTGGCCCATCGTGCCGGTGCACATGCTGGAGCGCACGTTGGAGCGTCTCGAGGCACACGTCGCCGGCGCCTGATCATCCCGATCCGCCGCCATCCCCGGGCTTTGGTCGCGAACTTCGTACTTTGGCTGCGTGCCGGTGCGTCGTTGAGCGTCTGACCTGGGGTTATCCGGGGGAGGGGCTGCCAAAGCGCTGCGGGTCAGGCCGGGTCGGGCAGATCGCGCCACAACTCCTCACGCATCTTCCAGGCCCCCACCACACCGGCGTCCATGATGGCGCCCACCCACGGCGTCATGAGTGTTCGTAACGTCTGCGCACCGTCGGCACCCAGAACCTGCAGAAGTCCCGCCGAGGCGGCATCGGTCGCCCACTCGATACGCAACTTGACCGCCCGGCCTGCCTCCGTGAGCACACCCTGGGCGTCGAGCAGGCCCCGCCCTCGCAACGCCTCGACAGCGCCAGCCCACGCCTCGTCACTCCAGCCCGACACCCGTTGCAGGAGATCGGCCGGCATGGCGCCGTCGGCGGCGTGCAGCACGTGACATTCGACGGGCCCCACGCCCTCGGCCGATGTGGCCGCCCAGTGCGCGTCACCCCGGTGCTCACGCAACACCGTGCACGCCTGCCACAGCGCCAGGGCTGGCTCGTCGGACCACGGAAGTTCGGCGTGGGCGGCGGCCAACGGTCGACCGGCGAGATCGGCCGACGCGACGGCACGAAGGGCCAGATCAGCAGCCCGCGTCATGTCCGACGACGCCACGGCCGACCCGATCACGCGATCGAGCACCGCCCCAGCCGCCTCCCGACGCGCCTCGGCGACGGCCGGCGCCGGCGCCCGGCGCCACACCTCGGGCACCGCGCCTTCCACATACGAGGGCGCGAAGCCGTACAACACGGCCGTGGCCACCTTCGCCCCGATGGGGCCCATGGCCGCCAGACGGTTGCCGAAGTACCGCAGGTCGGGCCGATCCAACCCCAGTGCCTCGTAGGCCGCCGTGGCCTCGGGTGAGCGGTAGGCGAGTTGGTGGTAGGGCTCGATCACTCGCCACAGGTCGCGGGCCAGTCGTTGCACGTGCATCATCGTCGCATGCCGGGCCCACGGCTACGGTGCCCGACGATGTCCAACCCTCGTCAGGTTCCTGTCGCCCCACGCGTGGCCCTGTTCCTGAGTTGCATCGGCCTCATCGGCTGCGGGGTGGCGATGATGATCCGGGCCGATTGGGGTGTACCGCCCAACGACGTCATGAACACCGGACTGGCCGATCACCTCGACATCGGCGTGGGATTCGCCTCGTGGCTCACCGCTCTGGTCGCCATGGCGCTCGCTGCCTCGCTGGGTCGACGCCCTCGGGTGACGACATTCGTGGGAGGTGCGGTGATCGGTCTCGCCATCACCGCCGCACTGGCCGTGGTGCCCGACGTGGACTCGGCCGCCGCCAAGACGGTGCTGCTCGTCGTGGGGTTGGGAATCATCTGGGTCGGTGTGACCGGTGTGGTGGCCACCGACGTCGGTGCCGGAGCGTTGGAGTTGATCATGTTGGCTCTGGTCGACCGCCGCGTGGGCATACGCGTCGCCCGTTGGGGCATCGAGGCGGTGCTGCTCGCCATCGGCCTGCTGCTGGGCGGGGAGGTGGGTGTGGGCACCGTGCTGTTCGTGGTGGGGACCGGTCCCGTACTGGCCGTCACGTTGCCACCCACGGCCGCTCGGCTGGGCACGTCGCTTCACCGGCGCGACGAGCCGGCACCCTCCACCGTCAACCGGTGACGGCGCTCACCACCGCCGTGATGACCGGTGCCGCCACCAGCGCCGGCAACAGGTCGGCCACCGCTACCTGACGCACCCTCAGCAGGCGGGCACCGATACCGAGCAGCAGCACACCGCCGGTGGCGGTGATGGCGGCGATCTGGGCGTCGGGCAGGAACGATCCGATGGTCACGCCGATCACCGTGACCGTGCCCTGCAGCACCCCCACGGGCAGGGCGGCGAAGGCCACGCCCCAGCCCAACGTGGCGGCGAACGCCATGGCGGCGAAGAAGTCGAGGGCCGACTTCAGCACCAGTTGGTCGATGCCGGTGCCGAGGCCGTCGCTCAACGCGCCGAGCAAGGCCAACGGGCCGATGCAGAACAGCAGCGATGCCGTCACGAACCCTTCGATGAAGCGCACCCGTGCGGCATCGTCGACCCCGTCACCGGCCAGGCGCCGCTGCAGCCACCCACCGAAGGCCTCCACCTTGGCCTCGAGGTCCAGCAGTGAGCCCGCGATGCCGCCGATGACCAGGGCCCCCAGCACCACCAGCAGGGTCCAGTCATCGCCCACGGCCTCGCCGAAGGCGTGGTCACCCAGTGCCGCGAGGTTCAGCGCACCGATCACGATCGTGACCAATCCGAGGGCGTCGGTGACCGTGGTACGGGTGCGCTCGGGCAGTCGATGGCCGATGAGCACACCCCCGGCCGCCCCCAGCACGACACCGATCACGTTGATGAGGGTTCCCAGCCCGGGCACCTTCGCACCGTAGTCAGGGGGTGTGGCGGGGGAGAAGTGCGCTCAGGCGCCGCCCGACACCACGATGTTCTGGCCCGTCACCCACGAACCCGCCGGCGAGGCCAGCCACACGGCAGCGGCTGCGATGTCGGTGGGGGTTCCGAGACGCCGCGCCGGCAGCATGCGGGCGGTGGCGGCGAGTTGATCGTCGCTCACGTTGCCCACCCGCTTGGTGGCTTCCGTGGGAACCACACCGGGCGAGATCACGTTCGACCGGATGCCCTTGGGGGCCAGTTCGGTGGCCATGGTCACGGCCAGCGAGTTCATACCGGCCTTGGCGGCGCCGTAGGCGGCGAACTTCACCGCTGGCTTCAACGAGGCGATCGACGAGATACCGATGAGGCACGATCCGGGCTGCATCACCTGGGCACACGCCTGCGACGCCACGAAGTGGGGCCGCAGGTTCAGCGCCAACTGGGCGTCCCAGTGCCAGGCGGGGAAGTCCTCGAAGGCGAAGTTGCCGGGATGATCCGAGGTGCCGGCGTTGCTGACCCAGGTGTCCAGCCGGCCGAAGGTGTCCATGGCCGCGGCGATCACCTGCGGCACGGTGGCATCGTCGGTGATATCGGCGGCCACGGTCACCGCCCGGCGACCCCGCTCGGCGATACGGGCCGCCACCTCGTCGAGTTCGTGACCCCGACGCGCCGTGATCACCAGGTCGGCTCCGGCGTCGGCGAAACCCAGCGCGATACCGCGGCCGATACCTCGTCCGGCGCCGGTGACCACGGCCACCATGCCGTCCATGCGGAACCATTGCATGAGGTCCACGTCGGCGGGGTCGGTCGGCGTGTGGGTGGGGGACACGGGTTGGAACATGAAACACTCCTCGTCATGGTGTTGGCACCTCAACCCGACACGCTGCTGGGCGCCACCTTTCCCGGTGGACGCATTCGCCTGGCGTCGTGGGAGAACTACCTGCTCACCGACTGTACGACGGCCGACCAGCTCCCCGACGGGTTGGCGCATCCGGCGGCGCTGTTCCATCTGCCGATCCTGGGGTCGGGCATCGACATCGCCACGCTGTTCGCGTGGTGCGGCGCCGAGGGCCCCGGCAGCGTGGGACTGGACGGTTACGACTGGGAGTACTTCCAACCCCTGCGGGTCGAAACCGACTACGACGTCACGGGGTCGATCGTGCACTGGGAACGCCGCACCGACGACAGCGGCATGCCGTACGACGCCATGGCGTTCCGCATCGAACTCGCCGACGCCACCACGGGTGACCCCGTGGCCCGAGTCACGAACTCGTGGCGGTTCCGACGGCCACTCCCCGGCCAGCCGGCTGCGCCCAAGCGGCTGGCGGTGGTGACGGGGGAGGCTTCGGGCAACGGCCTCAGGCTGCCCGAGTACGTGGTCGACCCCGTCGATGCCCAGCGAATGAAGACCATGGCCGCCCTGCTGCGCGACCCCTACCGGGTGCACTGGGACCGTCAGGCGACCACCGCCATGGGTCTGGGTGGTCGCGTGATCAACCAGGGGCCGCTGAACCTCAGTTACATCATGAACGCCCTGCACGCGCACGGGGGTCCGGGCTGCATCCGTCGCCTCACCGTGGCGTTCCATCGGCCCGTCTTCGACGGCGACCGCGTGGTGGCTGGGGGCGCGCTCATGGACACCGACCACCGTGGCAGCCACTGGAATGTGTGGTTGCGACGTGACCATCCGGTCACTGGTGAACTGGTGGTCACCGGAACCGCCGTGACGGGCGTTTAACGTTGGCCGCCGTGAGCGATGTCCACAGCACCATGCAGCGTCTGCTTGAGGCTGCCATCGAGGTGATCGACCAGCGCGGTGAGGCCGGACTGAAGGTCGACGAGATCGCCGAGATGGCGGGCATCACCAAGCCGCCGCTCTACCACTACTTCGGTGACCGAGAGGGTCTGGTGATCGCAGCACAGGCGGAACGGTTCCGACGCTCGTTGCGCCACGGACTAGACGCAGGGCTGCAACTCGCCAGGGCGTGCACCCATCGTGGCGAGTTCGAGATTCTGATCCAGGGTGCACTCACCCACTTCGCCGACCCAGCGGCCGTCGAACGTCGCCGGGTGCGCATCGACGTGCTGGGTTCGGCCGTCAGTCGCCCAGCCCTGTTGGCAGAGGTCAACGGCGTCCTGACCGACGCCGCGAACGAACTCGCCGAACTCGTCGACATCGGGCGCGCACGCGGGTGGGTGACCGCCGGCTTCTCGTCGGCGTCGTTGGCGATGTGGTGGTACGGAGCCTTGTTGGGCCGGTACCACGTGGAGACCAACGACGACTTCGACGCCGCCGAGTGGGACGCCATCATGGTGGAGTCGCTGCACCATCTGATGTTCGGCTGAGCCGACGAAGCCGTTCGGAGTTCTGAGCCACACGGTCTCGCAGCGCAGCAGGGTCCACCCGGCGGTCGAACACCTCGGCGAGTTCCTCCACCCACGCTCTGATCCGTGGGGCCTGTTCGGGGTGCGTCACGCCACGCCACGACATGTGGGCAAGGAGGCGTCCGAGATCATCCACGAGCTCACCCGAGCCGACGTCGTCGACATCGACCACACCCACGATCGATCCCCGGTCGTCGACGAGTAACTGCCGGTCGTGAAGGTCGCCGTGCACCGTGCCGGCACGCACCAGCGTCTGGATCACTCGCCACACGTCGTCGACATGAGGAAGCGGACCGCCGCTCTCCAGATGATCGGCCAACGGGAGGCCGCGCAACTCGCCGAGGACCAGCCAACCCATCGACTCGACGACGGCCAGGACCGATGGTGAGGGAACACCGGCCTCCTGCACACGCCGATGCCGATCGGCGACGACGCCTACACGCCACGGCGGCAGCACCTTCACGTACACGGCCTGTCCCTGGTGTCCGACCCTGATCACCGCTCGTTCCAGGGGGTGGATGGCCACCACCTCCACCAGCATGGTGTCGACATCCGGTGCAACGGGTGTGATCAGACCCTGGACACCGTTCGGTGTCACGGCGGCCGGCAGTCCAGGAAGTGCCGGGTCGTTCGGATGCCGCCACACACCCATGTCACCGAACTCGGTGGGCCCCGCCAGGGTGCCGGGAGGGGAGGTGCCGTCCACCTGCGCGACCCAGATCACGTCACCGGTGGTGGGAGCGTCGAAAGCGGCCCACGGATCCTCGTCGAGGCGGCCCTGACGCCACCGCAGTTCGACGTGATGTTCGCCCACCGAGCGCAACGCCGTCTGCGCTGCGTGCAGAGCCGTCGATTTCCACGGCGCGGCGTTCGTTTTCGTACCCGCACCCGCCACACTCGTCTCGGGCATCATCTCCACGAGAGGGAGTCTCCACCGTGAAGTGCCCGATTGACACCGATATCGACCTCGTGATGGCCGACCGCAGTGGCGTCGAGATCGACTACTGCCCCAAGTGCCGCGGTGTGTGGTTGGACCGTGGCGAGTTGGACAAGATCACCGACCGACCGTCCGCCGACGTGGCGCCGCAGGCGGCCGCGGCACCTCAGGCGCCGGTGGCACCGCCGGCTCCGGTGCGTTGGGACTCCAGTGACCGCCACTACCAGCAAGGCTATGGCTATCCGCCGAAGCGGAAGCCGTTCCTCAAAGAGATCTTCGACTTCTGAGCACGTCGACGGAGGTGGTCACCAGATCGCCCACGTCAGGAACCGGCATGACCTCGGCTCGTCCCGGGCCCTCCTCGTCAGCGGGAATGTCGCCCAGGCAGTTCTCGAAACCCTTGCGAACCTGGTCGAAGGTGTTCCGCAGTCGTTCGGGTGAACCCTCGGCCAGCAGTTGCTGCAGGAACACCAGGTGCCCGGACCGGTCCAGTGGTGGGCGAATCGGATCCGCCACGTCCAGTTCGAGTGATCGAAACGCCTTCCACCGCACGCTGGCCAGAGCGTCCCGGGCTGCCGTGCCCGCTGCCTCGCACAATTCGGGCCGGGGCAGTTCCTGCTGTTGCGTGTCGGTCACGATCCCGTCGATCGCGCCTCGATCGGACTGCGGCATGGCGGTGACCGACCAGTCCGCGCCCAGGTCGTCCGGCGTCAACAGGGACGCCACCACCTCGGTGGTGGGAACACTGGTCGTCGTGGTCGGCGCCGTCGCACCGTCGTCGTCGCCGCAGGCGGCCGTCAGGGCGACCACGGCGAGCAATGTCACCGTCCTGCGTGCGCCACATGCCATGTGCCCAGTGTGTGAGCGGCCGCCTGCCATCGGGGCGGCCCAAGGGTGGTGGCGTACCGGGACCTCAGGCGTCGCCCGTCGCCACCGGACGCCCCGGCTCGCTGCACCAGTCGCTCCACGAGCCGGCATACAACTGGGCCTCGCCGGCGTTGGGAAGCCCCAGCGTGTGCATGACCAGCAGGTTGTGGCAGGCGCTCACCCCACTGCCGCAGTAGAAGACCGGCCGTTGGGCGCCGTCCAACCAGTCGAACCGCCGCCTCAGTTCGTCCTCGGGGCGATGTCGGCCGTCGGCGTTGAGGTTGGCACCCTGGAACAGGTTGATCGCTCCAGGGATGTGCCCTGCGCGGGGGTCCAGTGGCTCCACCTCGCCGCGGAACCTCTCGGGGGCCCGGCAGTCCACGACCGTACGTCTCTGGGCGAGGGCCTCCACCACACCCTCGGCGTCCACCACGCCCGGCCATGTGTCGGGTACCGGGTACCGGGTGCGTGGGTGGACGGGCACCTCGGTCGTCACCTCACCAGCAGTAGCCACCCACGCCGGGAATCCTCCGTCGAGCACCGCGACGTCGCCGTGTCCCACGGCTCGCAGCATCCACCACAGGCGAGCTGCGAAGGTGCCGCCCGCGGCGTCGTAGGCCACCACCGACGTGGTCGGTGCGATCCCGAGTCGCTCGAGCGTGTCGGCGAAGGCTCGGGTGGTGGGCAGTGGATGCCGGCCGCCTGCGCGGTGCTCGTCGGCGAGATCGTCGTGGAGGTCGACGAACACCGCTCCCGGGAGGTGGGCCTGCTCGTAGGCGCGACGCCCTGCTGCAGCAGCACCGAGTGAGTACCGCACATCGCACACCACGAGGCCGGCCGGGCGCACCATCCGTCGACGAAGGGTGTCCACCGAGATCAAGGCCATGACACGCACCGTAGACGAGGAGGGCCCGACGGCTCGTCGGACTCGTCATGCGAGATGATGGCGGCTGTGGCGGTCGAGTACGTCGGCTTGACGTCGGACGAGGCGCGTTCCCGGCTCGAGACGTGGGGACCCAACGAACTGCCCTCGGCGCGCCCCCGTGGTCTGGTGCGTCAGTTCGTCGACGTCCTGCGTGAGCCGATGCTGTCGCTGCTCGTGGCGGCCGGGGTGGTCAACTTCGTGTTGGCGGAGCGCCTCGAGGGGGTCATGCTCATGGCCACGGTACTGGTGGTGGTGGGAACCTCGCTCTACCAGCAGCACCGGACCGAGTCGGCGTTGACGGCCCTGCGCGACCTGTCGGCGCCGCGGGCGCTGGTGGTGCGCGACGGGCGGCCTCTGCGCCTTCCCCGGCCGACGGGGTGCTGCTCGACGGTACGAACGTGGTGGTCGACGAGTCCACACCGACGGGCGAGTCGGTCCCGGTTCGCAAGCAGACCGGTTCCCGGGGCGAGTCGTCGAGTATGGGTTCACCGGGGGGCGATGACACGCCGTGGATGTTCTCGGGCACCCTCGTCGTGGGCGTTCGCGGACAGATGCGGACCCTGGCCACCGGGTGCTCGACCGAACTGGGTCGCATCGGCGAGTCACTGCGCCAGATCCACACCGTCGACACGCCGTTGCAGAGCGAGGTACGACGCCTGGTGCGGATCATGGCGGCGGTGGGAGTCACCGTGGCCACACTCGTGGTGGTGCTGTTCGCCCTCAGCCGTGGAGGCTGGCTCTCGGGCGTGCTGGCGGGAATCGCCGTGGCGATGGCCATGTTGCCCGAGGAGTTCCCGGTGGTGCTCACGGTGTTCCTGGCCCTGGGGTCCTGGCGTATGTCGCAGTGACATGTGCTGGCCCGGCGCCCCGCCGCCGTAGCGTCACCACCGTTGTCGGTGGACCCCACGGACCGTTCCTTCGGCGATCTCGCCAGGTGCCGGTCCGTCGAACTGGACGGGGCCGAGATGAGACGGGAGTACCCCCTGACGCCACAGCGGTGGGTGCTCACCCGCGTGTGGTCGCAGACCTCGTGCAGCGAACCGGTCGTGGCGGCCAAGGGCGCCCCCGAGGCGGTACTCGACCTGTGCCACGTGACCCCCGAGGTGCGGGCCCGCCTGCTCGGGACCATCCACGCTGCGGGGCAGTGGGGCCAACGCGTGCTGGCCGTCGCCCGGGCCACATGGCCGATCGACACACCGCTTCCCGACGAGGTCACCGACTTCGATTTCGGTCTCCTGGGCTGGGTGGGCCTGCACGATCCGGTGCGCCCGGGCGCGCGAGGCCGCCGCCATCGTGGTCACCGACGACCACATCGTGTCCATCGCCGATGGCATCGAGCAGGGTCGCGGCATCTTCGACAACCTGCGCAAGGCGATGGCCTACATCGTGTCGGTGCACGTCACGATCGTGGGCCTGGCACTGCTGCCACTCGCCGTACCCGACTGGCCCCTGGTCCTGCTGCCCCTGCAGGTAGCGCTGTTGGAGTTGATCATCGACCCCGCCTGTTCGGTGGTGTTCCAGGCTGAGAAGCACGACCCCCAGGTCATGGAACGCCCTCCGCGGCGTCCCGGAGCGCCGATCCTGGGGCGTCCGGTGCTGGTGATCTCCCTGATCCAGGGTGTGGTGGTTCTGGTCGTTCTCGTCATGGTGTACCTGGGTGCCGTGTGGGGTGATCGGCCACCCGAGGTGGTTCGCTCGGTCACGTTCTGCGCGCTCGCACTGTCGAACCTCGGCCTGATCCTGGTGAACCGGTCCTGGCGGCTGTCGGCCGTGACCGCGCTGGCACGGCGCAGGAACACGGCACTGCCGTGGATCCTGGTGGGCACGGCGGTCGGCCTGACCACGCTGATGGCGGTGCCCGGGCTGCGGGAAGCCCTGGGATTCGGTCCCCTGACGGCAACCAACGACTGGTGACCTCGAAGTCGGGCGACGGCTCAGCGAACGCGCGAGAGCAGCGAGCGCATGGCATCGGCCGCTCGTTGCGCCGCCTCCTCCACGGGCGCCGCCCACAGTTCAGCCGAGCACACCTCCATGCCGAGGGGTGCTCGCGAACCGGCGCCATCGAGAATGCGCAGGATCTCCTCCAGTGCGAACTCACCCTCGCCGGGAACCACGCGGTTCGACAGGGTGTCCTCGTAGTAGTTCGGATTCTGCGCCGGGACCGTTCCGTCGTTCCACTGCGTGGCGACCACCTTCTCGCCGGGAATGGCCCGCAGGTCGTCCAGCCGATTCGTCGACCGGGTGAAGTGCCACGAGTCCACGCACAACCCCCCGTTCGCGCGGTCGGCGTCGAGCACGATCTGCAGTGCCGTGGACGCGTCGCCGATGTTCGTCATGGACGGCACCCATTCCAGCCCCACCGCCAGGCCGTGGTCGGCGGCCCGGTCGCACAGCGCAGCGAAGCCTTCGGCCGCCCGGTCGAGTGGCCCCTCGGCGTCACCGATCACCTGCACGTACCGGCACCCCCAGTGATCGGCCATGTCGTATGCCAATGCTTCCTGGGTGGCCAAGGCCTCGTTCGGTCCCGGCACCGCCCACCCGCGCAACGTCTCGATGTTGGCCACCACCAGTCCGGTGGCGTCCAGCGCCTCGTCGACGGCCTCCAACTGGGCGGGGTCGGCGCGCAGTTGCGCCCACGACCCCAGGAACACGCCGATGGCGGCGTAGCCGGCCGCTGCCGCCGCCTCCACCCGCGGTGCGATCGCCTCGTTGCGCGCTCGGCTGAAGTGATCCCACACCAGGTCGTCGGGGCCCAGGTCGTGCGCAGTGCGGCGGGGATCAGCCATGCAGCGCAGTCTGACGCATCCGCGTCTTGTTCATGCAGGCCGAGGATTTAGGGTGGGCGCATGACCGACGTTCGTGACGTGCCCGTTCCCGCACCCGGTAGCGCCCGAGCACCGGGACCCTCCCTGCACGAACAGTTGCTGGTCGATCCCAGCCGCCCACCGTGGCCACTGCTCGAGCAGTCGCCGGTGTTCTACGGCGACGCCGACGTGCCGTACAGCAACTACATCTCGCCCGCCTACGCCCAGGCCGAGTACGACCACATGTGGTCCAAGACCTGGCAGTGGGCCTGCCATGTGGACCACATCCCCGAGTCGGGCGACTACTACGTGTACGACGTGGGGCCCCATTCGGCGCTCATCGTGCGCACCACCTCGGGTGCCATCAAGGCGTACTACAACGCCTGTATGCACCGGGGCACCCAGTTGCGCAGCCCCGGTAGCTGCGGGTTCGCCACACAGTTGAAGTGCCCGTTCCACGGCTGGACATGGAGTCTCGATGGCGATCTGGTGGACCTTCCCGACCGATGGGACTTCCCCCACGTGGGGGACGAGACGCACCGTCTGCCCCAGTTGCCCGTGGACACCTTCGCCGGATTCGTGTGGGTGAACTTCGATCAGCAGGCGGCGCCACTACGCGACTACCTCGGTGTGTTGCCCGCGCACTTCGCCGAGTTCAACCTGGAAGACCGTTACATCGAGACACACGTGCGCAAGCGTCTGCCCTGTAACTGGAAAGCGGCTGCCGAGGCGTTCCTGGAGGCGTACCACGTGCGCGAAACCCATTCCAGCGGAAGGTTGGGCGACGAGGTCACGACCCAGTACGACGTCTTCGAACCCAACATCAGCCGGTTCATCCACACCACCGGCATGGACAGCCCTCAGCGGCCGGCGCCCCGCACCGAACAGGAGATCCTGAAGCACCTCACGCGCAATCTGCGCCACGGGATGGAGCCGTTGCAGTTGCCCGACGGCATGCGGGCGCGCGACTTCTACGCCAAGTACGTGCAGGCCGAGATGGGCAAGAAGTACGGCCGTGACTTCTCACATCTCAGCGAGTCGATCACGCTCGATTCCATCGAGTACTTCGCCTTCCCCAACGCCTTCTTCTTCCCCGGTCTGTCGCTGGGCATGGTGTACCGATTCCGCCCCGACCCCACCTCGATCGATCACAGTTACTTCGATCTGCTCATGTTGCGGCCGCGCCCACTCGACGGCGATGCTCCCGCCCCGCCCGAGGTCCAGGAACTCGACGTCGACGACAGTTACACCCTGGCTCCAGGTCTGGGGGGGTTGGGTCGGGTGTACGACGAGGACACCGCCAACATGGCCGCCCAGACCAAGGGTTTCCGCTCCAGTCGCAAGCGCGGCCAGACGCTCGGGAACTACCAGGAGATCCGGGCCCGCCACCTGCAGGGCCGGGTTCGTGACTACCTGCGGGCCGGCGGCTTCACGCCCCAGGACTGAGGAGGTTCAGTCCCACAACGGGTCAGGTGTGCCGCCCCTCCCGCTGAAGGGGTACGTGCCGCTCATGGGGTCTCCCATGGCCTGCACCATGGTCCAGTCCTGGCGAAGGGTTCGCTGGGCGATGCGCCACTCGCCATTGCGTTGCTCCACGCGGTCGATGTAGCGGCCGACGAACGTGTGGAGGTTCCGGCCGGTGTCGGTCTGCTCGACATGGGTGGCGTGCACGTACACCTCGGCCACCAGAACCTCGGGTGAACGCTGTTCCACGGTCACGTTGCTCACCCGGTGTTGGGTGGCGATGAAGCGCTTTCCCAACGAGTCCACGGCACGATCCACGAATGCCTCGATGGGTGCCGGTTGGGGGCCGTAGTCGATGAGCGTCGCGCCCGGATGGAACGCCGCTGCGATGGACGGCTTGTGCAGTCGGTCGATGCCTCGGCAGTAACGGTGGAGCAGGTCGAGGTAGGTGGCGCGCAGTTCCGGTGACGTCATGATCGGCACGGTAGTGCCACGGGTCACGTGCTGATTCGCTCGGACGATGCGCCCGTCCCTACATTCCTCCGAATGGCTGATGTGCATCTGGGCGACCTGCGCGATCTGCGTGACGGGCAGTTCCGTGTGTTCGACGACATCGGCGACCACGGCGTCGTGGTGTGCCGTGTCGGGGGCCAGTTGTGCGCAGTGGTCGACAACTGTTCGCATCGCGACGCCAAATTGAGCGAGGGGCGGCTCAAGGGCGCCCTGATCACCTGCCCCCTTCACGGCGCCCAGTTCGATGTGCGAACCGGCCAGCACCAGGGACCGCCGGCGCCCCTGCCCATCGCCTGTTTCGCGGTGTCGGAGGTCGACGGTGTGGCAACCTTGCACCTCGGCGGGCGTGCCGATAAAGGGGAGTGAGGGCCATGGGCAGCCTCGACGGTTGTTGGTATGCGGTCGCTTCAGCAGACGACCTCGGCGGTGAGCCACTGAAGGTGACGGTCTGGGATCGCGACTACGTGGTGTGGCGCGGATCGGATGGTGCTGCGGTGGCGGTCCATGACCGCTGCTCGCATCGAGAAGCCCGTTTGTCACGGGGACGAGTGCTTGACGGCTGCCTGCGCTGCCCGTACCACGGCTGGAACTTCGACGACCAAGGGCGCTGCATCGAGATTCCCTCGGCCACGCCGGGTACTCCGGTGCCGCCGGCAGCGCACCTCAGGCCACTGTCGATCGAGGAGCGCTACGGGCTGATCTGGCTGTGCCCCGGCGAGCCCGCCGGTCCGGTGCCCCGCCTCGACGTGGAAGACGATCCCACCTACACCCGACTGAACACCGCCATGCAGGTATGGGAGTGCTCGGCGACACGCATGATCGACAACATGCTCGACGTCTCGCACTTCCCGTACACGCACGTCGGCACGTTCGGGCGAGAGCAGGAGACGGTGGTGCCCAAGTTCCACATCGAGGAACTCGACGACACGTTCACCGGTTACCGCTATGACGTGGTCGTGAACAACACCGGCAATGCGCAGACCATGTCGTCACTGAGCGACGAGGTGATCGGCCTGTCCATGTCCACCGGGTTCGCCCTGCCGTTCTCGGTTCGTAGCACCATGTCGTTCCCCAACGGGGTGGAACAGGTGCTGTTCATGACCGCTTCGCCCATCACCGCCACCCGTAGCGCCTACACCTTCGTCATCTGGCGCAATGACGACGTGACCGAAACCGGCCAGGCCATCGTCGACTTCGAACTGGCCATCACCGACGAGGACCGCATCATGCTCGAGAGCCTCCCCGGCGAGTTGACACTCGACCGGGGAGGACTCGTCGACGTCCAGTCCGACAAGGCGTCACTGGAATGGCGGCGTCGCTACGTCACGCTTCTGGGTGACGCCTCGCCGTAGTCAGTCCAGGTCGAACCGGTCGAGCATCATCACCTTGTCCCAGGCCGCCACGAAGTCACGTACGAACTTCTCTCTGGCGTCGGCGCAGGCATACACCTCGGCCAGTGCCCGCAGCTGCGAGTTCGAACCGAACACCAGGTCGGCCCGGGTTCCCGTGTAGCGCACCGCGCCGGTGGCCCGGTCACGGCCCTCGAAGGCTTCCTGCGCTGGCGTGGTGCCCGTCCACTGCGTGGCCATGTCGAGCAGGTTCACGAAGAAGTCGTTGCTCAACACCCCGGGACGGTCGGTGAACACACCGTGGGCCGAACCGGCGTGGTTGGCACCCAACACCCTCAGACCGCCCACCAGCACGGTCATCTCGGGCGCCGACAGCGTCAGCAGCGCTGCCCGCTCCACCAACAGATGTTCGGCGGGCATGCTCACACCGTCCTGCACGTAGTTGCGGAACCCGTCGAAGCGAGGCTCCAACACGGCGAACGACGCGGCGTCGGTCATGGCGTCGGTGGCATCGGTGCGACCCGGCGTGAACGGCACGGTCACCGCCACACCGCCGGCCTTGGCCGCCCGCTCGACGGCTGCCACGCCGGCCAGCACGATGAGGTCGGCCAGCGAGATGCGCTTGCCGCCCGAAGCCGAGGCATTGAACTGGCCCTGGATGCCCTCGAGCACCGACAGCACCTTGGCCAGTTGTGCCGGCTGGTTCACCTCCCAGTCCTTCTGCGGGGCCAGACGCACACGGGCGCCATGTGCACCGCCCCGCTTGTCGGTGCCACGGAAGGTGGCCGCCGACGCCCAGGCCGTCGACACCAGTTCGCTCACCGACAACCCTGATGCCAGCACCGTGGCCTTCAAGGCCGCGATGTCGGCATCGTCCACCAGTGCGTGGTCCACGGCCGGCACGGGGTCTTGCCAGATCTGCGCTGGCGCCACCTCGGGCCCCTTCAGGCGGCTCACCGGCCCCATGTCACGGTGGGTCAGCTTGTACCAGGCCTTGGCGTAGGCGTCGGCGAACTCGGCCGGGTTCGCGTAGAAGTGCCGCGAGACCTTCTCGTAGGCGGGGTCGAAGCGCAGCGCCAGGTCGGCCGTGGTCATCATGGGGGCGTGGCGCTTGGTGGGGTCATAGGCGTCGGGCACGGTGCCCTCGGCACCCTTGGCCACCCACTGCCATGCGCCGGCCGGGCTCTTCACCAGTTCCCACTCGTACTCGAACAGGTTCTCGAAGTAGTTGTTGTCCCACGCGATGGGGTTCTTGGTCCAGGCGCCCTCGATACCCGAGGTCACGGTGTCGTAGCCGTTGCCCGAGCCCTGCGGGTTGCGCCAGCCCAGACCCTGCTCCTCCATGGTGGCGCCTTCGGGCTCGGGGCCCAGCACGCTGGCGTCGCCGTTGCCGTGCGCCTTGCCGAAGGTGTGACCACCGGCCGTCAACGCCACGGTCTCGTAGTCGTTCATGGCCATACGGGCGAAGGTTTCGCGAATGTCGCGGGCCGACTTCACCGGATCGGGTTCTCCGTTGGGGCCTTCGGGGTTCACGTAGATGAGGCCCATCTGCACGGCACCCAACGGGTTCTCGAGGGTGCGGTCGCCGCTGTAGCGCCGGTCGCCCAGCCACTCGGCTTCGGTGCCCCAGTAGGTGTCGTCGGGCTCCCACACGTCCGCGCGGCCGCCGCCGAAACCGAACATGGGAAGCCCCATGGACTCCATGGCCACGTTGCCGGCGAAGATGAACAGGTCGGCCCACGACAGCGCGCGGCCGTACTTGGCCTTGATGGGCCACAGCAGACGGCGGGCTTTGTCGAGGTTGGCGTTGTCGGGCCAACTGTTCAGGGGAGCGAACCGCTGCATGCCGGTGCCTGCGCCACCGCGACCGTCAGAGGTGCGGTAGGTGCCAGCCGCATGCCACGCCATGCGGATGAACAGGCCGCCGTAATGGCCGTAGTCGGCGGGCCACCAGTCCTGCGAGTCGGTCATGAGGGCCTTCAGGTCGTCACGCACGGCGTTCAGGTCCAGCGCGGCGAAGGCTTCGGTGTAGTCGAAGTCGTCGTCCATGGGGTCGCCAGCCGGTGGGTTGGGGTGCAGCACCCTCAGGTTCAGCTGTTCGGGCCACCAGTCGCGGTTCTGCATACCGCGACCGGCTCCGGTGACGGGGCATCCGGTGTCGCTGCTCATGTCGTAGCTCCTTTCGGGAGGGGATCGGGGGAAATCAGGTGGGGGAGGGGGTCTCTCGAGTCAGGCACTCGGGACAGCGACCCCAGTAGAGGACTTCGGCCTCGTCGATGGCGAAGCCATGGTCGTGGGATGCGGTGAGGCAGGGCGTGTAAGCCACGGCGCAGTCCACGTCGACCACGGTGCCGCACTGGCGGCAGATGAGGTGATGGTGGTTGTCGCCGACGCGGCATTCGAAGCGGGCCGGCGAGCCCATGGGTTGTATTCGCCGCAGCAGACCTTTGTCGGCGAACGAGTTCAGCGTGTCGTACACCGCCTGCCGGCTCACGGTGCCGATCTCGGCCCGTACGGCTTCCACCACCTTGTCGGCAGTGCTGTGTGGAGACGCGGCCACGGCCCGCAGCACCGCCAGGCGAGGGGCGGTGACGTGCAGGCCGTGGTCTCGAAGTCGCTGGGCCGGGTCGCCGAACATGGCGACACCCTAGCGCAATAATCTGGATGCAGTACAGATTTATGTCAGATTTATTTTTGGCATCAGTCGACGATCGTGCGGCGGCGTCGTGCTGGTGCGATGAGGGCGATGCCGGCGGCGATCAGAGTCGCTGCCCACAGGGTGCCGTTGTTGGTGCCGCCGGTGGCGGGCAGAGCAGTGGGTGCGGGTGTGGGTGCGGCTGTGTTGTCGATGACGATGATGCCGAGGTTGGCGCTGCGGGGCACGTTGTCGAAACTGGTCCCGTTGGCCTGCAGGGTGTGGCCTCCGACGTCGATGTCGGTGAGGGGGAAGGTGCCTTCGTAGGTGCCGTCTGCTGCGACGAGGAGGGCGCCGAGATAGCGGGGTTCGGAGAAGATCCACACGTGGACCAGGCTTCCGGGGAGGAATCCGAAGCCTGAGACGCGTGCTCCGCCGGTGCGGTCGAGGTGGATGGTTTCGCGTCCGGTGGTGTCTTGGGTGATGGTGCATCCGGTGGTGCAGGCGCCGCGTAGGCGGAGTTCGAAGTCCTCGCTGCGCAGCACCAACGCTTCGTCGTTCTCGACGACGAGTTCCACGGCGACGGGTTGGCCGTTCTCGGTCACCAGGGTCTCGGCATCACCCAGTGCGGGCAGACCACCACTAGGGGTGGGTACGGGAGCCGGTGCCGGGGGAGCGGTCGTGACCGGCGGGGTAGTGGGTGGCAGCGTCGTCGACGGGGTCGTGGGGGATGGTGCCGTCGGAATGGGTTGGACCACCAAGTCCGACACCGCCGGCGGCAGCACCTGCGCCGATCCCGGTGTCGGGATGTCGAAGGTGACCGTGCTGGTGGCCGTTCGGCCGATCGTGTCGGTCGCAGTGATGGTGACCGTCGCAGTGGAGCCCTCGGTGGGTGTGCCGGTGATGGCGCCGGTGCTGGCGTTCAGGCTCAGGCCGGCGGGCAGCGTGCCCGAGGTGAGGGAGTAACTCACGCTGCTACACGGACTCGTGGCTGCCAGCGCGCTCGTGGCAGTGATGGCGGTGCCGGAGGTGCCACTCACGCTCTGGGTGACCGGTGCGAGGGTCATGGCCGAGTCGGTGATGTTGAAGGTCACGGCGGCCGTCGCCGAACCCGACACCGATCCACTGGCCGACAGCGACACCGCGTTGATGCCGGCCGCTGCGATGCTTCCGGAGAAGACGCCTGTCGCAGTGTTCAGCGTGATGCCGGCTGGGGTCGTTCCCGAGGTCGAGGCATAGGTGACGGTGCCACCGAAGTTCGTCGCTATCGGCGGCGTCATGGAGACGGAGCATCCCACGAGGCCGGTCACGGTCTGTGTCGAGGGCGACAACGACGATGGGGCGAGCGTCACCACTTCCGACCCACCGACATTGTCGGTCCACGCCACACCGAGCGAGAAGTCCACCGAGAAGCTGGGGCTCGAGACGCTGTCGG
>Ga0169931_10000264_pt1 | contig 85651 bp, 59 predicted proteins | sample Kivu_15m_20L_FD_129675 | JGI IMG/M metagenome (GOLD analysis project Ga0169931, IMG submission 129675) | Freshwater microbial communities from Lake Kivu, Western Province, Rwanda to study Microbial Dark Matter (Phase II) - Kivu_15m_20L... | ecosystem: Environmental > Aquatic > Freshwater > Lake... | reverse complement strand
CGCTCGAAGGACGGCACGCGCGTGCCGATGTTCCTCACCTACAAGAAGGGCCTCGAACGCAACGGCTCGAACCCGACGCTGCTCTTCGGCTACGGCGGCTTCAACATCTCGCTCACGCCGAACTTCCGCGCCTCGCGCATCGCCTGGCTCGAGCGTGGCGGCATCTACGCGCAGGCAAACCTGCGCGGCGGCAGCGAGTACGGCGAGGAATGGCACCAAGCCGGCACGAAGCTGCGCAAGCAGAACGTGTTCGACGACTTCATCGCCGCCGCCGAGTATTTGGTGAACGAGAAGTGGACCTCGCCGCGCAAGCTCGCCATCAACGGCGGCTCGAACGGCGGCCTGCTCGTCGGCGCGGTGCTCAACCAGCGGCCCGACTTGTTCGGCGCCGCGATTCCGGCCGTGGGCGTGATGGACATGCTGCGCTTCGAGCAGTTCACCATCGGTTGGGCCTGGACCAGCGACTACGGCTCGGTGAAGAACGAGGACGAGTTCAAGGCGCTGTACGCCTACTCGCCGTACCACAACACCAAACTCGGCGCGCGTTATCCCGCGACGATGGTCGTCACCGCCGACCGCGACGACCGCGTCGTGCCGGCGCACAGCTTCAAGTACGCGGCGGCGCTGCAGCACGCGCAAGGCGGCCCGGCGCCGATCCTCATCCGCATCGAAACACGCGCCGGACACGGCGCAGGCAAACCCACCTCGAAGCAGATCGAGCAGGCCGCGGACGAGACCGCGTTCCTGTTCTACGCGCTGCGCTGAGGCGCGCCGCGAGATAGGTCGCCCCGCCCTCGACACACCCCGGCTGCGTGCATCGCAGGCCGAGCAGCACACTTCCTGCTGCTCGGCCCCTACACGGGCGCCTGTCGGTGTCGCCACGCGCGCTAACAACCGTTGGAGGCGACCCAGGCGTCGGCCACGATCGACGCGTTCTCCAGTTCGTCAGGACACCAGTTGCGCCAGCAGTCCTTCATCCGCGACGCTGTCGCGCGGAAGACGTCGCAGGCGCACTGGCGTGCGTTGGCCTTGGCCTGCTCCAGATCGGCGGTCAATGAGTCGACGTCTTCAGAGATCGCCCAGGTGATCGCGCCAATCGCGGCGCCAAGCGTCCCGCCGAGCAACGCGCCGAGCGCTGACGTGAGCGGCGTCAGCGGCCCGCCGGCCGTACCGGAGATCGCGCCGCCAATTGCGCCGCCGGCCGTACCAGCGGCCACAGATGTGATGAAGCCACGTGCCGCGTCGCGCACGGCCTTCTCTGCGGCCTCGATCTTCGGACCGTGAGTCGCGGCGCAGGCGGCGCCGGCGGCGTCATGCTGCGCCTGCACCAGATTGAGACATTCCCGAAGAGCAGCCTCGTTGCACGCGCGTGCCGCGCCATCCGAGTCCGAGGCGGAGTTGCCGGTGTAGACGCTCGGCGCCACGACTCGCGCCGCGAACCACGCGTGCAGCGCCGCATCGTCGTCGAAGTCGCCGCGCGCAGCGGCCTGCAGGAATTCGCCCGCATCTTGCGCACCGATCTGAGACGTAGGATCGATCAGATCGAACGGCGTATACGAAATGGTGTTGCAGCCCAGTTGCCCCACGCAGGCGAGATTGGCGGCGAGCGCGTGATTGACCGACATCTTGATGCCGATGTGCTCGGGGCCCGTGCCGAAACGTGCCGTGTAGATCGCAACGCTGGCCATGTTGCCGTACTCAGGCAACCCGACCCATGCCTCTTCGAGCGGCCACTCCATGTAGCCGACGATCGGCTGCATGTTGAGTCCCTGCGTGAAGACGATCCCGGGCAATTCGGGCAGCCCTCCGAGGAACCGCTGTCCGGCGACGTACGTCTCGCCGATCGCAGCAAAAACGGCCGTGTTCGCGGCTTGATACTCGCTCGCCGTCGCGTCGTCGCTGGCGATGCGAAGCAGTTCACGCGCCATGTCCGGACGCTGCACGAACCCTGCCATCAAGGCGTTGCCTGGCTGCAGGACAGCGGCTGCAAAGTCCTCGAGCGGTGAAGCAAATGCCACCGTCGATTGCGCCTGCACGGGTGCGTTGGTGGTAAGGGGCGCATCACCTGCGCTTGCGTTGAGAGAAGCGGTCAGCAAGAGACCGACTGCGGGAGTGAAGAGGAGCCGCGTGGGGCTCCAGTGATGCATGCGATTGTGGTTCAGTGGTGCGTGCGATCGAACGATCCGCCGGGCATGCCGGGATGATCCGCAGCGCGCGACGTGCGCGTTGCCGGAGCCGCACGGGTTTGCCCACGACACGACGCTGCGGTTTCAGGTTTCGGCGGTTTTCTTCGCGGCGTCACGGCCGACCGCTGCGAAACGCAGTTCATCCCACGAAGGCGTGACCCACGCACCAGCGGGCGGCGCCGGAACTGACGCCGCTTCACTCCATCGCGCACGAGCTTCTCGAACTCGGCGCCCGACGACCATCCGTCACCACAAGTCCGACGCAGCGGTCGCCGCGAGGGCAACGCTGGTTCCCACCACGCTTCGCCGATGGCTTGCTCGAAGGCCGCCGGAGCGACCGATCTCAGTCCTTCTTGCCGTTGGGGTGGCACTGGTAGCAGGCGCTGGACTGCCACACGTAGCCATTCACGTCGTCGTGCTCGCCCGCCATCTCCGATTGGCGATGGTCGTGGCAGTGCGTGCACGAAAACGACTGGAAGTTGTTCGGCTGCAGGTGGCACTGGTTGCAGGCGAAGCCGCCGTGTTCACCGTTGTTGATCGGGAACTGAGGGTGCGCGAAGTTCACGTTGCGCCAATTGTTCGTGCTGACGTGGCACTGCTCGCAGGTCTGGCCGAAGCCGGCGAGCGCGTGGTTGGGCGAGCGCGTCGCCTGGTAGTCCGAAAGGTGGCATTGCACGCAGTTCGCGTTGATGCCGGCGTGCGAGAAGTTCGCGAGGTTCCAGCCCGCCGCGTTGTGGCACTGCTCGCAGTTCGTCGAGAAGCCGAACGAGACGTGGTTGGGCTGCGTCGCGCCTTGGAAGTCCGCGAGATGGCAGTCGACGCACGCGTTCGACGTGCCGGCGAACACGCCGTTCTGATGGCAGGCGTTGCACGCAGCCGCGGCGTGCTGGCCCGTGAGCGGCCAGGCCGAGTGTGTGAAGCCGCCGCCAGTCCACTGCGTCGGGATGTGGCAGCGCTCGCACGAGTCGACCCAGCCCTGCGCGGCGTGGTTCGGATTCAGCGCCTGCGCGAGGTCGGCCGTGTGGCACGCCACGCAGGTCGTGTCCGCGCGCTGGAAGTTGCCGGTCTGCGCACCTGGATGGCAACGCCAGCAGCCGGCGACCGCGTGAGCGCCGACCAGCGGAAAGCGCGTGCGGTTGTGCGCCGCGATGGCGTCGTTCGGCCGCCAGTTGAGCTGTGTGTGGCAGCTCTCGCAGTTGTCGCCGAGCTGCCCGCGGTGCACGTTCTCGTGGCAACCGGCGCAGCCGCGCGCCGCGAACAACGTCACCGGACCGCGATCGTTGTGGCAGCGCAAGCACTCTGCGTTCTGGTGCGCGCCCTCGAGCTTTACACCCGTCTCGCGCTCGTGGTCGAAGCGAAAGTCGGCGCGGATCGAACGCCAACCTTCGCCCTCGTGGCACAACGAACAGTCCGCGGGAAAGCTCTCGTGCGGCACGACGGGCCCGCGTTTGCTCCACCACGTCTGCACTCCGCCCGTGCGCTGCGCAGCGACGGCGCACGAGAGTGCGAAAGCGACGAGCAGCGCCGCCAGCGCGGCCCAGTGTCGGAGCGTGAGCACGTTGTTCGTCGCCATGGCTAAAAGCGCCTCTGCAGCAAGAATCCCAAGGTCAGCGCGTCCTGTTCATCACCCGTGCGCAAGTCCGCGTGCAGCGAGAGCATCCAATCGCGGCCCAGACTTCCATCCCAACCGCCGCGCAGCACGTTCGCGTCGACTTCGCCGCCCGCGCCCAGATCCTGCTTGGCGAGCTCGAAGGTCGCAAACCACGCGCCCCAGCCGCCCCACTGTCGCCAGCCGACGCGCGCGCCGTTCACGTCGACGACCTGCCCCGCGCCGGTGAACAGCGCGGCGCTGACCTCGGAGCTGTCGACGACCAGATCGCGCCAACTCACGCGCACTTCGCCGCCGCCGCCGCTCTGATCCTCGTCGCGCCACTGATCGATGCGCCCCCACAGGCGCACGCGCTTGGTGAAGTCGCGCCACGCGCTCAGCGCCACACGGTCGACCACTCCGTCGGCCAGCGTCGCCGCCGTGATCGGCGGCAGTTCGTCGCGCAGCAGCAGCGGCCAGGCGATGTGCGAGTACGTGAGCGTGGCCGCGTGCGACGCCTTCGGCGACCAGAAGGCCGCCAAGTGCAGCTCCGTGAGCTCCGCTCCACTGGATTTGGGCGCTTCATCGCCGCCGTAGATGTCGATCGACGTCGCGCCCGAGAAGCGCCAGCTCTCGCTCGCGCGCCAACTGAAGTCGCCGACCACGAGATCGCGATCCGCCTTGCCTTCGTGCCAGGTCTTCTGGACCGCCGCGCCCGCGGTGAACTGCTGCTCGGCGCCGGCGAACGTTCGGTAGAAGAGCGCGGCCTGCACGTCATCGCCCGTGGAAAGCGTCGAGTTCCACGAGGGAAGCAGCCCCACGCTCGCTCCGTAGCGCGCGCCCGACTCCGCACGCTGCACGAACTCGACGCCGTCGATCACGCCCAGTTGCGGCATCTCGGACGACAGGAAACGCCCGAGTTCGAAGCGCTGCGAGCGCTCGCGCGAGTCGTCGAAACGCCACGACAGACGGTCGATGCGCCCGCGCACGGTGCTCTCCTCGTCCTGGCCGTCGATGCTCGCGAAACGATGGAACAGCTCGCCGTCGAAGCCGAACTGGTCGCCGCGCCCGCTCACGTTGTCGACGCGCAGGTCGAGTCCGGTGCGTGCGAACAGATAGTCCTGCTCCGCTCCCGCGCGGTCGGTGGTCCAATCCGCGCTCTGGAATAGCCGCCCCGTCCAGTTGCGCTCGCGCTCGGACGGCATCACGCCCTGAACCGGCGCGAGCAACGGCAACTGCGTGTTCCAGCCTTCTTCGACGTAGCGCCAGGGCAGCGCGCCGCCGCCTGAAGTTCGATCCTCAGGGACGAACACTTCGACGAGCGCGCCGACGTCGAGCAACGCGGAGTTGCCGACGAATTCGCAGCGCGCACTCTGGCGCGTGGCCGCGCGCACGACGAGTTCGACCGGCGCCCCGCCCGCCGGCGTGGCGCGCACGCGGTCGCCCGGCTCGATGCCGGCGTCGCTGCCTTGGTCGAGATAAACGGAGTTGCCGCTGAGCGCGGTGACGCGCGCCTCGACGCGCCGGAGCGGCGTCTGCTGCTGAGCGCGCACCAGCGGTGCGCCGGCAGCGAGGGCCGCAACGAGCACGAAGTTCGAGGATGCACTCATGGCTGCTTCTTTCCGCTCACGCCGTGGCAATCGGCGCACTCAATGCCGAGCGGCTTGTAGCGCACGACGCTGCGACCATCCGGCGTCGGCCAGGGCTTGTGGCAGGCGGAGCAGTCGAGCTTGCGGTGGTTGGCGTCGAGCGCGAAGCGTGCGTCGCGCTGGTGATCGAAGCGCACTTCGCCCAGCGGCCGTGCCGGATCATGGCAACGTGCACAGTCCGTGCGGCCCTCGCGTTCGAACTGTCCGCGGTGCACGTCGACGTGGCAAGCCGCGCAGTCGCTGCCCGCGGCGCGTCCGAGCTTGACTGCGCGCGTGGTGCTCGGGGCCGCCGGAACGTGGCACGCCTCGCATGCGGTGGCTGCGTGCGCACCCTGCAGAGGAAATCCAGCCCAGGCGGCGTGATCGAACTGCGCCCGGGCTTCGCCGGCGAAGGTGCTCGTGGTGTGGCAACGCGCGCAGTCGAGCGCGGCCGCGCTCGACTGCGCAGCGGCGCCGTGGAACTCGTGCACGCGCGGGTGGCAGGCATTGCACGTGCGCGCGTCGGCCGCGCCGAGCGCGCGGTGCTCTCCGACGAAACCCAGCGAGCGCGGCACTTCGGCGGTCGGCGCGCGGGATCCGTGGCAGGCCTCGCAGTTCGCCGACCGATGCGCGCCGTCGAGCGCGAACCCGCTCGTCGCGTGGTCGAACGTCTCGCGCGCCGCGCCGAAACCGTGCGCCGTGTGGCAGCGTGCGCACAGATCACCGCTCAGTCCGGGCGCGTCGAAGGCGCCGCGGTGCACGTCCGCGTGGCAATTCGCGCAGTGCGTGAGCTCGGCGGCGCCGGCGCGTTGGACGCGTCCGAAGCTGCGGCCATGTTGATCCGCCGTCGCTGCGCGCGGGTGGCACGTCTCGCAGCTCAGCGCTGCGTGAGCGCCGACCAGCTCGAAGCCCGTCCAGTGCGCGTGATCGAAGCGCGCCGTATCGACTTGGGAGAAGCGGGTGGAGTCGTGGCACAGCCCACACGAACCTCCGGCCGCACGCGCTTCGCTCGCCACCAGCGCCAGCTGTCGTTCGAAGCGGCGTTCGTGCACGTCGACGTGGCACGCCTCGCAGCTGCGCGCTGTGCCGGCGAACACGCGTGCTCCGACCGGCCCTTGGACGTGGCACGCCTCGCACGACGCAGCCGCATGCGCGCCGCGCAGCGGAAAGCTCGTGTGCGCCGCGACATCGACGCGGCTGGGCTTCCAGGCTTCTTCTCCATGGCACGACGCGCAGTTCGTTTCGCGCCCGAACTGACCTCCGTGCGGATCAGTGTGGCAGCTCGCGCACGCCTGCGGCCGCCCGCGGAAACGCTCCGTGAAACCGGCGGAGTCCCCGCTGTGGCAGCTCGCGCAAGCGAGCGAAGCATGCGCGCCACGCAGCTCGAAACCCGTGGCGGCGTGAGTGGCCGAGTCCATGCGCGCGGCGCCGGGGGCAAACGAGCCATCGAGTGCTGCGTGGCAACTCTCGCACGCGCTGCCGACCTCGACACGCGCGGCCACGGCCACGTGCTGGAGGAAGTTTTCCGCGTGGGGCGATGTGTGGCAGGCCGCACACGCGCGAGGCGGCTCGTCATAGGTCGCAGCGCCGACGACCTCGATCGCGTGGGATGAGTCCTTCGCGTGGCAGCTCGCGCAGGCCAGTTGCGCGTGGTTGCCGCTCAGCGCAAACGCATCGCTGTGCTGAAAGCTCGCGAGATCGGTGAACGAACTCTGCCCGTGGCAACTCGCGCAGTCCGAGTCGAACTGACCGCGGTGCGGGTCGGCGTGGCAACTCGCGCAGCGCTGGCTGGCGCCGAGGAAACGCGCCTGGCCCTTCTCGAGGCGCTCCGCGTCGGCGTTCGCGTGGCAGCGCGCGCACTCCAGTTGTGCGTGCGCGCCGCTCAGCGTGAACTGCGTGAAAGCGTGATCGAAGCGCGCGCGGTCGGGCACGCCCGCGAGTTGGAACGCACGCGCATCGACCAGTTGAGCTTCGTCGCCGTGGTGCTCGACGTGGCAGCGGCCGCAGTCGGTCGGCTTCACTCCAGTGAGCGCACCGTGGAAGCCGCTCGACGCGGCGAGTTGCTCGCCGATCGCCGTGTGGCAACTGGCTTAGCCTCCCGACAAGGCGCCGCCCGCCGCGCTCGCATGGCACACCTCACAGCCCGCGGCGCCGGCGAGTTCGGGCACGGCGGCGTGCGCAGAGGTCAGAGGCCCGGGCGACGCCGCGCGCTGGGTGTCCTCGAGCACGAGGAACAGCACCGCGACCAACGTCACCAACGCGAGCCAAGTCTTGGGATCGCGCAAACGTGCCAGCGCGCTCACGGCGTGCCTCCGAAGTCTGCGTAACGCAGCGCAATCACGATGTGGGCGACGAGAATCGCCACCATGAACAGCGCCACCCAACGGTGGAAGTAGCGCCACGACGCCATCAACGCGCGCAGGTCCTCGAAGTGCGCCGCCATCAGACCGGCGCGGTGCGCGCGGCGCGCGAGCTTGGCGAGTTGTTCGAGTTGATCGGGCGCGACGCCCGCCTCGCGACCCTCGCGCTGCAGTCGCTCGAGCGTCTGCCGCAGCCGGCCTTGGCTCGCGAGCAGTGCGACGAGACGACGCGGGAACGAGCCCATCCACGGCCCCGAGGCCGTGAGTTCCGCGACCGCGGCGCGCACGCGCTCGCCGAACTCGCGGTGCCCGCGGTCCCACTCGGCGGAGAGCGCGGCGAGTTGGGCGTGCAGCTCTTCGAGCGCGAGTTCGCGCCCGTTCGCGGCGCGCGGGACGAAGGCGTAGAAGTAGCGGCCGATCGCGCCGGTCGCGACGAGCACAGCGAGCGCGGCCAGGGCGTGCCCGCCGACCGTGGAGCGCGGCGCGAGCGCGGAGTGCAGCAGCGCCGCGAGCAAGGCGAGGATGCCGGTGACGATGTGCGAGGTCATCCAGCGCTGTAGCGACCCCCAGCGTGGGCCGAGCCATTCCGCGCGCCGCATGAGGTACGCCAAGTTGAAGCTGATCAGGACCGTCGCGAGCACGCCCAGCGGCAGCCCCACGGAACCGGTCGGCCGGCGGGCCGCGTGCCATGGCGAGTCCAGGCGGGCGAGGAGCGACAGGCCGTAGTACTCGCGCAGCGCGACGGTCCACACGAGCACGCCGAGCGCGAGCAGCAGCGCGACAGCGAGCGCGCGGGCGAAGCCCGGGCCGCTCTCGGCGAGCGGCGGCGTCGCGGGGCGCTGCGACGGATCAAAGGAAACGCCGCATTTTTCGAGCAGGGGGAAGGGCGGCGCGCCGCCCGCGAACACGAACACCTCGTCGTTGGGCAGGGCGAGTTCGCGACGCGCGCCGCTGTCCTTGGCGCTGAGCACGACCTCGTGCTCGTCGATGCGCTGCACCTCCGTCGCCATGAGCGCCGCGAGTTGGCCGCGCTGCAACGCCTCGTTGAGGCGTGCTTCGTTGCGCGGTTTGAGGCGCGAGAAGTGCTCGCGCCGGTACGAGAGCGAGACCACGTTGCCCGGTTGTTCCGCCAGCCCAAGGGCCGCCTCCACGGCGCTGTCGCCGCCGCCGACCACCAGGATCTTGCGGCCCTGGTAGGACTGCGCGTCGAGCAGCGAATAGAGCACTTTCGTGCGCTCCTCTCCGGGCACGCCGAGTTTGTTCGGCGTTCCGCGCCGGCCGAGCGCGAGGCACACAAAGCGCGCGCGCCACTCGCCCTGGTTCGTCCGCACCGTGAACAGACCGTCGTCCCCGCGCGCGACGCTCTCCAGCACCACCCCGGTGTGGATCGGCAGTTTTTGGCCGTGCGCGGCCGCGCGCCAGGTCTCGATCAACTCTTCCTTGGTGTACGACTCGCGGTCGAGCACGCCTACGAGCGGCAGTGTCACCGGTTGGGTCATGACCAGCTTGCGGCGCGGGTACTTCGCGACTGTCCCGCCGAGTTCGTCCTGCTCGAGCACGACGTAGTCCAGCTCACGCACCTTGGCCTGCAGCGCGCACGCGAGCCCGGCCGGGCCGGCGCCGACGACGATCAGATCGCGCACTCCGGCGGGCACGCTCTGGCTGCGCAGCGTGCGCCGCGCGGCTTCGTCGGCGACCGCCACACCGTGCGCAACGGCGGTGCGCACGAGCGAGAACCCGGTGACCTCGCCGGCGAGGAACAGGCCCGGAGTGGCCGTGCTCTCGAGCTTCTCGCTGAGCACCGGCAGATCGCGGCGCTCATGCAGGTCGGCGAAGGTCAGCGCGATCGCGCCGACGGGGCAAGCCGGCGCGCAACGGCCGTGGCCGACGCAGCGCGCGCCGTGCACCACCAGCGCCTGACCGTGCACGATCTCGAGCACACCTTCTTCGGGACAGGCCGCCACGCACAACCCGCAGCCGATGCACTGCGTCAGGTCGACCTGCGGGTAGAGCAGGCGCGCCTTGTGGCTGCCGCGCTCGAGCGCCGTGCGCCGCTCGGCCAGGCGTTCGCGCGTGGACACGAGTTCGCGCCGCCGCACGAAAACGGCGAGCGCCAACGCGGTGATCACCGCCACCAAAATCCCCCAGCCGATCAAGTCTTCGTTCCGTGGGCGGCGCCGACCTTGCCAGTCCTGCCTACGGACCGTCGGTTCGCCCGGATCCTTCCTACCGAATCCCGTGCCGCGCGTCTGTCTGCCGCTCTGCGTAGGTCGCCCCAGCGCGCGCGTCCAAGTGCTGGATGAACACGCTGTCAGCGCGCCTCGAGCGACCGCAGGCGTTCGAGCTTGGTGCGCGCCTCGGCGAAACCCGGTTGGATGCGCAGCGCGGTCTCGAACTTCAGCCGCGCCTCGGCGTAGCGGCCTTGCTCCGCGAGCAACGAGCCGAGCAGCGTCCACAACAGCGGATCGCGACCGTCGAGCGCCAAGGCCGCTTGCAAATGCTGCACAGCCTTGTCGATTCGTCTCTGCTCGACGCACACACCCGCCAGCCGATAGTGCGCGCCGTACAAGCGCGGCTCGCGCTCCAGCGCCCGCTCGAAGCGTTGCGCCGCCTCGTCCTTGCGACCGACGCGGAACAACGCCTCGCCCGCGCCCACCGACGACTCCACATTGTCGGGATCGAGTTCGAGCGCGCGCTCGAAGCTCTGCAGCGCCTCTTGGGGACGGCTCGAGAGCAGCAGCGCGTTGCCGAGGTTGTGGTGCGCCTCGGCGTAGTCCGCTCGCGCGGCGAGCGCGGCGCGGTGCAACTCGAGCGCCCGCTCGACTTCACCGGCCTGGACCAGCGCGATGCCGTAGTTGGTCAGGGCGCGCGCGCTCGTCGGCCGTTTGGCCGCCGTGTCGCCCCACAGGGCGACCGCGCTGGCGTAGTCGCGGTTGCGCGCGTGCGTCGTCGCCCCCAGCGCGAGCGCGAGCAGGGCGCCCAGCGCGAGCGCCGCGGCGTGCGCGCGCAACGGCGCGACCCGCCGCGCGAGCGCCAGCATGCCGACGGCGGCGGCGAGCGCCAGCGCCGCGAGGGGCAGGTAGAGCCGGTGTTCGGCCAGCGGGTCGAGCCGGATCGGCACGATGCTCGAGGACGGCGCCAGGACCGCGAAGGCGGCCGCGGCGACAAAACCCCAGGCTCGGTTGTTGACCAGTCCCCACAGCGCGGCGCCGACCGTCGCGAGCGCCGCGAGCGCACCGGCCCACCAGCGCGCCGAGAAGTCCGCGGCCGGCACGCCGTCGCCGAACATCCCGTAGTCGAACACGAGCGCGTTGGGCCAAACGATCTGGCGCAGGTAGTGGCCAAAAGCGCCCAGTTGCAGCAGCAAGTAGTCGATGCGACCGAGTTCCGCATCGCTCGCCGAGGTGACGCCCAGTCGCGGGCTGGTCAGCACGAGTTCTGCGAGAAAGATCCAAGTGCTCGCGAGGGCCAGATGCAGCGCGCGGCGCGCGCGCCACGCGCCTCGCAAGCTGCCGGACAAGAACGCGCGGTCGTAGAGCAACGCGACCAGCGGCGCGCTGACCATCACCTCCTTCACGCCCATGCCAAGTGCGCAGGCGCCGACCGCGAGCGCGGACCAGCGCCGCGCGCGCGCCGCGTCCGTGGCGCTGCGCACGAGCGCGTAGAGCACCACGAGATACAGCAGCGCCGTGAGCGACTCGAGGCGTTGCACGATGAACGTGACGGCCTTGGTCTGAATCGGGTGCAGCAGGAACAGCGCGGCCGTGAGCGCGCCGAGCAACTCTGCGTGCGCGCCCCAGCGCTCGCGCAGCGACTCGAGCGCGAGCGTGCGGCGCACCAGGCCGAACAGCAGGAGGCCGGCGGCGACGTGGATCGCCAGGTTGAACGCGTGGTAGCCCGCGACGGACAGGCCGCCCCAGGCGTGGTTGAGTGCGAACGTCCAGGCGCCGATCGGTCGCCCGGCGAGACTGAAATCACTGCGGCCGGCCGGTGTGAAGACACGCCACCACGCATCCGGGCCGCGCAGCTGTTCGTTGCTCACGATGCTGTGCAGGTCGTCGAACACGAACGGCCCGCCAAAGCTGTTCGCGTAGGCCGCCGCCGCGGCCGCAGCGAGCGCCAGTCCGAACGCCCACGTCCGAACGCCGCCGCTGGACGCAGGGCTCGGATGGTTCACAGTGCGCTTCACGGAGTTCGAGGATAGGGGCTCGCGGGCGCTCAGCGGCACAGGCCGCGGATCGCGCTCCACCACAGCGTGAGCAAGGCGTTGAGGCCGGCGAGCACGAAGCTCTTCGCGCCGCCGCTGTCGAGTTGCGGCGCGATGGTCAGCGGTCCGCCGACGAGCAAGTCGCGATCGGGTCGCGTGCGGCGCCGCTGCACCGCGCGGCGCGCGCGCAGCGTGCTGCCGAGCGTCGCCACGAACGCCCACTTGCCACGCAGGTAACCGCTGAACGTGCCCGAGAGCAGCGTGAACGGCGCCCACACGAGCTCGTAGAGCAGCAGCGCAGGCGCGCTGAGCACGAGCGTCGACCACTGGTGGCACTTGAACAGGTAGATCCAGCGATTGCGCGAGTGCAGGAACGCGCGGCGCTGCGGATAGCCGATTTTGCCGCGAAAACTGATGCCTGGCGTGCCGCCGCGGTGGTGGCAGATGGCGTCTTCGACCGACAGGATCGTGTGGCCCGCCATGCGCAGGCGCAGCGACAGGTCGAGGTCCTCGAACAGGATGAAGTAGGCCGGGTCGAAGCCGCCGAACTCGACCAGCAGCTCGCGTTTGACCAGCAGCACGACCGACACGCAGCCGTCGACCTCGACCACGCCGCGGCCCTCCGCCTGCGCCACGGGGCGGAAGAAGTTGCGCAGCGCGAAGAGCCCGCAGTAGTGCAGCGAACCGCCGTCGTAGTGCACCGTGCCCGGCTGGCTCGCGACCACGCTGCGCGGCTGGATCACGACCGCATCCGGCCGCGCGAGCGCCGCCTGCTCGAGCTTGACCAGTGCGTCGGGAGCGAGCACCGCGTCGTTGTCGACGAGCAGCACCCACTCCGTGCGCGCCTCGGCGAGCCCGCGGTTGCGCGCCGCGCACGGCCCGTCGTTCGTCGGGAGCTGCACCACGCGCACGTCGCGGAAGTCGCGCCGCAGCAGCTCGACGCTCTCGTCGGTCGAGGCGTTGTCGACCACGATCAGCTCGGCCAACTTGCGCGAGGACAAACGCAGCGCCGACAAACACGGCGGCAGGTGCTCGCGGCCGTTGTAGTTGCACACGACCGCCGTGATCGGACCTAACGTGCTCGCGCTCACTTGAGCGGCAGCTCGAAGTCCGGCGCGCGGACCGGTTGGCGGTGCTTCCAGCAGTACGGCAGGTTGGCGAGCACGTTGAGCCCGGCCTTGGTCACGACCCACCACGCGCCCGGCGTTTCGCGCAAGCTCTTGCCGATGCCGATCGTGCCGGTCGCATCCGCGACCTTGCCCGCGCGCTCGCGCTTCTCGCCGCGCAGCAGCACGTTGGACACCACCAGGAACGGCAGGCGCGCGAGGTCGCCGGCGGGCGCGTACTTGAGCTGCGTGAGGAACGCGTTGCGCGCGTGGTAGTACAGGCTGCGCTTGCCCATCTTGATGCCGAAGGGCGTCTTGTGGAACGCGCGCGCCTGCGGGTACTGCAGCACGCGGTAGCCGAGGTTGAGCAGCCGGCAGGTGAGGTCGCGTTCGTTGCCGTAGATGAACAGCCGCTCGTCGTAGAAGCCCGCTTTGCGCAGCGCATCGGCGCGCGCGAGGCTCGCGCAGCCTCGGAACGTGCTCATGTAGCGCTCGGCCTTGAGGTGCGGCTGCTCGAGGTACCCCGCGGGCATCCCCGGCTCCTCGACTTCGCTCGACACGATCGCCGTGCTCGCCGGCTCGCGCTGCAGGCGCTCGACCGTCTTCTCGAGCCAGTCGGGCGGCAGCATCACGTCGTCGTCGAGGATCGCCAGCAGCGGCGTCACGACCGAGGCGAAGCCGATGTTGAAGGTCTCGCAGGCGCCGTACTCCGAGTGCGGCATCACCGTGAGCCGCACCTCGGGATAACGCTCGCGCAGCACGCGCGCCGTGTCGTCCTTGGACGCGTTGTCGACCACCACGATCTCGTCGAAGGGCCGCGTCTGCGCGCGCAGCGCGTCGAGGTTCTGGCACACGTCGCCGCGCTTGTTCCAGGTCGAGATCACGGCCGTGGCGCGCCACTGCGGCTGCGCGGCCCGTTCGGCGAGTCCGGCGGCGCGCAGCTGCGTGTGCCAGTGAGTCGGCGATGCGACGCGCTCCAGCCCCGCGGGGCCGTAGAGCACCAGTTCCGCGACCGAGTCGGGCGCGGCGCTGGCCGCCAGGGCCGCTGCAGTGGCCCAGGCGAGCGCGCGCTCGTCCCCCACGGCGCCCTCCAGGCGCGGCGCGTACACGCGCTCGGGTCGGAAGTCGTTCAACTGCGCGACGAGCTGTTCGACCAGGCGCGCCGAGGCGGCCGCCTGCCCCGCCGCGAGTCCCAGGGAGCGCTCGTCGCCGCCGGCGGCCGGTGCGCTGGTCCACACGGAGCGCGGCCCAGCGCCCGCCGCCGTCGTCCGCGTGAGTTCCGGCCCACACAGCTCGCGCGCGCGGGCGGGCTCGACGCCCACGAGCAGGCTGCGGCGAGGCGGTGACTGGCGGTCCGGGGCGGTCATGGCGAGGTTGGGGGGCGGCGCGGGACCGCAGGCGCGGCTCCGCCGCACGGGTCGCGAAGCGGGGCATGGTAGCCGCCGGACTGGGCGCGGCGAGCCGCTGCGGATCGATCCCCCGCCTCCTTTCGGCCCGGCAGGGGCCGCCGGACGCCCACCCAACGGGCCGTCGCCCACGCCAAGCCCCAGAGCGGGTATCCTTTCCAAACTCCCAACCCGTCTCACAAATGGGAAAGATCGGATGTCCCCGCGCCCTCTTGCCTTACTCGCCGCCTTGGCGCTCGGCTGCTCCCCAGCGCCGAATGCCTCCCCCCGTCGCTACTGCGTCTCCGGTCCGGAGGCGCGCGACCTGCTCGAGCGGGCGCACGGCACCCTGCTGCTCGCGCCGCCCGACGGCACGCTCGAGGCCCTGAGCCTGCCCGACGCGGCCCTGCGCACGGCCCTCGACTCGAACGCGGTGTCCTCCGTCGTGCGCGTGGCCGGGCCCGACCGACGCGGTCGCTTCGCGGTGGTGGCGCACTCCGAGCGCGAGCGCATCCACGCGCTGCAGCGCATCGACGAGCACGGTCGCGCGGAGCTGATCTTCGAGGGCCGGGGCGAGTTCGGCGACGAGGCGCAGTTGGGGCAGCATGTGGCCCTCGACACCAGCGGCGAGTTGCTCGCGTTCGTCGCGCGACCGCGGCCCGTGCACGTCGGCGGCGCCGATGCGCGCCGCATGGAAGGCGATCTGGACCTGTGGCGCATCGAAGGCCGCGAGCACTGGCCCACGAGCCTGCGGGCGCTCGACGACTCGCTCGAATGGTTCCCCGGCGCAAAGCGGCTGGTGTTCACGGCCTTCGTCGACCGCGAGGCGGCGCGCGAGCTGCGCGAGCGCCACGTCGCCCAGGGCGATCCGTTCGCCAGCTCGAGCTGCGACTGGAAGCGTGTGCCGGTGGTGCACGAGTTCGACTTCACGCGCTGGACGGTGCGTGCGCTCCACGTCGGCGAGCACCCGCTGGTGGCGCCGGACGGGCGTTCGATCCTGCTGCGCGACCTCGACCAGAACTGGCGCCTGTTCGACCTCGAGCGCAACCAGTCGCGCGCGGTCCAAGCTCCCGGCGCGATCTGGCCGGGCGCCGTCGCGTTCGTCGACTGCGAAACGGCGCTTTACTGGGCGCGACCGACCGAGGGCGTCGAGTCGCACGACGACGACGCCGGCGCCCCGCGCTGCGCGCTCAAGCTGCTCGACCTGCGCAACGGCAGCTTCCAGACCGTCGTGCCGTCGCTCGACCCGCGCTCGCGCCTGAGCTACGCGCCGCGGCCCTGAGTCCGGTGCGCGCGAGCCGCAGCGCAGGGCAAGTTCGAAGCACTCTGAGCCCCGAGCGCGCCCCCCACGTTCGCGCGCGCCTCGCGGGCGTAGCCGCCGCGGGCGCGAGCCGCGAAAGCTGCGAATTCCGCCTAGTGGGTGGATTCGAAAGTCGGCCGCAGATGTCAGGTGGTTTGGCACTCCCCGCAAGGCGCGAGCATTCCAGGCGACCTGAATAGGTCGCCGAACCGGAGCAACGCCGCCAGGGGCGGCGAGGCCAGCGAGATCTTCGACGAAATTCGGAGACAGGGAACTAATGCCTCCACCACATTCGGTGCGAGCGGCATTCAGAACGACGGCGAATTCACGGGCCGTCGGCCGGGCAGGCAGCTGCGGAGCGGGCCGTGCGCCGTGGAACTGTGGGCCCTCCGAAAGCAACCGAGTGCGCGCCGAGCGGCGTCGCGCCGTGGTCGGCGCCGACCTACTGGCGTCGTATCCGCAGCGGCGCGGCGCTGCGCGTAAAAGGCAGCGCGCCAGGATTCGCGCTGCTGCGGCTCGTGCGCATCAGCGCCGCGCCCACGGAGTACGTCGAGCGGCGGCGCCTGGGCCGAAAGCACATCGCCGCGCATCCGACGCGACTGCGTGTGGATCCAGAACTGGGCTAGCGCCGCGTCAGTGCGCGCGAGATCCCGCAGTTGCGCGAGTTCGTCGAGCTGTCTCAGAAGTTGTGCGCCGCGCGCGCGAGCGTGCTCGAGCACATGCACGGCGCGCGCGCCGGAAAGCACCGCATCGTGTTCGACATCCTCTCCGACGCGCGCTGGCTCGAGTTCGCGCTGAGCGAGGACTTGCTGAGCAGCGCGGTCGACTACCTCGGCGAGGCGCCCGTGCTCAGCCGCGTCGGAGTCGGCGTGTCCCTGCCGAGCGCCACGGAGGAGCCGCCGGCGCACAGCCAGCTGTTCCACGTCGACGCCGACGACGCACGCCAACTCAAGCTGCTGGTCAACATCAGCCACGTCGAGCGCGAGGACGGGCCGTTCAGCTGGCTCCCGGCGGCCGTCAGCGAGCGCGTGCAACGCAGCCTTCGAGGCGGACTGGTCGCGCGCGTCGCGGCGCAGCGCGCGCAGGGCGCGACCACGACTCCGCGCTACTGGGACCACGAAGTCGGAGCGCTCCTATCGGAGCGCCTCGTGGAACGGCTCGAGGGTCCGCCGGGAACGGCGGTGTTGATCGACACCGCGCGCTGCCTGCACTTTGGATCGCGCGTGCGGCCCGGCCGGCGACGGGTCGTGTCGGCGGTGCTCTTCGAGCGCTTCCACCGAGCGCTGGACTCGCCCTTCAACGTCTTCGACAGCGAGCGCTACGCAGGCGACCCGCTGCGCTGGCGCGCACTGCAAACTCCGCGGCCCTGTGCGCCCGGGACCTTCTATCCCGAACCGGACAGCGGCGTGCTCGCGCCGCAGCACGCACGCGGCGCGGGCCACGCCGAGCCGCAGTGAGCGACCGGGCCTCGCGTCGCGGGCTCTAGTGGGTTGATTCAAAATTTCGTCGCATATCTCAGGCGCCTCGCCGCCCCCCGCGGCGTTGCTCCGGTTCGGCGACCTATTCAGGTCACCTGGAATCCTCGCGCCTTGCGGGGAGCGCCGAAGCACCTGACATCTGCGGCGGACTTTCGAATCAACCCACTAGCGGGTGCGCGGCTTGGCCGCGGGCTCGCCGATCTCGATCGGGTTGCCCAGGCGCGCCTCGATGCGCTGCAGCAGGATCTGCGCGGCCTCGACGTTGTCGGGCACGGGCTTCCACTGCGCGTGGCTGGGGTCGAGCGGACGCACGAGGTCGTCGTTGATCTCCTTCTCGATGCGCGCCTCGATCGCAAAGCGCCCGGCTTCGCGCGCGGAGAAGCGCACTTCGGCGCGCTCGCGATAGCCCTCGCCCTTGAAGGGACGCAGCTGCGTCTTCCAGCCCGAGGTCATCACCAGTTGGCTGGGGTCGGCGCCGACGCCGAGCGGGAAGCCCATGCGCTGCAATTCCTGGCTCGCGACGGCCCACAGGATGTTCTCGCTGGGCGCGGTCACGACCGACTCGGTCCACACCGGCGGGTGTTTGGGTCCCTGGCACGCAGGCAGGGCGAGCACGAGCGCCGCAGCGCAGACGATCAGGTTGAACGGCTTCATGCTCAGCTGCGCTCCTTGGACTCGGCCTTGTCGGTCAGCTCGAGGCGGATCGGAAGGTTCTCCAGTTGCAGGGACTCGCGCAAGCGCCCGGTGAGGTAGCGCACGTAGTTGCGCGTCAAGAAGCGCTTGTCGTTGACGTACAGCCGGAAGGTCGGCGGCGAGGTCGTGATCTGCGTGCCGTAGTAGATGCGCACGCGCGCGCCGTTGGCGATCGGGCTGCGCTCCTCCATCGCCTTCTCGAGCGTGCGGTTGAGCTGGCCCGTGGGCACCTCGGTCTTGCTCTGGTCGAACAGCTTGCGCGCCAGGCGCAGCAGGCTCTCGACGCCGCGGCCCTCGCGCGCCGAGAGGAAGTGGATCGGCGCCCACGAGAGCTGCGGCAACTCGGCGCGGATGTAGTCGACGAACTGCTGGCGCTCCATGTCGCTGACCAGGTCCCACTTGTTCGCGCCCAGGATCACGGGCTTGTAGTGGTCGATGACGTAGCGCGTCAGCGTCTTGTCGATCTGGCCGAGTTCCTGGCTGACGTCGAACAGGTGCACGACCACGTCGGCGCGGCGGATCGCGCGGTGGCTGCGCGCGTCGGAGAAGAACTCGATCGCGTCGGCGAGCTTGGACTTCTTGCGCAGACCGGCGCTGTCGATCACCACGAAGGTCTCGCCGTCGCGCTCGAAACGCACGTCGACCGAGTCGCGCGTCGTGCCCGGAATCTCCGACACGATCATGCGCTCTTCGCCCGCGAGGCAGTTGACCAGCGTCGACTTGCCCGCGTTGCGCAGGCCGACGATGGCGAGCTTCATGTACGGCGCCGTCGGGGCCTCATCGAGGCCTTCCTCGAGCGGCGGTAGGAGCTCGCCGATGCGCTCGTAGAGCTCGCGCAGACCTTCGCCGCCCTGCGCGCTGATCGCAAACGGGCCCTCGCCGACGCCCAGGCGCCGGAACTCGCCCACGGCCCAGCCGGCTTGACGGCCTTCGCATTTGTTGACGACCAGCAGCACCGGCGGCTCGATGCCGCGCAGGCGCTTGGCGACTTCGCCGTCGAGCGGCGTGAGGCCGTCCTTGGCGTCGACCAGGAACAGCACGAGGTCGGAGCTCTGCACGGCCGCGAGCACCTGGGCTTCGACCTCCGGCCCCAGATCGTCGCGGTCGACGATGCCGATGCCGCCGGTGTCGACGACCTCGAACCAACGTTCGCCGTCGCCGGTCGAGATGCGCGCGGGCACCGCGACGCGGTCGCGCGTCACGCCTGCCGTGGGTTCGACGATCGCCACGCGGCTGTTCGCCATGCGGTTGAGCAACGTCGACTTGCCGACGTTGGGCCGCCCCACGATCGCGATGCGCCGCAGTGGCGCGAAAACGCCGGAGTCCAGCTCGGGCTCGAGCTCGGCGTCCTGGTCGGGGTCGAGTTCAGCGTCGAGTTCGTCGTCGGGTTCGTCGTTCATGGCAGGCCGAGCGCCTTGTGCGTCTGCGGGACCAGGCGCACGCGCAATTCGAGATCGCGCGCGCGCTCGGCCACCTGGGTGAGGAGCTCGAAGTCCGGCGCGGGCACGTCGCGCACGGGAGTCACGGGTTGGAGGAACAGCGGCAGCTCGGGTGCGTGCTCCGCCACGCTTTCGAGCAGCGGATCGAACTCGCTCGCACGCCGACCGCCGGCGACGAGCAACTTGGCGCAGGCGTCGCGGCCGCGCACCAAACTCAGGCATTCGGCGCGCGCTTCGGCCCACTCGCGCGCATCGCTCGGCGCCGCTTCGAGCCAGGGCGCGCCGCCCGCGGCGAGCTGCGGCTCGGCGAACTCGACGGGCGCGTCGAGGTCGGCGGGCAATTTCAGGTCGAGGCTCACGTGGTGCACGACATCGAGGACGTGAGCGAGCGCGCGCGGATGACCGCCAGCGGTCTCCAGGTGCACGCGGCGCGGCCCGGCGAACTTCGCGAGCGCGCGCACGAACTCCGGCCACAGCAGCGGTTCGCCGCCGGTGACGCTGATCGTGCGCGGCGCGCCGGGTTCGACCTGGGTCACCCAGCACGCGACCTGGAACGGCGTCGCCCAGCGCGGCTCGCGCCGGCGGCCGTTGCGCGCGTCGACACGCGCGGTCGCGTCGGGCGCGCCGATCGCCCACGAGCCGGGGGTGTCACACCAGCGGCAGCGCAGCGGACAGCCGGCGAGGCGCACGAAGCTCTGCGGCTCTCCGACGTACAGGCCCTCGCCCTGGAACGAGGCGAACACCTCGAGCACCGGCGCCTGGAGGCCGGACGGAGCGAGCGCGGGTTCGTCGCCGCGCGGCGATCGAGATGCGGCGTGCATGGGCGGACGAAGGCGCGCGCCGCGGGCGAAGGACTCGCCGCGGCGCGCGCGTCGGGATCGTGCTGGGCGAGTCGCGCCGAGCCGCGCGGAGCGCCATCCGCTCCGCCGCCGGGGCCAACTCGCCCGTGCAGGTTCGACGGCGTTACTTCTTCGCCGGGGCCTTGGCGGCCGGCGCTGCAGCAGCCTTCGCGGCCGGCGCGGCAGCCGCGCCCTTCTTGTCGTCGGCGCCTTCGGCCTTCTTCTCGACCTTCTTCGCGCCCGCGACCTTGAAGCGCGTGCGGACCTTGGGGAGGCCGAGCACGGAGCGCTCGCCTTCCTTGAACTTGCCGGCCTTGGCCAGGATCTCGAGACGTTCGCGGCGGGAGAACACGCTGCGTTCACCGACGAGGGTGCTGACGCCGCGGAGAGAGGAGTGGATCGACATGGCGATGAGGGGTTCGGGGGGAGTCCGGTAGTGTACGGGAAATCGGCGCGCGGCGCGCGGGGGCAAGCCAGATCCGCGCTCGGCCGCCCGAGTCGCAGCGGGACGCGGCAGGGGTCTCAGCGCTTGAAGACCCGGTCGATCTTCTCGAGGTAGGCGCTGGCGAACTCACCCGCGCGGTTCAGCGGCGGCGGGCCGGCCAGGCGCTTGACCTGGGCCAGGTAGGCGTCGAGGTCGACCTGGCGCGGGGCCGCGCCCACCAGGATGAACAGGCCGGCCCCGTCCGTCGCGACGACGGCGGGCAGGTTCTGGGCGCGGATGTACTGCGCGGTCTGGGCCGCTAGGCGCTGGTTCGCCTGCGTATTGGAGTAGTGGACCAGCTTGATCGTGTAGACGTTCTTGCGGTCGAGCAGCGCCTGCTCGGCCGGCTCGCGCGCCTGGGAGTCGACGACGGGCTGCCCACCGGCCGGGGCAGCAACCGGGGGTTGCGCCGCGGGCGCGGCCTGGGACGGCGGCGGAACGTTCGGCGCGACCTGGGCCGCCGCCTCGTTCGGGGCCGCCTTGTCCGCGGCCCCAGATTCCGCGGCCTGCGCGCCGCGCGACACGCTCATGCGCCCGAGCAGGAACGTGACGACGCACAGGAGCAGTACGACCAGCCCGAACAAGCGCAGTTGCGGCGCGTTGAGCGAGATCACCGTCGGGGCGCCGTAGGGCGAACTCGAGGCCGCGGGGTGCGCCGAAAGCCCGCCCCCACTCGGCGCCGAAGCCGAGCGCGGCGCACTGGCGCTGCTCGGCGGCGGCGACGCGCCGGGACCGGCGGTCTTGAAGGCCTCGAGCAGGTGCTTGCCGCGGTTCGCCATGGATCGTTGGGAGCGCGCGCCGCGAGCCCGCGCGGATGCTAGACGCATGCGCCGCGGGGGTCAATTTCCGCTGGCCGGGCGAGCGCGTCCGTCCGCGCGCGCGGCACGTGGCGTCGGACGTCCGCTCTCCTCCGATCTGCGTGGCTCTCGTGGATCCTGGGGTTTCGGTGGCGCTCCGAGCGGTTGGCCAAAGAACAAGCACGTGAACCAGAAAAACCACAAGGGGCGCGAGGCCCCGCGGTCCCCGGCGAGCTGGGATCCGAAACGCTCGCCCACGCAAAGCGGGACGCGCCAGTTCGCGACGCGGCTCGGGATCCTGCGCCCGCGCCCGGCGACGCTGGGCGCAGGAAGTCGAGGGGTTAGGGTGTAACGATGCACACCGCTGCTCCGCGCGCCTCCGGCGCACGCTTCCTGCGCGTTCTCGCCGCAGCCAGCGCCCTCGCTGTCTTCAACGCCTGTGGCGGCGACGAGGCGCCCGCGCCGCAAGCCGCGCCGAGCGCAGGTTCCGCGAGCACGGGCGCCGGCGCCGCGCGGCAGACGCCAGCGACGGCCCCGACTCCCGCCCCCACGGCGCCCCGCGACCTAGTCGACGAAGCCGCGGCGCGCGGGCTCGACTACCGCAACCGCAGCGGTGAGGCCGCCAAACGCACGGTGCTCGAAGCGAACGGCGCCGGAGTGGCCGTGCTCGACCTCGAAAACGACGGCGACCTCGACCTCGTGTTCACCCAGGGCTGCGAAAGCCTCGACGCGTTGCTGCGCGGTCCGGGCGCCGACGTGGAGGTGTTCCTCAACGACGGCCGCGGCCAGTTCCGGCGCGCGAAGAGCCCGGGGCTCTCCGGTTGGTGGACCGGCATCGCCGCCGGCGATCTCGACAACGACGGCGACAGCGATCTGGTCGTCGGCGGCTTCGGAGCGCTGCGCGTGCTGCTGCAGAACGAGCGCGGCGAACTCGTGCTCGGGCCCGACCTGATGCCCGACGATCCGCACCTGCGCCTCACGCCCGGCGAAAAGCGCGAGGCCGGCCACCCGCCGCTGTGGGTCAGCTCGCTCGCGCTGCTCGACGCCGACCGCGACGGCGTGCTCGATGTGTACGTGGGTCAGTATCTCGAGCTCGACCCCGTCGCGCCGCCGATCGGCAAGCTCGGCGAAGGCGTGCTCGCCGCGCCCTGCGAGTGGAAGGGCTACGAGGTGTACTGCGGTCCTCACGGCATGAAGCCGCAGCCCGACCGCTTCCTGCGCGGCGTCGGCGACGGCTCGTTCGTCGACGAGACGGCGCGCGCGCTGCCCGGCCACGTCGCGGGCTTCACGCTCGCCGTCGCGCCCTTCGACTTCGAAGGCGACGGGGACAGCGACGTGTACGTCGCCAACGACAGCGTCGCGAACCTGATGCTGATCAACGACGGCCGCGGCGTGTTCACCGACGTCGCGTACTCCGCCGGCGTGGCCGTCTCCATGGACGGTCGCGCCGAGGCCGGCATGGGAGTGGCGTTCGGCGACGTCGACCGCGACGGCGACTTCGACTTCGCGCTGACGAACTTCTCGGGCGAGCCGACGGCGCTGTACTTCGCCAATCCGCGCGGCTTCAGCAATGAGACCTTCCGCTTCGGGCTGCAGCGCGAAACGCGCGCGTTGCTCTCGTGGAGCGTGCACTTGGTCGACCTCGACGGCGACGCGCGGCTCGAGCTGTTCACGAGCAACGGCCACGTGTATCCGCAGGCGGATCTGGCCGACACGGGCACGCGCTACGGGCAAGCGGCGAGTTTGTGGCGCCTGTTCGCACGCGGCGCGGAGCGTCGGCTCGAACGCGTCGCGCCGAGCGGCCCCGAGTCGATCCTCGCGCCCGAACTCGGCGCGCGCGGCTCTGGTGTCGGCGACTTCGACGGCGACGGCGCGCCCGATCTGGTGCTGAGCCGCATCGACGGTCCGGTGGCTCTGGGCATGAACCGCTTCGGCAAAGCGAACTGGCTCGTCGTGCGCTGCAAGGGCCCGCTGCGCAGCGAAAGTGCGCCCGCAGGAGTTCAAGGCCGCACAAGCGCCGACGCACTCGGCGCGCGCGTCATCGTCGTGCCCGCCGTCGCGAGCGGCGAGGAGGAGTTTGCGCTGCTCGCACGCGTGGAGACTTCGGTCGGCTACCAGTCGAGCTCTTCCCCCTGGCTGCACTTGGGTCTGGGCGCGAGCGAGAGCTACACGAGCGTGCGCGTCCTGTGGCCCTCGGGCAGAGTCGAAGATCTCGGCCCCGGCCGCGCCGGACGCCGCATCACGATCGCCGAAGGACGCGGTGTGGTCCAAGAGGAGCCGCTGAAGTGAGCACACGAGGGCGAACTTGGATGGCGGCTCTACTGCTCCTGGCGGCGAGCGCTGCGTGGAGAAGTTCCGCGGCGCAGAGCGCGCCGGCGGAGGCGAACGCGGCGCAGGCGCAAGCCGATGCGCTCGAGCGGCGGCGCATCGACCAGTGGCGCGACAGCCTGTTGATCGATCGGCCGCGCGACGTGCTCGCGGCGGCGGAACAGCACGCCGAGGGCGTCGCGTGGAACGGCGAGGAGCTCGCGCTCGCCGCGCGTGCGGCGTTCGCAACGCGCGGCCGCGAGGCGGCGAACACCTGGCTCGCGCGCACGCCGGTGCGCGCCGAGACGAGCGCCTGGATCGAGCTCGAGCGCGCGCGCATCGCGCTCGAGAGCGATGAACTCGGGCCGGCGCTCGCGGCGCTGCTGACCAAGCCCGAGGACCGCGCGCCGAAACTCGCGGCTTATCCCGATGCTTGGCTGTACGCAGGTCGCGCGTGGACGCGCCTGGGCGACAGCACGCGCGGCGCGAGCTTCCTCGCGCGCTTCGTCGAGCTCGCGCCGTTCGACGTCGAAGCGACGAGCGCCATGCACGCCTTGGCGCAGGAGGCGGTGCAGCGCGGCGACGGCGCCGCGGCGCGGGCCTGGATCCAGCGCGCGGACGAAAACGGCAAGTGGCAGTCCTACCGGCGCGTGCGCGTGCTGCAGATCCGTGAGTCGCCCGACGAGCCGTTGCCGCGCCAGGGACTGGCGCAACTGTGGCTGCAGGCGCGCGACCCGCTCAAGGCGAGTGCGGTGCTCGAAGAGTTGCTCGCGCGGCATCCGCAGCACGCGCAAGGGTGGTTCCTGCTCGGCGAGTGCGAACGCACACGCGAGCGTTTGGAGCCCGCGGCGGAGGCGTACGGCAAGGCGCTGGAGTTCGAGCCCGAGCACGTGCTCGCGCGCCACAACCGCGGCGTGATCCACCGGCTGCGCGGCAGACTCGTCGAGGCGCGCGCCGACTTCGAGCGCATCGTGGACGGCCCGCGCGCGACCGAGAAAACCGCGCTGGGATCGCACCTGGCGCTGGCGCGGGTGCTCGTCGCGCAAGGTGAGCGCGCGGCCGCTGAACAACGCTACGCGCGCTACCGTGAACTCGGCGGCACGGAGCCGCTGGCGCAGTAGCGCGTCGACGCGCGGAGCAGCTCCAGTATCCTGCGCCGCGTGATCCCCCACCACGGAGCAAGTCGGCGCGGCGCGCTCCTCGCGCGACTGCCGGCGGCGTTGTTCGCGCGAGCGTCGCAGCTCGGCGACCACCGCAGGCGCAGCGCAACACGAGCCGCGCTCGGCCTGTGCGTGCTGCTCGCCGGGTGCAGCGCAAGTCGCCGCGAGGCCCCGCCGCTGCGCACGCCCGAACTGCGTGCGAGCCTCGCGCAACGCTGCGGCGACCCGCTCGGCGTGACCGCACCGCTCGGCGCCGCGCAGCGCCTTGCCGAGTCCTCCGCACCCGCCTGGACGGCGTCGATCCAACTGCGTGCGACGGAACGCGCGCCGTCCATGCTCGAGTGGCGCGCCGAGCACACGCCGCTGAGCGCACACGCGAGCTTGATCTCGGCCGAACTCGGCGGCGCACCGGTCGAACCGCGCGTGCAGCTCGCCGACGGCGCGTGGCGCGTGGACTCCGCGCGCGACGCGCAGTGGCTCGCGCAAGGCGCCCTCGGCCGCACCCGCGAGCTCGACCGCGTCGCAGGCGCGTTGCTCGAAGGCACGACCCTGCGCGCGCAGTGGCTCGAAGCCGGCGCCGTCGTCGCGCCGCGCGCGCTGCGCGTCGAATTGGGACGTCCGGCCGAGAGCCCGGGCGCCGCGCAGGTCGCGCTGATCTTCGACGCGGAGGTCGACTTCGACCACGACTCCGATCCCGCGAGCGCGCCCGTGCGCACGCCGCGGCGCGAAGCGCTGCGCTTGGACTTCGCGCTGCGCCCCGACGGCGAACCGCTGCGGCTGCTCCTGCCCTCGCCGTTCGTCGGCGGCGAAGCGCGCGGGCTGTCGCTCGAGCTGATGCTGGACGCGCGCGAGAGCAGCGAGGAGCGGGCGCTGGCGCTCGAGCGCTGCGTTGCGAGCGAGCGGGGCGCGAGCGAGCAACAACGTGCGCTCGCAGCGCACGAAGCGCGGCGCGCGGAGCTCGCGCCCAGCATCGACGCGCTCGAGGATCCCAAGCGCGCGCGCACCGCGCTGCTGCAGCTCGCGCTGCGCACTGGCGCCGAACTCGCGGCGGAGCTGGCGCTGAGCTGCGCGGAGAACGATCTCGCGCCGCTGTGCTCGAACGCACGCGCGGCGCTGGGTTCGAGCCTCGACGCGCAGATCGAACTCGACGCGCTCGGCTGGCGCCTGGAGCGCGCCATGCTGCGCACCCTCGCCGCGCAGAAGGAGGCGCGCGCGCTGCCGTACGAGCTCGAGGGCGTTCTGCTGCGGCTCACCGGCGAGCTGGGGCGTTCGGCCGCGGCCCTGGACGACGTGGCGCAGACCTGCGCGAGCCTGGCGGAGTTCCGCGCGCGTTTGACGGCCGAGAACCGCATCTTCCTCGACGACGCGTCGGCCGCAGCGCGGGTGCGCGCCTTCGACTGGCTCGCCGCCCGCGGCCAGGCGCCGGTCGGTTACGACCCGTTGGCGCCCGCGACCGCGCGTCGCGCCGCCCTCGAAGCGGCGGAGAAGACGCCGTGAGTTCGGACGCACGCACAACCCCGCTGTGGCGGAACAAGGCCGCGCGCAGGCTGCTCAAGCTCGCGCTCGCGCTCGTAGTGCTGCGCCTGGTGCTCGCGGCGCTGACGCCGCTGGCGCTGCACCTCGCGGCGCGCTCCGCAGGTCTCGAGCTCGAGTACGCGAGCTCGCGCACTTCGCTGTCGAACGGGCGCTTCGAGCTGCGCGATGCGCGCTTGCGACCGCGGCGCGAAGGAGACGCGCCTGCGCCGCTCCTCGCGCACTTGGGCCAGTTCGAGTTCGACCTCGACCTCGCCGCGGCGTTGCGCGGCGAGCTCCACGTTCCGCGCGCGCAGATCGACGGGCTCGAGCTGTGGATCGAGATCGATCGCAACGGCCAGTGCGCGTGGTCGCAGTTGCTGCGCACAGATTCCGCGGAGAGGACGGCGCCGCCGGCGCAAGCGCAGCCGCTGTCCTTCGAACTGCCGCTCGACCTTTCCGCGCAACTGCTGCGCGGCCGCGTGCACGTGCGCGATGCGAGCCTCGCTGAACCGCTCGAACTCGACTTGCACGCCGACGCCCGCGTCGAAGCGCGCGCGGGACGCGGCAACGCGGTCGTGTGGCTCAGCGCCGGCGGCGCGCTGCGGCAAGCCCGCTGCGAGCTGAACTTCGAGACCGACGCACGACGTGCGCAAGCCGGCCTGCGTGCGAGCTTCGACGAACTGACGCCCGACGCGCTGCGCGGTTGGCTCGCGCGCGCCGGCGTCGCTTCGCGCGAGAGCCTGCACGGCTCGCTCGAAGCGCACGTCGACCTGAGCGTGCGCGAGGGCAGCGAATCGAGCGTCGAAGGACGCGCGGTGCTGCGTGATGTGCGCCTCGAAGGCGCGCGCGGAGCGCACTTCACGCTCGGCGCGCTCGAAGTGCAGCTCGACGAACTGAGCGCGGAGCGCGTCGCGCTGCGCCGCGTCGCGCTGATCGAGCCACGGGTCTGGGCGCAGTGGACTACTCTCGGAGCACCGGAGTGGGCCGGTTTCTCGCCCTCGGCGAGTGCGGACGCACGCTCGATCGAGCCGGGCGCCGAGACGTCGCAGACCGACGAGCCCGTCGGCGCGCCGCCCTCCAAGCTGCGTTTCGAACTCGCGCAGCTCGTGCTCGCGCAGGGCGCGCTCGAGGTGCGCGACGCTGCGCAGCCTGACCACGAGCCGCTGGAGCTGGTCGAGGCGCAGCTCGAACTCCGTGGACTCCAGTGGCCGCCCGACGGCGCCACCGCGCTCGAGTGCGCGGCGCGCGCGCGCGCACCGGGCGTGGCTGCGCTGCTGAAGTTCGACGCGCGGGCCGGACTCACGCAGCAGCAACTCACGCTCGACGCCCGGATGCACGCCGATGGCGTGACCCTCGGCCGGCTCGCTCCGACGCTCGCGCGCGCCGGCTTGGAGAGCGAGCTGCGCGACGGCTCGGGCGCTGCAACGATGCGCGCGAATCTGGATTGGAGCACGGGCCTGAGCGCCGACGCGGCGCTCGTCGACGTGCGTTGGAATGACGGCGCGGACTTGTTGCGACTCGAGAGCGCCGTGCTGGACGGCGCGAGCTTCGCACGGCCGCGCGTGAACGTGCGGCAGATCGAATGCGTCGGACTCCAGACGAGCGCGCGCCGCGGACGCGACGGCCGGTTCCGCGCGCTGGGTTTCGCGCTCGCGCCGGTCGACGCTGCGCCGGAGTCCGCCCCGCACGTCCCGAACAGCACTTCGACGTCCGCCTCGAACCCCGCAACCAGCGTGGCGGGAGCTTCGCCAACTGCGCCATGGTCGTTCTCCCTCGACGCGCTCGCGGTGCGCGGCGCGCAGTTCGAGTGGCTCGACGAGGCGCCGCAGGACGTCGTCCGGCTCGCGCTGCGCGATGCGGAGCTCGACCTCGTGCAACTCGACCTCGGCGCGCACGCCGCGCCTCGCAAGGCGCAGTTGCGCGCCGCATGCACGTCCGATCCGCTCTTCGCGCAGGCGCGTCTGGAACTGCAGCTCGCGACATCGAAGGAACAGCTCGCACTCGCGGGACAAGCCAGCGTCGACACCATCGACCTCACAGCTCTCGCGCCGTACCTCGCCGACGCCGGCCTGGCGCCGCGCCTGCGGGACGGGCGTCTAGTGGCGCGCGTCGACGTCACGGCGCAGCGCACGAGCTCGCCGTGGCGACTCACCGCGCAAGTGCTCGACGCCGAACTGAGCGCGGGTGGCGAACGGCTCGCGGGAGTGGAGCGTTTCGCCCTCGACAACTTGGCGCTGCATGAGCTCGAACAACACGGACTCGAGTTCCGCACCTTGATGCTCGAACGACCGTTCGTGCGCATCGACCGCAGCGCGGCTGGCGCCTTGACCGTGTGCGGCGTCGAGCTCTCCGCGCGCGAGCCGCAGGCGTCGGAGAGTGCGGCGACGTCGCGGACGCAGACCGCGACGAGTTGGTTGCCGTTTTCGACGCGCGCCGATTCGGTCGGGCTTCGCGAAGGCCGGCTCGAGTTCCACGACGCTCGAGAGGCGTCGACGGCGCCGCTGGTGCTCGGCGTGGACGCCACGCTCGCGCCTCTGGCCTTGGATCTGGGCCCGACGCCGACGCTGGGACGCATCGGCGTGTCGCTCGACGGAGCGTGTGAACTCGCCGACCTCCAGTTCCAAGCGCACGCCACGGCGACCACGCTCGCGCTCATCGCCGAGCTGAACGCCGCGGGCCTGGCGAGCGGTCCGCTCGCGGCTTACTTCCTGCCCGGAATGAGCTTCGCGCTCGCGAACGGCAGCGCGCGAGCGAAGCTGCGGGCGAGCGCGCAGCGCGGCGCGGACAGCGCGCTGCTCGCAACGCTGGAGCTCGACGATGCCGCGCTGCTCGACGGCGCCGGCGCAACCGAGCTCGCGCTCGAGCGTGCGCGTGGCGAAGTTCGAGTGGCCGCGGACGGCGCGGTCGAAGTGCGCGAACTGCGCGCGCTCGGCGTGCGCGCGAGCGTCGAGCGCGAGCCGTCGGGCGCGACGCGTGTGGCGGGCCTGCGCATCGCCGCAGCCGAGAGCGCGGCGCCGCTCGCCCCATCGAGTGAGCGCACGAGTGAGAACGCAACCGCGAACTCCGCCGCGGCCACGAACGCCGCTGCGTCGAGCGCGCAAGCCGTGGCGGAGCCGTCTGGGCAAGCAGATGACTCACCGCAGCGGATCGCAACACAAGCGGCTCGCGCCGACGAGCGCACCGAAGTCTTTGTGACGCCGCGCCGCGCCGCGCGTGCAGCGCCGCACGTCGTCGTCGGTGACATCGAGCTGGAACTGAGCGAGCTGAGCTTGCGCGGTTTCGCAGGCGAGCCGCTGACCCTGGCGCTGCGCGTCGAACATTCGGGGCCGCGCACGTGGCTCGCGCCGACGCTCGACGGCGCGCAGGACATCGAACTGGCGCTGCGCGGCTCGCTCGCCCCCGTGTGCGGCGAGTTCCAGCTCGCACTGCGCGGCTCGCCGTGCGCGAGCCAGCCGCAGTTCGCGCTCGAGTTCGCGCTGCGCGAGCTGAACGGCGCGCCTCTCGCGCGACTCGCGCCCGCGCTGGCCGAACGCATCGACGCCTCCGCGCTCGCGCACGGTGAGCTGAGCGGTCGCGTGAGCGCGCAACTCGAACTGCGCCGCAGCACGCCGCTCGCGCTCGACCTCGCGGCGCCGGTCGGCTTCGAGGCCGCGCTCGAGCAGCTCGAGTTCCGCGCCGATCCGCAGGGCGAGTTGCTCGCTGGCCTGCGCGCGCTGCGCGTCGAAGGCGGTCTGTTCGAAGCGCGCGAGAAGCGCCTGCGCATCGCGAGCCTTGAGATCGACACGCCGCACCTGCGCGCGTCGCGCGACGCCCAGGGGCTGCAAGCGTGCGGCGTGCGGCTCCTCTCCGCAGCTTCGCCCGCCGCGGAAGCTGGAAACGTCGCGCCGCAAGAACCCGTGGCGAAGCCGCTCGAGGCGCCGCCCTTCGATGTGATCGTCGAACGCACGGTCGCAACCGGCCTGGACGTCGAGTTCGTCGACCTCAGCGGCCCGACGCCCGCGCGGCTGCCGCTCGACGAGCTCGACGCCGAACTCAAGCGTGTTTCGCTCGCGGGTCTCGCCCGCGGAGACACGCTCAGCTTCCGCGCCACGCTCGGCGCCGGCGCCGTCGATCTTCCCGTGCGCATCTCGGCCGACTCGCTGCTCGAAGGCATGGCCGCCGGCGTCGTCGACTTGTTCGACGGCGAGTCCAACGTCGCGCGCAGCGAGCCGCGCCCGCTGTTCGCGGAGCTGAACCTCAGCGGCAAGCTCGCGCTCGCACCGGCGCCGCGCGGCTGGGCGGCGCTCAACCTCGAAACGCTCGAACTTCCGGCGTTACGCGGGCCCGCGCTCGCCACCGGTCTGGAGCTCGGCGACGGCACGGCGGATCTCGACGTGCGCCTGCGCCTCGCCGGCGCCGACGGAATGTCGGTCGACGCACGCTCGAGCTTCGCGCACCTCTCGCTGAGCGAACCGGCGGACGGGCCGCTCGCGCGCTACCTCAGCTTGCCCGCGCCGCTCGACACGGTGCTGTTCCTGCTGAAGGACGCCGAAGGGCTGCACAAGTTGAACCTGGGCTTCCGCGTCGAACGCTCTGGGTTGAGCTCGACGCAGCTCGCGGGCGCCGCGGCCTCCGCCGCGGCCGGCGTGATCGCGCGCGCCGTGGCGAGTTCGCCGCTGCGTTTGCTTTCGACGCTCACGGACGCCGCCGGACTGACGGGTGATGAACCGCCGCCGCAGGCGACGCGGCGCGTGGTCGAGTTCGCCGCCGGCGATCCGACGCTCGACGCCCGCGGACGCGCGGTGCTGGCGCAGCTGGGCGAGGACGTGCGAGGCCGGCCGCGCAAGCGCATCGTCGTCGTGCACGAGTTCTCGCGCGCCGACGTCGAGCGCGTTGCGCGCCTGGTGAATCCCTCGCTCGACGACCGAGCGCGGCTCGCGGCGCGGCTGCGCGAACGCAAGGCCGAGTTGACGCGCGAGCGCGAAACGCTCGCCGCGCGCGCGCGCAGCGAACTCGCCTTCGCGGACGCGGACCGCCGCGTGGAGTTGACGGCGCAGCTGCGCGCTCTCGACGCGCAGATCGGCGAGGGCGAGCACGCGCTCGAGCGGCTGTTCGACCTGCTCCGCCCCGGCAGCGAACGGCGCAACGCGGCCCGCGCACGAAGCGCGGCGATTGCGCTCGGCGCCGAACGCGCCGATCGGGCGCGACGCGCGCTCGCGGAACTCGGCGTCGAGAGCGAACGGGTGATCGTGCGGGTGGTGAAGGCGGACGCGCTCGCCGAGCGCGACGGCGGCGGACGCCTGACGCTGTGGGCCCAGTGAGCGCCCGGTCGTAGGGTCCGGCGCACGTCGGTCCCGCGCCGCCGGGTGCTCGGAATCGCCAACGCGGTCCGGGACGAGACGGGCGCCAGCGCCGCACGATCACGGAGATTTCGTGTTGCGCCCGCCGCACGGGCGCCTTGGAGGCTCTTGGAGGCGCCAGCCCGTCACGGGGACGGCCTGAGCACTCCCCCTAAGCGCGCCATGACTGCCTCGAAAACCGTTCCTGCGGCACAACCTCTTCGCCATCCTGCTCGCCTTCTCGACTGCGGTTTGCACCGTCGACTGCAATCCGTCGAACACGAGCAGCAACCCCGCGCTTCCGCGGGTGGACTACCCCGACACGAGCCTCGAGCTGTGGGAGACGCTGGCGCTCGCGCCGCAGGTCCCCACGACCGAGAACTTCAGCGCGGTGAGTTTCTCGATCGCGCCCGCGCTTCCGGCCGGGCTCAGCTTCACGAGCGCGCACGGCTCGATCCAGGGGACGCCGACTGCGGCGCAAGCCGAGGAGACGTACCGCATCGATGGGCTCAACGGAGCGGGCGAGTCGGTCACCTACGCGCTCGTGCGGATCGAGATCTTCCCCGCGCAGGCCCCGAGCGCGCTGAGCTACGCGCCGAGCTCGACCGCCGTGGCCGTGGGCGACGCGCTGGCGCCGATGCTCGCCAGCGTGAGCGGAGTGGTCGAGAGCTTCGCGGTCGCGCCCGCGCTGCCGCCGGGCTTGAGCCTCGACACGCACAGCGGCCGCATCGCTGGCGTTTGCACGGGCGGCGCGGGGCTCGCCACGTACCAGGTGACCGCCACCAATCCCTTCGGCAGCGCCGTCGCGAGCGTCGACATCGAGCTGCTCGCAGGGCTGACGCTGCGCGGGCTCTTGATCCCTAGCACCGGCGATCAGACGCTCGACGTGTTCGACAAACGCGGAGCGGGCCTCGCGCCAATCGACAGCGTGTACGTGAACAACGGCGCGCGCGCGGTGGCGGCGACGAGCGACGGGCGCTGGGTGTTCATCGCCACCGAGTTTGGCCGCCTGCTGCGCTGCGAGCGCGATCCGCTGTCGGCGCGACTCGAAGATCCCGACGAGCTGGGCGACATCGGATCGGTGCGGCGCCTCGGCATCACCTCCGACCGGCGTTTCCTGGTGGCCGCGGGCGACGGCTTCGTGACGCGCTACGAGTTCGCCAGCAACGGCGGCGTGTGCTGTCCGATCCAGGTCGCAGGGCCCTTCGCGCCGAGCGCGCTCGAGCTCGTGGCGTCGTCGGCGCCCGGACAACTGCGCGTGTACGAGCTCGAGCCGACGCTCGCACAGCGCGGCGCCGCGCTGAACCTGGGGACCAGCGTCACGATCGCAGCGCTGGAGAATTACGAGCCGGGCGTGACGTTCTACGCCGCGACGAGCACCTACAGCGAGACCTCGAGTTCGTTCTCGGGCGTGCTGCGCCGCCTGCGCATCTCCACTGCGGCGCAGGTCCAGGCGGGCGCGGCGGCGCTGGTCGAGCTGCAGGCCTTCAACGTGGGCGCGCAGCTCAGCGACCTGCGCGCGCGCGGCGGCAACCTCGGCCCGGTGGAGCTGCTGGTCGTCGATCGCTCCCTGGCGCAACTGCAGGTGTGGAAGCTCAACGCCACGGGGGCCTTCGTGGCGGGCTCGGTGTCGACGCAACCCTTGGCCGGAACGCCATCGCTCCTCGAAACGGGCAGCGACGAGCGCGTTCTCTTCGTGCTCGACGAGAGCGACGAGTTGCTGCGCCAGTACTTCCTGCCCATCACCAACTTGAACAAGTCGTTGGAGCTCCAGTTCGAGGTGCGCACGCGCCGCCAGCCGCGCGCACTCGTGCCGGTGCGCGGGCCGTCGGCCCTGGCCGTCGCCGATCGCGCCTTCGTGACGAGCGCGGGCGACTCGACGTTGCGCGCGGTGCGGAGCACTCCCGGACAAGTCGGCGCGGTCCGAGCGACGGCGCAAGGGCCGATCACGACCGCTTCTGCGCCGCGCGATGTCGAGGCGCACCCCAGATTGGACGTGGTCTACACCGCGAACTCCGGCGCAGCGAGCCTGGGCGTCTACGCCGTCGATCCGGGCGACCTCGCGCTGAGTCTGGTCGAAGAGGAGGCGCTCACGCCGCTCGCGCGCCCGATTTCGCTCGCGCTCACGCCGGCGGGACGCCACCTGTTCGCACTGGACGAGAACGGACGCGTGTCGAGCTTCGAAGTCGACGGCGCGAGCGGCGAGTTGAGCGCCGGCGGCGGCGTCACGGTCCAAGGCTCGATGCTCGACGGCCAGCTGCGCGCCGATCGACTCGGGCGCTTCCTGTTCGTCGTGCAGCCCAGCGCCGGCCGCGTGACCTCGCTGACGGTCAACCTGCCGATCGGCTTCCTGCTGATCAGCAACTTCGAGACGGGCCTGCCGCGTCCGATCGATCTGTGGACCAGCCCCGACGGACGCTTCGCCTACGTGCTCGACGCGCAGCTCGCGAGCGTGTTCACGTACTCGATCGAGCGCGTGAGCGGCTCGCTCGTGCCGCTCGGCGGCGCGTTCAACCTGGGCGGAACGCCGACGCGCCTTGCGAGCGCGTCCCCGGCGAACACGCCCAACTCCAGCTTGCCGACGCAGGAACTGCTCGCGCTGGACGGACAGCTCCAGCGCTGGCTGGGCGTGCGGCGCGACCCTGTGAACGGCGTGCTGCTGAACTCGCCCGCACCGATCGTGTACGGGCGCCCCGCCGACGTGCGCGAGTTCGCGCGCATGACGTCGGACGCTTCACCGTCGTTCACGAACTACAACCTGCTCGCCATCGAGGGGCCCGGCGGAGCGCGCCTGGTCAGTGGACTCAGCGAGTCGAGCCCGGTGACGCTGTGGAACGAGATCTCGAGCCTGCCGCTCGGCCCCGGTCCGCACGCGCTGGCAACGCGCGTGCGGATGCGCTGAGCAGCACGTCGCCTGCGGAGCTCAGAAGCTCCACACCAGGTCGAACGTGATGCGGTCGTTCAAGATGTCCTCGCGCGAGCTGAGCGGGACTTCGTACGCGGCGCCCAGCGAGAGCATCTCGGTCAGGCGATAGCGCGCGCCGAGCGCGCCGCTGAGCAGCGAACCGTCCGCGTCCGCGGCGCCGAGGTTGATCAGATCTCCGCCTTCGAAGTTCACGCCCAGCGCGTTGCCGCTGTCGGTCCAGGTGATGCCGTTGAGCTCGACCAGCGGAGCGAAATCCGGCGTGAGCTCGTACGACACGTGCACGTGGTAGTCGAACGAAGTGCTCTCGGCGTCGGCGTCGAGCGGGTGGTTGTAGCCCACCAGGCCCAACACGTTGAGCGCGCCGCCGTCGTAGCCGGCGCTGACGAACGGACGGATCACGCCGGCGCCGTTGCCCTGCAGCATCTCTTCATCACCCGTCGTGGTTTCGTAGATCGCACCGCCGGTCACGATCAGGCCCGCGTCGGAATCCTCGTAGAAGGCGTACTTGAGGCCGCCCGCGATGTCGGCGAGCCGTCTTCGTCGCCGCCGCCGGAGGGCTCGATCTGGATGTACCCGTCCTTGGTCGCGATCAGCGCGAGCTTGTCGCTCAGCGCGAAGCGCGCCTGCAGCGCGTAGATGCGCACGTCGGCGTCGGGCGACGCGGCGTTGTCGTCGGGAATCGTGTGCAACATCACGATCGGCCGCAGCTGGCTGTCGATCACCGGGCTCTCGAAGATCGTCGGCTGCGACAGCGGTTCGATCAGCCGCTCGCGCCAGCGCTTGCCGCCGGCGGGCGCGCTCGTCGAGGTGCAGGCGGAGGCGCCGACGACGAGCAGTGCGGCGGCGAGGGAGACGTGGGTGCGTGCGGAAGTCATGGAGGTGGGACCTTCTGGCAGGCGCCGCAGTTCACGGCGAACTGGGTGGGAAAGGGACAACGCGCGCAGAATCCCGCCGCACTCCGCTTGGCTCCATCACCACAAGGACGCACGCGCGGCGCCGCCGCGGGCGTAGCACCGTGCGCATTCGGGCGCAGATTCGCGCGCAGATTCGCGCGCACGCAACCTCAGCACGTTGGCGCAGACTCGCGCCCGCGACAACGCACTTCAGCGCAGCGGCTGGTGGCGCGCGAAGGCGCCGAGGACGCGCGCGCGAGCGATCACAGCCGCGCGAGCATCTGGCGCGTCGCGGCTGCGTGCTCGCTGTGCGGATGCGCCGCGAGCCAACCCTCGAGCAGCGCGCGCACTTCGTCCTTGCGGCCCAGCTGGTACAGCGCCCGCGCGAGGTTCAGGTGCGTGGGTTCGGGCAGCTCGACCTGCGTGCGCTGCGCGAGTTCGAGCACCGTGCGCCAGCCCTCGGCCGCGGCCTCGTAGCGCGCGAGGCGGAAGCTCACCACCGCGCGGTGGTTGAGCGCTTCGAGCGATTGAGGATCGACGCGCAGCGCGTTGTCGAAGCACTCCAAGGCCTGCTCGTTCTCGCCGCGGTCGTAGGCCGTCAGCCCCGCGTCGATGTGCTTGTCGAGTTCGGCGCGCAACAGATCGGCGCCAAAGCCCAATTCCTCGTCGCTCGCGCCGAGTTCGCGGGCGCGCAGGCAGCGCGCGAGCGCGACCTCGCGCCGTCCCTGGATCAGCGCCGCGGTCGCACCGCGCGTGTACATCAACAGAGACGCAGCGCGCACCTCGGCGCCGAGCTTCAGCAGGCGCTCGTACTGTTCGAGCGCGCCGTCGAAGTCGCCCTGCGCCGCGAGCGCGTCGGCGAGCAACTGCAGCGCCTCGTGTTCGTCGGGTTCGAGCGCGAGCGCGGCGCGCGCCGACGCCGCCGCCTGCAGCGGATCCTTCGCGCCCAGCGCCGCGGCGCCCAGCAACCGGTGCGCTTCGGCGAGCACGTGCGTCGAGAACTCGAGTTCGGGCTCGAGCTGGCGCGCGCGCAGCAGGTGCGCGAGCCCGATGCTCGCGCCGCCCTCGCGGCACAACGCGAGCACGCCGCGCGCGCGCCACAGTTCGGCGCACTCGCCGGCAAGCGCGAGCCCCTCGCGCAGTTCATCCTCGGCCGAGGTGAGCCGCGCGCCCGCGGCGTGGATCTCGGCGGCCGCGGCGTACACCGCCGCCTGGCCCGCGTGCTTCTCGCGCGCCGCCTCGATCTCGCGCACGGCCCCGATCGCGTCGCCTTCGAGGGCCAGGAGGCGCGCGTTGAGCAAGCTCGCATGCAATCCGGGCGCGAGCTTGAGCAGGTCGCGGCGCGCCTGCGCGTTGTCGCCGCGTTCGATCGCGCTGGCGATGCTGCGGTAGAGCGGATCGGTCGGGCGCGGAAGCTGCGGGAGTGTCGCGGGCGGCGTGGGCGCGGAGGGCGTCGTGTCGGCTGCCGCGACTTGTGCGGCGGGCTTGTCGGGCGAGGACGGACCGCAGGCGCTCGCGAGCAACACGAGCGCGGCGGACGAAAGGACGGAGGGTGCACTCGGACGGCACATGGCTCGCGGCGATGCTAGCCCGGTTCTCGCACCGGGGCCGCAGCGAGACCGCGTTTCTCGCCTCGGCACACCTGCGAATGCGAGCGCAGGCGCCCAGAGGTTCCCGCTCCGAGCCGCGACGCCGCCGTGGGCGACGAGCGCGCGCTAGGGGCGGCGACGCGAGGAGCGCGGGACGCCGAGGAGGAGCGCGTTCGCCGCGTACACCGACGCCGCGCGTTCGCAGCAGGTCCCGCCGCGAGACGCAGGCTGGCGCCTTGCCCACGAGGCTCGTTCGCAGCCGGCGCCCGAATCGGCGCGCGCGGCTTGGCGCGGGGATACCAGCGACCTGCGCAGGTCGCCGAAGCGCGCGGCGCGAGCGGCGAGCTCGGCGAGAGGACTCGCCAGCGAGCACTTCGCTCGCCGCCCTAGTGGGTTGATTCAAAATTTCGCCGCCTATCTCAGGCGCCTCGCCGCCCCCCGCGGCGTTGCTCCGGTTCGGCGACCTATTCAGGTCGTCTGGAATCCTAGCGCCTTGCGGGGAGCGCCGAACCACCTGACATCTGCAGCGGACTTTCGAATCAACCCACTCGGGCGCGCACGACGAGCGTCGGGGGCCTCGAACGCGAGTCGTGCACGGGCGCTGCGCTGCGGGGCGTGCGGCGTCCGTCCGCGGCGCAAACCCGGCGGCGAACTCGCCCGCCGGAGCGCGCGGCGAGCGCAACCTGCGCCCGAGGGCGCGATGGCCTACGGTGCACGAGGGCGAAGCTCGCCCGTCGGTGTGTAGACCACGACTCGCGCGGCGGCCGGTGCGCGCTCGGCGCCGAACCCGCCGCTGGCGGGCGACCGCCGTCGCCAACGGCGCCGCTGCGGCTCCAGAACCGTGCTCGCCGTTCACGCGCCGCGCGTCGCGGCCTATCGTGGGAGGCGTGAGCGAGGTCCTACCGAATGGCGCCGACGCGCCGCACGATCCGGCCAGCGGCGAGCCCGACCCGCGCGACGAACTGCTCGCGCTGGTCGAAGGCCTGAACGCGCATGTCGCCCGGTGCCGGCGCCTGGGCCTGCGGGCCATCGAGCTGCCGCAACAACCCGCTGCGCCGCCCCGCGACGCCAGCGCGCCTGCGCCCGCACCGGCGGCGCGCCCCGCTCCGCTGGCAGCCGCGTTGCGCGGGCCCGCGACGCCGGCCCCGGGCGCTCCACCGGCACAAGCACCTGGGCAGGAACGTTCGCCGGCGCAAACCGCCACCCCGCGCACCCCCGCGGTCGCGCCCCGTCCGCCGTCCTCCCCCCTGGCCCAGCCCGCCGCGGCGACCGTCCTGTCCGAAGCGGTCGCGCGCAACCGCGCCGCGGCCGCCGCCTGCCCCGACCTCCCGAGCCTGGCCCGCGCCGTCGCGGCCTGCACCGCCTGCGAACTGTGCAAGACACGCAAGCAGACCGTGTTCTCCGACGGCGACGGCTCCGCCGGCGTGCTCTTCATCGGCGAGGCGCCGGGGGCGAACGAGGACGAGCAGGGGGTCCCGTTCGTGGGCGCAGCCGGACAACTGCTGAGCGACATCATCCACAAGGGGATGAAGCTCGAGCGTGCGCGCGTGAGCATCGCCAACGTGCTCAAGTGCCGTCCGCCGGGCAACCGCGAGCCCACCGACGCGGAAAAGGCGCTCTGCACGCCGTGGCTGGATCGCCAGGTCGAACTGCTCGCACCGCGAGTGATCGTCGCGCTCGGGCGGCACGCGGGGAACCACATGCTGGGCTACGCCGGCGCCGCGAGGCAGCCACTGGGGGCGCTGCGCGGTCGCGTGCACGAGCGCGCGGGTCGGAAGGTGGTGGTCACCTACCACCCGGCCAACTTGCTGCGCGAACCAGAGAACAAGAAGGACTGCTGGAAAGACATCCAACTCGCGATGGCGGAACTCGGGCTGCAGCCGCCCGCGCGTGGCGCTTGATGTTCGCGGCGCCCGCGCCTGCACCCACGCGGCGTGGCTCGCCGGTTCCGTTCGTAACCACGCGCCCGCGCCGGGATAACCCGCGCCCCGCCGACGGCTCTCGGCGTGTTCGACCGGAGGCCGACGGGGCCCGTTGCGTTCCGTTGACCGTCCTTACACACGCCGGTATGCTCCCGCCCCGCTTTCGCTGCCCACAGGCGCCCGCGTTCTGTGATTCGCGCAAGCGTTCTGCTCTTTCGCCACGCTCCCTCGCCTCTCCCCAACCGCCCTCGAACCGTGCGCCTCCGCCACGGCTCGGCCGCGGATCGCAGCACCCCGAGCGGGTCTCCGATCGCCGCCGAGTTCGTGCCCGCAGCCACGCGAACAGGTCGCGGTCGAATCCGTCTCGGCGCGTAGCCGCGCTCAGGGCCGGATCGCCGCTGCGCAAGCTCTCACCAGGATGCGTACCTGCCGAGTCGCGCCGCTGCGGCGGAACACACTCCCGGCCCGCACATCCGTGCGCGAGCGTCGGAATGCACCCCAGGGCGAGGGTGAACTTCGGAATCTCGTCCCTCTCCGTCCGCGCACTGTCCCAGGACCCCTAGCCCCAGCCGTGCTCGGACCCCTCTCAAGGCCCCCGACATCCATGCGCCTGCGCTTCCACTTCCTCCCCGCCCTCGCGGCCCTGGTGTACGTCGCGCTCCTCTCCACTGGCTGCAGCTCGACGAACGGCGGTTACCCGACCGAAGTCGCGTCGGGCAGCTCGGCGTCGGCCCAGTCCGGCGCGGCGACGAGCAGCCGAGACTCGAACGCGACCGCCGCTGAGAACGCGGACAACCAAAACGCGGACCAGACGCCGGCTGGCGAAGCCCTCGAGCCGGTCGCCGCGCCCGCTTCGGCGCCCGCCACACAGCCCACGCAAGATCTCAGCGACGCCGCGCAGCTCCAGCGCCTGCGCGACGAACGCGCCGCGACGCTCAGCGCCGAGTTCGTGCGCATCGGCGACCAGCGCCGCGACGCCGGCGACCTCCAGTCGGCGGTCACCGAGTACTCGCGCGCCCTCGAAGTGAACCCCGCGAGCCGCGAAGCGCGCGAGCGCCTGAGCCAGATGCAGGCCGCGCTCGGCAACCGCTACGCCTCGATCGCCGAGCAGTACCGCGACGCGGTGGACCGCGAGACGGTCCGCCGGGCGCAGGCCCAGATGGCCGCCGAAGAGGCTTCGCGCCTGGGCGACATGGCGATGGCCCAGCAGGACTACGAAGGCGCCGCGGCCCGTTACCGCGAAGCTCAGACGATCCTGATGTACCACCCGCTGGTGGCGACCAGCAGCCTCGACGAGAAGATCGTCACCGGCAAGCTGAACAGCGCGCTCGACCAGCTCGAGGCTTCGCGCGCCGCACGCGAGGCGCGCCTCGCCGCAGAGACGGAAGCCGACAAGGCCCGCAAGGAAGAGGAAGCGCGCAAGTACCGCGAGAACCGCCTGCGCACGCGCTACCAGGACGCCAACCAGGCCTTTCTCGCCGACGACTACAAGCGCGCCGAAGACCTCGCCAACGTGATCCTGCTCGAGGACCCGGGCAACACGGCGGCCGAGAAGCTGCGCGCCGCGGCCCAGATCGCGCGCCACCGCAGCGCCGACGACGAAACCGCGCGCCGCTACCGTGAAGAGTGGCAGCGCACCTTCGACCAGCTTGACACCTCGGACGTCCCGCAGATCGACTCGCTGGTGTTCGACGACATGCGCCGCTGGCGCGAAGTCAGCGCCCGCAAGCCGCTGGAGTTCACCGGCACGACGGCCGACGCCTCGGCCGACACCGCGGTGGTGCTCGAGCGCCTGTCCTCGACCCGCTTCACGCCCAACTTCAAGGGCGCGGACGGCGGCGGCGTCGACCTGAGCGAGGTCGCCTCGTTCCTCCAAGGCGTCACCGGCGTCAACTTCTTGATCTCGTCGAAGGTCAAGGAAGAGCTCGACGACGAACAGCGGCGCGTCAGCCTGGTGCTGCCCGAGCGCTCGGTGAAGACCGTGCTCGACCTGATCGGCGAGACCAGCGACAGCCTGCGCTGGATGATCCGCGACGGCGTGGTGATGTTCGTCACCAAGGCCGAGACGCTCGGCGGCCAGCAGCTGAAGATGTTCGAGGTCCGCGACATCATCAATCCGGTCAAGGACTTCCCCGGTCGCGAGATCAACATCAGCCCCTCGGGCGGCCTCGAGTACGACGAGGAAGCCCCCGAAGAGCGCGAGGGCCTGGTCACGACCGGTGCGAACCTCGAAGAGATCATCCGCAGCAACGTCGCCGCGGCCTCGTGGAACGAAGATCCGCGCAACACGGTCCGCATCACCGAGTCGGGCACGATGGTCGTGTACCAGACGCCGGAAGTGCTGGAGATGATCCAGACGCTGCTCGACGACCTGCGCGAGGCCACCGGCATCATGGTGGACATCAACACGCGCTTCCTGAAGGTCGAGGACAACTTCCTCGAAGAGGTCGGGGTCGACTTCCGCGGTCTGGGCCAGCCGGGCGCCGGCACCAACCAGTTCCTCAACGACTTCGGCGACGCTTCGACCCAGGCGGACCTCGGCCGTGAAATCGGCAACGGCACCGACCTCGGCGCGTTCTACGACGAAGGCGGCGACGGCGACATCCGCGCCCGCGTCGAGAACCTCTACGACCTCCAGCTGGGCAACCCCGATGTCATCACCGGCACCGGCGGCCTCGCGTTCCAGTGGACGTACCTGAACGACCTGCAGCTGCAGATGATCCTGCGCGCCGTCTCGAAGTCCGAGCGCCGCGAGCTGGTCACGACGCCCAAGCTGCTGGTGTTCAACAACGCCCGCGCGAACATCTCCGTCATGAACCAGGTCGCCTACGTGCGCGACTTCGACGTCGAAATCGCGCAGGCGGCCTCGATCGCCGACCCGATCGTCGACGTGGTCATGGACGGCGTGGTCCTCGACGTGCGCCCGGTGGTCTCCGCCGACCGCCGCTTCATCGTGATGGAGCTGCGCCCCACGGTCGCGACGCTCAAGCGCCCGATCCGCGAAGTGGCGACCACGCTGGCGAGCCAGAACCCGGTCACCATCCAACTCCCCGAACTCGACATCCAGCGCGTGCGCACGACCGTTCCCATGCCGGACGGCGGCACGGTGATGCTGGGCGGCCTGAAGTTCAGCGAGAAGGAAAACGCGACCTCGTCGGTCCCGCTGCTCAACAAGATCCCGATCGCGCGCTTCCTGGTCGAACGCAAGGGCCAGTACGCGGCCAACCAGAAGCTGCTGATCCTGGTCACGGCGAACATCGTGATCCCCTCGGAACTCGAGCCCACGCCGAGCCAAGTCAGCCGCCCCGCCGCGGCGACCGAGCCGCGCTGACCTGAGCGCACACAGAACGGGCGACTCGACAGCCACCTCGAGAGTCGCACCGACCCACAAAATGGGGCGCCGAGCGGTTGACGCTCGGCGCCCTTTTTCGTCTCCAGCCCGCGAAGGCCCGTGCGCCTCGCTGGGTTGACGGGGTGCTTCACGCGCCATCCGCGTTCGCGCTTGTCACGCACAAATCTCGCAGCCTCGCACTGCCCGAAGCGCGTCCAACCCGCTAACCTCCTCGGCCCTCGGCGCGACCTGCGCCGGAACGCCGTCCGCTCGGTAGACCGAGCGCCGCGGCGCGGTAGTTCTCCTGGAGTCCCCGTCCGCCGTGCGGCGTGCAGGCAGTCGCCCCCGACCGCCGCACCACCACGAGCCCGACTGGTCTTCGTCCCCCAACGAGCCCCATGCGCAAGCTGGCCCGCACCTCCACTCGCCCGCCCCTTCTGGCCCTCGCGGTCGCTTACCTGCTCTCGGGCGCTCCGCTCTCCGCGGCGCCGCAGCGCAGTGAAGTCGAACTGCGCTCGGAGATCGCCTTCGCGCGCGGCCTCGCCTCGAATTGGGGCTTCGTCGACCTGGCTCAAGAACTGATCGGCCGGCTCGAGGCCGGCACGCTCTCGGCCGCGCTGGCCGAAGAGGTCAGCCTGCTCAAGTGCGAGACCTACTTCGCCGGCGCGAAGATCGACGCCAAGAAGCGCGAGGCGCTGCTCAAGCAAGCCATCGAGGCCTACTCCGCGTTCCTGCGCCGCTCGAGCTTGACCGACGAGTCCAAGGCGCTGGCGGAAGCCGGCGTCGTCGAAGCGTCCGCCGCGTACGCCCGCACGCTGAGCGGGCGGGTCGAGGACGCCGTCGGCGACGAGCGCGTCGCGCTCCAAGCCGAGATTCAAGACGTGCTGCAGACCGCGTCGCAGCGCGCGAGCGAACTGGTGCGCGCCTACCGCTCGATCAACGCGGAGGAGCGTTCGCCGGTCCAGACGCGCAAGATGTACGAGCTCATGCTCGCCCACGGCGAAATGCTGCTGGAGCTGGGCAAGTCGCAGCAAGAGGGCGGCGCGAACTTCAACTACGCGCGCCAGGCCTTCGAGCGCCTCTCCGAAGAATCTGGGGAAGGCACTCCGTGGAGCCTGCGCGCGTTCATCGGCATCGGCGACACGTACGTCGCGGAGTCCAACTGGTCGGAAGCGGTCGCCTACTACGAGTTCGCGGTCAACTTCTCGATCCCCAAGGACAAGGCGGCGTGGACCGAGGCCAGCCGCGAGATGACCCTCGACGAGAAGCAAGCGCGCTTCCTGTTCGTGCAGCTCGGCACGCCGGGCCTGGTGAAGGCGCTGCGCGCGCAGGGCGACCCCGACTCGCAACAGGCCGCGGTCGAGTGGTGCCTCCACCTCTACAACACGTGGCGTCGCGAGGGCCTCGACCTGGTGCAACCCGTCGGCTACATCGCGCTGCTCGACGTCGCCCGTGCGATGGTCGACATCGGCGGCGTGATCGGCGGCAACGCAGCCGCTGGCGAAGCGCGCTGGTTCCGCTCGGCCGAGGATGGCGTCGCGCAGGGCGTGCCCAAGCGCCAACAGCGCTCCGCGCTCGACTTCGCGCTGACCCAGGCGCAGACCGTCGCCAACGACAACAAGGGCACGACGCTGCTGGTGCGCGCGCAACAGGTGATCGGCGAGATCATCACTCGCCCCGGCGTGCAGGTCGACCCGACCGTGTTGTTCGACGCCGCGCAAGGCGACTTCAACGCGCAGGAATGGGACAAGGCGATCACCAGCTTCAAGCGTGTGATCGCGTCACTCCAGCGCTCGGACCAGGCCGCGCGCGCGGAGTTGATGCCCAAGGTGCTGTGGCACATCGGCCGCAGCTACGCGCGCCAGGAGCGCCAGCTCGAGGCGGCCATGACCTACGAGCACGCTCTCGACCAGTGGACCGGCGACGGCGTGTGGGACGAGCAGAACGCCAACGGCTTCAACTCTGCGGCGAACGCGCTCAAGCGCCAGGCCAAGGGCGACGCGGCGATCGAAGCGCTGGTGCGCAAGTCCGAGGAACTGCTCGCGCGCTTCTCGGGCGGCGCGGCCAACGACGTGCTGTTCCGCAGCGCGGAAGCCGCCTACGAGGCCAAGAAATACGACGACGCGCGCGCCAAGTACCGCGAGGTCAAGGCCGGCTCGAACCAGGAGAAGGCGATCGTCGCCCTGGGTCTGTGCGACTACCGCGAAGGCAAGTTCGACGCCGCGATCAAGGCCTTCGACGACTACCTGAACAAGTTCATCCCGGACGCGAAGAACGCGACGACCGACCCGCAGAAGCTCGCCAAGCGCAAGGAAGCGCGCGCCAGCGCGACGTTCTACTGGGGTCTGTCGCTGTACAAGTTGGCCGAAGACGGCAAGGGCCGCTTCGAGGACGTGATCGCCAAGCTCGGCAAGTACCACGAGGACTTCCCCGAGCAGACGCGCTTCGCTCCGGCCGCGCTGTACCAGACGCTGATGGCGCACGTGCGGCTCGGCCAGCAGCCGCAGGTCAAGGCGGTGCTCGAGACGATGCTCACCAAGTACCCCGAGGACCAGTTCACGGGGAAGGCCGCCACCGAGAGCTACGGCGCGCTCGAGAAGCGGCGCAACGAGGAGAAGGACGAAGCCAAGCGCAAGGCGCTGCTGCGCGAGATGGCGGAAAACCTGCAGGTCGCCAACCGCACGGCCGCCAAGCCGGTGTACGGCAACATGCAGCGCGAGGCGAGCCACTGGATGGAGCTGGCCGAGTGGGCCACCGCCGAGGAACTGCTCAAGCGCATCCGCACGCGCTTCGGCGAGGACGCGAGCCTGGCGGACAAGTTCCGCAAGGACATCCTGCCGGACCTCGGGACCGCGCTCGCGCGCCAGTACAAGGTCCAGGAAGCGGCCGACGTGCTCGCGCCCCTGAATCCCAAGCCGCCGCCGAAGGACTCGAAGGAGACGCTCGATCCCAAGCTCCGCCCGTCGAAGTCGACGGCTTGGACCTACGCGCGCGTTCTGACCGGCTGGGTCGAGATGAACGTCGACGCGAACGGCAATCCGCTGGGCCCCAAGGAAGTCCCGGGCGTCGGTGGCGCGGAGAGCTTCCAGCGCGGCGCCGAGATCATCAACCAGCTCGCCGGCAGCGCGGAGAAGTGGACCTTGGAGTGGTTCCGCTTCAAGTTCGATCAGGCCTACGCATTCCACCAGTGGAGCAAGGTCGACAGCAAGCAGGCTGAGGTGCCCAAGAAGGAATTGGGCTTCATCGGCGGCACCGCCAACCTCGGCCCCCAGTTCCGCCACCCCGACATGCCCGAAGACCTGCGCCAGCTCTACGTGTGGCTCGCCGGCCAGGTCGGGCGCTGAGGCGCAGCCCGCTGCACCGCAAGCTCCAGTTCTGTCGGTCTCCGCGTCCCGCGGCGCTTGCGCCCCAACCGGCGCCTCGAGCGGGCTCGACGGTGAGCGCCACCTGACATCCCCACTTCGGAGCGAGGCTCAACCGCAGTTGTCGGTCTCGCAACCCTCGCTAGAATCCCTCCCCCTCGAAGCATGCAGAACTCCCGCACGGCCCGGCTGACTTGGAGCGCCTTCGCGCGCTCGCTGGCGAATCCGCGGCGGCCCGACTCCGCGCGGGCCGCCCTGCTCCCGAGCAAGTTCGTTTCGGGCGTGTCGCTTCCGAGCCTTCTGGTTCTCGGCATGCTCGCGCTCAACTCGACGAGTTGGGCCGCTTCGAGCAGCTCTGCGATCACAGCTCCCGTTGCGGGCGCCACCGCGACGTTCGCGCCGCAAGCGAAGGCTGGCGCCGCCGATCAGGTGTACGTGCGCGCGAAGGATGGCTCGGTCGCGCCGGTCTCCGGCGTGGTGACCAAGGACGAGCTCGACAAGGTCACGGCGAGCGTCGGCGGCAAGGACAGCAACTTCGACACGAAGCTCGTCGTGCGCGTGGTGTGGGGCGACATTCCCGCCTCCCTGCGCGACGGCCGCTCCAGCGCCGAGCGACGCGACTTCGAAGCCGCTGTGGCGGCGCTGCGTTCGGCGGCGGGTGATTCGTCGGCGCGCGACGTGGTCAAGGCCGCGGCGCGGCTCGAGCTGGTCGAAGCCCTGATCGCCTGGGGCGCCCAGGATCCCGCGCGCTTCGTCGAAGCGGTGACGGAAGCGCAGTCGTTCCTCACGAGCTACCCGACCAACCGCCAGACGCCGCGCGCGCGCGCACTGCTCGGCCGTGCGCAGTGGCTGTCGGGCAAGGCCGCCGACGGCGCCGCGACGCTCAAAGCGTTGTGGAGCGAACTCAAGGGCGCAGACGCGACCCAGGGCCACAGCGTCCGCGGCTGCCTCGAAGCCGGGCGCGACGCTGCGCGCGCGTTCCTCGATGCGAAGGACACTCTCGCCGCCCGCGAGCTGTTCCTGACGCTGGAGTCGCAGGCCGGCCCGCTGGCTGTGGGCGCCTCGGACGAGGATCCGCTCAAGGCCTTCTACCAGAGCATCACTGATGAGTCCGCGCTCGGCGCGGGCTTCGTCGACCTCGCCGCCGGCCAAGCCAAGCAGGCGCTCAACTTCTTCCAGAACAAGGTCAGCGGTCTGGGCGCTGCCAGTTCCCTGACGGCGCGCTACGGCGCGCAACTGGGCCTGGGCGAGGCCCTGCTCGCCGAAGGCAAACTGCGCGAAGCATCCATCGCCCTGGGCCGCGCCGCCGCCCTTGACCCCGAGGACCCCGACCGCGCCGCGCGCGCCCTCGTGCGCCTCGCCGAGTGCTACTCCAAGCTGCCCGACGCCGATGCGCGCAACCAGGCCTGCTCGCGCGTGAAGGCTGTGCTGAGCACGGCCGGCGCGACTCCCGCAGCCGCCCGCGCGCGCCAACTGCAAAAGGACCTCGGCTGCTAGGCCGCCCGGTCCCGCCCGCCCTCGCGCCGCGGTCCCCTGCGGCGCGCTAGCTCTCCCTGCCATCCGCCCTGCCTTTCGCGGGTCCCACCACCCCCTCTCATCTCTCACCCACCAGGAGTCCCCGGGATATGTTCGCCAAGGTCTTGTCGCGAGCGCAGACGCTCGCTCGTCGCTCTGCTCCGGCGCTCGTCGCCGCCCTCGTGTTCGCCGCCTTCAGCGCCGCCCCGGCACTGGCTCAGGACGCGGCGGCCGCCGCTCCGGCCGCCGAGGACAGCTCGCTGTCGATCGGCGAGCTGATCGTCCTGTCGGGCTTCATCGGCTGGGTGATCATCGCGCTGTCGGTCGTGTGCCTCGCGCAGGTGATCGAAGCCTACGTCACCTTGTCGCGCGAGAAGCTCGCCCCGCCGGCGCTGATCGACGAGATCACCAGCCTGTTCGACGAGAAGCAGTACCAGGAAGCGCTCGAACTCTGCGAGAACGAGCCGACCTTCTTCACGCGCGTCGTCGCCGCGGGCATCACCAAGCTCGGCCACCCCTTCGAAGTCATCCAGAACTCGATCCAGGAGATGGGCGACGAAGAAGCGATCCGCCTGCACCAGAAGCTGGGTTGGATCTCCGTGCAGGCCGCCACGGCGCCGATGCTCGGACTGTTCGGCACGGTGCAAGGCATGATCGCGTCCTTCCACGTCATCGCGAATACGGCGAACCCGACGCCCGCGCAGCTCGCCTCGGGTATCTACGTGGCGCTCCTCACGACCTTCGAAGGTCTGATGATCGCCATCCCCGCGACGGCCGCCTTCGCGTACCTGCGCAACCGCCTGGTGCGCAACCTCATCGAGGTCGGCGCGATCGTCGAAGACCTCTTCGAGCGCTTCCGCACGCAGAGCTGACCCGAGCCCACGCCCGGCTGCGGCGGCCGCCATGCGCGGCGGCCATTGCAGCCGGCCGCGTGGCTGTCCCACTCCGGGACGATCCGAGGAAACTCCCCCGCCGCCGCAGGGTAGTCCTCCCTACGACGCCGGCAGCGCCCCGCGCGCCTGCGCATGCCCGACTCGCGCGCCCCCGCGCGCGAACGGCCGCCCAGCCTCGGGCGCACCGAGGCAGCTGACCTTCGGCGCTCTGCAGTCCAGACGCCCCACGTTTACGGCGCGCGGACCAAGGCGCGCGCCCCGCACACTCCGCCGCGACACGCCGCAAGGCGTGCGGCCACGCTAGCGAACGAACGGAGACCCACGTGAAGCTCTCGAAAACCGACCCGGGCGGCGACATCGCGATGGACATGACGCCGATGATCGACGTCACGTTCCAGCTGATCATCTTCTTCATGTTGCTCATGGACATGAGCACGAAGGAGCTCGAGGACTTGGTCCTGCCGAAGGCGGCGAACGCCGATCCGGACAAGCCCAACCCGGCCGACCGCCGGGCGGTGGTCAACATCACCGCGGACGGCCGCGTCCTCGTGAAGCGGGACCTGCTCTACGATCCGAAGAACGACGACGGGTACGTGAAGCTCAAGGAGTTCCTGTACCAGAAGGCGCGCTTGATGCCGAAGGCGCCGACCGAGCCGGGCGGCTCGATCATGGCCCCGGACAAGCCGATCCTGGTGCGCGCCGACCAATCCACGCCGTTCAAGTACATCCAGAAGGTGATGGAGCTGTGCGGCGATCAGCAGATCCAGATCTGGAAGATCGAACTCGCCGCCGCCGAAGTCCCCAAGGACGACGGTTCAGGCGCTGCCGCAGGAGGTAACTGACCATGGGTAAGTCGCGTGCACCGTCCCTGCCGGAGGAAATGAAGGGCGACATGACGCCGATGATCGACGTCGTGTTCCAGCTGCTGATCTTCTTCATGCTCACGATCAAGTTCAAAACGCTGGAGGGCAAGCTCTCCGCGTTCCTCCCCAAGGACGTCGGAGTGAACACTTCTCCGGCGGTGCCCAAGGAGAAGGTCGAGATCAAGCTCAAGGTCGAGCGGGAAGGAACGAAGCTCGATCCGCGCGAAGACATGCCCTGGTCGGGCACCGGGCCGTACCGCTATGGGCCGGACCGCATCGTCAAGTACTCGATCGGCCCCAAGTCGACGACCAACCTCAAGGAAGCCGCCTCGCGCCTGCGCGAACTGTACTTGGCCGACAAGGAGCAGCCGGCGACCATCGACCCGTACCCGGGTACGGTCTACGCAGACGTTGTGCTGATCCTCGACGAGGTCCTCAAAGTCGGCTACCGCGACATCTCGTTCGTCGGCGATCGCTCGGCGACGGCCGGCGCCAAGAAGTAGCGCCGGAGAGCACATCTTCGCAGTGCGTAGCGATTCGCCCGCGCCGGCCCAACGGTGCGGGCGAAAACGCTCGCTGCTACGCGCGTCGCGCAGTTCGCGAGCGCACACTCGGCGCACCACTCGGCCACGCTCCACAGCGCCACTCTGCGCTTTCCAAACTTCGGCCCCGGAGCTATCTTCCGGCCCCCCAAATCACCGTTCCCTAAGCCGCTCCGGCCGCGCGCCCGAGTGATCCAGTGGACGGCGCCTGTCAACCTGATTCTCTCCGCCTGATTCTCTCCGCCTGCATTCTCTCCGTCCCCCCCATCGGTCGGCGTCCCCAGTGGACGCGGTTTTCGCACGCGCTCAAGCGTTCGGACTCCCCCGCCGCCCCCCCGCGGCGAGTCGAGATCGAAGCGCGAACCTGTGCGACCGGTGAACGGGTCCCATCCCCTCTCTCCTCGAGTCGAAACGTCCCCGCGATGAACAAGGTCGGCCCCGCCCTCCCGTTCACGGTGCTCCTGTCGGCAGCTTGCGCGACGACACCCAACTACCACCTCGCCTCCCTGGAATCCGGGTCAGCCGCATCCGGGAGCGACTCTGCAACTGCCGCCGGCGCGCCCACGGGTGCGGCGGCTGGTGCTGCCGGGACTGCCGCTGGATCCGCCGCACCGACGGCGACGGCCGCCCAAGACGGCGAGAAGGCCATCGACCTCGCTCAAGAGGCGCGCAACATCGAGCTCGCGCGGCAGAAGAGCGCGCTGTTGCTCGAGCAGCACATCGCCAACGGCCGCTCGTTCATCGGAGCACTGCGCTACGAAGACGCGGAGCGCGAACTGCTCGCGGCGCTGACGATCGACCCGGCGAACGGCGAAGCCAAGCGGCTGCTCAACGAGGTCACTGCGCTGATGGGTAAGTCGCCCGCCGGCGCCACGATCCAGGACATGCAGCAGCGTCAGGCCGTGCGTGTGCAGCAGATGCAAGCCGCCGCCCGCGATAGCCTCGACTCCGGCCGCAAGCACCTCGCCCGCGGCGACTACGGCCGCGCGATCGCGGAGCTGTCGATCGCCAAGAACCACATCCGCTGGGCCCCCTACTCGATCGATTGGCAGGGCATGGACAAGGAGGTCGACGACCTCCTCGACAAGGCCACCAAGAGCCGCGTCGCGCAGGAACAGCGCCTGGTCGACGAGAAGAACGAAGACGCCCTGCGCGCCCTGCGCGAGCGCCAGGTGGCCGAGGACAGCCGCCGGGAAGCGATCATCGCGAACGTCGTGTCGCAGGCCATCGAGGCCTTCGAGGCGGCCGAGTACGAGGACGCGATCGACCTGTGCGATCAGGCGCTGCAGCTCGATCCGCGCAACGAGAAGGCCACCGAAGTGCGCGACGCGGCCTTCCGCATCGGGCGCGAGCGCGTGCGTACCGAGTACGTCGCGGCCAAGGTCGAGAAGTTCAAGCGCTGGCGCGAAGAGCTCGCGAACATGCGCATCCCCGAAACCGAGATCTACACGCTGCCCGACGCGAAGTTCTGGGCCGAGATCACCGAGCGCCGCTCCAAGCGCCGCGGCCTGACCGCCAGCGGCGGCCCCACGCCGACCGACATGGCGCTCCGCGCGCAACTCAGCGCGACGCGCATCCCCGGCCTCAAGGTCGCCGACGAAGACAGCCTCTCGGCGGTGATCGACATCCTGCGCACCTTCACCGGCTTGCCGCTGGTCGTCGACCCGGCCGCTGAAACCGCGGCCTCGGACGCGGGCAAGGTCTTCACCTTCGACCTGACGACGCCGATCACGGTCGAGCAAGCGCTCAGCCTGATCTGCCGCGAGGCGGGTGACGAAGGCGCGGTGACCTGGACGGTGCGGCACGACACGGTGCTGGTCACCACCAAGCTCAAGGCGCGCGCTGCGACCACGATCCTCAACCACGACGTTCAGGACCTGGTGTTCGGCCTGACCGACTTCCCGGGTCCGCGCATCGACCGCCTGCGCCTGCTCGACGACATGGAAGACGAAGACGGCGGCGGCCCCTTCGGCAGCCCGCCGGAAATCAAGCGCCCGGTGGACGTCGCAACGCTCGCGACGCTGATCAAGGAGAACGTCGAAGTCGGCTCGTGGGAAGAAGACGGCGTGACGCTGACCGAAGGCGAGGGCTTCCTCGTCATCGTCCACACGCCGGAAGTGCAGGAGAAGGTTCAGAAGTTCCTGAACGACCTGCGCCGCTTCCAGAGCTCGCTCGTCACGATCGAGTCGAAGTTCATGAGCGTGTCGTCGAACTGGATCCAGGAGATCGGGGTCGACTTCCGCGGCATCGACAACCCGATCGCCCCGTTCAAGGACCTCGACGACGTCACCAACGGCCTCGACGACCAAGCGTCGCGCGGCCTCGACAACGGCGGCCTCGGCGCGGCCTCGGGCACGCCCTCGGCCGGTGCGTTCTACAACGACGGCGCCGACGGCCAGTTCGGCCTGCGCACGGAGAACTTCTTCGGCACGCCGTTCGGCGACAACGGCTCGCTCTCGGCCGTCGCGCGCCCGCTCGGCAGCGCGCTGTCGACGGCCGGCGGCATCACCACGCAGCTCACGTTCCTCAACGACCTCGAGCTGTCGGTGATCCTGCGCGCGGTGGAGAAGAACGCGGACTTCCAGCTGATCAACACCCAGATCCTGTCGGTCCACAACACGCAGCGTTCGCACGTCGCGGTGATCAACCAGCGTGCGTTCATCCAGGACTTCGACGTCGAAGTGGCGCAGTTCTCGGCGGTCGCTGACCCCCAGATCAACGTGCTGCACGAGGGCGTGGTGCTCGACGTGCGCCCGACGATCCACCACAACCGCAAGTACCTGACGCTCGAGATCCAGCCGACGGTGGCGAAGATCGTCGCCCTGCGGCCCTTCTCGACGACGCTCGGCGGCAACACGCTGCCGGTCATCTTCGAACTGCCCGAACTCGAAGTGCAGAGCCTGTTCACCAGCGCTGTGATCCCCGACGGCGGCTCGCTGCTGCTGGGCGGCCTGTCGAACATCCGCAACGTCGAGCGCCGCGCCGAAGTGCCCTGGCTTGCCAAACTCCCGCTGGTGGGCTTCCTGCTGAAGCAGGAAGGCTACAGCGACGAGAACAGGTCGCTGATGATCGTCATCCGCGCCAGCATCACCGACGCGCGCGACAAGACCGAGGAGCTCGAGCGTCGCCTGCGCTAACCCAAGCGCCGGTCCGCCTCGAGCGCCAACGGCTCAGGCAAGTACGAGCGGGCTCCGCGCGGAACACGCGCGGGGCCCGCGCTGTTTTCCGCCGGACGTTCGAGCGGTTGCCTGCCGCGCCCGCTCGCATCCGCGCCCGTCCCGACGCTAGCCTACGTCGTCGCGCAGCTCGCCATGGGTTCCCTCGACGCCGTCCTGTTCGACATCGACGACACGCTCTGCCCGACGACCGCGTTCGCGGCGCGAGCGCGGCGCAACGCCGTGCGAGCCATGCTCGCCGCGGGGGTGCGCGCGAGCGAGGACACCGTCTACCGCGAGCTCGAAGAGGTCATCGCGGAGTTCTCGTCCAACTACGAGCACCACTTCGACAAGCTGCTGCTGCGCCTGGACCCGCGCGCGATCGAGGGCCTCAACCCGGCGCTGGTCGTCGCCGCGGGCGTCGCCGCGTACCACGACACGAAATTCCGCGAGCTCGCACCCTACCCGGGCGTGCTCGAGCTGTTCGGCGACCTGCACGCGCGGCGCGTGGTGCTCGGCGTGGTCACGCACGGCCTGACCTCCAAACAAGCCGAAAAGCTGGTGCGCCTGGGCCTGGTGCCCTTCATCGATCCGCGCGCGATCTTCATCTCCGACCAGATCGGCGTGGCCAAGCCCAACCCCAAGCTCTACGCCGCGGCCCTGCACGGCCTGCGGCTCGCTCCGGCGCGCGCGATGTACGTGGGCGACAATCCGCGCAACGACGTCGCGCCGCCGCGCTCGCTGGGCATGCGCACCTGCTGGGCGCGCATGTCGGGCAAGTTCGCCGCGCCGAATGGGCCGCTCGAGCAGCCCGACCACGAGGTCGCCGACTTCGCGCAGCTGCGCGAGCTGCTCGAAGGCCGCTACGGCCTGGTGTGAGGCGCGGGCCAGCGCAGGCGCGCGCTCCACAGCTTGCGCGTGTGCTCGCTCGTCGGCGCGTCGAAGACCTGGGCCGGCGGGCCGAGTTCCACCAGCTCTCCGGCGTGGAGCACGCCGACGCGGTCGGCGCAGCGCCGAGCCACGGCGAGGTCGTGCGTGACGAACAACACGCCCAGCCCACGTTCGCGGCGCAGTTCGCCCAGGAGCGCCAGGATCTGCGCCTGCACGGACGTGTCGAGCGCGGAGAGGATCTCGTCGCACACCAGCACGCTGGGCTGCGCCGCCAGCGCGCGCGCGATGGCTGCGCGCTGACGCTGGCCTCCGGAGAGTTCGTGCGGCGCGGCCGACAGCTGCTCGCGGCCGAGCCCGACGCGTTCGAGCAGCTCGAGGGCGCTCGGGCGCGGGTGGGGCGCGGGCGCCAGCACTTCCTCGAGCACGGCCCCGATGCGGCGGCGCGGGTTGAGCGAGGCCCCGGCGTCCTGGAACACGAGCTGGATCGCGCGCGCGCCGCTCCCCGCGCTCAGGCGCACCGTCCCGCTGCAGGGCGTGAGGCCCGCGACAGCGCGCGCCAGCGACGACTTGCCGCTCCCTGACGCGCCGACGAGCGCCAGGAACTCGCTGCGCACAAGGTCGAAGCTGACCTCGCGCAGCGCGTCGAACGGCGGCCCGTGGCGGCGTGTGTAGCGCACGCCCAGCGAGCGCACGCTGAGCAGCACGGCGGCGGAGCTCATCGCGCGGCTCCTTGCGCGCGCGGCGGGCAGGCGAGGTCGCGCCCCGGCCCAAGCGTGAGCAGGGCCGGACGTGCGCTGCGGCAAACGTCGCGCGCCAGCGCGCAGCGTTCGGCGAAGGCGCAGCCGTCGCGCTCGAGCACGCCCTGCGGCGCGGCCCCAGACAGCCCGCGCAGCGGCTCGTCGAGGGGCTCGCGCGCAGCGCAGGCCGCGATCAGGGCCTCGGTGTAGGGATGGCGCGGCGCGAGGAGCAGCTCGCGCACGGGCCCGCGCTCGACCACCGTCCCGGCGTACATCACGCTCAGGCCGCCGCCGAGCTCCGCAGCCGCGGCGAGATCGTGCGTGACCATCAGCACGCCGAGCCGCTCGCGCTCGACGAGGCTGGCGAGCAGCGTGAGGATGCGTCGCGCGAGCAGCGCGTCGAGGCTGGCGGTCGGCTCGTCGGCGATGAGGTAGCTCGGCCCCGTCGCCAGCGCGCAGGCCAGTTGCACGCGCTGGCGCATGCCGCCGGAGAGCTCGTGCGGCAGGCGCGCGAGCAGCTCGCCCGGCGCGTCGAAGCCGACGCGCGCGAGCAATTCAAGACTCCGCTCACGGCCCGCGCCCGCGGCGCCGAGCGCCTCGCGCAGTTGACGTTCGACACTGAGCCGCGGGTCGAGGGCCTGCGCCGACTCCTGCAGCAAGAGCCCGACGCGCCGGCCGCGCAGCTCGCTCCAGTCTCGAGCGCGCTCGAGCGACCAGGCGCGGCCGTCGAGCGTGTAGCTGTCGGCGGCGAGCTGGCCGCCCGGGCGCACCAGACCCAAAAGCGCGAGCGCGAGCGAGCTCTTGCCGCAGCCCGACTCGCCGACGACCGAGTGCGCCGCGCCGCGCTCCAAGCGCAGATCGACGCCCGCCACGGCGCCGCGCGAACCCGCGCGCGTCGCGTAGCTCACGCGCAGTCCGCGCACCTCGAGCGCCTCGCTCACGCCGCCTCCCGCAGTTCGAGGCGTTCGCGCAAGGCGTCGCCGAGCGCGTTGGCCGAGGCGACGGCGGCGAACACCAGCAGCCCGGGGCCGAGCAGGATCCAGGCGTGCTCGACCGCGCTCGACTCGCGCAGCACCGCGCCCCACGAGGGCACGGGCGGTTGCACGCCAAAGCCCAGGAAGCTCGTCGCGGACTCGGCCAGCACCGCGCCGCCGAGCGCGAAGGCGCCCGACACAAGCGCCGGCGCGAGCGCGTTGGGCGCGATGTGGGCGAAGAGCACACGCGCCGGGCTCAGTCCGCTCGCGCGCGCCGCGAGCACCCACTCGCGCTCGCGCACCGCGCGCACCTGCGCGCGCACCAGGCGCGCGACGCCGGTCCAGCTCACGGCCGCGATCACCAGCGCCGTCGCCGCCTGCGGGTGCACGCCGTGCGCGGGCAGCGCGGCGACCGCGACGAGGATCAAGAACAGGCTCGGAAACGACTGGAGCGTCTGCGCCACGAACAGGAACAGCGCGTCGAACGCGCCGCGCGAAACGCCGGCGAGCAGCCCGGCGACGATCCCCAACGCGAGCAGCGCGAGCACCGCCGCGAACGCGACGCCCAGACTCACGCGGCCGCCCCACAGCACGCGGGCCAGCACGTCGCGGCCGAGCGAGTCGGCGCCGAGCAAATGGCGTCGCCAGGAATTGAGCGACGGCTCGCCGGCGCGCACCTCGACGGGCCGAGCAGCGCCCGCGGCGCCGGCGCGCGCGCCGCGCACGTAGCGTCCCTGCGCGTCGAGCTCCGCGCTCGGCAGCCAGGTCGGCGGGCGCAGGGCTTCGCTCAAGCGCGTCTCTTCGAAGCCGTACGGAACGGGCGCGAACACCGCACGCTCGACGAGCACCTCGCCGGCGCCGATCGCGAGCTTGAGGTTGCGTGTCGCGACGCCCGGCGGCGCGCGCAAGCCCAACGTGAGCGCGATGGCGGCGAGCGAGAGCGCGGCGAACGCGAGCGATGCAGCGCGCGTCCTCATGCCGCACAACGCCACCCACGCCGCGAGGGGAAAGAGAAGCGCGAACCACCAGCTCCCGAAGGACAGCGACGCGAGGAGCGGCCAGCTCTCGCTCGTGCGCCAGGGCGCGGGTAGGTCGAGCACGCCCGCCTCCGCGGTGTTCGCGGCGTTCGCAGCCGCCGCGGCGCCGACGAGCGCGGCCTCCACGGCTTGCGCGAGCGCGTCGAACTCGCGCACTGCCGCGTCCAGCCGTGCGTTGAGCTCCGGGTCGAGCGGTTGACTTTGCGCGGCGCCCGGCGCGTGGGCGAGCGTGTCCACGGCCTGTGCTGTGCGCTCGACGTGGGCGGCGAGCTCACTGCGCGGATCGAGACTGCGCGCGAGCAACTCCAAGCGCAGCTCCAAGCTCGCCCGCGCCGCGGCGCGCACGATCGGCTCGGCCGGGATCGACGCAACCGGAGCGAACGACGCGCGCCACTCCTCCGCCAGCGCGGGCAACGCCGCGCTCGCCGAGCGCACGGCGCGCAGGTCGAAGGCGCGCAGGTACAGCGGCGCGCCGTTCGCGAGAAACGGCGCGTAAACGGCGCTGGCGACGAGCGCGAGCAACGTCCACAGGGCGCAGCGCGCGCCCCAAGTGCGCGGCCAGCGGCGCGCGGTGTGCGTGGGCTCAGTCAAGCCGCACCCTCGGATCGATCCAGGCCTGCGCGAGGTCGCTGAGGAGGTGCCCCAAGGCGGTCAGCAGCGCCGAGAGCAGCACGCACGCGGCGACAACTCCGTATTCGCGCCGCATCAAGCCGTCGTAGGCGTACTTGCCCATGCCCGGCAGCTCGAACACCGTCTCCACCACGACCCAACCACCGACGAGCCAGGGCAAGGTCTGCCCCGCGAGCGTGACCAGCGGCGTGAGCGCGTTGGGCACGACGTGGCGCCAGAGCACGCGGCGTTCGCTCAGGCCTCGCGCGCGCGCGCACAGCACGAAATCCGCGTCGAGCACCTCGAGCACGCTCGAGCGCGCCTGGCGTGCGACGTAGGCCAGCGACGGCGCCACGAGCGCGGCGAGCGGCAACACGGCGTGGGCGAGCGTGTCGAGCGCGTAGCTCAGCGGCTGCGACGGGTCCGCGTCGCGTCCGTGCAAGCCGACGACGGGCAACCAGCCGAGTCCGCCTCCGCCCAGCAGCGACTGCAACGCCATGGCGAGCCAGAACGTGGGCAGCGCGTAGAGCGTGAAGAGCAGCGCGTCGAGCGCGCGTGCCAGCGCCGAGCCGCGGCGCACGGCGAGCAGCACGCCCAGCGGCCAGCCGATCCCGAAGATCAGCGCCGCCGCGGCGAGCGACATGGGCACGGTGATGGCGAGCCGCTGGGCGAGCTCGCCGGCGATCCCCACCGACGGGCGCAGCAGCTCGTGCCCCAAATCTCCCGCGAGAAGCCCGCCCCAGGGTTGTTCGCCGCTGCCGCCGAACCAGGTGTGGCCACGCGGCGAGAGGTCGAACGGCCCCAAGTAATCGAGGTATTGGCGCCACAGCGGCGCGTCGAGCAGGTGCTCGGCGCGAAAGCGCTCGAACGCGGCGGCGTCCACCGCGCCTGGGTCCGCGCCCTCGCCGCCAAAGCGCAGCGCCGCACCGTCGCCGGGCAGAAGGTGCAGGAGCGCGAAGGTAAGCAGCGTGATACCCAGCAGCGTGGGGAGCAGCAGAGCCAGCCTGCGGAGCACGGCGCGCGCCAACAGGCTCACTCCGAAAGCCGCCACTCGCGCAGCGCGAAACCAGGGTCGAGGCTCGACGCGCGGAAACCCGCGATGCGGCGCGAGAGCGCGTAGCGCTTGGGCACGGTGACGCCGTACATGTACGGCTGCAGCGCGTACAGCCGCGCCTGGATCGCGTGCATCAACCGCGTGCGTTCGGCGCGGTCGAGCTCGACCTCGACACGTTCGATCCACGCGTCGATCTGGGCGTCGGAGAACGAGCAGTAGTTGTTCGTCTCCTCCCCGATCGTGCGCGAGTGCCAGCGCGCCGCAGGATCGTTGTCGACGGGCATGGTCCAGGCGAGCACGACCGCGTCGAAGTTGCGCCGCTTGACGCGCTCGGACAGGCTCGGCCAGTCGAAGCTCTCGATCGCGACGCCGATCCCCAGGCGGCCCAGGCTCTCCTGCAAACGCTGCGAGAGCTTCTCGCCGGTCTGGTTGCCCGCCTGCAGGGCCAGCGCAAATTCGAACGGCTGGCCGTTCTTGTCCAGACGTCCGTCTCCGTCGCGGTCGATCCATCCGGCTTGCGCCAAGAGGCGCGCCGCTTCGCTCGGATCGTAGGGCAACGGCGCGAGCGACTCGTCGTAGTCGGCGCCGGTGTCGACCCACTCGGCGGTCACGCGCCGCGCGAGCCCGCGGTAGAAGCTCGCGATGAACTCGTCCCAGTCGAAGGCCAGCGCCAAGGCGCGCCGCACCGCGGGGTCGCCGAAACGCTCGCGCTTGAGGTTCCAGGCGACGAAGGTCGCGATCGGCGTGTAGAACGCGCCCTTCTCGAAACGCTCCGCAAAAGCGGCCGAATTCGCGGCTTCGCCGAGAAAATCTTCGGCGTGCAAGCGCGCCGAGAAGTCGAGTTCTCCGGCGAGCAAGGCCTGGAAGGCCGCGCGGTCGTCGGCGATCGACCGCAGCCGCACGCGCGCAAGTCCCGCGGCGCGTGAGGGATCGAAGTAGCGCTCGAAGCGCTCGAGTTCGAGGAACTCGTTCGTGAAGCTCGCCACGCGGAAGGGCCCGAGCCCGACCCACTCGCGGTTGCAGCGGTGTGTGTTCACGTAGCGCGCCTGCTGCTCCGCGCTCGCGTCCGGCGAGTAGTCGCGGTTGTCGGGATCGTGCAGGTCGTACAGATGGCGCGGCAGGATGGCGAGGGCTTCGATCGACTCGAGCGAGCCGAAGTACGTCTTGTCGTACTCGAAGCGCACGACGAAGGGCGCAGGCGAAGTCGCGGCGACGAGCCTGTCGTACTGCACGCGCTTGGCGCCGACCTCGACGAGCGGGTTGCGCGTCATGCGCCAGGTGAAGAGCACGTCCTGTTCGTCGAACGGCTCGCCGTCGTGCCACAGCACGTCGCGGCGCAAGTCGAAGGTGTACGCGGCGCCGCGCACGACGCGCGCGACCTCCTCTGCCGGCACTTCGCGCGCGTCCGCTGACGCGCTCGACTTCACACGCCAGCCGTGCTCGAGCGCCTCGACGTCGCCGTGCACGCACTCTCCGCTGCTGAGCACGAGCGCGTCCTCGCGCCGCCAACCCGTGCACAGCACCGGGCGCAACTCGAGCGTGTGCGGATCGCGCGTGAGCAGCGCCTCGTGCGCCTCGCGCTGCAGCCGGCGGCACATGGCCGAGTTGTCGATCAAGTAGTTCAGGCTCTCGGGCAGCGCGTCGGCGTGGACGACCACCGTCGTCGGGCGCGCGGGCGCCGGCTGGTGCGCCGCGCGGTTCGAATCCGAGCGGTCTTCGCACGCCGCCGCGAGCGCGGCCAGCAGCAGCGCAACCGCGCGGTGCTGCAGGGCGCATGGCGCGCAACGGAAAGGCGTGAACGGACTCATGCGACGCGGCCCCGATTACACCATCGGGCGAAGGCCGGCTACAGCGCGTGCGATTGCCAGGCAGCGCGCCAGGGCTACCATGACCCTCCCCGATGATGGCGCACGCACCTGCGGTCTGGATTCGCCGCACGCTGGCTGCGCTGCTGGTCGCGCTGGTCGTCGGCGCCGTCCTCGCCTCGGCGCTCGGAACGCGGCGCGAACGCGCGGATTTCGTGTTCACGGGCGGCGGCGAGGTGCGTTCCCTGGATCCGCACGCGGCGACGGGCATCCCCGAGGGCCGCGTCATCCGCGCACTGTTCGAGGGGCTGGTGGTGCGCGACCCGCAGACCCTCAAGCCGGCGCCGGGCTGTGCGGAGACCTGGGAGGTCAGTCCCGACGGGCGGACGTACACCTTCCACTTGCGGCCCGACGCGCGTTGGTCGAACGGCGATCCCGTGACCGCGACCGATTTCGTGTGGAGTTGGACGCGCTTGCTAGAGCCGCGCACCGCCGCCGAGTACGCGGCGCAGCTGTGGTGCGTCGAAGGCGCGCGCGAGTTCGCGACCGGCGGCGACGGCGCGCACGATCCGACGCCCCTGGGCCTGCGCGCGCTCGACGAACGCACGTTCGAAGTGCGCCTCGCTGAAGTGCAGCCGCGCTTTCTCGACGTGCTGTGCTTCTACGCCTTCGTGCCGCTGCACCGCGCGAGCATCGAAGCGCTTCAAGCGCGGCATCCGACGAGCTGGGGCACGCTGTGGACACGGCCCGAGCACTTGGTGAGCAACGGCGCGTACTACCTCGCCGAACGCCGCATCCACGAGCGCATCCGCCTGGCGAAGTCGCCGCACTACTGGGAAGCCGACGGCGTCGCCATGCGGACGGTCGACGTGCTCGCGCTCGAGAGTTGGAGCAGCGCGCTCAACCTGTACCTCACGGGCGAGATCGACTGGGTCGACGGCGCGATCCCCTCCAACCTCGTCGGCCGTCTCAAGGAGCGTGAGGACTTCCGCGCGACGCCCTACTTGGGCGTGTACTTCTACCGCGTCAACACCACGCGGCCGCCGCTCGACGACGTGCGCGTGCGGCAGGCGCTGAGCCGCACGGTGCGGCGCGCGGAGATCACGAACAAGGTGCTCAAGGCCGGCCAGGCGCCCAACCACTCGTTCACTCCTTGGGGACGCATCGGCGCCTACACCGCACCCGCGATGGCGCCGGCGGATGCAGCTGCGGCGGCCAGCCTGCTCGCGGCTGCAGGTTTCGCGACTCCCGCGTCGAAAGGCGTCGGAAAGCCCTTCCCCAAGCTCGAACTGCACTTCAACTCCAGCGAGACGCACCGCGCGCTCGCGGAGGTCGTCGCGCACCACTGGAAACAGGCGCTGGGCATCGACGCGAAGCTGCGCAACCAGGAGTGGAAGGCGTTCCTGAGCGCGCAGTCCTCGCTCGACTACGACCTCTCGCGCTCGTCGTGGATCGGCGACTACGCCGACCCGGGCAACTTCCTCGAGATCTGGACCTCCGACAGCCCCAACAACCGCACGGGCTGGAAGAACGCGCGCTACGACGAGTTGATCGCACGGGCGCGAGGCACGTTGGTCGAAGCGCAGCGCAACGCGCTGTACCGCGAGGCGGAACAGATTCTGCTCAACGAGTTGCCCTGCATCCCGATCTACTCGTACGTGAGCCAAAACCTCGTGAATCCGCGCCTGGGCGGCTTCGACGACAACGCGCTCAACGAGCCCTCGCTGGCGCGGTTGTACTGGCGCGATGGCGTCGAGCTCGACGCGGCGCGCAAAGCCGACAAACGCGGCAAGAAGCGCGCGCTGGCGCCTGGGCCGAGCAACGGACTGCGCTCGCCGCGCGTGGACGCGCTCCTGTTCGAGGCCTCGGGCGGCGCGCAGGGCCGACCGCTCAACGAGGACGAGCGCTGATGCTGCGTTTCCTTGTGCGTCGGGCGGCTTGGTTCGCGCTCACTACCTGGGTCGTGATCACGCTGGCCTTCTTCCTGCTGCGCGCAGCGCCCGGCGGTCCGTTCTCGAGCGAGCGCAAGCTCCACCCGAGCGTCGAAGCCGCGCTGCGCGAGCAGTACCACCTCGACTGGCCGCTGTGGAAGCAGTACCTGCACACGCTGGGGCCGCTGAACCTCGACGGACGCGGCTGGTTGGGCGACGGAGCGGATCCGTTCGGCGGCGTACTAGCCGGCGATTTCGGACCTTCGATGCAGCACCGCGACGTTTCGGTGAACGACGTGCTCGCCAGCTCGCTGCCGATTTCGATCACGCTCGGCTCGCTCGCGCTCGCGCTGGCGCTCGTGCTCGGCCTGAGCGCGGGCGTCGCTTCGGCGCACTCGCCGGGCTCGAAGCTCGACCAGTCGGTGCGCGCGCTCGCCACCGGCGGCCTAGTGCTGCCGAACTTCGTGCTGGCGAGCTTGCTCGTGCTGGTGTTCGCCTTCTGGATCCCGGTGCTGCCCGTCGCGGGTTTCGGAACTCCGCGCCACCTCGTTCTTCCGTCGCTCGCACTGGCGCTGCCCTTCGCTGCGTACATCGCGCGCCTTTCGCGCGCCGGATTGCTCGAGACGCTCTCCAAGGACTACATCCGCACCGCGCGGGCGAAGGGCGCCTCGCGAGCACGCATCCTGTGGAAGCACGCGCTGCGCGGCGCGCTGGCGCCGGTCGTGTCGTACCTCGGCCCCGCGGCGGCCGGCGTGCTGACCGGAAGCCTCGTGATCGAGCGCATCTTCGCGATCCCCGGCGCGGGCACGCATTTCATCGCCAGCGCGCTCAACCGCGACTACACGCTCGCGATGGGCGTGACCGTGGTCTACGCGGTGCTGGTGTTCGGCTTCAACACGCTGGTCGACGTCGCGTACACGCTGCTCGATCCGCGCCTGGACCTGGAGCAAGAAGCGTGAGCGAGCGCAGCGCCTCCAGCACGCCGAGTTGGTTCCGCGACGCGGACTACGAGTTCGCCGCCGTGCAAATCGAGCGGCTGCGCCCGGAAAGCCCGTGGCGCAAGGCGCGCGAGCGTCTGGGCCGCCGCGCCTCCGTGCGTTGGAGCCTGCGTTTCCTGGTGTTCCTGGCGCTGCTCAGCTTCCTCGCGCCGCTGCTTCCGCTGCCCTCCCCCGCCGCGATCACCGTCGCCGCCGAACCCGCGCCGCCGGTCGCGCCGTGGAGCGCGTTCGGCGATCACAAGTTCGTCGCGGAGTACTGGGAGCTCAACCCGCTGGACCGCGCGCTCGTCAGCCTGCGCACTTCGCTGTTCGGCAAGTGGCGCACTGGACCGTGGCTGGGCACGGACGCGCTCGGCCGCGACGTGCTCGCGCGCGTGGTGTGGGGCAGCCGCACCTCGCTGCTGGTCGCCCTGTGCGCGGCGCTCACGAGCCTGGTTGTCGGCGTGACCTGGGGCGCGCTGGCGGGCCTCGTCGGCGGACGCCTCGACAACCTACTCATGCGCATCGTCGACGTGCTGTTCGCCGTCCCAACGATCTTCATCGTGATCTTCACGCTGAGCTTCCTCGACGCGCCCAAGGGCGCCGTCGGCGAGGCGCCGCTCCTCTCGCGCGAACAGGTGTTCTTCCTGGTCGTCGGAGCGGTCTCTTGGCTCTCGATGGCGCGCGTGGTGCGCGGACAGGTGCTCGAGCTCAAGCGCTCCGCGTTCGTGGAAGCGGCGCGCATCGCGGGCGCTTCGACGCCCTGGATCCTGCGCGTGCACGTGCTGCCGAACGTGCTGGGCCTGGTGATCGTCAACCTGACGCTGACGCTGCCGTCGGTGATCCTGTACGAGGCCTTCCTGTCGTTCCTCGGCCTGGGAGTCGAACCGCCGAAGGTCAGCTGGGGACTGCTCGCGGCGGAAGGCGCGGAAGCTCTGAACCCGCTCGAGAGCTACGTCTGGTTGATCGCCGCTCCGGCGGTCGTCATGGCGCTGACGCTGTTCGCGCTGCAGACGCTCGGCGACGGCTTGCGCGATGCGTTTGGCGTCGAGGAGCGCAGCGAACGATGAGCCTGCTCGAGGTCAAGAACCTGCGCGTGCGCTTCGACACGCGCCGCGGCCCCGTGCAGGCGGTCGAGCACGTGTCCTTGCGCGTCGAACGCGGCGAACTCGTCGCGCTCGTCGGCGAGTCCGGCTCGGGCAAGTCGGTGAGCGCCCTGGCGCTGCTCTCGCTGCTTCCGCGCCCGCCCGCGGTGATCGAGACGGGCGAAGCGTGGTTCGAAGGCCGCAATCTGCTCACGCTCGGCGAGCGCGAGTTGCGCCGCGTGCGCGGTGCGCAGATCGCGCTCGTTCCCCAGGATCCGAACACCGCGCTGCACCCGCTGTACACGATCGGCGATCAGATCGTCGAGGCGCTGCAGCTGCACCGCGAGCTCTCGCGCGCCGCGGCCCGCGACGTGGCGGCGCAGGCCCTCTCCGAAGTCGGAGTTCCCGCCGCGCGCGAACGGCTCGACGCCTACCCGCACGAACTCTCCGGCGGCCTGCGCCAGCGCGCGATGATCGCCATGGCCATCGCGCTCGAACCCAAGTTGCTCATCGCCGACGAACCGACTACGGCGCTCGACGTGACAGTGCAGGCGCAGATCCTCGAGCTGCTCGCGCGCCTGCGCCGCGAGCGCGACCTGGGCGTGCTGCTGATCACGCACGACCTGGGCCTGGTCGCGCAGTACGCCGATCGTGTCGGCGTCATGTACTGCGGCGCAATCGTCGAAAGCGCTCCGACACGCGAGTTGTTCCGAGCGCCGGCGCATCCGTACACACGCGGCTTGCTCGCGAGCGCCAGGTCGCTCGACGGGCCGCAGGGCGCGAAGCTCGAGTCGATCGGCGGCCTGCCCCCCGACCCGCTCGCGCCGCCTCCGGGATGCGCTTTCGCGGCGCGCTGCACGTTCGCCGTCGAAGCCTGCACACGCGCGCGCCCGCCCTCGCTTCCGCCCAGCGGGCTGCGTGCGCTCGCCAGCAGCGGCGTTGAAGTCGACATCGCAGCGGAGCGTCGCGTCGCCTGCTTCGAGCACGAGCGTGTGCTGGCCCGCGCTGGAGATTTGGCGTGAGCGAGCCGCTCTTGGAGGTGCGCGATCTGCACGTGCGCTTCGCGACGCGCCGCGGCGGCTGGTTCGAGGCGCGGCGCGAGTTGCACGCCGTACGCGGAGTCGATCTGCGGCTGGAGCGCGGCGGCGCGCTCGGCTTGGTCGGCGAGTCGGGCTGCGGCAAGAGCACGGTCGCGCGCGCCGTCGTCGGATTGCAACGCCCGTCGAGCGGCGGCGTGTTCATCGACAGGGTCGAACGCTCGAAAGCGCGCGGCGCACAGGCGCGCGAGCTGCGCCGCCGCGTCAGCATCGTGTTCCAAGACCCGTACGCATCGCTCGATCCGCGCCTGCCCGTGAGCGCCAGCGTGCTCGAGCCGCTCGCGATCGATGGACGGCTGCGAGCGCGCGCGCGCCGCATGCGCGTGCTCGCCGCCTTCGAAGCGGTCGGGCTCGATGCGGCGCTGTACCACCGCTATCCGCACGAGCTGTCGGGCGGCCAACGCCAGCGCGTGGCGATCGCACGCGCGCTCGTGCTCGAACCCGACTTGCTCGTGTGCGACGAGCCGACCAGCGCGCTCGACCTCTCGGTGCGCGCGCAGATCGTGAACTTGCTCGCCGAACTGCGCACGCGCTTCGGCTTGGCTTTGCTGTTCATCTCGCACGACCTCGCCGTCGTGCGGCGGCTCGCCGACGAGATCGCCGTGATGTACCTCGGCCAAGTGGTCGAGCGCGCCCCGGCGCTCCAGCTGTTCGACGCGCCGCACCATCCGTACACCAAGGCGCTGCTCTCGGCCGTGCTCGCGCCGCGTCCAGGCGCCCAAGCGGAGCGCATCGTGCTCTCCGGCGAGCCGCCTTCGCCGCTGGCGCCGCCGTCGGGCTGCGCCTTCCATCCGCGCTGCTTCGCACGCGAACGGGCGCCGCAGGGACTGTGCGAACGCGAAACGCCCGAGCTCGCGGCGCGCGGCGCGCAGCGCGTGTGCGCCTGCCACTTGCCCCACGCGCCCTGAGGCGGCGCGCGGCGTCACTCGCCGAGCACGTGCAGCACCACGGCGCGTGTGTGCGGACGCGTGCGGTGCTCGACCAAGTACAGCGCCTGCCACGTGCCGAGCGCCAGCGCGCCCGCGACGATCGGGATCGAGACGCTCGCGCCGGTGAGCACGCTGCGCAGGTGGGCGGCCATGTCGTCGCGCCCCTCGTCGTCGTGCTCGTAGCGCGCGTCGCCGTCGGGCGCGATCCGCTCGAGCCAAGCGAGCAAATCACGCTTCACCGCCGAATCAGCGTTCTCCTGCACGCACAGACTCGCCGAGGTGTGCGCGCAAAACGCAACGAGCACGCCCGTGTGCACTTGCGCGTCCGCGACGACACGAGCCGCCTCGCTCGTGAGGTCGACGAAGCCGCGGCCGCGGGTGCGCACCGCGACGCGTTCCTGGTGTTGCTTCATGTCGAGCCCCCACTCGCGAGCACGCGGCACGCACGCGTCTTCACTACAACGAACACCGCTGCGCCAGGAGCGAGTTCGAGTTCGTCGATGGCCGCCTCGGTGAGCTCGATCCACAGCGGCTGAGCGCCGAGTTCGACGCGCAAGCGCGCAGCCGGTCCGCGCACGAGCGAGTCGACGCGTGCGGCAAGCACATTGCGTGCGGACAGTCCCTTGGGCGCCGTGCGCGCGACGAGCACGTCGTCGGCCCGCACCGAGACCACCGCGACTTCGCCGGGCGCGAGCTCCGCGCGCGGGACTTCGAGCGCGACGCCGCCCAGATCGACGCTCGCGCTCGAGGCGCTGACGGCGCTCACGCGGCCGCGCAGCACGTTCTCGAAGCCCTCGTCGAGCTCACCGCCGGGCGCGAGCACTTGGGACGGAGCGCCGCGCGCGACGACGCGCCCTTCGTGCAAGACGAGCACTTCATCGCACACGGCGGCGATCTCCGTCGGGTCGTGACTGACGAGCACGAACGGCGCGCCGAACTCGCGCTGGGCGCGCAGCAAGTAGGGCAGGATGCGGCGACGCAGCGGCCGGTCCAAGGCGCCGAACGGCTCGTCGAGGAGCAGCAACTGCGGGCGCGCGCACAACGCGCGGCCGAGCGCGACGCGCTGGCGCTCGCCGCCCGAAAGCGTGGCCACGCCGCGCGCGCGCAGCGCTTCGATTTCGAGCACGCGCAGCACGCGCTCCACCAAGGCTCCGTCGCTCGTGCAGCCAAAGCGCAGGTTGGCTTCGACGTCGAGGTGCGGGAACAGCAGCTGATCCTGCGGCACGTAGCCGACCGCGCGCCGCGCGGCGTCGAGCTCGACACCGCGCTCGCTGTCGAGCCAAGTCGCGCCGTCGAAGCGAATCCGTCCGCGCGCGCCGCGGCGCCATCCGGCCAGGGCTTCGACGAGCGACGACTTGCCTGAACCGCTGGGGCCGACGACGCCGAGCGCGCGGGAATTGGTTGCATGCTCGAGCGCGAGCGTGAAGCCCGTGAGCGGCAGCGTGAGCTGGAATTCCAGCGTGTTGCTCATCACACCGAGCTCCGCGAGCGACGCAGGAACCACTCTGAAGTCCAGACCGCCACGAATCCCAGCAGCGCGCTCAAACCGGCGAGTTGCACCGCGCGCGCATCGTCGCCGACCTGGAGCGCGTCGAAGATCCCCGTCGCGAGCGTCTGCGTGCGGCCGGGGATGTTGCCGGCCACGATCACCGTGGCGCCGAACTCGCCCAGCGCACGGCTGAATCCGATCAGAAGCGCTGCGATCAGTCCGTTGCGCGCGAGCGGCAAGGTGACGCGCCAGAGCACCTGCGCGCGCGAGGCCCCCAGCGAGGCGGCCATCTGCTCGAGTCGCGGAGGGACGTTTTCAAAGGCCACGCGCGCGGTGCGCACGACGAGCGGAAAGCTCATCAGCGCCGACGCGAGCACCGCGCCGCGCCAGGTGAGCAGCACGTCGAGGTCGAACCCGAGCGCCTGCGCGCCGAGCGGGCCGTCGCGGCGGAAGGCCCGCAGCAACAAAAAGCCGAACGCCGTGGGCGGGCAGTACAGCGGCAACGCGGCGAGCGCTTCGACGAGCGAGCGGCCGCGAAACTCGCGGCGCGCGAGGAAGCGGCCGAGCGCGAGCGCCGGCAGCGCGACCAGAGCGGTGGAGCCTGCTGCGACTTGCAGCGTGAGGCGCAGCGCGTCGACGAGCGCGGAGTCGACCATGGCGAGTCAGTCGCGTTCTCGCACGAGGAAGCCGCGGCTTGCGAAGCAGGCCTCGGCCGCCGGCGAGAGGAAGTGCTCGAGCACCTCGCGCGACAGCGGCGCCGGCGCCTTGCCGCGCGTCGCTGCGATGGCGTACTCGATGCGCGGCCCCTGCTCGAGCGGCACGCGGAACACCACACGAACGCGCTTCGAAATGGCGGCGTCGGTCGAGTAAACGATGCCGAGTTCGCAGGCTGCGTTCTCGACCGCGGCGAGCGCAGCGCGCACGTCGACAGCGGGCACGACGCGGGCCTCGAGTGCGCTCCACGATCCCTGGGCCTCGAGCCAGGCCCGCGCGTACTTGCCCGCGGGCACAGAGGCTGGATTGGCGAGGGACAGGCGCGGGAAGCGCTCGTGAACGAGCTCGTCCGCGGAAGTCCACTCGCGGTCGTTCGAACTCGCAGGGACCACCACCACGAGCTGGTTGGAGAGCCAACGCGCCGGACCTTCGACCGCGATAGCGCCGCTCTGGCGCACGAGCTCCATCTGCGCCGTGTCCGCCGAGAGGAACAGATCCGCCGTGCGCGTCGCGTCGATCTGCTGTGCGAGCGTCGCTGAGGAGCCGAAGTTGAACACCAACTCGACTTGCGGCCGGCGCTCGCGCCACAGCTGCGCCACGTCGCCGCACGCGTCGCGCAGGCTCGCAGCCGCGAAGACCTGCACCGCGGCTGGCGGCGGCGCGTCGGACGAACAAGCCAGTGCGCAGAGAGACAGGCACAGCGCCGCAGCGGCTCGCAGGAAGCGTTCGAGCATGGTCAGCACTTTCCGACGATGACTTCCGTGGCCTTGATGATCGCGACGGCGCGCGCTCCAACGGCGAGCCCCAAGCGCTCGACGGAGTCGGTCGTGATCACCGAGCCGATGCGAACTCCCGGAGCGACTTCGATCACGAGCTTGCTCATCACGTCGCCGCGCTTGAGCTCGCGGATCACGCCGCTGAAGCGGTTGGTCGCGCTGAGCGCGCCCAAGTCGAGCTCCGGCTCGCGGTAAGCCGTGTCGAAGGCTTCCGCCAGCGCGCGAGCGGGATCGCTGCGCACGGCGTCGTCCTCGGGCGCCCAGCCACGCTCGACGGCTTTGGTGAGGGCGCGCAGCGTGCGCTCCTGGGCGGCGCTCGGCTTGGCGACCCGCCGCTCCCACTTCGAGACGGTCATGGCGTGCACGCCCACCAGCGCCGCCAAACCCGCCTGAGACAGTCCGGTGCGCACGCGCAGCTTGCGGAACTCCATGGAGACCAGCTTAGCGCACTAAGCTCTCGCTTAGCTCGCCAAGCGCAGCATCGCCCGTCGAGCAGCGCCAGATGCGCGGCCGCGCACTACACGCAGAGGAGCATCGACAGGCGCCGCTGGTAGTCGAGCACCAGCGGGTCGGCCCAACCGAGCAGGTTGAAGACCTCGATCATGGCCTTGCGCGGCGCGCCGTCCTGGTAGCCGAGGTCGAGCTTGGCGGCCTCGAGCAGTTGCTCGAGCCCCTCGGCGTGCTTGGAGGCGGCGACCAGCGCCTTGCCGTACTCCAGCCGCGCTCCGGCGTCCGTCGGGTTCGCCTGCACGGCCTTTTCGAGCGAGCTCAGCGCGCCCGCGCTGGCGTCGGCGGCCGCGAACTGCGCGGCGAGCGTCTTGGCCTCGTCGCTCTCGCGCGAGGCCGCGTCGAGGTGCGCGAAGTGCTCGCGCGCCTCCTGCAGACGCCCCTCGGCCGCACACAGGCGCGCCGCGATGAGCCGCGCCTTGACGTCGCTCGGCGCGGTGCGCAGGTGGTTGGCGAGCAACACGAGCGCCTCGGCGCGCTTGCCCTCGGCTTCGAGCTTGGCGGCGTCCGCCAGCGGATCGGCCTTCTTCAGCCCCAGGTGCTGCTCGAGGAACTTGCGGATCTGCACTTCCGGGAGCGCACCCTGGAATCCGTCGGCTAGCCGGCCCTCTTTGAGCAGCAGCACCGTCGGCACGCTTTGGATCTGGAACACCTCCGCGAGCTCCGGATTGCGGTCGATGTCGATCTTGGCCAGGGTGAATTGGCCGGCGAACTCGCGCGCGAGCTTCTCGAGCACGGGCCCGAGCGTCTTGCACGGCCCGCACCAGGTGGCCCAGAAGTCGATCAGCACCGGGTTCTTGCGCGAACGGTCGACGACGTCCTTTTGGAACGTCTCCACGGTCACATCGAGGATCGAAGCGGTCTGCATGGGGCGGGTCTCCTAGTCGATCACCGGGGCGTTGGAAGTGCGCGGCGCAGCGCCGGGCGCAGGCCTCACTTCCCGATGAGGAAGTGGCAGATGTCGTTCTCGCGCATCACGTACTCGCGGCCTTCCGAGCGCAGTTTGCCCGCGGCCTTGATCGCCGCTTCGGTCTTGTACTGTACGAGGTCGTCGAGCGAGTAGATCTCCGCGCGGATGAAGCTCTTCTCGAAGTCCGTGTGGATCACGCCGGCTGCCTTCGGGGCCGCGTCGCCCCTGTGGATCGTCCAGGCCCGGATTTCCTTGGGTCCGCAGGTGTAGTACGTCTGCAGCCCGAGCAGCTTGTAGGCCTGGCGGATCAAGCGGTTGAGGCCCGGCTCGGTCAGGCCCATGTCCTTGAGGAACGCGGCGCGATCGGCGGGCTCCAGCCCCATGATCTCGCCCTCGATCGCGCCGGACAGCGCGACGACCTCGGCGCCGTGCTTGGCGGCGTGCTTGCGCACGACATCGACCAGCGGCGAGCGGCCTTCGAGGTCGCTGTCGGCGACGTTGGCGACGAACAGCACCGGCTTGGCGGTGATGAGGAACAGCGGATAGAGCACCGCGGCTTCCTGCGGCGTCCAGGAGACCGTGCGCAACTGCCCGCCGCCTTCGAGCACGCCCTTGGCGCGCTCGAGCACGCCTTGTTCGAAGATCGCGTCCTTGTCCTGCGCGCGCGCCTTCTTCGCCACACGGTCGAGCGCGCGCGAGACCGTGTCGAGGTCCGCGAGCGACAGCTCGAGCTCGATCACTTCGATGTCGCGCTGCGGATCGACGCTGCCGGCGACGTGGATGATGTCGCCCGAGTCGAAGCAACGCACGACGTGCAGGATTGCGTCGCACTCCTTGATGTTGCCCAGGAACTTGTTGCCCAGGCCTTCGCCCTGGCTCGCACCGGCCACCAGTCCGGCGATGTCCACCACCTTGAGCGAGGCGGGGATGATGCGCTCGGTCTGCTGGTAGCGGTTGATCGTGGCGAGGTTCTCGTCGGGCACGTCGACCACGCCGATGTTGGGCTCGATCGTGCAGAACGGATAGTTCGCGCTCTCCGCGCCGGCCGCGGTGATGGCGTTGAAGATGGTGGACTTGCCCACGTTGGGAAGTCCGACGATGCCGCAGGCAAGACCCATGGGATGCGCGAAGTGACGGGACGGCGCGCTGCGGCCCGGGCGCCGAAAAAGCCCCGGGTTCAGCGCAAAACGAGGGCGAAGAGTCTACTCGGGCACGGCGCGCACTTCGAGGTCGCGCAGCACGTAGACGCCCGCCGCGAGCCCCGGGTGCAGCCGCAGCCGGCCCCGCAGCGCCGGCACGCGCAATTTGAAGTACAGCACGTTGGCGCCGGCGCCCGTCGGGCGCTGCACTCCCCGCGCGCGGCGCGAGTATTCCGCGAAGCGCGCCGTCTTGAACTCGAGCAGCGCCATCCCGTCCGCGGGCGCGTCGAATTCGACGCGCAACACGGGCCAAGTGCCCGGTGGAACGTCGAACTCAGGCAGCAGCAGACCGCCGCCCGCGTACTCCAGCTCGTAGCCGCCCGCGCCGCGCGCCTGGAGCCGGTCCACGCGCGCGGAGTTGGAGCGGTCGGGCTCGAGCGCCTGCAAGCCGCGCAACAGCACCCGCGCCGAGGCCGCGAACTCCTGCGCGCAACGCTCCTGCGTGTCGAGCGGAGAGGTCGAGAGCGAGAAGGCCGCGAGTGCGCGTTCGACGAACACCTGGATCACCACGTCGGGGCGCTCGCGCTCGATGAGCGCCGTGTCGAAGTCGCTCTCCCAACGAAACATGCAGCGCGAGAAATGCTCGGCGAGCAGCGGGCGCAGCTTCTCGCCCATCGAGTCGTGGAACACCACGGCGCGCGGCAGGCTCGAATCGCGCTGCTGCGCGTCGAGCGCGATGGCCTTGAGGTTCTTGCGGAACTGCTCGTCGAGGCCGCTCGCGAAACGCGGGCGCAACTCGACGTTGGGCTGCACCAGCAGGTCCTCGAGGTACAGCCGCCCGGCCCAAGTGTCGTCCTGGAAATCCGTCGGCGCGAACTCGAACTCGTCCACCGAGCGCGGCTTGACGCCGGACACGAGCTCGCCGACACGTTCGACGAGCGCGCGGTAGGCCGCGAACGCGCCGTAGTCGTTCCAGTGCGTGCCGAGCGGGAAGTACACGTCGCCCTGCGCGGCAAACTGCTCGCGCGAGGCGCGCACCGCGTCCGTCAGATCGAGCACCTGCGCGTCGGATCGCCCGCTCAGGTGTGCTAGCAGTTGCTCGCGGCGGGTCGGACCGATCTTGTCGAAGCGCGCCGGAAAACGCTCCGGATAGATCGTCTCCTTGTTGGGTGCGATCGCGAACACGTACTTCACGCCGCGCGCCTCGCACCACGCGCGCCGGTCGGCGAGGACCTGCGTCCACAGCGCGAGTTCGCGCTCGCTGAACGGGTCGGCGCCGCGGAACACGTCGACCGCGCGATCGCGCGTCGTGAACAGCGACGGTCCTGGACCGGCGACGATCTCGCTCGTGGGAGACTCGCCGAAGAACAGCAAACGCAGCGCGTTGTTCCCGCGGATCAGCTGCGCGCGCAGGCCGTAGTGGTCGCTGAACCACGCGTCGAAGGCGCGCGGCCACGCCAACGCGCTCACGAGCGAGCTCGGCGCCTGCGGCTTCGGCGCCGGACGGCGGAATTCGCGCTCGATCGAAGCGGCGTCGGGCGGCGCGATCCAGGCGAGCAGCCCCGGCAGCGCGAGCGCGGCGCAGAACAGCGCGCTCAGTGCGAGGCGCGCGGCGCGGTGGTTGGCAAGCGCGTGCGGCATGCTCAGAAGCGGAAGTAGATGAAGGGGTTGAGCGTTCCGCCCGAGAGCGTCATCGCGCTGAGCACGAGCACGGCCGCCAGCGCGCCGAACGAGCTCCACTCCAGCGCCGTCTCGACGCCGTCGGCGCCGCTGCGGGCCGCGCGTTGCTCGCGCCACGTCGACAACGCGCGCAGCCAGGGCGTCGACCCGATCGCGGCCGCGGCGAACGCGAGCACGACCGTCGGCGTGAGGAACAGTCCGGCGTGCAGCGCACGGCCGTCGCCGCTTCCAACGCCCGCCATGGCGCGCAGGAACTCGAGCGCGTGCGGCAGCGAGGACGCATTGAAGAACACCCAGCCGACGACGACCACGACGAACGTGAACGGCTGGCCGAGCCACGAAGGTTCGCGCGGCGACTCGCGGCGTGTGAGGCGCTCGAACACCAGGAACGCGCCGTGGTACAGCCCCCACACGACAAAGTTCCACGCCGCGCCGTGCCACAGGCCACACAGCAAGAACACCGTGAGCAGATTGAAGTAGGTGCGAGCCGAGCCGGCGCGGTTGCCGCCCAGCGGAATGTAGAGGTAGTCGCGGAACCAGCTCGAGAGCGAGATGTGCCAGCGCCGCCAGAACTCGGTCACGCTGCGCGCGATGTAGGGATAGTCGAAGTTCTCGAGGAAGCGGAAGCCGAACATCAGGCCCAGGCCGATGGCCATGTCGCTGTAGCCCGAGAAGTCGAAGTAGATCTGCGCCGTGTAGCACAGCGCGCCGAACCAAGCCGTGGCGGCGTCGAGCGCCTGCGGATCGCGCTCGAAGATTTCCTTCGCCGGGGCGGCGAGCACGTTGGCGATCAGCATCTTCTTGCCCAGGCCGAGCACGAAGCGCCGCACGCCGCGCGCGAACAGCTCGAGCGAGTGCTCGCGTTCGACGATCTGCTCGGCGACGTCGCGGTAGCGCACGATCGGGCCGGCGATGAGCTGCGGAAACAGGGCGATGTACAGGCCGAAATCGAGCGGGCTGCGCTGCGCGCGCGCCTCGCCGCGGCGCACGTCGATCACGTAGCTCAGCGCCTGGAACGTGAAGAACGAAATCCCGATCGGCAGCTCGACCGGGTCGCGCGGAAAACGCTCGAGCTGCGGCCAGAGCGCCTGGAGGTTGTCCCACAGGAAGTTCCAGTACTTGAAGAACCCCAGGAGCCCGAGGTTGATCGCGAGCGCCAGCGCGACCACGACGCCCGAGCGTGCTCCGGCGCGTTCCACCCACAGCCCCAGCGCCCAGTTGAGAGCGATGGACGCGAGCATCACGAGCGTGATCTCGGGGCGGTCGAAGGCGTAGAACGCCAGACTCGCGACGAGCAGCAGCGTGTTGCGCGCCCAACGCGGCGCGAGCGCGTAGAGCGCCAGCACCGCCGGCAGGAACAGGAACAGAAACGTCGGGTGGCTGAAGACCATGGAGCGCGCTCGCGCTGCAGCTCAGGCGTGCGCTCGGCCGCGCTGCCCCGTGTGTGGGGCGCGATGCGCGGCCCAAAGCCGCGGGTGCAGGGCGAGCACGGCGCGCGCCACGGGCCTCAGCGCAGCTTCGCGACGCAGTCGATCTCGACCAGCGCGTTGCGCGGCAACTGCGCCACCGCGACCGTCGCGCGCGCCGGCGCCGAGCCGGCCGGGAAGTAGCGGCCGTAGACCTCGTTCATCGCGCCGAAGTGCTCCATGTTGGTCAGGTACACGTTGCACTTGAGCGCGAGCGAAAAGTCGCTGCCCGCGGCCGCGAGCACCGCGCCGAGGTTCTTCATCACGCGCTCGGTCTGCGCCGCGACGTCGCCGCCGAGGAACTGTCCGCTGGCGGGATCGAGCGCGATCTGTCCCGAGCAGTGCACGAGCCCGCCCGCGGCGACGGCTTGGCTGTAGGGACCGATCGCTTGCGGAGCGTCGGGAGTGGAGACGATGCGGCGATCGGTCATCGGTGTGGCTGGCGGTGAGGGACAGAAGGGGCGCGGGCCTTAGCGCGCGCCGCAGATTTCGCGGATGCTGACGGCCACGGCGGGCGGCACGAAGAGCTCGACCGGGCCGCCGAGTTCGGCGACTTGCCGCACCAGGGTGCTCGAGATGTGCACGTGCTCGGCGTCGGAGGCGATGAAGACCGTGTCGACCTGCGGCGCCATGGCCTGGTTCGAGCGCGCCATCTGCGCCTCATACTCGAAGTCGGTGGCGTTGCGGATGCCGCGCACGAGGATGCGCGCGCCGAGTTGACGGCAGCCCTCCACCACCAGGCCGCCGAACACGGCGACCGAGACGTTGGAGAGGTGCGCCGTGGCGGCGCGCAGCAGGTCGACGCGGCGCTCGAGGGCGAGCAGCTCGCGTTTGGTCGGGTGTTGCGCCACCGCGACGGTGAGATGCTCGAAAATCCGCGCCGCGCGCTCGATCACGTCGAGGTGACCCAGGGTCACCGGATCGAAGGACCCGGGGAACACCGCGTGGTGCTGGGCGGTCGGCGTTGCGCCGCGAGCGGCGGAGTCGGGGGCGCTCATGGGGTGCCCGATTCTAGTGGGTTGAATCGAAATTTCGCCGCACATCTCAGGCGCCTCGCCGCCCCCCCGCCGCGCTGCTCCGGTTCGGCGACCCATTCAGGTCGCCTGGAATCCTCGCGCGTTGCGGGGAGCTGCGAACCACCTGACATCTGCGGCGAACGTTCGCATCAACCCACGAGTGTCCGTCCGCGGTTGTTCGGCGCCGGAGCAGTTGGTTCGACGCGAGCGGCGCGCACGGCCCAGTTGCAGCGCGAGACGAACGGCTCCGCGCGCCGAACAAGCGCGGTGCTTCGCCGGGCGGAGCGCGCCGCAAAAAAATCTCGGATCGTGCGCCACCGGCGGGCGCCGAGAACGTCCGTAGCGCTCGAGTGGATCTCGGCAGCTCGCACGGAATGTGGCCGCGCCGGCCGATGTTGGCGCTCGCCGCGGCGCTGGTCGCAGGCGCCGTCCTGGGCCGCTGCTGCGGGGAGGGCGCGCGCGTGTGGCTCCACGCCGCAGCCTGTGCGCTCGCCGGCGCCTGGATTCTGGAGTTGTGGCTGTCGTACGGCGCCAGAGCCGTGCGACCGGCGCGAACGCCGAGCCTGCTGGGCTTGGCGCTGCTCGCGCTCATCACGGCGGCGCGCGTGTGGGCCCCCGAGCCGGGCGAAACCGACGAGCGCGACGAGCGCGGGCGGGGCCCCGAACGCGAGTTCGCGCAGCGCGACGGCCCCGCGGGCCCCCTCGCGCCACTGCCGCGCGACAGCGCCAGCACAGCGCCTGCCGACGAGACCGCGAGCGTTGCGCGGATGCGTGCGGCGGCGCACGCGGCGGCGGATGGGCCGGGAGATGCCGCGGGGGACAACACGGAAGAAGGCGAGGGCGAGCCCGCGGCCACACCGGCGGCGCCCCACGAGATCTGGCCCGCAGCGAAGACAACCGCGTTGGCGCAGGCGCCGCTGCGCGGGGTGTGGCGGCCTTCGTCGCGCGGCGTACGCGGCGAGTTCGGTCGGCTGGTGGAGCCCGGCGGATTCGCGCGGCGCATGGTCCTGCCGGTCGGCGCGGCGCGCGCCGGCGAAGAACTCGAGGTGACACCGATCGACCGACCGCTGCGCCCGGCGCGTGCGTTGGCGCCGGCGCCTCGCACGCCGGGAACGCTCGACTCGCCGGAACTGTGGGTGGTGAAGAGCGACGAGATCCGCCGGCTGGCGCACTCGCCGAGCTGGATCCCGTGGAGCACGCTCGATCGCCTGCGCACGGCGTCGATGGAGCGCTGCGAACGCCTGGGCGACGAGGCCGGCCCCTTCGCGCGGGCGCTGCTCTTCGGCGACGAGTCCCGGCTCGCTCCCGAGGTCGGCGAATTGTTCACGCGCACAGGAACGCGCCACGTCCTGGCGGTGAGCGGGATGCACATCGCGCTGCTCACGACGTTCCTCGCCTTGGCGCTGGGAAGCATGGCCCACGGGCGCGCGCGCTGGGCGTGTGCGTTGGCGATGCTCGGCGCCATCGCGCTGTACTCCGTCCTGGCCGGCGCGCAGTCGCCCGTGCGCCGCGCGGCGCTGACCGTCGCGCTCGCGCTCGCCGCTGGCGCTCTGCGCCGACGCCACCGCGCCCAGACGTGGCGCCGCCTGGACGCGCGAAGTCTGCTCGCCGCGACCTTGTGCGTGGAACTGCTCGTCGCGCCGCGCGCCTTGTTCACGCTGTCGCTGCAGTTGAGCTACGCCGCGACCGCCGGCCTGATCGTCGGCTCCGCGCCGCTCGCGCGCTGGCTTCGAACCCTGCGCCGCAGCGCCGTGAACGTGCTCGCTGCCGCGTTGGCGACGTCGCAGCGACTGCACTCGACCTTCCGGCGCGTGGTCGGCGATCCCGCGGCGGCCCAGCTGCGCCCCACCACCCTGCTCGACGCGCTGCGCGCCCGCGGTGCGGCGGCCTTCGACACCGCGCTCGGGGCGTCGCTCGCCGCGACCTTCGCGACCACGCCGCTGTGCTGGGCAGCTCTGGGCGAACTCAGTCCGGTCGGGCTGCTCGCGACCCCGGCGGTCGGACCGCTCGTGGCGTGGCTGCTGGTCTACGGACTCTGCGCGGTTTACCTCCCCCTGCCGCCGGAGGGATTCGAGGCGCCCTACCACGCGCTGATCGCGCTGCTCGAGTTCTTCGACGACGCGCCCGCGTCGCCCTGCGTGCTCCCCCCGCGACCGCTCGCGCTGCACCTTGCGACCCTGCTCGGTCTCGCGCTGTGGAGCGTGCGGCGCTCCGTCGCGTGGAGCGACTTCGGCAAGCGCTTGGCCTGCGCGACCGCCGGCGCCGCCCTGCTCCCTTGGAGTCTGGCGCCGCAGGGCCTGGAACTGACCGCGTTGGACGTGGGCCACGGGACGGCGCTGGTGCTGCGCACGCCGACTCAGCGAGTGTGGGTCTTCGATGCGGGGACGCGCGACCGCAACGCACTCGAACGCGGCGCGCTCGGCCCCCAACTCGCTGCGTGGGAAGCCGCCGAGCTCAACCTCGCGACCTCGCACTCGGACCGCGACCATGTGTCCGCCCTTCCGTGGCTGCTGCAGCGCTGGCCGGTGAACGACTGGGTCCGCCCGCCGGACTTCGACGGCGGGGCGCTGCAGGACGACCCGCGCACGCGCATCTGGACGCCCGAGGGAGGTGCGCTCACCGTGACCAGCGACGCCGGCGCGCTCCAACTCGAATTCGCCAGCGGGGCCCGGCACTCCCCCGAGCCCAACGAGCGCTCGCTGGCGGCGCGGATCCGCGGCTGGGGCGCGTGTGTGGTGTTCACCGGGGACGCGCGCGAGGCCGGCGTCGACGCGTGGCTCGCGGCCTGGGGCGAACCTGGACCGACCGCGGCGCGCGCGGATCTGCTCCTATGGCCGCACCACGGAGATCCCACGGAACGCGCCAGCGAGTTGATCGCCGCCCTGCGGCCGGCGCGGGTGTGGGTCAGCGCCGCGCGCCGCGGCGCGATCGAGCCCGAGCTGCAACGCCGCGGCTTGGGCGTGCAAGCGACGGCCGTCGATGGCCCGCTGCACTTGGGCGCGAGCTCCGAGAAACCTCCCTGAGCGCGCGCTCGATCGGCGCGGCTGGCATGGAAATCGCTCCGCAACGCAGGACGCGATGTGCGGCTGGGCGGCTGGACGCGGGTGCAGAACACTAGCCGGCCGGACGCGCCGCGTCAGGCCGCGCTCGGAGCAGTTCGCTGCACCGACAACGGGGCCGGCGGCCGGCGCAGGACGGATCAGCTTGGCAGAGCTGATGCGCACTGCGGACGGCTTGGGGACGGATCGAACGCAGTCGGTGGATGCGGCGGTCGGATGGCGCGGCCTGGCAGGGCCGCACCGCCGCCGCAGCTCCTCGGCCCGGGACCGTGGATCGCGGCAGACGATCCACGGCCCCGGGCGAGCCGCCCGAAGTGCTCGAAGCTGCTCGCCGAGCGTGCGACTCCGAACAGCGCGGGCGCCGCAGCGCCCGTCGCCACCCCGCTGCGAAGCCGGCGCGAACCCGGTGCGATCCGATCCACCGGCCGATCCGCAGGTACACCCCACGCACTCGCCTTCGTCAGAGTTGCTGCACCGCGCTGCACAAACCCGTCGAGGCCCCGAGACTGGTTCGACGTCGGCGGGTAAAGCCGCCGCCCACACCCGCGGGTTCGGAGTTCCGAAGACCCCGCGGCCCGCCGAGCCCCGACGAGGAACACCCTCCCGCTGGAAGACCATGGAGATCGCACACATGAAGCACGTTGGTTGGTTCGCCTGTGGCCTGCTGAGCCTCGCCCCGATCCGCTCCGCGGCCGCGCAGGCCGTCGACAGCGCTTCGCCCGCAGCCGCGGCGAGCGAGTCCGCGGCGCAGTCGAAGGAGCTGCGCCGGGTGCTGCACCTCGACGACGGCCGGACGCTGCGCGGTAAGACGCGCCTGGACCCCAAGCCCGCCGACGGTCCGGTGTGGGAGTTGTGGTCGGACGGCGAGTGGCGTTCGATCCAGGCGCGCAACGTCGTGCGCGTCGAGCAGGAGAGCGCGCTGCTCGAGCGCTCGCGCAGCCTGCTCGCCAAGGTCGGCCGCGCGGACCACACGCAGCGCGTGATCGCCGCCGATTGGATGTTGCACGAGGGCCTGGTTGACGAGGCTCTGCGCGAGCTGGAAAAGGTCCTCGAAGCCGACCCGGACCACATGGGCGCGCGCCGCTTGCTCGCGCAGCCGCCGGTTCCGCTCGCCGCACCCGGCTCCAGTTCCCCCGACCCGCGCGACTTGGTGCGCCACGCAGCGGTGCGGCCGCGCGTGGTGCAGGAACTGGCGCTGGTGGCGCTCGCCAAGCGCGAAAGCGCTCAGGTGCGGAGTGAACTCGAAGCGGCCCTGCGCCACGCGTCGCCGGAGATGCGCGCATTCGCGGCCCTCGGCCTGCGCCGCCTGCATCCCAGCGAACTCAGCACGGAGCTGATCAACCGCAGCGTTCTCGATGCGAACGAGCGCGTGCGCGCCGAAGCGGCACGCGCGCTGCGCGACCGCGGCGAAGAAGGTGTGATCCTGCCGGTCGTGCGCGCGCTGGCGAGCAGTTATCCGGCCGTGCGCGAGAACGCCGCCGAAGTGCTCGGCGCCGCGGGTTACGCCGCCGCGGTGGAACCGCTGGTGGCACGCCTGGCCGCGCTCTCGGCGCAGGGCGGGTCGTCGTCCGGCTGGCGGCCGCCGGCGGCGCACATCACGGTCGGACGGCAGATCGCCTACGTCCAGGACTACGACGTCGAGGTCGCCCAGTTCTCGAGCATCGGCGATCCGCAGGTCAACGTGCTCCACGAAGCGAGCGTGCTCGACGTGCGGGTGCTCGGCGTCTACCAGAGCACCGTCGCGGTCGAGAGCCGCGCCGTGCGGGGCGCGCTGCGCCGCCTCACGAAGGCCAATCCCGGTGACTCGAACAAGGCCTGGCTCGACTGGTGGGAACGCAACCGCGCGAGCTGGGGCGGTCGGATGCCGCAGGCTCCGGCCGCCGCCTCGGCGGGCCCGCGGACGACGGGCGGCGCCTGAAGCCGCGGCCGCTGGAGTTGGAGCTCGGCGCTGAACGGAGGCGTCGGCTGCGGATCTGAGCCCTGGGCGCTCGAGTTGAGTCCCAGCGCTCGAGTTGAGTCCCAGCGCTCGAGTTGAGTCCCAGCGCTCGAGTTGAGTCCCAGCGCTCGAGTTGAGTCGCAACGCTCGAGTTGAGTCCCAGCGCTCGAGCTAAGTCGCAACGCTCCGGCCGAGCCGCGGCGCAGCGCCTCGGCTGCGCGCAGCGCGTCGGGCGCTCGCCGCGCCGGCTCAGCGCGCCGCAGCGGCCTTGGCCGCGAACGACTCGGGCGCGATGACGCCCTTGAAGCCCTGCAGCGCCGTGCGTTGCAGATAGAAGGCCAGCCCGCGCAAGCCGCCGAGTTCCTCGCCACCGCCGGCGCGCCCCGGGCCGCCGTGCACCATGGCCGGGAGCACCATGCCGGGCGCGAGCGACTGCTCGGCCATCTTGTCGCTGCCGAGCCACACGCGGCCGCTCCAGGGCGCGATGCCGAGCGCGGCCTGCTCCAGGAACTCCTGTTCGTTCGAGTAGACGCTCGTGACCAAGCTTCCGCCGCCGCGCGCGACGAGCGCGGCCGCCGAGCTCGCGCTGCCGTCGTAGGGCAGGATCGTCGCGACCGGACCGAAGACTTCTTCAGCGTGGAACACGTCGGCGTGCGCGTCTTCGGCGACCAGCAGCGTCGGGGCCACAAAGCAGCCCTTGTCGCGGATCGGCGCAGCGCCGCCGCAAGCGGTGCGCGCGGCCGCGGCGAGACGCGTGATGCCGGCGCGGACGTCGGCGAGTTGCGCCGCGCTGGCGAGCGGCCCCATGCGCGTCGTGCTGTCGCTGGGATCGCCGACCTTGATCGCCGCGAGCGACGTGCGCAGCTCGGCCTCGATCTCGGCCACGCGCTCGCGCGGCACGAAGATGCGCCGCACCGCGGTGCACTTCTGGCCCGTCTTCTGCGTCATGTCGAGCGCGACATTCGCCAGGAACAGGTTGTAGGTGTCCGACCCCGCTTCGAGATCCGGCGCGAACACCGCGCTGTTGAGCGAGTCGGCCTCGAAGTTCACGCGCACGTTGTGGCGCACAAGTTTGGCGTGGCCGCGCAGCTTGGCCGCGGTCGCCGCCGAGCCGGTGAACGCGAGGCCATCTTGGCCGCCGAGGTGGTCGAGCAGGTCGCCGACCGACCCGCTGATGAACTGGAACGCGCCTTCGGGCAGGAGCTTGCTCTGGAACACGAGCTCGGCGATGCGCCAGGCCGTGAGCGCCGTCGACGTGCCGGGCTTTTCGATCACCGGGACGCCCGCGAGCAGCGCGCAGGCCGCCTTCTCCATCATGTTCCAGGCGGGGAAGTTGAAGGCGTTGATGTGCACCGCCACGCCGGCGCGCGGCGTGAGCACGTGCTCGCCCCAGAAGCGCGCCGTCCGGCCGAGCTGCACGCCCGCACCGTCGTACAGGAACTTGCGCTCGCCGAGCTCCGCGCCGTAGCGCGCGTAGGCCGCCAGAGTCCCGATCGCGCCGTCGATGTCGAACTTGGCGTCGCCGCGGGTGGTGCCGGCGTTCTGGATCGAGAGCTCGATCAGCTCCTCGCGCGCGCCGTGGACCAGCTTGCTGAGCTGCTCGACGAGCCCGCCGCGCTGGGCGAAGGTCAGGGCCGCGAGCCCGGGCACGCCGTGCGTGCGCGCGTGCGCCACGACGGCGCGGAAGTCGATCCCGGCGCTCGACACCGTCGCCAGCGGCTCGTCGGTGGTCGGGTTGTAGAGCGTGGCTTGGGGGGCGCCGCCGGCGTGCCGGCCGCCGCAGACAAAGCTGTCGAGCTGTCGCATGGAGTTCAGATCCTCGTGAACAAGATCGCAGACTGTACCGCGGGCGCTCGCGCGGCGGCGCCCACACCGCGCACCTTCGCCGCGTAACGGCTCGCCGGTCGCAGCTTCACTCGCGCTTCTCACCGGCCGTTCGCCCCCCTCGTCAGCCCCATGCCCGCACTCAGCCTGCTCGCCGCCGCGTTCCTGGTCCTCCTCTCCGCCCTGGCGTGGGTCGCGCTGCGGGTTTTCGCGGCCCGCAACGACAAGGGCGAGCTCACGGCGCCGGGCTGCCTCAACGGCTGCGCGTTCGCGGCGCTACTGACCGGGCTCGGGGCGGTCGGGCTCGGAACGCTGGTGGTCGGCGCCTTCGTGGCCGCCACGCCGCCCGAGCTGCGCGACACCGTCCGCGACGTGCGCAACGAGCTGCGCGAAGCCTTCGCCGAAGTGCGCGAGGGGCTGCGCGAAGGCGCCGACGAGCTCCGCGAGGAACTCGAGCGCGAGCGGCGCGACGCGCGGCCGCGCGGGCCGGAGTGGACGCGACCCTCCGACGAGGCCGACAGCTCCACACCGCAGGCGGCTCGAGTCGGCGACAACCCCGTCGTGATCGTCGTGGTGCGCTGGCGCGGCGCGCCCGATCCGCCGCTCGAACTGCTCGAGGCGCTCGTCGGCTGCGGCCTGGCCGAGCCCATCGACGTCTCGGTGGAAAGCGTCGCGGACGAAACCGACGAGCCCGAGCAGCGCGCCACGTTCCGCGCCCGCGCCGGAAGCGGAGAACTCGCCGAACTCGAGCGCTGCCTGCGCGAGGCGCTCGCGGCGGCGCGCGAATCCAACGGAACCTCCTTCGAGCTGCTCGAGGCGCGGCACGAAGACCTGCGCTGAGCGTCGCTCCCCCGCTCGCCCGGCGACGCGCGGCAGGGACGATTCGTCGACTGCGCCGTGAAACCAGCGGAGCTCCGTTGGTTTCGGACGCCCACAGACTCCCCGCTGCGCGCTCCGCGTCCCAACGCGCGCGCACCCAAGAGCCAGCCTTCGAGCGCCATCGGCGTCGCCGTCGGAGACGCCGGCCATCGAACTCCACCGGCATCCTCGGTCGGGACGCCAGCCGTCGAGAGCCGAGTACGGCGCTGCGCGAGACTTCAGCCGTCGGGCGCCATCGGCATCGTCGTGCGGAACGCGAGCCACGGAGAGCCAAGGGGCTCGACTTGCGTGACGGTTGTCGTCGAGCGCCGAGGGCGTCGCCGTGCGCGACGCCGGCCGTCGAATTCCGGCCGCAGCGTCGTGCGGCGCGCCGGCTTTCGAAGGCCGCCGGCAGCGACGTACGCAGCGGAGGCCGTCGAGGCAGCGTCCCCACGAACGTGGCGCCTTCGTGCGAGGCGACTCGAGCGCGTTTCGAGCGTGGCGGGCGCGGCACTCCGCGCGTGCGCGAGCCTGTGGCGCGAGCATGCGTCGGCGCGCAGCTACGTCGACGGCGCCGGCGACGCGGACGCCGAATTGTGCACCTCTCGAGCGCGCGGACGGGTTCGCAGCACGCGGCGCACTGGCGTCCGCGAGCGCGGTTGCGTCGAATGGTCCGCGCGGCGCGCCCCGCCCGTCGCGCGCAGGCGCGCTCCTCCGTCACCGCCCACTTCGAACGCCACGTGAACTCCGCCCCCCCGCCGCCCGCCGATCCGCTGCGCGCCACCGCCGGCGACTCGTTCCGCGCCGAGTTGTTCGCCGGCCAGACCGCGCTCGTCACCGGCGGCGGCACCGGCTTGGGCCTGGAGATCAGCCGCGGTCTCGCGCAGCTGGGCGCGCGCGTGATCTGCGCCTCGCGCAGCACGGAGCACCACGCAGCGCTGCTCGACGAAGCGCGCGCCCGGTCGTGGCAGGTCGAATCGCGCGCGCTCGACGTGCGTGAACCGACCGCGGTCGAGCGCCTCGCGCGCGAACTCGACGAGCGCGGCGGCATCGACATCCTGGTCAACAACGCCGCCGGCAACTTCGTGTGCCCGGCCGAACGGTTGAGTTCGCGCGCCTGGCGCGCCGTGCTCGGCATCGTGCTCGACGGCACGTTCTACTGCTCGCGCTACTTCGCCCTCGGCATGATCGCGCGCGGCCGCGGCCAGATCCTCAACGTCGTCGCGACCTACGCCTGGACCGGAATGCCGGGCGTCGTGCACTCGGCGAGCGCCAAGGCCGGCGTGCTCGCGATGACGCGCACGCTGGCGGTCGAGTGGGCGCGCCACGGACTGCGCGTCAACGCGATCGCACCCGGGCCGTTCCACTCCGAGGGCGCGGCGAACAACCTGTGGCCGCAGGACGGCATGCGCGAGCGCATCGAAGAGCAGATTCCGCTGGGCCGTTTCGGCCAGGCACGCGAGATGGCGACGCACTCGCTGTACCTGCTCTCGCCGGGTTCGAACTACATCAACGGCGAGTGTTTGGTCGTCGACGGCGGGCTGTCGCTGGGGCGCAACATGTGGCGCGAAGGTCAGCGGCGCGGCGCGGCGGCCGAGGAAACCAACCCATGAGAGAACCTACAGCTTCGCGTGCGAACCTCGCGACCGAGCAACGCAGCGCGGCGAGCGCGGGCTTCGACCAGCTCGCCATCGCCGACGCCGTCGCGTTGATGCAGCGCGAAGACCGCGCGATCCACGCCGCACTCGAGGCGGCGCGGCCGGCGATCGTCGCCGCGATCGAACTCGTCGTCGCACGCTTGGCGCGCGGCGGACGCCTGATCTACGTCGGCGCTGGAACCAGCGGGCGCTTGGGCGTGCTCGACGCCGTCGAGTGCCCACCGACGTTTCTCTCGGACCCCGCGCAAGTGCTCGGCGTCATCGCGGGCGGCCCCACGGCGCTCACGCGCGCGGTCGAAGGCGCGGAAGACGACGGCGCCGCCGCGCGCGCGGATCTCGCCCGGCTCGAGCTGAGCGAACGCGACGTCGTGTTCGGCATCACCGCCGGCGGCACGACGCCTTACGTGCACGCTGCGATCGAGCTGGCGCGCGAACGCGGCGCCGCGAGCGTGTTCTTCGCCTGCGTTCCGCGCGAACAGGCGCCCGACCGCGCCGACGTGTCGATCCGCGTGGTGACCGGTCCGGAGGTGCTCACGGGCAGCACGCGCCTCAAGGCGGGCACCGCGACGAAACTCGTGCTCAACACGGTCACCACCGTCGCGATGAGCAAGCTCGGCAAGGTCTACGACAACCTGATGGTCGACGTGGACACGCGCACGAACGCCAAACTCGTCGACCGCGGCGCCCGCATCGTCGCCGCCGCGAGCGGAGT
>Ga0169931_10000263_pt1 | contig 85770 bp, 63 predicted proteins | sample Kivu_15m_20L_FD_129675 | JGI IMG/M metagenome (GOLD analysis project Ga0169931, IMG submission 129675) | Freshwater microbial communities from Lake Kivu, Western Province, Rwanda to study Microbial Dark Matter (Phase II) - Kivu_15m_20L... | ecosystem: Environmental > Aquatic > Freshwater > Lake... | reverse complement strand
TCAACGACGCGATCGGTCCGGCGTTGAGACTGACGGCCAAGCAGCGATCGATCCTCCTCGGATGCTGGCGGGGCGCAAGGCTGCCACTGCCACGGTGCCTTTGCTAACCTGACTGTCAATAACGCCGACATTTGCGTGAGGTGGCTCATCGTGCTCTCGCCGCCGTAGCCCTGCCAATTCGTGTTGGTGGCGAAGCTGACCGCCGTGTTGAAGCTCGAATCCGGCGACACGCTGGACATCCCTTCAGGATTCAGCGGCAACACGGACTGGAGCCGCTGGACACCGTATACCGCGAGCACGCTCACGAAACCAAACGCGAGCGCCGCCCCGGCATACCGCTGCCACGTCATCTCCGCGGCCGGGTCGATTCGCGCCAGTCGGTAGATTGCCCGCTCGACTCTCCGCCCGAATCCCGGCGCTCGCCCGGAATAGACCCGAGCCATGTACCAGCCGAGCGGTCGGACGCACGCCAGCAGCACGCCGAGCGCGAGTCCGAGTTGGAGGAATCCGTTTGCGGTCATGAGAACCACTCCGGTTTCAGCAGGGCCATCAGAAGGTATCCGGCCAGAGCGATGGCCGCGATTAAAGCGAGCAACATGAAGCCATCCACGGCTACTCCTCCCCTTGAAGCGAGGTCAGGAGCCGGATCAGTCCGAAAGAGCCGGCGAAGAAACCAACCACGATGAACAGCCAGACGAGATCCATGTGGGCATCCTCCCAGGAAGCCACAGGAAGTATCGCGGAGTGTGGATCAGGACGGCATCAAGAGTGGTGAGCGAGGCATCAAGAAAGTGTCAAGGCACAGTGACGCCAGTAATTGACTTTGGTGAGTTCACGTGGCATTGATCGTCTGGCGACTCCGCTTCGCGATGCCGGGCGGCCCGGCCACGACCAGAGCGCGTCACGCGAGAACGGACTTGATAACGGTGCCGCTGACGTCGGTCAGGCGGAAGTCGCGGCCGCTGTAGCGGTAGGTGAGCTTCTCGTGATCGAGCCCCATCAGGTGCAGAATGGTCGCGTGCAGGTCGTGAACGTGGACGCGGTTTTCCACCGCGGAAAGTCCGAACTCGTCGGTGGCTCCGTAGCTGAACCCGCCCTTCACGCCGCCGCCCGCCATCCACACCGTGAAGCCGTAGTGGTCGTGGTCGCGGCCCTTCTGCCCTTCGGAAGTCGGAGCCCGGCCGAACTCCCCGCCCCAAATCACGAGCGTTTCGTCGAACAGGCCGCGCTGTTTCAAGTCGCGGATCAGGGCCGCGATGCCCCGGTCGCACGCATCGGCGAGTCGCTTGTGCCCGCCCGCGATGTCGTCGTGCCCGGTGTCCCACGCAATGTCGTACCCGTCGATCGAGTGCGACAACTGCACACACCTCACGCCACGCTCAATCAGGCGGCGGGCGATGAGGCAGCCCTTCGCGTACTCGCTGTCGCCATACATCGCGAGGGTCTTGACGGACTCCGTTCGCAGGTCGAAGGCCTCCGGTGCGGAGAACTGCATCCGGAACGCCATCTCCATCGCCTGGATGCTTCCTTCCAGCCGGGCGTCCTGTGGCTGGCGTTCGAGTTCGAGTCTGTTCAGGCGGTCGAGCAGATCGACCTGCCGGCGCTGCTCGGCCGGAGGAAGGTGCGGATTCTTGAGATCGTCGAGCACGCGCTCCGGCGTCATGTCGTGGATGTTCACGTACGTTCCGGCGTACGGGGCGGGCAGGAACGCGTTGCCCCAGTTCGCGAGTTTGCCGCGCGGCTGGGCACGCGGGCTCATCGCGACGAACCCGGGAAGATTCTGGTTCTCCGTTCCGAGGCCGTACACCAGCCACGCACCCATGCTCGGCCGGCTCGGCTGAAGGTGGCCGAGGTTCATCATCATGATCGCCCCGGCGTGCTCCGGGATGTCCGTGTGCATCGAGTGAATGAAGCAGATGTCGTCCACACAGGATCCCACCTGCGGGAAGATGTCGCTCGCCCACTTCCCGCACGTCCCGTATTGCTTGAACCCGAACGGCGACGGCATCAGCCCGTTCTTCGTGTTCCGCAGCGACTTCCGGTCCACGAGTTCCGGCCGCTCGCCCTTACGCTTGGCGATCTCCGGCTTGTGGTCGAACGTGTCCACCTGCGACGGTCCGCCCGGCATGAACAACTGGATCACGCGCTTGGCTTTCGGGGCGAAGTGCGGCACTTTCACCGCAAGCGGCGAGGCGGCGGTCGCGTTCGATTGGGACAGCATGCCCGCGAGTCCGATCGTGCCGAACCCCGAGCCGATGCGGTTGAGCATCTCGCGGCGAGTGAGCGGAGGCAGATTGTTCCGGTGCGTCATGGTCTCGCTCACCTCACGGACATGAACTCGTTGGTGGCCAGCAACACTTGGGCGTATTGCTCCCACCCAGTGAGCCCGTTCGTCACGGTGGTCGCTTTCAAGAACTCCAAACCGATCGCGAGTTCCTTCGCGTCCGGTGGGCGTTGGTCCAGCAGTTGGTACGCCCGGTCGATGCGGTCCGCGTCCGTCTTGGCATCGTTCGCCAGTCGCTTGGCGAATGCCTTGGCTCGCGCGATCACGAACGGACTGTTCATCAGAAACAGGAACTGCTGCGGGGCGGTGCTGGTCGGCCGCTGATCGACGGTGGCACGCATGAGCGGGAAGTCGAATCGCCGCAGGAACTCGTCGGTGGCGAAGACGTCGCCATTGCGGCTCACCTTGAAGTACAGGGTGCGCCGCGGCGTCTCGATGCGATCGCTGGGCGGTCCGCCGCGGGTCGTGTCGAGTTCGCCCGTCACGCTCAGCAGTGCGTCACGCCACGCTTCAACGTCGAGCCGGCGGGGATTCATGCGCCACAGCAGCCGGTTGTCACCATCCATGCGGAAGGCCGCGTCGTTGAAGTCGCTGCTCATCTGATAGGTCGCAGAAAGCAAGATGGTGCGGTGGAGTGCCTTGAGGGATTGCCCCGATTCGAGGAACGAGGAGGTGAGCCAGTCAAGCAGTTCGGGATGGGTCGGTTTCTCCCCCAACGCCCCGAAGTTGCTGGGGGTCCGCACCAGCCCCTCGCCGAAGTGGTGAAGCCAGACTCGATTGACGAACACGCGCGCGGTCAGCGGGTTCGCTCGATCGGCGACGGCGTCCGCCAGTTGCCGGCGACCGCTGCCCTGATCGAACGCGACAGCCTTTTCACCCGCGAGTATCCGTAAGAAGCGTCGTGGGGCGGGCTCGCCCGGCTTTCGTAGATCGCCGCGGATCGCGACCCGCATGTCGGCGGTGCCGTTCTCACGCATGGCATGAACGGTTGAAGGCTTCGCCGGCGCGTTCTTCTTCCGTTCGGCCAACTCCGCGTCCCACTTGGTCAGTTGTGCCTTCTCGTCCGTGGTCGCATCGCGCTTCTCCTTCGCAATGCGGCCCCTCATGTCGTTCGCGCGTTTCGTGAGTTCCGCGATCTGTTTCTGTTCACGTTCATACGCCTCGACCTGTTGCGGCGCGGCGAGCGGTGCCTGATGGACGGCCGTGTTCTTGAACACGCCCGCCAGCGAGTAGTAGTCCTTCTGGGGCAGCGGATCGAACTTGTGGTCGTGACACCGGGCGCACGCGAGCGTCAGGCCGAGAAGTCCGCGGCTCAGCGTGTCCAACCGGTCGGAGAGTGTCTCGGCTTCGGCTTGGGCGATGCTCTCCGGATCGCCGCCATCGCTCTGGTAGGTCGGGCCGAGGGCGAAGTAGCCGGTCGCGACCGCATCCTCCGGCCGGCCCGTGAGGTCGCCCGCGATCTGAAGCCGGACGAACTTGTCGAACGGCATGTCGGCGTTCAGCGCGTTCACCACCCAATCGCGATACCGCCAGGCGTCGGGGTACTGGTTGCTGTCGAGGAAGCCGCCGAAGCCATCGCTGTAACGGGCGACATCAAGCCAATGCCGACCCCAGCGTTCGCCGTACTGCGGCGAGTCGAGCAGTTCGTCGACGAGTCGGCGCACGGCCTCGTTCCGGTCGGACTTGAACGCCGTGAGAAACTTCGCGACCTGCTCGGGAGTGGGCGGAAGTCCGACCAAGTCGAAGTGCAGGCGGCGCATCAGCACGCGGGGATCAGCCGGCGGAGCGGGCTGGAGTCCGGCATCTCGGAGTTTGGCGAACACGAATCTGTCGATGTCATTCTGAGCGCCAGAGATCGTGGGCGGAGTCGGCTTCTTCACTGCTCGGAACGCCCAGTGGTTCCGCCACATGTTCCAGTCGTAGGCCTGCGTCGCGGATTCGCTGCCGGCCTTGGACGCGGGCCACGGCACGCCCATCTCGACCCACTTCACCAAGACTGCGATCTCGCTGTCTTTGAGCTTGCCCCGAGGCGGCATCTCGAACGACTGCCAACGCACCGCCTTGATCAACGGGCTCTCCGCGGGCTTCCCGGGCACGACGGCGGCGCCCGAGTCGCCGCCCTTCACCATCTGCGCCCGGTCGTCCAGTCGCAAACCGCCTTTGAGCTTCTTGGCTTTGGCGCTGTGGCACTCGAAGCAGTGTTCAACGAGCAGCGGCCGAACCTTCGCCTCGAAGAACTCGATCTGTGTCGGAGTGGGGTCGGCTGGCGGTTCTGCGGCGAGCGCAGCCGGGACTGAAACGTGGCAAAGGCTGACAAGCAGGGCGTAGCGGAAAAGGACCGTCATGAAGGAACTCAGGCGGCACTGGCGGGGCCGTAATCAGGGGGACGCGCGAAGGAACTTCTCTGGCGGGGTGTGATGAGCTTACACGGTAATCCAGTGCCTCGCAACCGGGCAGCCGCAGCGTCCCGAAGGATGCCACCTGAAGCAAATCAGCTGGCATCGCTGTCCAGCGAGCGTCGTGGAGATGCGCGTTGCCGCGGTGATACCACTTGCTAGTTGGTATGCATTGAGTATAACCACGTTATCACACTCCTCGCTCGAGGTGGCCCATGTCGACAGCGACGTCCTTCGAGTTCGCGGTGCGGCTCTTCAGCGTCTTCGCGTTCGTCTATGCCGGACTCGTGGCTTGCGCCGGCTTGTCGGGTCTGTATCGCGGGCGGGGAGGCAAGTCGTGACTCGCTATCTTCCCCTGACGCAGGTCGAGCTTTTCCCGAATCTGGCGAGACGCATGCGGCGGTTCCTGCGCTCGCCGCTTGGCTGCCTCGCATGTGCGATCGTCGTGTCCGTGTCGTGCGGGCTCGTCGTTCATCCTCGCGTGTTCATTCTGGCGGCGGGGCTGGCCGTCGCCGTCGCCATCGGTGTCGGCTGGCCCTGGCTTTCGGTGCGGCTTCTTCGAGGGCGAATCGAATTCGCCGCCGAACGCGCGACGGAAGGGACCGCGGCTTCGGTGGCCGCCACGCTGGCCAATCACCTTCCCTGGACGGCGCGGGACATCGCCATCCGCGGAACGGACGACGGGCCGCTCGATCTCCCCCCGAGCCGCCTGCCGCCCCGAAGCGAAACGCGGATCGAGTGGACCGTGACGCCCGGCGTTCGCGGCGAATTGCCCGGTTCCGAGCTCGCGATCGCGACAGGGTTTCCGTTCGGTTTGCGAGAATCGCGACGACCGCTCGCCGTGGCGCGGCCGCTGCTCGTGTGGCCCCGGACGTATGCCGTCGGCCCGCCGCCGTTCGAAGGGAACGAAGAACAACACGAAGGGCGGGCCCGCAGCAACGTCGTCGGCGCCGGGGGCGAGGTGATCGGCGTGCGACCGTATCGCCCCGGCGATTCCGTGCGCCGCATCCATTGGCGCCAGACCGCGAAGCACGATCGACTCGTCGTGTGCGAGCGCCAGGCCACGTTGCGCGAGCGAGTCCTGATCGTTGTGGATCTGAATTCGGACGGGCACTCGCCGGGGCCGGACGGCTCAGCGGAATGGTCCATCCGCGTCGCGGCGAGTTTCGTCAAGGGCTGGCTGGAAGCGGGCGTCGGGGTCGGTCTCGTCTGGGCGGGCGGCGAGTTGCCGGCCGCGTCGGGAGGCTCGCAGATCCTGCGGGCGATGAATCGGTTGGCGCGACTCCGCTTCGAGGCCGGCTCTTCATTCGAGGCCGCCCTTCGCGCGCCGATCGTTCTTCGTTTCCGGGGCCCCGTGGTGGCCCTGACTTCCGTGGCGGGCCTCGAGCGGCTGACGGCCGCGGAGCGCGGCGACCATCGCCTCGTGACGCTCGACGCCGGCGGCTTCGCGGGCCACGAGATCGCGCCCCGCCCCGCGGGAGCCTGGCTGCATCTAGCGACCGCTCGCGAAACGCCCGAGCAGCTTCGGCACGGTTGGAAGGAGGCTCGCCATGGCGGCTGACGCGGGTCGACCGAGCCGAATCTGCACGTTCGTCCTCATGGCGACCGCCTTCGCGAATTGTGAGGTGGCTTCGCACTTGGACGGGATTCCGAGCCGCTTCGGCATCATCTTCGGATCGGCGCTTCTGGTGGCGTCCGTCGCCCTCAGCTACCGTTTGCCCGCCCCCAAGCTCGGCGAGCGGCATCCTCCGTCGCACTGGGCCGCCTTCCTCGCGATCCCGCTCGCCCTCGAGTTCATCGCTCGCGACCTCGCGGACGCGGGATTGCCGCTCGAACTGCAACTGGTGAACGGGCTCCGCGTGCTCGGGTTCGGCCTCGCGGCGCTCGCGGCGTGGCCGGCGTGTCGCAAACTCGCCGGGATCACCGCCTTGTTCCTGGCCGTCTTCTCGGCGGCGATGGGCGATCAGGCGGCGATGCCGTACCTGCTCGGCCTCTTCGCCGCGGTCGGCGGAGTCTGGTTGCTGCTCGAACATCGCTCGGAGTCGCTCGGCGCCCCGATCGAGGCCCGGCGGCAGATCGTCGGGCACGTTCGGCTTCGCGCTCCGTTCCGCGAGGCGATCGCATTCGTCGCGTTGGCGGCGGTCGTGGGTGGAATCGCGATCGCCGGTCCCGAACGCGTTCGCGTGCGCTTGGGAGAGTGGCTTCCCACGTCGGGCGGCACCGGGGACATCGATCTTCGTGCCCGTTCCGGTTTGGGCGACGGCCCCGAAGAGGCCGCGGGCGATCGACCCCTCGCCGCGGGCATGGTCGAGACCGACACGCTGATCGAGGATTCGAACGACGCGTTGCTGGACGCGGCGAACGACTCGTACGGCAAACCCCACAAGCCGCCGAAGAATCAGGAACGGACCGCGGCGGCGGACTTCATGCGGGTTCGCGAGAACCACGGCCCGACTCCGACGAGCCGCCGCCCGAGCCGCCCGTTCGAGACATCGCGCCGCGGGCCGGAGCAAGGAGCGCGGCCGCTGAGCCGCGCGGGCCGCGGCCTCTACGAAGTGCAAGGACGCACGCCGCTTCACATCGCGATTCAGGTCTTCGACCGGTTCGACGCCTCCACCGCCCGTTGGATCCCGGCATCGAAGCCGACCGCGCCCGGGCACGTGGCGGATGGCGGCGACTGGATGCGAACGCTGCCGCGAGCCGCTCCGATCGCCGGCGACCGCGAGGAGCATCACATCAAGATCGCGGACGCGACGGGGAACGTGCTGCCGCTGCCGGCGCTGGCGGATCGGTTCCGCATACGCCGCGTTTCGCATGCCGATCATTTCGAGTCGCCGGCGGAGGGCGTCTTCGCGTTCGCGGGTCGGAGTCGGCTGCCGGAAGGAGTGGTGGCGCAATCGGAATCGCGAAGCGTGGCGGCCGAATCGCTGCCGCGGGAGGCGTTCTCGCCGCTGCGCGTTCCGATGGCGACGACCCTGGCGGAACCGCTGCGTGGCGAGATTCACTGCTTGGCGCAGGCGTGGGCGGGGCGGGAGCCGCGAGGTTGGCCGCAGATCGAAGCGATACGCTCTCGGCTCGCGCGACACTACACGTTGGATCCGGCCGCGGCCGCGCCGGAGGACCACGCCGCGCCCGCGCTCTGGTTCCTCCGCGAGTCGCGACGCGGCCCGGATTATCTCTTCGCCTCCTCGGCGACGCTGCTGCTGCAGTCCCTGGAGTATCCCGCCCGCTTCGTGCTCGGCTACTACGCCTCGCCGGACGCCTTCGACGCCGAGACCGAACACACTCCGGTACGTTCCTCCGATCTGCACGCGTGGTGCGAAGTTCAATTGGCGGATGGCCGCTGGCTCGTGGTCGAAGCGACGCCCGGCTACGAAACGCTTCGCCCGGCGCCGACGTGGCTTGAACGGCTGGCCGCCGCGGGATCGCGGCTTCGGGATTGGTGCCTCGACCACGCCGCCGCCTGCCTCCTCGCGGGAATCGCGACGCTGGCCCTCGTGCGCTTCCGAGTCGCGATTCGCGACCGGATCGCGTTCACGCTCTGGCTGCTCGCTCCGGGGCGAACGTGGGACGAAACCATCTTTCGCACCTTGAGTCTGCTCGAACGGCGCGCGCGGTTCGCCGGCTGCGGTCGCGCCGCGACGCAGACGGTCCGCGAATGGCAGCGACGGCTCGATCCGAGCGACGGCGACCTTCGCGCGCTCTTCGATCTCGTGGACCGGGCGGCGTACGACCCGGCGGACCGCGACGGATCCGCGAGCGAGGTTCGCGCCCTGTGCCGGCGCGTGCTCCGCGACGCGTCATCCGAACGATTGCGACGGCGAACGATCCGAGCGGGAGGGGCGGAATGAGCGACCCGGAATCGATCCGGCCGCGCGTGAGCGAACTCCGCGGCGCCTTGAACGAAGCCCTTCGCGGCAAACCCGAGGTGATCGAACTCGTGCTCGCCGGATTGCTCGCCCGCGGGCACCTGTTGCTCGAGGACAAACCGGGCCTCGGCAAGACGACCCTCGCGAAGGCGTTGGCCGCGGCCGTGGGAGGAACTTTCTCGCGCGTGCAGTGTACCCCGGACCTGCTCCCCGGCGACGTGACCGGATTCAGCGTCTTCAACCAGAACACGCGCGCCTTCGAGTTTCAACCGGGGCCGGTCTTCGCGGACGTGCTGCTCGCGGACGAGATCAATCGGGCCACCCCGCGCACGCAGTCCGCGTTGCTCGAAGCGATGGCCGAGCGGCAGGTCACGGTGGACAACGTCTGCCATCGGCTGTCCGAGTCGTTCTTCGTGCTCGCGACTCAGAATCCGGTCGAACATCACGGCACGTATCCGCTGCCGGAAGCGCAGCTGGATCGATTCGCGATGAAGCTCTCGATCGGGTACCCGGACAGGGAGCATGAGCGGGCGATGCTCGCGGACGCGGTGGGGCGTCGGGCGGCGCGGGCCGGGGAATCGCGGCAGGTCCTCATGCCGCGGGAACTCGCGTGGCTTCAGAACGAAGTTGCGGCCATCGGCGTGTCCGAACCGGTGCAGGACTATCTGCTCGAACTGACGCGCGCGAGCCGCACGCATCCGGGTATCGATCTGGGAGTCAGCCCGCGCGGAGCCCTCACGTGGCAACGCGTCGCTCAGGCGTGGGCATTCCTGAACGAGAGGGCGTTCGTGACGCCCGACGACGTGCGCGCCGTCGCCGTGCCGGTCCTCGCGGTTCGCCTCGGCGGAAGCCGACCGGCCGAACCCGTCATTCGCGAACTTCTCGATTCCGTCCCCGTGCCCGTTCGACGATCGGAGAAACGACCATGAGCGCGATCGCGTGGGGATTTCTGCTTCGCCTCGGACAAGTTTGTCTGGAGGCGGCTCTGACGGTGGCCGTCGGCCTGTTCGTCGCCGGAACGCTGCGCCGGATGGTCGGCCCCGCGGGCACGCGGCATCTCTTCGGTCGCGGATTCAAAGGGCTCGTGAGGGGGTGGCTGGCCGGGATGCTGCTGCCCGTCTGCTCGCTGGGCGTCATTCCGGTCGCCCGCGAGATGCGCCGCGTCGGCGTGCCGGACGGTATCGTGCTCTCCTTCGCCCTCGCCGCGCCGCTGCTCAATCCCATCTCGTTTCTCTATGGCCTCACGCTGGCGGAACCGGTCGTGATCCTCACGTTCGCGGGGCTCTCGCTTGCCGTGTGCACCGCCGCCGGGTGGCTCTGGGATCGGTTCTTCGCCGGGGCCGGCGCGGCCGAAGCGACTCTGCGCCGCGCCGAGGCCGCGGACGCGGAGCCGCTGCCAAGCGCGGGTCCGCGGCGGCTCCTCGCCGTGATCGCCACCGCGGGAAGCGAGTTCCTCGGCCGCGATCTCCGCTTCTATGCCGCGGGCGTCCTCGCGTCCGCCGCTCTCGCGGCCGCCATCCCCTTCGGCGCGCTCCAGAACACGATGAAGCACACGGACGCGACTTCGCCGCTCCTCATGGCCGCCGTGGCGACGCCGATCTTCTCTTCGCCGCTGCCGGGGATGATGCGGATCGGGCTGATGTTCGATCACGGGAATTCGATCGGTGCCGCCTTCGTTCTCTTCCTGCTCGGCGTCGGCCTCAGCGCCGGGTCGATCCTCTGGTTGATCTCGGACTTCGGCCGCCGCGCCGCGCTCTGGCTGCTCGCCGTGTTCGGTCTCGTCCTGGTGGTCGCCTACGGCTGCGATCGCGTCCTGCACGATGCCCGCAAGGCGGAGATCGAGCACACGCACGCCTTCGACGATTATTCGAACCCGTTCCCTTCGGACGCCCTGGCCGGATCGGCGCTCGTCATCACCAAATTGGGCGAGAAGTTCGGCCCGCTCGAACAGGTGGCGACGGGGTTCCTCGCGGGCTTGGCTCTCGTCGGAGTCGCGTATCGCCGCGGGAACCGCACGGGCGCCATCGAGGCATGGCTCGTGCGCCCGACGGCGAGCCGCCCGCGCGGCCGCTGGGACGTGGAGTTGCCGCGGCCGCTCCTCGGCGGCGTCGCGATTCTCGGTCTGTTCGCCTTCGCGATCGCCGGCGCGTTCGTCTACTACCCCGATCGCGCCTACTGCCTCGATCGGATGGCCGCGATCAATGCCGAAGCCGCCGTGGCGCTGCGAACGGGTCATGCCGAGCAGGCCGAGCGGCACCTCGAAGAGTGGGACCTGCTCGCCCGCAAGTTGGAAGTCGGCACGCTGCTGCGATCCCACGCGATCACCGGCGAACAGTCCCGCTCGCTCGAAGAACTTCGCGAAGGGCTCGAGGTCGTCCGCGATCTGCTTCGCGACGGCGCCCCGGACGAGGCCCGAAAGTCCTTCGACACGCATGTGCAGGAGCACTACCGCGCCGTGAAAGTGTCCTACCGCGATTGAACCGACACCCATGCGGAGGCAGACGAGATGGCGAACGAATCCGACCCGAGGAAGGGCAAGCTCGTCGCATTCAAGGCCGAGCAGGATCTCGCGGAGTTTCTGGACAAACTCGAGAACCGCAGCGAGTTCATCCGTCAGGCGATCCTTGCCCAGTTCGGAGCGACCTGCAACCTGTGCGACGGGTCGGGCGTCGTGCCGCGCGGCGTCGGCGAACACTTCCAAGCGGTGATCGATCGCCATCGCGCCGTCATGTGCAGGCTCTGCGGTGAAGCGTCCGAGATCCCGGCGGCCGTTCCCCGGAGCGACTCGACGCGGTGGGAACAATTCCTCCACGGCGGCGAGTACTACTGCGTCCCCTGCTTCGAGAAGGCCCCGCCGTGCGAATCGTGCGGATGGCACGTCGATGCGGCCCACGCCCTGGCTCACCAGCAACGCCACTCGCGAAAGCCCGGACTGCGAAAGCGCTCGGCAAAACGGAAGCGATGATCGCTACCGCGAGGCGTCCACCTCGATGGTGAATTCGTTCGGGCGGTTCGGAATCACGTCTCGAAACAGCCCGGACGTCTCGAACCGCGAATGGGCACGGTCCACGGTCAGCCCCTGATGCTTGTGCCCGACCATGGCCGGGTTCGCGGCCCCGATCTGAACCACGACGATCCGATGGCGCCCGGGGACCGCGCCGGGCCGGTCTCCCGTCTTCAACTCGAATCGCCCATCCGCCGCGATCTTGGACCGCGCCGCGGGGCCGCCGCCCTCCGGAGCGAACTCGATCATGCCGTGGCCGACCGGGCGCCCGTCCGGATAAACGACGAGCCCCGTCACGGGGGTCAGGGCGGAGTCGTCGAAGGCGAAGACCCCGATGGCGAGAAACGCCAGCAACCCGATCGCGAGCAGGGCCAGGACCATTCGAACGTGACGCACGATTCCCTCACTCCTCGATGGGGAGCCCGTCCGCCCGGTTGCAGAGTCGCTCGAGCGTGGCGGAACTGATCGAGACGCGGATGTTGACGACGCGACCGTCCGCGAAGGCGAATGGGCACACGCCGGGATGCCAGCTGCCGAAGGCGAAGGCCCCCATCCCGAAGACATCGTCGTCCGGCCCGGCTCCGAGCGGGGCGCCGATGCCGCCGGCCCGCATGGAGTTGTTGAACCGTGAGCCATCGTAGGCCGCGCCGTTGTCCGGCGTGGCATTCAATCGGCCGCGGGAAACATGCATCTCGCCGATCAACACGGTGTTCGAAACGCCGTCCGAGACGTTCGCGACCCGAATCTTGTCCAGCCAATCCGTGGAGTCGTCGCGGCCGCGGCAGGTGACGATCACACCGGTTCCGCGGCCGGGATTCTGGAAGTCGGTCGGCAGGCCGCTCGATCCGGGGGAGAGGTCTCCGATGTTGCCGCCGTAATCGGCGGTGGCGCCGCCGGTGACCGTTTCCCCGGGGAAACCGCACCCGCAGGGAAGCGTGATCCCGCCGATTTGCGTGGTCGGTGCGATCGCGAATTGGGCTCCGCGCCGGCTCGGGCACAGGAACAGCGGCACGACATGATCGCGGGCAAGGCTCGGATGCTCCTGGAACGTCCGCCTCAGATTCCAGTTCGTGTAGGCGGCTTGCTGTTCGACGTGGGGCAGAATCCGGACCAGCCAAGTGGGGGAGCCGAAGAGCACCGCGCCGTCCGTGTATCCGCCGGGCGGAGGCTTCGGGAGAACCGTGGCGGTGCCTGCGTTCTCGACCCGACCCGGAGGGAAGGCGCCATCCGTGTCGTGGAAGTGGATCGTCGCCAACGCGAGTTGCTTGAGGTGGTTTTGGCACCGAGCGCGGTTTGCGGCTTCGCGAACCTTCTGCGCCGCCGGCAGGAGCAACCCGATCAGCACGGCCACGATCGCGATCGCGACCAGAAGCTCGATCAACGTGAATCCCGAATGGGCTCGATGGGCTCGCATGTCGCACCGATTCCGTCGCGCGATAAAACACGAACATACCACGTTCGGCGTCAACTTGTCGACGCCATGCTCGTACAGGGGTGCAACTCTGGCCGGCGATCCTTCCGAGGGTGGGTGACTTCGAAGGAAGTTGTCCCGGACAGGAGCCCCGGCTGGAAGCCGGGGCCACCCAAGAGTGGCTTCGCCGCCAAATCGATCGGCGCACTCCTCGTAGGGGGCCTTCGTGGGCCCGCGTCAGCCCACGAACACGCCGCCCGGTTCGTCGAAGGCGATCCACTGATCGCTGAGCCGCGTGCCGTTGGCCAGAGTGTAGATCGAGACGAGCGGCCGTCCGTCGGCTTGCCCGGCGACGAGTTCGATGCGGCTGTCGCCGTCCACATCCACGGCCGCGATTCGGACGCCGGATCGGTTGTTCGTATCGCCCGCGAAAAAGTTGGCGAGCGAGGTCCCGAAGTGTTCGACCTGCTCCTGCAGGCGCTCGGCGATCTCGACTCCCGTCGGGATCGCGGCGCCGTCCAACCCGCGAACGCGCGGCGCGCCGCCCGGTCCGGCGCCGAAGAAGAGATCCGCACGGCCGTCCCCGTTCGCGTCGCCCAGCGCGGGGAACGATCCGTTCCGAAGTTCCGGTTCGAAAACGAAGAAGTCGTTGCGAAGCCGCGTGGGCGAGCCAAGCAGCGTTGCGCCGTCGAACAACGCGACACGCGGGCCGCCCCCGAATCCCGCCGAGACGAGAAGATCCGCCTGGCCGTCGCCGGTGATGTCGCCAACCGCGACGCGGACGCCGCCCCGGAAATTCGGATCGTCGATTCCGAAGAAGCTTCGCAATTCCTGGCCGCCGCCGCTTCCGACGTGATAGATCGCGACGCGCGGTCCGCCGCCTTCGTCCGGCGTGACGATGAGTTCGGCCTTGCCGTCGCCGTCGAAGTCCGCCGCCGCGACGAACACGCCGCCGGTGAAACTCAGTTCGAACGGCGCAAAGTACGCGATGGATGCTCCCGACTTTCCGTCGAAGACGTGAATCTGCGGAGCGAAGCCCGGGCCGGACGACGTGATGAGATCGAGGACGCCGTCGCCGTTCACGTCGCCCGTGGCCACGCGAACTCCACCGGTGTAACTCGAGCCAAACGGCACGACCGAGTGCAGCGTGACCGATTCGAGCACAAGCCGAGCGCTCGTTCGTCCGCCGACCGCGATCGGCTGCGGGCCGGACGGCGGAGGCGTCGTCGGTTCTTCGTCGTCTTCGATCGCCATCGAGGCCGAAGCGTCCCCGATCGTGTGTGCCGCGGACGGAACGAGCGTGAGAACGACGGTCCGGTCGCCGTTCAACTCGTCGTCGTCGATCGGTTCGATCGCGAGAATCAGCGTCGACTGGCCGACGGCGAACGTGGCGGTACCCGCCGGCGGCACATAGTCCGAGCCGGGAACCGCGGTCCCGCTCGTGGTGTAGCTCACGGCGAGCGTGCGGCCGGTGTCGCCGGTGCGTGTGAGAACGAGAGACCCGGAGGGTCCATTCTCCGCGGCATTGGAACCGTGCCGGATCGAGACCTCGGGCAGCGCCACGACCACGTCGATGATGTCGGTGTCCGATTGGGCGTTGTCCGCGCCAACGATCAGTCCGGGATCGGTGGTCGTCGCCTCGATGGTCGCCGTGCCGGCGAACCCGGCGTCGGGATGGAACGTGAGGCCGGCCAGCGCCTGGTTCAAGCTCGCGGCGGTACCGCTCATCACGATCGTCGCGTCCCGAGCGCCGTCGCCCTGCGTGAAGGACAATCCCGGCGCCGGGGCCACCGAGATCGTGCCGTTCGACGCGGCGAGCGTAACGGTGAACGGGCCCGTGTGCGAATCGGCGTCGGAAAACTGCACCGCGTTTGCGCCGATGAACTCGAAGTCCACGCCCGGCTGAGCGGCGACGGATGCGGGCAGCGATTGCACCGGGGCCGCGTTCGGCGGAGCGACCGCGAAGACGTAGGTCACCGGCTCGCCTGCCGTCACCGATCCATCGAGAAGCGTTCCCACCGGTCGAACCGTGACACGATAGACGCCGGTCGCGGTGAACCCCCAATTCGCGTGCCCGTGACCGCCGGCGAGAAAGGGCAGGGCGTCTTCGCCTGTCAGGCCGTCCGCCGTGGCCACGTGAACGATCGGTCCGGCGTCCGTGCTGACCCAGACGGCGAACTGGCCGGGGCCATCCACGGCCAGCACCTGCAACGCGATCGCATCGTCGCGGAAAACGCCTGTCGCCGTCTCTTCCGCGCCCAAGCCGAGGAAGAGCAGGTCGGGATTCTCGGAGGCGGGCAGGCGCCAGATGGTCTGTCCCGCGGGAACGCCGACGAAATCGAACGCGGCGCCGGCGGGTCGTGGCGTCGCCGCCTGTGGTCGCACATGAAGCAGCACCGCGTCCGCCTCGTACTCCGCGGCCCCTTCTTCATCGTGAACGTGCGGCTCCCATTCGTCCGTGGACTCGTCATAGGCGATGCCGACGTCCGTGTGTCCGTTCGAGAGCACGGCCGCGAACCCGGACGGCTCCGGCGAAGCCGCGATACTCACGAATCCGGTTGCCGTTCCACCCTGCCCGTCGGAAACGACGTAGCTGAAGGAATCGGTTCCGGCGAAGCCACCGTCCGGGACGTAAGTGAACGAGCCATTCGCGTTCAAACTCAGCGAACCGTGCTGAGGCCCAACCAGAAGCGACGCGGAGAGGGGATCTCGATCGGCATCCGAATCGTTGAACAGGACGTTCCCGCGGAGCGCGTGCCCTTCGGCCACGGTGTATGAGTCGTCCGCCGCGACCGGCTGAGCGTCGTTCACCGGATGGACCGTGATCGTGACCACTCCGCTGGCCGTTCCGCCGTTGCCGTCGCCGAGGGCGTACTCGAACGTGTCCGTGCCCCAAAAGTCCGGATCGGGTTCGTAGAAGACCTGCGTGCCGGAAAAGGTTGCGGTCCCGTTCGCCGGTTGCGTCACGCCGAGCACGACGAGCGACTCGCCGACGTCCGGCGCGAAGGTGTCGTTGTCCAGAACGGCGATCGCGATCGTGCCGCCGTCCTCGCTCATCTCCGCCGAGTCCGGGTTCGCGATGGGCGGGTCGTTCACCGGATTCACGGTGATCGCGAACGTTCGCTGGATCGAGTTCTGCCCGTTGTTCGCGGCGCCGCCCGAATCGGTGATCGTGACGACGACGTTCGCCGAGCCGGAGGCGTTCGCCGCGGGGCGGAACGTGAGCGTTCCGGTGGGCCCGATCGATGGCGCGATGGCGAACAGGGACGATTTGTCGTTCGCGGTGGTGATCGTGAGCGTCTGCCCGGCTTCGTCCGAACCGCCGCCGGGGCCGATCCCCGCGAGGAAGCCCAGTTGCAGAAAATCGCCCGAGTCCTCATCGACGATCACGTCGGAAACGGACCCCGCGGTCGGGGCGTCGTTCACGGGGGTGACCGAAACCGAAACCGGCGCGATGTTGCCGCCGAGGCCGCCGTCGTCGGCCGTCGTCGAGGATTGGGCGTCGAAGCCGAACGCGACTCCGGTCGCGTCGTTCAAGTGCTGATTCGGCAGAAACCGCAATCCGGCCCCGCCCTGGCTCACCGTGAGGAACGTGCCCGCGGCCACTGCCGTCGTGCCGTCCACAAGGAAGAGCGAGCCGTTGCGGATGTTCGTGATCTTGAAATGCGTCACGATTCCGACGTCGCCCTCCGCTGTCTGAAGCGTCAGTCCCGTCGACGTCATCGTGTCTTCGAGCGTGGTTGAACCGGTGACCACCGGAGTGTCGGCGGATGGCGTCACTGTCAGCACGAAGGTGTCCGAGGCGGCTCGCCCGCCGGGGTCGGTCACCGTCACGGTGATGGTCGTTTGGCCGAAGGCGTTCGACACCGGCGCGATGGTCAGGGTGCGGTTCGCGCCCGTGCCGCTGAACGCCAGCGCGGCCGCGGTGTTCGCCACGACCGCGGCATTGCTCGAAGTCGCGCTCACGGTCAGTTCGCTCGGCGCGCTCTGCGAGTCGCCGATGGTGAACCCGACCGAGACGGGCGTGTCCTCGGGCGTGCTGCGGTCCTGGATGTCCGAGATCGTCGGGTCCGTGTTGACGTCGTTGGCGAGGATCGTGATCGTGGCCGCCGTCGGGCTCCCGAGCAGGCTTCCGCCCGGCAACCCGACCGCGTACGAGGCGATGCTGTTCGGCCCGGGCGAACTCAGCGTCAGGTTGATGGTTTCGTCCGATTCCTCGATCTGATCGTTCGTGATGGGCACGGTGAAGGTCTTGCTCGTCTCGCCGTCGTCGAACGTGAGCGTGCCGGATCGCGCGGTATAGTCCTGCCCGGCGATCGCGCTTCCGTTCGAAGTGGCGTAGTTCACCGAGACGCGGCCGTCGCTCCCGCCGACGCGGTTCACGGTCACCGTCGCCGTGCCCGCGCTCTCGTCCACGTTCACGTTCGGCTGGTCGAACTCGAACCGGCCGACGTTGCCGACCGAGAAGTACAAGGTGATCGGATCGCCGGTGACGACGGACTCCAGCGTGTTGACGTTGCCGTCCGTATTGACGTTGCCGGAGATGCGGAACGTGACTTCGTAGCGGCCCGGTTGAGTGAAGCCCCAGTTGTAGTGGGCGTGCCCCCCCGAGACGACCCAGAGCGAGTCCTCGGCCGTGATCCCGCCCAAGGCCGTGGACATGAACGCGGTGGGGCCGCTGTCCCCGCTTTGCCACACTGCAACATGCCCGGGACCGCTCACACTGTCCAGGCGGAGCCGGGCCCAAGCCGCGGTACCGCTCACGCGCCCGCCGGACTCGGACGACGCGTCGTAACGATTGAACGCCGTACCGCCGACTCCATACGCCGCCACGCCCAAGTAGATCAGTTCCGAGTTTTGACTTTGGGGCAGTCGGTAGAAGGTCTCGCCGTCCGCGACGCCGATGAAGTCGAAGGCCGAGCCCGAAGGACGTGCTTGAGCGGCGTTGATGCCCACGTAGTTCAAGGCGACGTCCGGAGCGTACGAGGCGGAGTTATCGGAGTCCCGAACCTGCATGCCGAACGTCGACGCCGAGTACGTCATGTTCAGGTCGACGTGTTCCGTGGTGAGGAACGTCGAGAGCGTGGCGGGCGTCGTTCGGGCCTCGAGCGATTCGAGGTTCAGGACGCGGGGACGCCGTGCGTCGCGGAGCGATTTCATGATGCGGATCTCGAAGGTGGCCGAGCGGGAGAGTCACTCCGCCGGAAGGGCGAAGTTCATCCCAGAATCGGACCACTGCCGAATCTGGGACGCCATAATGTGTTCGACGTGTCCGTCCGCGAACAGATAATTGGAGCCGCCCGCGCCGCGGAGTTCCGCGGGATCGCCGGGCCGGCCGCCGAAGCGATCCGGCTGAATGTCCGCACAGATGCGCCGCCAGCGCTGCATGTTCGTGTCGCTGGTGCGAAACCAGCCCGACGAGTGCGTGTGGTCTTCGGTCACGGCCGTGCCGCGATCGTCCGACAGGGTGAAGACGAGGAACGTGCGGGACGTCGCCTGGAGCTTCGGAAGGTGGTTGATCGCGCCGGGCGGGTACGACTCGCAGAGATATTCGTTCATCGTGTAGCTGGTGCCGTCGTTCGCAAGCCGCTCGTCTCCCTTCGGATCCACGGGGCAGATGCGGATTTTGTTCACGTTCTCCAGATACGGAGCGAGCGTGAAGACCCACGATTGGGACAGGTTGCCGCTGTGGGTGGAGCGTGGGAATCGGCCGTCGTGCGAGTCGCAGTACCCGTGGATGCCGAGGCCGATCTGTTTGAGATTGTTCTGGCACTTCGCTCGCGACGCCGCAAGCCGCACCCGCTGCACCGCCGGCAGCAACAGGCCGATCAGAACGGCGATGATCGCGATCACCACCAGCAGTTCGATCAGGGTGAACCCCGAGCGGGCGGTCCGCGGCGCAGTCTTCATGGGGCACCTGAGAATCGCGGGCGAAACGAACGGCGTCTATCGGTCCACTACTAGCATATACCAAGTAATACCATTCCGCCAGTCGTTTTACTACGCTCCGCGATCCGTGCCGGTTCGCTCTTGGCAAGTGAACCTCAGCCGACGAACACGCCGCCCGCGAAGGTCGGATCCGCCGCCAAGAAGCTGTCGAGCTCGGCAAAGGTCTGCCCGTCGAATCGCTGAACGTGCGGGCCGCCGCCGGGGCCGGCCCCGGTCACGATCTCGCTCCGGCCGTCGCCGTCGGAGTCCGTCACCGCGACGCGGACGCCGCCGAGGAATGTCGAGCCATAGGCGAAGAACCCGCCGCGTTCTTCGGCGGTCGTCCCTTCGAAGATGCGGACGTGCGAGCCGCCGCCGAATCCGGTCCCGGTGACGATCTCGGCGCGGCCGTCGCCGTCCAGATCGCCGGCAGCCACGAATACGCCGCCGGTGAAAGTCGGGGCATAGGCGAAGAAGCTGAGCCGCTCCGCGCCGGTGAGCCCGTCGAACGCGCGGACGTGGGGCGCCGCGGTCAGCGTGCCGGTCACGATGTCCGCGAATCCGTCGCCGTCGAGATCGCCCGCCGCCACGGAAACGCCGCCCGTGAAATTCGCTTCGTAGGCGAAGAAGCTGCGAATCTCGGCGCCCGTCGCGCCGCTGAAGACCTTCACGTGCGGACCCGCGCCAGCTCCCGCCCCCACGATCAGGTCCGCCACGCCGTCCCCATCCACGTCGCCGGCCGCAATCGTGACGCCGCCCGTGAACGAGGGGTCGAACGCGAAGAAACTCATGCGGACCTCGCCGGTCACGCCGTCGAGAACCTTGACGTGAGCGGGCCCGCCGGACCCGACGGCCGCAACGAGATCGACGATTCCGTCGCCGGTGAAGTCGCCGGAGGCGGTGAGAATCGGACCGCCGAACCCGGGGAACGGCGTGAGGAAGTTTGTCGTGCCGTCCGTTCCGTTCACCACGATGCCGCCCATCGTCGGCGCGCTCACCACCGATGGCTGCGGCAGCGGATCCGCCGGCAACTCGATCGGCGTCGGCCCGCCCGGCGGGTCCACGACGAACACGTATGTGACGATCTCGCTTTCCGTGTATGGGTCGATCCCCGAGTCGAACATCCCGTTGCCGTTCGCATCGAGGTACGCGCTGGCGAACATGTCCGCGAAGTAGACGCCCGGCACGTTGAACGCCACCGTGAAGTGCAGGTGGGCGCCTTCCGGGATGTACAGCACGTCCGTGCCATCGATCCCGTCGCTCGTCGCCATCCAGACGACGGGGCCGGTGTCGCCGGACTCATAGATGCTGAGGTGCCCGCCATCCGGCCCGCGGAATCCGACCAACTGAAGTTTCGTGTACGGCTGGGCGCTCGTGATGCGATCATCAGCGGGTTGATACGAGGCGAGCGTGCCGGTCTCGATCTCTTCCGCCGCGAACCCGAGATAGGGCAGATCCGCGATGATGTTCGCGGGCGGAATCCAGTACGACTCGGCGCCCGCGGCCAGGAACTCGAACTCGGCTCCGCTCGGCGTGTCCCGCAAACTGGACGGCCCGACGACGATCTGGATCGCGTCCGAATCGAGTTCGCCGTGCTCCTCCGTGTGAATGTGCGGATGCAGGGCGCCATCCTCGAACGCGATTCCCACGTCGCCGTGGTCCTCCGAGAAAACGAGATCGATGGTCCGTGCCGGCCGGCGCTGGAGGGTGTAGACTTCGCCACCTTCATACGTCGCCGCGAGCGGCGAGACGGCCCCTTGGATCGTGCCGTCGTTCAGAACCGTGAGTCCGAGCGCACCGCTGCCCGAGCCCGAGGCGACCGTCACGATGTAGCTCGCTCCGGAACCTTGAACCGAAGCGACACGCGCTGCCGTCAGTTCGCCGCGCGCCTCGAAATCCGAGGCGTCGACGCCCGCCACGGGACCATCGAACGCGACTTCGAACCGAACGTGAGCCGCATTCGTCGGGTTGGCGTCCAGCCGATGGACGGCGACGACGGCCGCGGGAACGTCGCGAGACTCGAGTCGCTCGAGGCGACCCAGCGGGCAGGTACCGGACGGGCGAGGTTGGCGGCGCGGCATGGTGAACCCCTCGGGAGTCGAACGAAGCACGTGGTACTACTCTTTCATACCACGTCATGATAGTGCCGGCCGGCATGGCGACAAGCCGGAATCTCGACGATTACCCTGGCGCGCCTGGCGCCATCGAGGACGAAGCAGGGGGAAGTGGATCGTTCCGCGATGTTGAGGGAGGAGACGTCGACGTGCCAGTGTTCGTTGGGCCAGAGGAATTATCGTACGGCCTCTGACCCGCAGAAGATATTCCCGTTGCGGCGGTTAGAGATTGAATCGCTGCTTGACGGCTTGCGTGGCTGGGTCGGTTCGATCACCTCGAAGCCGGTAGATTTCGCCATCGTGGTGAATCTCGTAAATCTGCACTGCGGTAGGATTACTGCGACCGTCGGCAGGCTCAGTCCAGAACAGTTTGCCATCAGCAGGGATGGCGTAGATCACTCTCACCCGTGAACACATCGCCAGATTCAGCGCAACCTCCGTGCCGTCGGGCCGGTAGATTTTCACGATATCGCCTGCCACCAAAGTTGGATCAGACGAGCATAAGACCTCGTCATCGCCGCTGTAATACGCATTGCTCATCGGTGGTTCCTTGCGATTCAGTGGGCCAGTGTCCCGACATTTTAACCACGATTCGCAGGGTGGAAGAGCCAAGTTGCGTTCAAATGCGATCAAGGCAGGTTGAAGCTGCTCACCAGAAAACGGCAGAAAGGTCTCCAAAAGCCCATTTCAAGCTGAAAACGAAGCTGCCCCTGACGCAGGGGCAGGGGCAGGGGCAGGGGCAGGGGCAGGGGCAGGATCGCCTACAAAACATGCCAAAAGTGAAGTTGCGGCGGTAGGATTTGAACCTACGACCTCCAGGTTATGAGCCTGGCGAGCTGACCGGGCTGCTCCACGCCGCGTTCTCTTACACTCACTATAGGCCTGATTTCCCGCGGCGAACAGGGCCGAGAAGCTGAAGTGTGAAAAAAGCCCATCGCTGCATAATCTGACGCCTACGGCCGATACCATCGGCAGGTGGGAGAACGCGCCGTGGTCTACTTTCTGCTCGCCGGCGTGTTCTCGCTCGCCCCCCTCCTTCTCTATCTTCTCTGGCTTTCCTACGTCACCCGGCGCGACCGCCCCACCGTGCTCACCGGTCCATGGGACTTCGCCGCCCTGCTTGGCGGTCTCTCCGGATTCATCCTCTTTGGCGGCGGGTTGCTCCTCGTCCTGCTCCAATCGAATGTCCGCTTCCTGATGCGCGGCAACTTCGAGGCCCTCCGCGACGCCTGGGAGAAGGAGTACCTCGCCTGGGTGATGACCATCATCCTCTACGCTCTGTTCGCGATCGGCGGATCGGTTCTCACCCTGAACGGGCGGCGGCGCAACCTCGTGATCTACAACGTGGAGCCCGAGGCGTTCGAGTCCGCCCTCGTGCAGGTGTTCGAACAGATCGGCCGGCCCGTGGAACGCCGCGGGCGGCTGTACGTCGGCGGCGTGCCCTTCTGCGAGGTGGACCCGTTCGACGGCGGCCGCACCGTCGTGATGCGCTGGGTGTCGGACGACCATCGCCTCTTCCAGGAGGTCGAACGGCATCTGCGTGAAGTCGTGAAGTCGTTGGCTCCGGTGGAGAATCCCGCGGCGCGTTGGATGTCCACGGCGGTGGTCGGGGTGGGCACGGTGCTCGTGTTCCTCGCGTTCCTCGTGGTCTACCTCCGGCGCAGCCTGCCGTAGGCTGTAGCGGTCGTGCGGGCTAAGCCGTGCGTGCGTGGTGGTTCGAGAATTCCGCGTCGCCTCAAGTTCGGTTCACGTCCAACCGCCCCCTCCGGTCCGCCGATGATTGCCGTGACGCCGGGTCGAGGTCGGATGCCTCGGCCGGATCGCACACGAACGCGCCGAGGGAACGATCATGAAACGGATGTTGTGGGCCGTGGCGGTGATGGCTCTGGCCGCGGCGGGCTCCGCTCAGGCGGATTGGGGCGGGTATGGGCCGCCGATGCCGCAGGCGGGCGGCTACCCGGTGCAACCGGCTCGCGGCGAATTCTCCGCCCCGAACACGCTGATGGGCTTGGGCCACAATCACTCGGGCCGAGCCCCGGACCGCTACGGCCTCATGCCCGGCCTGCGAAAGGCCTTCCGCCTCGATGGCGGCGGCTGCGACACCTGTGGAACCGGCGGCAAGCCCGGCCTCTTCAGCAAGGGCGGCGGATGCGCCAACGGCAACTGCGGCCAAGGCCACGGCGGCTATCCTGGCTACCCCGGCTACGAGCAGCCGCAGTACCCGCCAATGATGCAGGGCACCCTCGTGTTCCCGCAGCACCAGTTCATTCGCAGCCCGCGGGACTTCTTCATGTACGAACCGGGCCGCTGAACCAGGCCTCGCTCGTTCACGCTCGGCCGGATGCGACCCGTTCGCATCCGGCCGTTCGCATTTCACGATGGAATAGGGTTGCTCCGGACCACACGGAAGGCGACAATCGCGCCACCTCACGAGGCGCGAATCATGACGTGCGATGAAGTCGTGGCGGAACTGCGGGCCCGCGGCAGCGAGTCCTCCAAACGCACGCTCATGAAGCACGGCGCCCAGGAGCCCTTCTTCGGAGTGAAGATCGAAGACCTCCAGATCCTCCGGAAACGGATCGGCACGAACTACGAACTCTCGCTCGAACTCTACGAGACCGGCATCTCGGACGCGATGTACCTCGCCGGCCTCATCGCGGACGACGCGAAGATGACGAAGAAGGACCTCGAACGCTGGGCGAACGGAGCCTACTGGTACATGATCGGCGAGTACACCGTGCCCTGGGTGGCGAGCGCGAACAAGCACGGCCGCACCCTGGCTCTGAAGTGGATCGAATCGAAGAAGGAGAAACTCGCCTCGGCCGGCTGGGCCACGCTCTCCGCCATCGCCGCCACATTGCCGGACGAGAAGCTGAACATCCCCGAATACAAGAAGCTGCTCGAACGCGTCGGCAAGACGATCCACAATCAGCCGAACCGGGTGCGGTACACGATGAACGGATTCGTGATTGCCGTGGGGAGCTACATCGCGGACCTGACGGAACTCGCGGAGAAGACCGCGAAGGCGATCGGCAAAGTCCACGTGGACATGGGCGGCACCTCGTGCAGCGTGCCCCTGGCGTTCGACTACATCCAGAAGGTGAAGTCTCGCTCGGCGATCGGCATGAAGCGGAAGAGCGCGAAGTGCTGAGGTGTCGGTCGGGGCGGCGACGTCAGGTCGCCGCCCGTCTTCGGTTCGTCACTTCCCGTAATTGTTCACGGCGCCGGCGGGCGCGGTCGGAGCCACCGGATACGAGTTGCTCGGTCCGCCGGGAGCGACCGGCGGCTGCAGGTCGTAGCCGTACGGAGGCTGAGTCGGACTGACCGGGCGGCCTCCCGCATACGGATCGGACGACGGCGTCGGCGCGAAACCCGTCGGCGAACTCGGCGGAACGATGCTCTGCGGCGGAGTCATGGACGTGCCCGTTCCCGTGATCCCCGGCACGGTCGGCGCCATCGACCCGGACTTGAACGCCTCGGGTGCGGCGGTGTTGCGGCCCGTGGTGGTGTAGTTCGCGGGTTGGACTCCGCCGCCGTATGTGGTGCCGCCCGCCGGGAGATTCGGCTTCACGCCGCTCCCCGTCTGCGAGAGCGGCGGCTTGCCGATGGGTTTGGGTTCTTCGTTCATGCAGCCGAGGCAGAAGAGCAGACCGGTCCCGAGCAGCGCCAGCCGCCCGCGCATTCCGTGCGCCATGATTCATCCCCCAGGCGAGCGGGCCGGCGTCCGTGCCGGTGGCCGCGACTCGGGAGGCGAATAGCGGCTCGCCACGTCGAATACAAGTCGAGCCTCGACTCGGGTGCGCCGCTCTTGTGTGGCCCCGGCTTCCTTCCAGCCGGTGGGTGGCCCCGGCTTCCAGCCGGTGGGTGGCCCCGGCTTCCAGCCGGTGGATGGCACCGGCTTCCAGCCGGGGCTCCTGTCGGGGCGGGAACGTGGCCATCTCGGCCGCGATCGCAGGTCCGTGCCGCGGTTCAGTCTGGGGAGTGGGCCGCGACTTCGTGTCGGGTGGCGAGATCGAGGGAGCCGTTCGCTCGAAAGTGAGCCGCGAGGCGGCGATGCGTCGGCTTGTGTTTCGGATCGATCGCCACGGCGGATTCGAGCCAGCGGAGCCCGTCCGCCTCGCGACCGTTCCGCAGGAAGAGGTCGCCGATCTCGAGTCGCAATCCGGGGTCCTTCGGCGAGCGGGCGATGAGCGTCGCGAGTTCGGCCACGCGCTTCAGGTCCGCGTCGCACCGTTTCCAGCGGTCTTCGGCCGCACGAATCTCCTCCGGTGTCCCTTCCGTGCCAAGAGCCACGACCAACGCATAGAGCGCCTCGCGGTCGGATGGATCGGTCGTCGTCGAGCGGCGAAGGAAGCCAACCGCCGCCTTGGGATTGCCGCGGTTCAGTTCCAGCCGCCCGCGGAGGAACAGGGCCTTCGCGTTCTTCGGGTTCGAGTTCAGGATGTCGTCCAGAATCGTCGCCGCCTCGTCGACCCGTCCTTGGGCTTCACGCGCCGCCGCGAAATACACCCGAACTTGAGGGTCGGTTCGATCGAGCGATTCGAGCAGGGCCGCGGCCTCGTCCGGGGATTGCCGCACCTCGAGCATCAGGCGGGCGAGGTCGAACGAGACGCGGGCATCGGTCGGGTCGAGCCGATGCGCCTCGCGGTACGCTTCGAGCGCCGCCTGCACCTTCCGCAGCCGCTCGCGTGTCCGGCCTTGGGCCGCTCGCGCCGCCGCGGAGTTCGGTTGAAGCTCGACCCAGCGATTGGCGGCTCCATCGGCTTCCGGCCAGCGGAACTCGGCCATCAGGCCACGCACGTCCGACACGACTTGCGCGACGGCCTCGCGAGATTCCCGCCGTTCGGCTTCGATCAGCGCGGGCATCCAGCCGTGGCGTTCGGCATCCTTCAGATGCAATTCGGCGGCGTCGAGATCGTCCGCGAGCCGCGCCGCACGGGCGAGGTGAAAGTGCGTTTCGGCGTCGTTCGGCCACGTCGCCAGCGTTCGAAGCAAGTGTTCGCGCGCCGCACGTGGAGCGGCCTCCACCTCGGATTTGCCCCGTTCCCGATTCAGCCACGCGGTCGCGTGCGGCCACACGACGACCGCCGCGGCCGCGACCGCCGCGAGGGCCACGCTCGCGCGAAGAATCACGGCTCGTCGAGCACGCGTCATGTCAGGGCCAGCGCTTTCTCGATCGCGGCATCGACTTCGCGTTCCCACTCGGCGGCTCTCGATGGCGGAAGCGCCCCTGATCGTCGGACCATCGGACGCGTCGATCGGGGCCGACGATGTAGAGCGTGGGAGCGATGTCGTATCCGGGCATGGCCATGCCCGAGCGGGCGCCGAAGGCCGCGATCGAATCCACGTTCAGGCCGTGACCGGTGAGCAACGGCGGGTCGAATTGCTTCGCGTAGGCCTCGGCGGCGCCGCGGCCCATGTTCGTGATGCTCACGAACTCCACGCCACGCCCCGCGTACTTCTTTTGGAGCCGCTCGAGGCCGGGAGCCGACTTTCGACAATACGGGCACCACGAGGCCCAAATGTCGACCACATGCACGCGGGCTCGGGACGTGCGGAAATCGGGCGGGGCGCCGAAGAGCCACCCCTCGACCTGAAACTCAGGCAACGCGACGCCCACGGCGAGGGGCGGCGAATGCGGAGGCGCTTCGGCCGGCGGAGCGACATTCACCGCGGGCGCCGGCTCCGCTTCGCGGCCACATCCGACCAGAAGCACGACCGACGCGACAATCGCGACTCGAAGAACGAGCATGCCGATCAATCCCGCTTTCCTTCGAAAATCACGACTTGGTTCAGCTTGCCTGCCTTGTCGAAACGAAGGGTGATCTCGATCTCGGTCTGCTTCATGTAGCTGTCGTTCGGGATGCGAACCATGTAGCCGTTCTTGGTGCCGCCGGTGTCGACGACGTCGTGGACTTCATAATTGCCTTGTGCGGCGAACCACGCTTTCGCGTCGTCCCGCGTGCTCGTGCCGATCGTGAGCTTCGCGTTCAGGTCCGCCTTCAACGGTTCGAGTTCGATGCCGTTCTTCGGCAGGTACGCGAACCAGATCGCGCCGGCGAACCCGCCGATCACCACGAGGAGCGTGAGGATCGTCACCCACGCGGGAAGGCCCTTCTTGTTCTTCTTCGGCTTCGGTTCGGATGTCGGTTCCAAGGCGGCCTCGGGAGAGAGTGGAGACGTTGCAAGTATGCCGCGTTTGCGCCGAGAGTTCAACCCTCGCTCTCAAGCCCGGGCCCGCGGACCCAGGAAGAGCCGCTTCGCGGCCGCACCGATTACTCGTTCACGGTGATGTCCGGATCGTGGCGGCCCGTGCGCAGCTTCTCGAGTCGAGGCTCATCCGGGAGGCCGGGGATCGTTCTTCCGATCGGGATCGCGTCGAAGCGGTCCCGCATCGCACGGGTTCGCTTCGCTCGTTCCTCGGGAAGGGTCAGCGGGTCGTACTCGAATCGCTCCGGCAAGCCACGATGCAGCAGGTATCGCACGGTCGGGTAGCGTTCGTGCTCCAGGGTGCGGCCGATGAACGAGCCGAACCAATCCGTGCCGGACGCCTGCCGTGCGGCGGGGTTCGAGAACGCTCCCGCGAAGACGGCGCGGGTTCGGGCGTCGCCCCGGTTCAACGCGAGAACCGCGGACGACACCGACTCCTCGTCCGCCGTCAACGCCCCCGCGGAGTGCGACTTCCCCTTCGGCCACTTCGCGAGTTCGTCCCGCGTCCAGCCGAGCGGCTTGTCCAGGTGGCAGAGGTTGCACGCGTGCGGCTTCCCCGTGCCGAGGCTCCCCGCGAGCGTCGGCGTCTCGATCCGATGCGAGCGGTGCGTCGTCATCAGCGAGTACACCTGCGGCGCCATGTGGCAGTTCACGCACGTGCTCCCCGCGGAATCGGCCCCGTGCCGCGTGTGCTCCGCGATTCGATCGCGGTAGTTCGGGTGGCACTGGAGGCACGCCTCGTTCGTTCGCATCTTCGGCTTCAACAGCATGTTCGGGTCGTCGCCGTGCATCGTGTGGCAACTGAGGCAACTCAGCGAGCCGTTCCCCTTTTGATAACAGGCCGAGAGCGCGAGCCCGTTGAACTCGAGTGCCGTGGTCAGCGGCGTGCCGTCGCCCCAGAAGCGTCCGTCGGTCGGTTCCGGTGGCGGCGGCTTCTCGGACCGCGGCCGAAGCCCGACGAGTTCGGCCTGCTCCGCTTCCGAGTGGAAGACGTGATTGAAGATGCCGAGGCTGCGGCCGGGGATGAACGGATCGCGGTGCGTGACCGCGTCCCACATCGCGGGCTTCGGCACCAGGGCTCCGTGACAGCGGGCGCAGATATCGTCGCGAAGCGAAACGGAGAGCGTGCTTGGGTTCGCCACGTCGGTCGGCTTCGCGCTGGGATCGTTCACGTGCTCCGCGCCGTGTCCGTGGCACGCGGCGCACGCGATGCCGAGTTCCGTCACTTCGGATCGGTAGCCGAGCGGGCCGCGGTTCTTCACTGGCTCCGTGTTGTGGCAATACAGGCAGCTTTCGTTCCAGTTCGCGGCGCGGCTCTGGGCCCAGAAGTCGTCCCGATCCGGAGCGAGGAACCCGCCGTTGCTCTGCACCCACCGCTTCTCGCCGATGTGGTACAGCAGCGGCAGCCGGATGTACCGGCCGCTCGGATCGCGGTGCAGGCACTCCTGAAGCCAGTGCGAGCCGACGAGCCGATCGACGCGGAGCTTCGCGTATCGAGGTGGCGGCACGCGATCGAGCTTCGCCCCGGCCGCGGCGAACCGCTCGGACCAATCCGGATCGAGCGTCGTCATGAAGAACGCGTCGCCCTCGCGGGTCATGCGGCTCGTGAATCCGCGGTACTCGTGAACCGCGTTCCCGAAGTCACCCTTCACGTTCTCCGGCGTCGCCTCGCGCGTCATCGTTCGGTGGTACGTTCGATGCCAGGAGTCGAACTGCGCCGGGTGGCAGCCGCGGCAGGTCTCGGACGTGATCGGCCCGTTCGACGCGACTTCCGGCTGCGGGTTCACGCTCGGCGGCGGGTTCGTCCACGGTCGCCAAACGAGGAGCGCCGCCGCCGCGATCGCGGCCACCAGCAGTACCCATCCTCGTGGCGTCATCTTCATGTTGAAACGATACCGTATCACGAACGGTGAATCATGAGATACCTTCTTCCCCTGTTCGTGGTCGGCTTCGGAATGCCGGCGTTCGCGGCTCCGCCTTCGTACATGACGGACGCGAAGCCGCTGCTCGGCGAGTACTGCACGCGGTGCCACAACGCCAAGAAGCAGGAAGGCGGCGTCGACCTGGCCTCGTTCGCGGACGACGCCGCGGCCTTGAATCGTCGTGGTCTGTGGAAGCGCTCGCTGGCACGGGTCGCGGCCGGGGAGATGCCGCCCGAGGACGCGAAGCAGGCGCCCGCCGCGGACCGGGCGAAGCTCGAGAAGTGGCTCGCCGCCGCCGCGGAGTATCTCGATTGCGATCCGGCCCGCCGCGATCCCGGCCCCGCCACGCTCCGCCGCCTCACCCACGCCGAGTATGCGAGCGCCATCGCGGACCTGCTCGGCGTGTACGTCGATCCGCGGAACGATCTCGGGTTCCCGGCCGAGGAACCGAGCGAGGGTCGATTCGCGAATCTCTCCGCGGGGCTGCGCATCTCGCCGGTCCTGATCGAGAAGTACTTCGCGGCGGCGGACAAGATCGCGGACAGCGTGTTCGTGAACGACGGAGCGAAGCGGCGGCTGTTGAACCCGCCGCCGGGGCCGAAGCTCGCCGAGCGCGACGCCGCGAAGGAGATCGTGTCGAACCTCGCTCGTCGAGCCTTCCGCCGCCCAGCTTCCAGCGAAGACGCGACCCGGCTTCTCGGTTTCTACGACAAAGCCCGAGCGAACGGCGGATCGTTCGAGGACGGGATCCGCGCCGTGCTCAAGCCCGTGCTCGTCTCGCCGAGCTTCCTCTTCCGCGTCGAAGCGGATCGCCCCGCGAAATCCGCCTCGCCCGGCGTCCCGGTCGACGACTATGAACTGGCCACGCGTCTCTCATACTTCCTGTGGGGCACGATGCCGGACGAGACGCTCCTCCGTGCGGCCGCGGAGAAGAAGCTGAGCGACCCCGCCGGCTTGAAGAAGGAACTCGATCGCCTCCTGAAGCACGACCGGGCCCGCCATCTCACCGAGACTCTCGCCAACGACTGGCTTCAGTTGCGGCAATTCTCCAAGGCGCGGCCCACGGTCGAGTTCTTCCCGACGTTCAACGACGAACTCAAGAAGCCGATGGTGCAGGAGGTGCGGGCCATGCTCGATCACCTTCGCACCGCGGATCGGCCGATCACGGACCTGCTCGACGCGGACTACACGTTCGCGAACGAGGCGCTCGCACGGCACTACGGGCTCGCCGGTGTCGTCGGCAACCAGACTCGCCGCGTGGAGTTGAAGCCGGGGAGCCACCGCGGCGGGCTGCTCGGCATGGGCGCGGTTCTCGCCATGACCTCGCACACGTTCCGCACGAGCCCGACGCAACGCGGGAAGTACGTGCTCGAGGTGATCTTCGGCACGCCGCCGCCGCCGCCCCCCGCGAATGCCGGCGTCCTCAAGAACGACGACCCGAAGAAGAAGATCCCGCTCACGTTCCGGGAACAACTCGCGCAGCATGCCACGCAGCCCTCGTGCGCCGCCTGCCACAAGAAGATCGATCCGCTCGGCTTCGCTCTGGACAACTTCAACGCCATCGGCGAGTGGCGAACCGGAAGCAAAGACGTGCCGCTGGACGTGTCCGGCGTGCTGCCCGGCGGCGAGAAAGTGGAGGGCTTCGACGGCCTGAAGGCGGTGCTGCTGAAGCGCAAGGACGAGTTCGCGGCCCACATGGCGGCCAAGCTCCTCGAACTGGCCCTCGGTCGCGAACTGGACGGACAGGACGAATGCACCGTGAACGAAACCCGGGACGCGCTGAAGCGGCAGGACTATCGCTTCTCCGCGCTCGTCGCCGAGATCGTGAACAGCGTGCCGTTCCGGCAACGCCGTGCCACTCGCTGACGCTACGGGTTCACCCGCAGCTTCATCACCACCGGGAAGTGATCGCTGAACCCGCGACCCTGCGCGTTGTCGTCCTTGTCCCCGAATCGCCACGGCCGGCGGACGCGAGCCTTGTCCCGGATCATGCCGTCCGTCGGCGCCTGCACCGAGTCCGGATCGCACGACCACCCGGCTTCGTCCAGCATCCCCGGGGACACGCCGATCTGATCGTAGATCAGCGGCTTCGAGTAGTAATGCGTGCCGAACTTGTCCGCGGGTTTGTCCGAGAGCGGCCCGAACAGCCGCCCCTGCTTCACCGCGTCTTCCCGCGAGGCGGTCAGCCGAAGCTGATCGGTCACGACTTCGGAATCGGGCGTCGTGTTGAAGTCCCCGCAGAGCAGATAGTCCGCCTTGGGGTTCTCCTTGAGCGCGCGTTCGTAGTCCTCGCGGAGCGTGCTCGCGTAACGGTCGCGGCCCGTGCCCTTCTTCGTGCCGTCGTCCGACCGCTGCGATGTCCAGTGCGAGACGACGAGCCGCAGGTCCGCGTCCTTCTTGCGAACGTGCGTCTCGAGGATGCGCAGGTTGAACTTGCCCATGAGCTTCGTCTTCGTCGCGTCCAGCGGAAGGCGGGAGATCACGCACGGGGCGATGTACCGCCCGGCGTTCGCGTCCAGTTCCTTCATCGCGACGTGTTCGTATTTCGGGGCGTCCGGCGGGAGCTTCGCGTTGAGCGCGTCGCGGAGCAGTTCCACCGCGCGGAGGCTTTCGACTTCGCACCCGGCGAAGAGGTCCGGCCCGCGGCCGTCGTTCACCTTGAGAATCACCTCGACCAGCCGGCTCAGCTTCAGTTTGCGGGCCTCGGCGTCCGTCGCCATCCAGTCGTCGTAGGGGTCGTCCACCGAGTTGCGTTTGTCGTCGCGGTCGTCGAAGAGATTCTCCACGTTCCAGAACATGAAGACGACGGTGCGGTCGTCTGGCGGGGCGACCGGCTTCAGCGTGAGGATCGCGACCGCGGCGCAGAACACGAGCAGCCCGAACACGGCGAGCCCCTTCCACGCGAGGTCACGCGCGCCGCGGCGAATCATCCGGTTGATCGAGAACATCGGGAACGGCATGATCGGCCTCGCTCGGGAGCGCGAAGCATACCCAACGACGCGGCCCGCGGGCAACCGGAACGCCTCCAAAAATCGTCGGGACGCCCTACACCAAGAGAGCCTTCCTTTTCGTGCCGCTTCGGTCGCACGGGCCGCACCCGATCCTCGCCCATCCCGCCGAGCCATTCCCATGACGCGAGCCGCGCTCCTCGTCCTGCTTCTCGCTCCCGCCGCGGCCTTCGGCCAACCGGTGTGGGACTCGCGGCCGGTGATGCCGCAACCCTTCGACACCAAGCCCTTCCATCGGGTCCGCGTGCCGGGCTGGGTCCAGGAGACGGTCGGTAGCGGGTACACGCTTTCGGTCATGGATTCGGCCGCGCGCGAACGTGCGGCCAAGCACGGCGTCGCGATCTCCGAGATGGGCTTCGTCGATCCCTTCTTCGCGTACTACGACAGCAAGCTGCTCAAACGCCGCAGCCCGCACGTGCCCGCGGGCAAACTCGAGAAGGACATCGCCGAGTACAAGAAGCTCGGCGTCCGCATTCTCGGCGTCTATCCGCCCACGCTGCAGGGTGAAGTTTGGGAGACGCATCCGGACTGGCGCCGAATCGGGACGAACACCACCGAGATCCCCACCATCGACCTGAAGAAGTTCCCGCACGGCGGCATGCTCTGCCCGCTCGGCCCCTACGGCGACTTCTTCATCGACGTGCTCGCCGAGATCCTCACGAAGTTCCCGGACGTCGACGCGTTCAGCTTCGACGGCCTCCACCACGGAGGCGTGTGCTACTGCGAGCATTGCCGCAAGAACTACCGGAAGGACACGAACAAAGAGATTCCGAAGGCGGACCTCAACGACGCCGAGTTCCGCCGCTATCAGCACTGGGCCGATCGCAAACTCGAGAACCTCGTTCAACGCATGCAGGAGCGGTTGAAAGGAATCAAACCCGACGTCGCGCTCGTGACGTGGAGCACGAACGCCGGCCGCTGGGGCCACTTCCTGAGCCTGCCGCGGAACATGCCCGCCCGCTTGAACCTGCTGCTCGACGCGCCCGATCAGGAATTCTGGATGGACGAATCGAACCGCGGGAACACGATCCTTCCCGCGTTCACGAACGCATACATGTGGGCGATCACGGATCATCGCGTCGGGTTCAGCGAGCCGTACCTGATGAGCCACGGGAACCCGTACGGGAACGACTCGTTCCCGCCGCACGAGATCGAACGCCGGATGAAGCTGGCCCTCACGTGGGGCGCGGCCCCGAGCATCGCCGTGGCCCAACCGCCGCGATTGCAGCAGGAACTGTACCGCTGCATGGACGAAGTTCAGAAGCGAAAGCCGTGGCTCACGCACAAGGAGCCCGAACGCTGGGCCGCGATCCTCATGAGCGACAACACTCGGACGTTCTACGGCCGCGAAGCAGGGAAGGTCGAGGAACGATACATGGCCGCCGTGCTCGGCACGTTCCGCGCCTGCGTGGAAGAACATCTTCCCGTGAACCTGATCAACGACTGGAACCTGAACCCCGAGGACCTCGCGAAGTACAAGGTGTTGATCCTCCCGAACGCGGCGTGCCTCGACGACCGACAGGTGAAGGCGATCGAGGCGTTCGTGGAAGCGGGCGGCGGGCTCGTCGCCTCGTTCGAGGCTTCGCTCTTCGACGAGTTCGGCGAGCCGCGAAAGAACTTCGCCCTGAATCGCGTGTTCGGGGCGGACTACCGCGGCCCCGCGCCGATCGCGCCGGTGAAGGACGAACTCGACGTGAACTTCCTCAAGGGGATCGGCCCGGACTACTGGGAGAAGCGGAAGAATGTCTTCGACTTTCGCCAGGACGTGAACGGCTTCCTGAATCGGGGCAAAATGACGACCTACGTGGGTCCGCAGACCGTGACGTTCAAAGGCCCGGCGGTTCGGGTGCAGCCGCGGCCCGAGGCGAAGGCCGCGGGGTGGATTCGCGGCCGCTCCGCCGAGGCGCCCGAACTTCCCGCCGTGCTCGCGAATCGACACGGAAAGGGCCAGGTGGTGTACTTCGCCGCGGGGTTCGACTCGGCCCACTACCTTTACTCGTACCCGTATCATCGCGTGTTGCTGAAGAACGCGATCGAGCACGTGGCCGCGGCGCCGCCGCCGGTGCGGGTGACGGCGCCGATGTGCGTGCATGCCACCGCGATGCGGCAAACCAAAAACGGCTCGCGGCTCGTCGTGCATCTCTTCAACAACGTGAACACCACCGGCGGCCACGCCCTGCCTGCGGACGACGTGCCGCTTCGCGAGGAAGTGATCCCCATCGCGGACATCGTGGTGCGGTTCGCGCCCGAGCTTCGGATCAAGTCCGTGAAACTGCAGCCGGAGGGGAAAGCGCTTCCGGTGATGAACGACGCCGTGACCGTACCGAAGCTCGAAATCCACGCGCTGGTCGTGGCCGAACTGGAGTGAAGAGAGTGATCCAGCGGGAGGAACCCTCGCCCGCCGAGTGTCGTCACTCGACGGTGACGCTCTTGGCCAGGTTGCGAGGTTTGTCCACGTCGCAGCCGCGGAGCAGGGCGATCTCGTACGCGAGAAGCTGGAGCGGCGGAACGGTCACCACCGGCTGCAGCCACTCGGGCACATCCGGCACCGGGATCACGTCGTCCGCGAGGTTCATCACGTCCGTGTCGTTCTCGCTGGCGACGGCGATCACCGGCCCGCCGCGGGCCTTGATCTCCTGCATGTTGTTCATCACTTTGTCGAAGGCGGAGCCGCGCGGCACGAGGAACACGCTGGGCGTGTTCTCGTCCACGAGCGCGATCGGGCCGTGCTTCATTTCCGCGGCCGGGTACCCCTCCGCGTGGATGTAGCTGATCTCTTTCAACTTGAGAGCGCCTTCGAGGGCCGCGGGGTAGAGGTACTGCCGGCCGAGGTAGAGCACGTTCCTCGCGTCCGCATATTTCTCGGCCACCCGCTTCACTTCGTCGTGGCAGTGCAGCGTGCGGCGAAGCGTGTCCGGAAGCGCCCGCAGGTGTTCGATGATCTTCGCCCCCTGAAGGCTGGAGAGGTGGCGGGTGCGGCCGAAGTGCAGAGCCAGCATCGCGAGCACGGTGCACTGCGAGGTGAAGGCCTTCGTGCTCGCGACACCGATCTCCGGCCCGGCGTGCAGGTACACGCCGCCATCGGCTTCGCGCGCGATGCTGCTCCCCACCGCGTTGCACAGCGCCAGCGTGGTGTGGCCCATGCGCTTCGATTCCCGCAACGCCGCGAGCGTGTCCGCCGTTTCGCCCGATTGCGTGATCGCGAGCATCACCGTGTCGCGGTCGATCGGCGGGTTGCGGTAGCGGAACTCGCTGGCGTACTCCACTTCCACCGGCATGCGGGCGAGTTCCTCGAAGAGGTACTCGCCGACCAAACCCGCGTGGTAGCTCGTGCCGCACGCCGTCATGATGACGCGGTCGATTTGCCGGAGGCGCTGCGCGGAGAGGTTCAACCCGCCGAAGCGGGCGGAGGCGTCGTCGTCGTCGAGGCGGCCACGCATCGCGTTCTCGAGCGAGTCCGGCTGCTCGTAGATCTCCTTCAACATGAAGTGCGGGAACTCACCCTTCTCGGCGTCGCCGTCCGCCAGGAACGCGTCGATGTCCTGCACCGAGACCGAAACGGGCGAGGAATCCGCGTCGCGGATCTCCCAGTCGTCTCCGTTCAGAACGCACATCTGGCGATCCGTGAGGTACACGACCTGCCTGGCGAACCCGGCGAGGGCGTTGGCGTCCGACGCGAGGAACGTGCCGCCGTCGCCCACGCCGATCACGAGCGGGCTGCCGAGCCGCGCCCCGACGATGACGCCCGGTTCGCTCCGGCACATCACGGCGATTCCGTACGTGCCCTTCACGAGGCTCAAGGCCTGGCGCACGGCCGCTGGCAAGTCGCCGTCGTGGAAGCGACCGATGAGATGGGCGAGCGCCTCGGTGTCGGTGTCCGAGCGGAAGCGGACGCCGCTCGCCTGCAACTGCTGCTTGAGCGTGGAGTAGTTCTCGATGACGCCGTTGTGAACGACGGCGATCTCGCCGGTGGAGTCGAGGTGGGGGTGGGCGTTGCGATCGGTGGCGCCGCCGTGGGTGGCCCAGCGGGTGTGGCTGATGCCGAAGCAACCGGGCGCGGGGTGGCTCGCGACGTTGCGAACCAGTTCCTGCAACCGCCCGGCCTTCTTCCGCAAGTGGAAGTCCCGCCCGGTTCCCGTGATCATCCCGGCGCTGTCGTACCCGCGATACTCGAGACGGCGAAGCCCCTCGAGGAGAATCGGGCTGGCCTCGCGACGCCCCGTGAATCCGACGATTCCGCACATGCCGCGGCTCCTTCCGAGAAGTGGGCCGCGACGTTGTAACCGATGCGAGAACCGACGGGGAAGGCCGCTTCGGAGGGTCAGCGCTCCGTTTTCTGGCTGCGGCCCATCAACTCCTGCACCGCGTTGCGGGGCGAGAGGCCGTCGTGCAGTACGCGATGGACGGCGGTCATGATCGGCGCTTCGAGCCCGAGGGCGGTGGTTCGTTCGAAGACGGCGCGGCTCGTGGGCACGCCTTCCGCCACTTGCGGTCCGGCGAGCACGTCCGCCAGGGATTCACCCTGACCGAGGCGGTGCCCCACGCGGCGATTGCGACCATGCGGGCTGAAACAGGTCGCGATCAGGTCGCCGATACCCGCGAGGCCCGAGAAGGTGGCCGCCTCCGCGCCATGAGCCACTCCGAAGCGAGTCATCTCGACCACGCCGCGGGTGAGGAGTGCGGCCTTGGCGTTGTCCCCGAATCCGAGCCCGTCGCAGATTCCGCCCGCGATGCCGATCACGTTCTTCAGCGCTCCCGCGAGTTCGACCCCGACGTGATCCGGGTTCGTGTACACGCGGAACCGATCCGTGCCGAGGCGATCCTGCGCCCAGGCCGCGAAGGCGGCGTCGTCCGCGGCCAGCACGAGGGACGTGGGCAACCCGCGGGCCACTTCTTCGGCATGGCTTGGCCCGCTCAGCACGCCGATGGCGCCCGCATGAATCGTTTCGCGAATGATTTCGCTCGGCCGACGAAACGAGCCGGGCTCGATGCCCTTCGTAAGGCTGATCACGGGCTTCGGGTCGAATCGAGCGAAGCGGCCGAGCGTGGCCCGAAGGTAGGAGGTGGGGATCGCCGTGATCCAGCAATCGGCGTCTTGTACGGCCTCGGCCTCGTTCGCGGTGATGTGCAGGGATTGGGGAAGCGGCACGCCAGGGAGCAGGCGTCGATTCTCGCGATCCGCCGCGAGCCGCGCCGCCGCGTCCGGGTGGGCGCTCCAAAGCCGAACGACGTGATCGGGCTTCTGGGCCAAAACGAGCGCCACCGCCGTGCCCCACCCGCCGGACCCGAGTATCGCGAAGGTATTGGCCATGAATCTCCCGCCGGGATGACCCCGGCGGCTCGTCCAACCACGGCGGCTCACGATCACGGGTTGATGACGGTCGCGCGCTCGCGGAGGATTTCCTGCACCTGTTCCAACCGCCAGCCCACCCACAGCACGTTCGGAAAGCGGATCTCTTCCTTCTCCGCGCCGTGCGTCCGCACGATCAGGTCTCCGGAGAAGAACCCGAGGATCCAGTGGCGGAACATGTCGTCCCGCTGTTTCTCGAACGACATGCCCGTCGTGTCGAAGTTGCGGATCGAGGCGCCAATGTGCTCGCACACGCGGATCTGGCCGGGCGTCACCACCATATACGTTCGCTGATCGAAGATGAACACCGACACGACCCAGAGGAACAGCACCAACGTGGCGATAAACATGTACCCGGACATGTTGATGTAGATGTGCAGGTTCCCGAGGGCGCCGAGCAGGCTCTCCCACACGTCGAAGACGGTGAACGCCAGCGCGGTCACGATCAGGATCAGAATCACGAGGAAGGACCAGAGCCCGCGGAGGGGCACGTTCGTGATGAGAATCGTGAGCAGGAGCACGACGCAGAACACCGGCCCCATCCAGGCCCGCTCCGAGACGCGAGTCTTGAACGCGGGCGGGTGCGTCGGGTCGTTCGTCGCCGTCACCGCGGCGTCCATCGATTTCGTCGTCGGCTTCGCGACGCTGAGTTCGTACCGGGCCTTGTCTTTGTCGTCCGCGAGGGCGCGGAGATCCGATTGCGGCGGGAGGATCGCCAGCCGCGTGCCGTCGTACCACGTCAGCAACGCGAGGGCGTACCCGAGCACCCAGATCGGCCACCAGTAGAAGATCGAGGAATGCGAGACAAGTTTGATCTCGCGGGGCCCCTTCGCCACGGGCGGCGGCATGGAGGCCGGGCTCGCCCCGGGTTGCGACGGAGCGGGAAGTGGCGGTGCGGTGGACATCGGTTTCGCTCGCTCGGGTGGGTTCCGCGTGTGAAGTGATTCGCACGCGACGGCCATTTCTTATCGCATTTCACCCGTCAGGCCACGGGGTTCGTCAATCCTTCACGGCGTCCCAGAAGGCAAGTTCGCCCCGATTGCGGAAGGCGGCCCCGCTCAGTAGCCGGCGGCCGTCCGAAGCGAATTCCAACGCCGCGACCGGCCCTCGATGCCGCACGAGGCCGACGATCTCCTCCCCGCTGCGGAGGTCCCAGAGTTTCACCTCGCCGTTCGCGTCGCCGGACGCCAGCGTTCGCTGGTCCATGCTGCAGGCGAGGCTCGTCACCGGGGCCGCGTGCCCGAGCAGGGTCCAATCCTCTTTCGCTCCCGTGAGGTTCCACACCTTGATGGAGCTGCCGCGGCCCGCGGTCGCGACTTTGTCGTCTCCCAGAAATCGGAACGTCGTCACCCCTTCGGCATGCCCCGGCACCTTCAACGAAACGGCCTTCTCGCCCACGAACCAGAATCCGAGCCGCGAGCCTTCGACCGGCAACGCGAGCCAGCGACCGTTCTCCGAAAGCGCGATGCGTCGCGGCGCGTGCCCATGACGGGAATCGACCGTGCCCGCGAGTTCGCCCGTCGCGATGGTCCACACGCGCACGGCGCCATCGGGTTCGGCCACGGCCAGGAACTCGCCGCTCAAGTTGATGTCCACGGCGCTCGCCCGCACCGGTTGCCGCAGGAGCAGTTTCGCCGTCTCTCCGAACTGCCACACGATCAGGGAGTCGTCCCGCACTTCCGCCGCGACCGCCGGCCCCTTCGCGGGCATCCGAACGACCGCGAGAGCCCGGCGGCTCTGCGACGGATACCGCTTCGACATCACTCCGCGAGATGCGAACGATTCCACCACTCCATCGGAATACGCCACGACATGCTCTTCGCTTTCGGGCCGAATGGCGAGATCGACGATGGCCGCGTGCCGATCCCGAAGCGTGGCCCCGGCCGGATCCGCGGCCGCGTCCATCACATGCAAGCCATCGTCCGCCGCGAGGTGAAGGGTTCGACTGTCCGGGTTCCACGCGACGTCGTGAAGTTCGGACGAGAAATCCCGATGAACCTGATGGGTGTCGTCCGATAGATTCCAGATCGCGAGTGTGGGCCCGGCCCCGATCGCGGCGACATGCGTGCCATCGGGCGAGAGCCGGGCCATGTGAATCGGCCCGCCCGCGCCGCGAAGCGTACGGCCATCCGGCAGTGCGATCGCCGAACCATCCTTCGCCACGTCGAGGGACGCTCGCGGCGCAACGTTCTTCACCTCCTCCCGCTTCCAACCTTCGGAAACGTTCCATGCCTGTAGCGTGCTGCCGCTCCTGGCCATCAAGACGTGCTCGGTGTGAAACGAGACCGTGACGCCGGGCTTCGCCGTCGTCTTCGATTCGAACTTCAGCCCGTCACGCTTCCAGAGCTTGATCGTGCCGTCTGCATGGGCCGAGGCCAGCCACGTTCCGCCGGGAGACGCCGCGACCGAGCGTGCGGCGGCGGAATCGGCCACGACCACGGGTTCCCGGCGACTCAGGAATGTCAGGTAGTTCAGGGAGAATTCGGGGCTCGCCGAGTTGAACCCGATCGCCGCCTTCGCCTCCTGCAACGATCGAATCATCGGCTCGCGTTGGCCCGCACGCCACGAGTGAAACGCGTCGCGGACGCCTTTCGCGTACTGGCGGTCGTACTCCTCCCGGATGCGAGCCGTCTCGCGGAGGGCGGATTCGTCGCGGCTCGTCTGGAGTTTCTGCGTCCGGTAGGCGCTCCAGACGCCGCTGGCGAGCAACACCACGGAGATGGTGGTGACCGTGACGAGCGCGAAGATTTGATCGTTTCGGCGAAGCCAGCGCGACGCCCGCCCCAGGCCGTTGAGCGGCCGAGCCAGGGTCGGAAGGCCATCCAGGAAGCGACGCAGGTCGTCCGCGAAGTCGATGGCCGATCGGTAGCGACGGGACGCGTAGCGGGCGAGGGCCTTGATGCAGATCGCTTCGAGGTCCCGTGGGATGTCCTTCCTCAGGTGCCGCGGCGGGGTGAGGTTGCCGTCGATGCACTGGCGAAGCACCTCGACATCGGTGGCGCCTTCGTACGGGGCGCGGCCCGTGATCATCTCGTAGAGGATGCCGCCGAGGGCGTACACGTCCGCTTCGGGGCCCACGTCTTCGTGGCGGGCCTGGGCCTGCTCGGGCGCCATGTACTTCGGCGTGCCGAGGACCTGCCGCGTGGCCGTCTCGCCGGGTCCCGAGTCCGCGAGCTTGGCGAGGCCGAAGTCCACGACCCGCGGAATGAAATAGTCTCCGCGAAGCGGGCAGGCCCCGGGCGGCGCGTCCTGCTGGTTCACGTCCTGCTTCACGTCTTGAAGGATGACGTTGTTCGGCTTCAAGTCGCGATGCAGCACGCCGCGATCGTGGGCGTGTTGAACCGCCTCGGCGAGTTGCGCCACGAGCCGAGCCGCCTGCCGCACCGGTACCGGGAACGCCTGCCGATCCAGCCACTCGGACAGCGTGAGCCCGGGACAGAACACGGTCGCGATGTAGCACACCGGCCCGATCTCGCCCGTCTCGTACACCGGCACGAGATTCGGGTGATCGAACACGGCGGCGGCGGTGGCCTCGCGAACGAGTCGCTTCCTCGCGTCCGGGCTCATCAGGAGTTCGGGCCGCGGAATCTTCAGCGCCACGTCGCGTTTCAGCTTCGGGTCGTGGGCGAGGAAAACGATGCCGCAGCCGCCGCGGCCAAGTTGCTTCCGCAGTTCGAATCGGCCGACGCGGTGCGTCTCGGGGGTCGGCGCCGAGGCCGGAGTGAAGGGGTCCCCGCGGGACGCGTCCGGGAGCAGGTCGTTCAACGATCCTTGATTCGGAGGGCCGCCGCTGCCGGAGAGCGGCTCGACCGGACGCTCGCCCTGAAGGAACGGACGCACGTCGATGGTCGGAGCGCGATCATCCGCTTCCTCCGGCCCGTGGTCGTACGCGGCGAGGAGGCGAGCGAGGTGTTCATCGAGGTGCAGCGATTCGGACGAATCCATCGAGGCCGCGCGAGTCGGAATCGGACGACGCCACTGTAGCAGAAACGCTCGCCACGTGGTGCGATTTCGCCACGGATCAGGACTCGCGGATCAGGCGGCGAGCGAGCAGCTGAGCGATCACGTCGTAAGCGAGGTGGGCGGCGATGGCAAGAAACAGCCCGCCGGAGTGATGCACGAGCCAATGCATCACGATCGCGAAGACCGCGCTGGCCACGAACCCGATCCACCCTTGCGAGGCGTGGCCGAGCCCGAAGAGCACGGCGCTGGCGCCGGCGGCGAGCCACGGATCCATCACGCGGGACGCGAGTCCCGTCAGCACGCCGCGGTAGGCGAACTCCTCGACGATCGCCGCGGCGAGCATCGCGGCGGACCACATCAGCCAATCCGATCCCGACTTCGGGGACAGCAGCCGGACGAGGTCGTCGTTCGACGCCCGCGATCGGCTGAGAACGGTCGCCACGAGCAGAGTGAACGCGACCACGCCGACGGCCGGGCCGATCGTCTCCGCGTCCAGCCGGGCGCCCCACTCGATCGGAATGTCGACCCCGTACACGGCGAGCGCCGCGCTCCCGCCGACCAACCCTTGGACCACGAGAAGCTGAATGTAGATCGCGGTCCGACTCGGGAGTCGTTGAACGTCCTGCGTGCCGCGTGCGCTCGCCAGCGCCATCAGCGGCAGCAGCACGCCCACCAGCGTCAGGAAGGGAACGATCCAGAGCATGGCAACAGATCCCAGTCGAGCCGGTGGCGTGAGCCACCGGAGTTTCGAGTGCGTCAAACTCCAGTGGCTGACGCCACTGGCTCGACAAACGCCGGCGTCACGGGCTCGACGACGATTCTACCGTGGGAGTTCGCCGGAGTTCAGGATCGAGTCGCGGTGGGCCGGGGTGGTCGGGTACACCACGCGGTCGCGGGCGGCGTAGTTCGCGATGGGGTTCTTCGCCCGATAGATCTGCGTGGCGTTGGACCGCGCCACCTCATCCGGCTTGTACACCGTGTGCGATTCGCGGTGCATCACGGCCAGAGCCGCGGCGAGGGCCGCCTTCATCTCCGGGTCCGACTCCGCGTGGAAGGCCGGCCGCAGGATGCCGATCGCCTCGCGGATGGATTGAATCCGCGGCATCGGCAGCTTCGGGATCCCGGTGCGAACGAGGGCCGCCGCCGCGATTCGGGTTCCCTTCGCCTCCTTCGCATTCGCCGCATCCGACGCGACCTTCGTGGCCCAGTCCGGAGTCGGCTTGTCGATGTCGCCGCTCGCGTCCAGTTTGCCGAACTCGCGATACGCGTTGGCCAGCAGATCGTGGGCGGCAACGTCCTCGACATCCAGCGCGAGCACGCGTTCCGCCGCGACGATGCTTTGTATCAGGTACTCGCGGCGGGCCGGCGAGTCTTCGGATTCGTACAGCCGCCGCGAATAGAGCCGGTTCGCAAGGGCATTCCACACTACGTAATCCTTCGTGAAGTCGAAGCTCCGTTCTTTCGGCTGCGTATCCGGATTCAGCAGTTCGCGGAGGTCGCGGATCACGGTGTCGATGTGCTCCTTCCGCGTGGCGAGCCCGCCGTTCACCACGGAGGTGAACCACGCCCGGCTCCACGCGGGAGCGGGCGGGTCGGTCTCGCCGGAGGCGAGCAGGCGAGCGGCAGCTTCATCGAGGCGGCCCTCCTCGATGTACACGCGAGCGAGGTTCAACTGCCCTTGGGCGTGGGCCGGCTTGTCCATCGTCAGCAGCTTCTTGAACGCGTCTTCGGCCTGTTTGAAGTTGCCGCGCTTGCCGCCTCCTTCGAGGAAGCTGCCGATGCCGTAGTCGTTCCATCGCTGCCACGCCGCCTTGATGGGCGAGGCTTGCGCCGCGACTTCGACCGCGACTCCGTTCACCGGCAGCGTCACGCGGTCCGTGCAAATGTCCACGATGGGCAGCTTCGGCACGGGCTTGTCCTTGTGAACCAACGCCATGTACTCGTGATCGAACTTGCGATAGCGGACGGTCGCGCTGAGATCCACGGGTGCCGTGAGGCTCGAAGGCACGTCCAGGCGATAATGCACGACCGCGGCCGCGCCGGGCCCGATCTGCTTGTCGTAGAGCGGGGTGAAGATGTCCTGCGGGTTGCGGCGATTGATGCGGTTCCCGTCGCGATCCAGCATGTGGACGTTGATGAAGTGCGACCAGCGATCCACCTCGCCCGTGTCGTCCGGATTCGCGAGGGCGCCGTTCCTCGCGAAGATCTTCCCGCCGGACGAGGCCTGGAAGTCCACCCAGATCTCGTTCGAGTCCACGGTGCCCTGGCTGAACGGATGCCCGAGTCCAAGCGTTCGCACCACGACCTCGACGACATAGCTCTGGCCCGGCTGCAGCTTCGGAAGCTCGGGGCGAAGCTGCGTGACGGGAGAATCGAGCCCTGGGCCGCTCTTCAACCCGAACAAATCGATGCGGACCTTCTTGTCCGAGCCGTCCGACGCGACGCCCTTCAGGTAGTCGACATGCATGTCGATCGTCTTCTGGAACCCGGCGGAGTGTTGTTTGTAGCGCGGCTCGTTCATCAGGAGCGAGAAGAGGCCCGTGTTGGCTCCCGGGAAGCGGTGGTTGTGAATCTTGCGGATGCCGTCGCCGTCGAAGTCCTTCGCTCCGAAGTCGCCGCTGGCGATCGTCGGCATGTGACACTGAGCACAGTTGGTCTTGGCTTTCTCCGGGTAGTAGAAGCTGCGCGTGCCGTGCCCCGAGACGCCGCTCAGCAGGTACGTGTCGTAGTGGTTCTGCCCGCGGAGGAACTCCTTGTAGTGGTTCAGTTCCACCGGCAGGCTCACCTTGTGGCACGAGGCGCAGAACTCGGCGGACTTGTGAAACGGCTTCAGGAACGTCTGCTTGTGGAAGTCCGGTTTCGCCTTCACGAGTTGCTGGTTGACCCACTGCAGGGCCTTGTTCTCGCTTTTGGCGAAGGGGTAGTGGGCGGGCTCCTCCAGGGTGTAGCCGCCATTGCCCAGCGTGCCGTGAACGTGCGTCATGGCGTGGCACACGGTGCAAGTGATGCCCGCCTGGGAGGTCGGGTGGTTCACGTCGTCGTAGTTCGGATCGTCGAAGGCCCCGCTCAGGAACGGGACCGGGTCGTGGCAGCCGGCGCACCACCGCGAGGCCTTCACGTCGTTGTCACGTTCCTTCGCCACCTTGCGGGTTTCTCGCACGCTGAAGAGGTACGCCGGATTGTTGAACGAGCTGAACTTGTGGGCGGAGTGGAAGTGATCGTTGGCCGCGTCCGGATGGCACTTCTTGCAGTAGTCGTCCATCATCAGCGTGTCCGCGTTGATGAACTTGCCGTCCGCGGTGCGAGTGGCGGCGGGCTCGAAATACTGGGCGCCTTCCTTGGGCCCCTCGCGGAACCACTTCTGCGGGTCCTGCGAGTGCATCACGATCATGGCGGCAGTGAACGCGATCACGCCGAATCCCCACCCGTACGCCAGCTTCCACTTGATCGGAGGCCCGGCCTTCCGGTGCTTCACGTAAAGCCACACCGCGACCACGGGCGCCGCGATGTGCAGCCAGTAGGTCACGAGCCGCGACACGGAACCGGTCGGCAGTTGCGGCAGGCTCTCGAGTTGAATCAGGGCGAAGCCCGAGGCGCAGATCAGGATCCCCGCGAGAAAGAGAACGACGCCGAGCCGCACCGCGACCCGGTTCTCCCGCTTCCGGGCGCTGGCCCAGTGGATCATGCCGAAGGCCAGGAACGGAACCGTGCCGAGCACGCCGATCGCGATGTGAGCCAGGAACATCCAGAGGCTGAAGGTCGTGGTGTGGCTCAGCGGAGCCTTCCACCAGTTGAGCGCGGTCACGGCCCCGAGGTACACGCCCGTGGCGCCGAGGATCGCGAACAACCCGAACGTGAGCAGCAGGAGAATCCGAAGCTTCGTGCCGATCGCGGGGACGTACGGCGCCGCCGGCTTGGCCACGCGCTTCACCACGACCGTCGGAGTCGGCTGAACGGGAGAAGTATCCATCGCCGGAACCCGATGCGAGAATCGAAGATGATGAACCGTCAGGATACTTGATCCGCGGCGGAAATGAAACGGGCGCCCGAAGGCGCCCGCGGAGTGGAACTCGTTCGCAAGTTCGGGTTCACTTCTGCAACGCGCTCAGGATGCGTTCGAAGTCGTCGTTCGAATCGAACGCGATCACGATCTGGCCCTTGTCTTTGGCCTTCACCTTGATCTCGACCTTCACCGCGAAACGCTGGCGGAGGTCGTCTTCGAGGCTCTTCACGTGAGCGGTCTTCTCGACCGGCTCGCGTTTCGTCGATTCCGCGGCCGCGCCGCCACCTTCGACCTTTTGCTGCTTCGCGAGCAGTTCCAGCGCGTGAACCGAGAGGCACTTCAGGATCGTCTCGCGGCAGAGCGCGATCTGCCGCTCCGCTTCGGGCACGCCCTTGAGAGCCTTCGCGTGGCCCAGCGAAATCTGACCGTAACGCACGGCGTCCTGCACTTCCTCGGGCAGGTTCAGGAGGCCGAGCAGGTTGCTGATCGTGCTGCGATCCAGGCCCAGCTTCGCGCCGAGTTGCTCCTGCGTGAGCCCGAACTTCTCCAGGTAGTCCTTGAAGCCCACGGCCTTCTCGATGGCGTTGAGATCGCTCCGCTGGATGTTCTCGACGAGGGCCGCCTCGAACACCTGCTGATCGTCGAAGTTCACGACGTGAACCGGCACTTCGTCCAGCCCCGCGGCCTGAGCCGCGCGGAGGCGGCGTTCGCCCGCGATGAGTTGGAACGTGTCGCCCGTTTGCCGGACGACCAGCGGCTGGATCACGCCGTGGTTGCGAACGCTCTCGGTGAGCGATCCGAGTTCGTCCGCGTCGAATCGCTTTCGCGGCTGGTACGGGTTGTGGTGAATCTGGCCGATGCGGAGTCGATCGGTGGCGCGTTCGGTTTCAGCCGGCAGATCGAGCAGCGCGTCGAGCCCTCGGCCGAGCCGCGGTTTGGTCATCGTTTCCATTTCGGGATCCCCCTTCGAATACGTGTCCCCGATTCCGCTCATAGCAAAGCGCCCGAATCGTGCAAGGCGGAGCCCACCGGCGGGGTGCGCATCGGGATATTGGCGAAGCCCAATCTGGGTGGCGGAGGGTGGCTGACTTCGAAGGAAGTTGCCCCCGACAGGAGCCCCGGCTGGAAGCCGGGGCCACCCAAGAGCGGCTCCGCCGCCAAATCTGTCGGCACGCCCCGCTGGCGTGCTCGGGAGGGCCGTCACAGACGTTCCACGTGGAACGTTTCACCCCATCCGAGAAAGTGGACTTGCACTGAGCTCAGAGAAAGAACTAGCATCCCGCCCGTTCGACGCGAGGACCGGAACCCTCGCCGAGAACCTGATGATCCCGCGGACCGGAACCCACGGGAATGTCAGTACTCGGGCCACGGAACGGCCCGCCGGAGAAGAGGTGTCCTGGTTCGCGTTGCGCGTTCTGCGCCGCGCCCTCCTCGCACCACCGGTTCGCGCTCGAAGCTGTCTCCCGGCCTCGCCGTCGGGCGTCGCTCTCGCGCGCTTCACACCCATCGGTCTGTGCAGGAGTACGCGCATGGAAGCGGCTCGTGGTCCCATTCTGTTTCGCTGCGACGGCACGTTCGAAAAGGGGTGGGAGCCCCTGTACCAGTGCCTCTCCCTGGCGGCGGCCTTCCAGCGCCGGCGTCGCGGAACGCACTTCTTCAGCTACCTCGATCCCCTCTCGCTCGCCACGGTCATCAACCGCGGCAACAACGACTGGCACGCCGCCGAGCAACGGCTCGGCGCCCCCGGCGACATCGAAGCGACCCTCGCCCTCGTCCGCAAGTTGAACGCCGCCGCGGTCGTCGTCGCCGGCGACGCCATGACCTCCGACGATCTCGCCGAACTTCGTGAAACCGGCACGCTCGTCATCGCCATCGATTCCACCGCGGGCATCACCTTCCCGGCGGACATCGTCGTGAACCCGATGCTCGCTCCGGGTCGCAAGGCGTTCCGCCTCACGCCCGGCGCCCAGTTGCTCTCGGGTCACAAGTTCGCCCTGTGCCGCGGCCTCTTCCGCCGCCAACGCACGATCCGGGCCCAGGAGCAGCCCGGCCCCTTCCGCGCTCTCGTCGCCTTCGGCGACGACGACCTCCAGGAGCAGACCCTCGAACGCACCGAGCAACTCCTCGAGATCGGGGCGGTGAACAAGATCTCGATCGCCTGCCGCACCCACAACCCGCGATACGACGACATCAAGGAGTTCGCGGCGAAGTGCGGCGGGAAGGTCGAAGTCGTCACCGAGTCCAAGGAACTCATGACGCGGCTCGTGCGGGCCCACTTCGCCCTGACCTCGGGCGACGGTTGGGGCCCGGAACTCGGCGTCGTCGGCATCCCGCAGTTCGTGCTCGCCCAGACGAAACGCCATGCCATGAACGGAAAGCGAATGGACGACGAGGGCGTCGCCACGTTCCTGGGCGAAGCCGCGGACGTGACCTTCGAGCATCTGAAGGAAGCGGTCGAGGCGCTGCTCGACGACCCGATGGAACGCAAGGGGATGACCCGCTGCGCCCGCAACCTGCTGGACGGCCGCGGCCCGGACCGAATCGTGAACGGGATGGAAATCCTGCTGCACGCCCCGAGTCGCAAGCGTGCCGCCCAAACCGGGACCTTCGCCCCGTCGGCCGCCCCCGCCACGCTCCCCTTCCGCATCGCGGCGTAAGGCCGAGTCGAGGCCGAGTCGAGCCGGTGGCATTACGCCGAGTCGAGCCGGTGGCGTGAGCCACCGGAGGCTGGAGCGCCTCCAAACTCCGGCGACTCACGCCACCGGCTCGACGCACCTCTCTCCAACCGGACTCGGCTTCCAACCCGAGTCCGGGCTCGCTATGGGCACCGCATGAAAATCCGCGCTCACACGATCGGCCTGCCGGCGCTCGCCGGACTCGCCCTCGCGTTCGGGTTCCTCCCCGCGCGGGCCCAACAGATCCACCGCCATGGCTTCGGCGGCAAGCAGACCGCCCTCGCCCGCGGCGACGCCAACGTTCGCACCGAAGAAAAAGAACACGACATCTCCACGCAGTCGTTCAAGAGCCAGCCCTCCAGCGAGCACATTCAGGTGAACACGGAGGCGGGCACCGGCGACACCGCGTTCGTTCATTACAGCTACGACACGCCGCCGGCGCCGGTCTCGCCGCTGCTCGCGGCCAGCGTCTGGGTCAAGGCCACCAAGCCCGGCACGCAACTCCGCGCGCGCGTCGTCTTCCCCAAGGAGCAGGACCCGGCGCGGCCCGAAGCCTTCCTCACGATGCTCGTCGTCGGCAAGAGCTACGAGAAGGCACGGGCATGGGAGAAGCTCACGCTCGAAGACGTGCCAGGCCTGCTCGGCAAGCACCTCCCGGCGCTGCAGGCCAAGATCGGCCGCAACGTGAACACCGCGGACGCGTACGTCGACAAGCTGATTCTCAACGTCTACTCCGGCCCCGGCCTCGTGGACGTCTGGGTGGACGACCTCGACATCAGCCCGGTGAAAGAGGTGAAGCCGGAAGGCGGAGCCCCGGGCGTGCCCGCGAAGAACGTGAAGAACGACCCGGCCGCGACCCGCATCCGCCAGGTGCAGCAGCGCGGCGGTCAGTTGCTCGTGGAAGGGAAGCCGTACTTCTTCCGGGCGATCCGCTACACGGGAACGCCACTGCACGTGCTCCGCGCCGCGGGATTCGACTCCCTCTGGCTCTCGCACGACGCCGCGCCCGACGTGATCGAGGAAGCGAACCGCGAAGGGTGGTTCGTGATTCCCTCCGCGCCGCGGCACGAGTTCGCGGCCAACGGCGTCCCCGCGAACGGAGCCGCCTTCGATCAGTTCCGCATCAAATACTCGAACTCGGACGTGCTCTTCTGGGACCTCGGCGGCGGCCTCACCGACGAACAACAACGCAGCATCTACAAGACGGTCGAAGACGTCCGCCGCGGCGACCGCAAGCGCCCGATCGGCGGCGACCTCTGGGACGGCTTCGGCTCCTACTCCCAGTTCCTCGACATCGTCGGCGCCCACCGCTGGCCGCTCTTCACCTCGCTCGAACTCACCCGCTACCGCGACTGGCTGACCCAGCGCCGGGAACTGACCAACGGCCGGCCCGTGTTCTGGACCTGGGTGCAGAACCATGCCCCGGAGTGGTACGTGAGTTTGAACAAGTTGGACCGCGCCGATGCGAACGGCCCCAAGTTCTCGGACCCGATCGGCCCGCATCCCGAACAGGTGCGGCAACTCGCCTACCTCAGCCTCGCCTGCGGCTCCCGCGGGCTCGGCTTCTGGTCCGATCAGTCGCTCGCGGACACGCAGCAAGGGCGGGATCGGCTTCAAGGCATGGCGCTGCTCAATGCCGAACTCGATCTCATCACGCCGGTGCTGCTCTCCGCGGGATCGATCGGCGAACGCCCCGTGTGGCTGGACACGTCGCACCCGCACGTGAAGGCCGCGTTGATCAACGGGCAGAAGGGCACGCTCGTGATCCCGATCTGGCTCGGGCCGGGCGATCAACATGTGCCCGCGCAAGGCGCCCTGAACGGTCTCAAGATCACGGTGCCGACCGTGCCCGAGGGGCACGATCCGTGGCTGATCACGCCGGCGGGGCCGGAGTGCCTGCGGCACCGCGTCGATCGCACGCCGCGCGGCACGGAACTGACGCTGGACGAATTCGACCTCGCGGCGCCGATCGTCTTCACGAACGATCAGGGCACGAACGGGCTCGTGGTGTGGTGGCAGGATCACGCGCGGCGCTACGGCCGGCTCGCGGCCCGCTGGTCGCTCGATCTCGCCGCCGCCGAGTACGAGAAGGTGCGGCTCGTTCACGTGAAGCTGACCGAGATGGGCCGCCAGGTTCGCGGCTCGGAACGGCTCTTCGAGGAAACCCAACGCCACTACACCGAGGCGCAGAAGCACTTCGCCGGCGAGCAATACGAGAAGGCGTACCGCGAGGCGACCCGCGCCCTGCGACCGATGCGGATCGTGATGCGCGACCACTGGCGCCAGGCGACCGAGGGGCTCGACGCGCCGACTTCCAGCCCGTTCGCCGTGAGCTTCTTCAGCCTGCCGCAGCACTGGGAACTGGCGAAGGAAGTGGCCGCGAGTCAGGTTCAGGCGTCGAAGTTGCCGCTCGGGAACTTCGAGGTCGGCGAGGGGTTGCCGCCGCAAGGCGTGACCATCGACCGGCTGCCGGGATGGTCCGCTCGCACGGGATCTCTGGAGTCGGATCGCGTGGCCGTGGCTGCGGGCATCGTGCCCTCCGAAGGGTTGGAGGATCCGCGAACGCCGCGGCAGAACAAGAAGGAACCGAAGACGCTGTTCTCGGCGAGCCGCGCGGTGACGCCGCCGGATGAAGGGTATGTCGATCCCGCGCCGGAACTCGGCCGGGCGGCGTTGAAGCTCGAGGTCCGCCGCACCGTGGCGAAGGACGCGAACGCGAAGCCGATGCCGGGGGACAACGTGCTCGAACGCACGTTCCTCGCCGTCGATTCGCCGATCATCAAACTCGCGCCGGGCACGCTGGTGCGGATCAGTTGCTGGATCAAGACGCCGAGCCCGGTCCAAGGCGACGCGGCCGGCGGCGTGCTCTTCTACGACGACATCGGCGGCGAGCCGCTCTCGATCCGCACGCTCTCCACCGATGGCCGCTGGAAACGCTACCACCTCTATCGACGCGTTCCCGCCTCCGGCCAGGTCGGCGTCACGCTCGCCCTCACCGGCGCGGGCATCGCGTACTTCGACGATCTCAAGATTGAACCGCTCGTGAAGTGAGAGTCGTGAGGCCGAGCCCGTGACTCACGTCACGGGCTCGACACTCTTCACGTGGACGATTTGCCGAGCACGCTGTGGGCGCGGCCGTAGGCGAAGTAGATGCCCAGGCCCAACACCATCCAGCCGATCAGCCGGTACCAGTTCTGGGCCGGAAGCGACAGCATCAGCAACAGGCAAGCGAGCACGCCGACGATCGGCGTGAAGGGCATGAACGGCACCTTGAACGGACGCGGCGCGTCCGGGTTCGTGTACCGCATCACCAGCACCGCCCCGCTCACCACCGCGAAGGCGAAGAGCGTTCCGATGTTCGTCATCTCGAGCAGGGCGTCCAGCGGGAGCAGCCCTGCCATGAGCGAGACGAACAGGCCGACGACGGCGGTTCCCTTCCACGGCGTCTTGAACTTCGGATGGATGCTGGAGAAGAACGGCGGAAGCAGGCCGTCGCGGGACATGGCCATGAGCACGCGGGCCGAGCCGAGCAGCATCACGAGCAGCACCGAGGTGAGCCCCGCGAGCGCGGCCGCCGAGATCAGCCCCTTCGCCCAGCCCATCCCGACCTGCGCAAACGCCTGACTCACCGCCGCCTTCGTGTCCAGTTGATCGTACTTCACCATGCCCGTGAGCACGACCACCACGGCGATATAGAGCACGGTGCAGATCACGAGCGAACCGATGATGCCAATCGGCATGTCCCGCTGCGGGTTCTTCGACTCCTCGGCCTGAGTGGAGACCGCGTCGAACCCGATGTACGCGAAGAAGATGATCGCGGCGCCGGCGATCATCCCCAGCGGCTGCTCGCCGCGATGCTCGCCGTGGATCGGATGCCCGAAGATGTTGATGCCCGTCCACCCGTACGGGGCGAACGGCTCCCAGTTCTGCGGATTCACGAACGCCATCCCCGCGAAGATCACGAAGAGCACGGCCCCGACCTTGATCGCCACCATCACCGCGTTCAGGTTCGCGGACTCCTTGATCCCCTTCACCAGCACCGTGGAGAGGGCGAGGATCACGAGCACGGCCGGCAGGTTCAGGACGGCATTGGTGCCGTGGAACTCGCCGTTCTTGTATTCGATCGGCGAGTTGTTCAGGTAGTCCGGGATCTTCAGACCCCACTCGTTCGGGAACAGCGAGAGAAAGTTCGAGAAGTACGCGGACCAGCCGGTGGCGACGGTGGACGCGCCGACGGCGTACTCGAGGATCAGGTCCCAGCCGATGATCCAGGCGAAGAGTTCGCCCAGGGTGGTGTAGGCGTAGGTGTAGGCGCTGCCGGCCACGGGCGTCATCGCGGCGAACTCGGCGTAGCAGAGGGCCGCGAGCAGGCAGGTGAACCCGGCGAGCACGTACGAGATCATCAGGGCCGGCCCGGCGACTTGATTCGCGGCCTTGCCCGTGGTCACGAAGATGCCCGCGCCGATAATCGCCCCGACGCCGAGCGCCGTGAGCGCGTACGGCCCGAGGATCCGTGCCAGGCTCCCGTGTTCGCCTTCCGTGCGCGCCGCCTGCAGCGGCTTCTTGATGAACAGTCCACTCACGGGCGAGTCCCCTTCGGAGAGGAAGGTGTGCGAGACGGCTATGGTAACGACCCGCGCGGCGGATTGCGAGCGCCGCACGCGTCACTCGAAGAATCGGCGGACGGGATCGGAGAAGCCGGGCAGGATGTCCGGCAGGGTGAGTTCGTCTTCAGCCGCGAGTTGCTGTTCGGAGCCTTTGCGAAAGAGGGTGGCGAACGCGGCCGCGGGTTCGAGCAGGATCACGACGTCGACGCCCGCCTCAAGATAATCGTCGATCTTGTCCAGGATGTTGCGAAGGCGATCGGACGCGGAACGCACCTCGACGACGAGTTCGGGCGGCGTCTCGAGCGGGCCGTTCGGCAGCGGTTGATCCTTGGGCAACCGCGCGTGGCTGATGAAACACACGTCCGCCCCGCGAACCGAGTCCGGCGTGCGCCGCGTGAAGACGAACGAGTCGTTCGTCATGATGCGGCCGAGGTCGCGAGGCTCGATGAAGGCGTTCAACAGAAGAGCCGCGCGGAAGCAGATGCGGCCATGCTCGGGTGTGGGCATCGGTTCCCTCGCGATGCGGCCCTTCACGAGATCGACGCCACACTCGCCGCCGTGCAGGCGGAGGAACTCCGACGCGGAGAGCAAAGCGGGCGCGGCGGGCAGTGCGGCGGTGGTCATGGGAAACCGATTCTACCCGAGGTTTACCGTGCGGTGTAGCCGCCGTCCACGACCAGCACGTGGCCGGTGATGTAGCTGCCCGCGTCCGAGCAGAGGAGCAGAATCGGGCCGCCCAGTTCGCTCGGCTGCGCCCAGCGACCGAGAGCGGTGCGATCCGAGAATGCCTTCTTTTCCGATTCCGAGAGCACGGACATCGGCATGTCCGTGAGGAAGGGCCCCGGCGCGATGCAGTTCACGGTCACGTTGAAGGGCCCGAGGTCGAGGGCGCTCGCCATCGTCATGCCGTTGAGGGCGGCCTTCGTGGCCGAGTACACGTTGCGCTTCTCCTTCGAGATGAGGCTCATGATCGAGGAGATGTGGACGATGCGGCCCCAGCGGCGTTCTTTCATCGGGCCCGCGAGTTCCCGCGTCAGCGCCATGCAGGATGAGAGATTCACCTCGAGCACGCGGTCCCACGTTTCATCCGTGATCGCGTCGATCGCCTGCGGCGCGTTCATCCCCGCGTTGTTCACGAGAATGTCGATCTTGCCCATCTTCGCGATCGCCTCATGGGCCAGCTTCCTGACCTCGTCCCGCTTCGAGACGTCGGTGACGATGTAGTGCCCCTTGCGGCCGGTGCCCGCGAGAATCTCGCCGAGCGCGGACTGAAGCTCGGCTTCGTGGCGGCTGGCGATCACGATGTCCGCCCCCGCCTCGGCGAGGGCGCGGGCCATCGCTTTGCCGAGCCCCTTGTTGCCGCCGGTGACGAGGGCCGTGCGGCCGCTCAGATCGAACGCGTTCGTGGTCATGCCTGCCTCGGGGTGGTTCGTCAGGTGAGCTTGGCGAGCGTTTCGGCGTGGATGCGGCCGTTCGTGGCGAGGAGCCCGCGGTCCTGGATGAAGCCGGATTTCGAGTACACGATCGGCTCGCCCCGCAGGTCCGTGACCTGGCCGCCGGCCTCCGTGACGAGCACGTGCCCCGCGCAGATGTCCCAGTCCGCGAACGCTTCGTAAGTGTTGGCGTAGAGGTCGGCTTCGCCGCGGGCCACGATGGCGAGCTTCACGCCGCCGGAGTACGTTTCGATCACGCCCTTCGGGTTCAGCTTCTGCACGGGTTTGGTCGGCTGGCCGGGCTTCGAGAGGCTCTGCGTGAGGATGCATCCCGCGAGAGCGGCGCGGGTCGAAACCGAACAGCGAGCCGAGGTGCCGTCCGCGACGCGGGTCCAGCATCCGCCGCCGGCCCAGGCGTAGGTGTAGCGGTCCAGCGCCGGCTCCATCACGACGCCGACGACCGGCTGGCCGTCGATCAGCAGGCCGATCATGATGGAGAACTGGCCGTTCTTGCGGGCGAATCCGCGAGTGCCGTCGATGGGGTCGACGACCCACGTGCGTGGCCCGCGGTGCGGCACGCCCTGCAGCGCGGGGGTCTTCTCCTCCCCGCACAGAGCGTCGTTCGGGAACTTCAGGTGCAGGTGTTTCAGGATCAGTTCCTGGGACGCGCGATCGACGTCGGTCGTGATGCTGGCCGGGGCGTCCGGAATGGCGACGAACGACTCGTATTCCTTGCGGACGAACGCGCCCGCCGTCTCGGCCGCCTCGAGGGCCGCGGTGAGTTCCCAACCCAGATCGCTCGTCGGTTTCATTCGCTCATTCTATCAGAGAAGTTCCAACATGCGTCGCCAGCCGATGCGCTCGGCGAGAAGCGTGATGCCGACCGCGAGGCCGAGCACGAGCGCCCAGCGCACGGCGATCAGCCGCCTCTGGAAGCGAGCCTCGCGGGAGCGGTCGTCCGCGATCGATCGCAGGAAGCGGATGCGGACGGGCATGGGGGCGTGCTGCCAGGCGCGGAGCCAACCGAGGGCGCCTCGAAGGAGCGGCCCGAGCCCGGAGCGAGCGCCGTCTTCGGCGCCGGGCAGGTTCAGGGCGTACACGCGATCGAGAGCGCGGACGCAATGGCGGATGCCGGTGGGGCAGAGGCCGGCGCCACGTTCCGGGAACGCGGTCGTGTCGTCGTGCCCCGTGCAGTTCGGATCCGAGCACGAACCGGCCCGGCAGCCGAAAACGTCCGCCTGGCGTTCGCAGCGCCGCGAGAGGAACCCGAACGCCACGAACAGATACAGCCCGGCGACGAGCAGCATCAGCGCCTCGCGGTTTTCGCCAATCACCACGAACAGCCCGGCGATCACGGCGAGGCTCAGCGTGAGGAACAGCGCGTAGTACCAGATGTGCCCATGCCGCGCATGGCCCACCTCGTGCCCGAACACCGCATCCAGTTCCTCGGGCGGAAGTTCCTCGAGGATCGCGTCCGTGAAGATGACATAGCGCACCTGCGGCACGAGTCCCACGATCATGGCGTTCATCGTGGAACCATGCGTGGGCCAGAGCAGCAGATCGGCATAGCGGAAGTGCAGCCGCTTCGCGAGGGCTTCGATCCGCGACCGCACCGGGCCCGCGGGCATCGGCTGAAGCCCGAGCAGCGGCTTGATGACGAGCGGCGCGAACAGGATGAACGACGGCACCACGGCGAGGGACCCGAGGCGGTAGCCGTCCGACTGGACGAAGACGGGAGCGAAGCGCGCGAGCCCCCGGTGCGCCAACATCAGCCCGAGCGGCAGGAACACGAGCAACGAGAACTGCCTCAAGTGGTGGAAGAAGTACCCGGACCGCGTCCAGAATGTGGACGACGGCCCGCGGGCGGCGCGGAACAGCGCCGCCTCCGAATCGTGATGAATGAGCCAGCCGCCGAACGCGATCGCGAGATAGGGAGCGATCACGGCCAGTTCGCCGAACGGCACGAGGAGCGACTCGCCGCTCCGCTCGATCGTGAAGCTGGTCCACACGGTGTGGCCCCAGCCGAGGCCGAAGAGAGCGAGGGCGACGAGCCCGAGGTTCACGGGAAGGAGGATGCGGCGGGCGCGGTCGTACGCTTTCGCGATCTCGGCTCGGCGATATGGGTCTCGATTCAACCCGCGAACGACCCGCGTCCGCAACACGAACGCCGCGGCAAGCGAGACGATCACGAGCCCGGCGGTGGCCGCAGCGGCCTCACGCGGCGAGAGGTCGAGCGGGTTGGGCCACTCCGTCGGCAGGCACGCCGCCGACAGGAGCAGCACGAGCAGGATCGGCATCGATTCAGTTTATCGCGGCGCGGGGTCGGTGAGCCGCTTCAAGACGGGGGCGGATGTGGCGACCTCCGCATGAATTGCCGCTTGATGAACTCGTCGAAAAGCGGGACGGCGAAAGAGTACTTGCCGTACCGGGTTTTGTAAAGGAATCCCGTGTCCATCAACTTCGGGATTTGCTGTCCGACATCCCCGGTCTTGAACGGCTTGAAACCGAAGTCGGGAGCCACGGCTCCGGAGGAAGCGACAATCTCCTGAACAGTGAATTCGTCGGCCGCGTTCTCGAGATGAGCGATGCAGAGCATCAGTTCGCGTTGACGGTCCGTGGCTCGGCTCCAGCGGCCGAGGAAGAAGTCCGCGTCCAACTTCCGAACGAGCGTGTCGATCGGAATGGAGGCCAACGGCCGCCGCGGCTTTGCCTCCATCCACGTCTTGAAGTAGTCGTACGCTTCGCGACCGATGAATTGGATGAAATACGGATAGCATTTCGACTCGCTGACGATCGCTCGAATCGACTCCACGGTCAGGCGGATGGCATTTCGATCGAGCGGCTTGGCGATCGCGTCGTGGCACGCCTCGAGCGACAACTTTCCGATGTGCTGAACCACGAACATGCGCTCGGCATAAGTTCTCGATTCGACCAGCTTCGGGAACAAGGTGGGTAGCCCCGTCAACAGCAGCAGGTATCGCATGCCCTTTCGCTGAACGGACTGAAAGACCTCGAGCAACGTGGCCAGCGGATATTGTTCTTTGTCCCGTCGGTCCTGCACCACCTGCGATTCGTCGTACGCGAAGAGCACGCCGCGTTTGCCCGAGGCCTCGATCGCGATCCAACAGAGCTCGAGGACGCACTTCAACTTGTCGGCCGTGAGCCCGGGCTGGGTTTCGAAGACGTCCATCAGGTATTCGAAGGTCAATCGTTCCTGAACGACCCCACTCGACTTCAGTCCGAAGACTGGCGACGGTAGGTCCACGGTCAACTCGGAGGTGAACAACGACAAGTCCGTGAGCAGCCGCAAGGCCAAGGCGGATTCATCGACGAACGCCGCCTCGGAGAAGTCCGAACCGACCCAGACCCATCCCTGGCGGATCGCCATCGGCTTGTAAATGTCGTCCATCAGAACCGTCTTGCCGACGCCCCGGAGGCCGGTCAGCACCATGTTCTGGATTACGACTTGCTGCTCCAGAAGCTTGGCGAAGTGCTTCTCCTCCTCCTCCCGGCCGGCGAGATAGGGTGGCGAGTGCCCGGCTCCGGGCTTGAAGGGGTTCTCGTTCGAGAGGTTCTGAACACGAGCCATTGTTCGCCCCCGGAATGAGCAGATATCATTCGGCCTTATGGAATCATTTTATTGGATGTTTCTATTGATTCAAATGAGTCTTGCTCAGTCCGGGCGCAGGACACGCTTTGCGAAGAGCATGACCGAGCATGACCGTCCTTAGGAAATGAGTGAGGCCGCCGATCGCTCGGCGGCCTCGCGGTGGACTTCGACAATGGCCACGGCTACTTCTTGCGTTTGGCTTTGGGATCGATCGCGGTGGTCGCCACGGTCGGCGCCGTCGACCAGAAGCGTTGCGGGATCAGGCCGATCGCCGCGATCACGGACATGCTGAACCAGAAGTTCGTGCAGCCGTCCGCGAGGCGGGTGTCGAACCCGTAGGCGTGCAGGCCGATGCCCAGTTGATTCGTGCCGAACCAACTCCAGGCCGTGATCGAGTTCCCGAGCACGGCGAGAACGGCGATGCCGCGGGTCTTCACGAGGCCGCACCAGCGGGCGTGCAGGATCAACGCGTTCCACAGCACGATGAGCACCGCGCCGTTCTCCTTCGGATCCCAACCCCAGAATCGCCCCCACGACTGATCCGCCCAGATGCCGCCGAGCACGGTGCCGATGAAGCTGAGCACGGTGGCGAACGCGATCACGCCGTAGATCATCTGCCCGAGCACCTTCGTGAGTTGCGGCGTGAGCCCCATCGCGACCACGGGTTTGGCGAAGCGCGGGATCGGCGTCGCGATCGGCTTCCCGTGCGTGTCCACGCCGTCGGCGCCGGCCCGCGACACGAGCAGCAGGATGAAGTACACCCCGCCCGCGGCGATCATGCCGTACCGCATCACTTCGCCGAGCACGCTCGGAATCTGTTCGAACTTCGCCAGCGCGTCGAAGAGCACCCAGCCGACGGACATCGGGAGGAAGACGATGCCGAGGGCGGCGCCGCCGTACGCGAGCAACCGTTCCGGCGTGGGCGGGCCCGCCGTGGTGAACGAATCGCGAATCACCGAGCAGAACATCAGGAACGCGTACGCCGCGCCGAGGAACCCGGCCACGAACGTCGCCGTGTAGCCGAGCGTCACGGTCGTCACGTGCGTGGCGAGCCAGAAGTTCGTGTCGAGCACGGCCTGCATCATCTCTAGCGTGTCTTCGGTGGCGAGGTTGTGCGCCACGATCGTGGTGGCGACGCCGAGGGCCGAGGCCACGATCGCCGAGATGCCGATCGGGAAGATCTTCTCGAGCACGAGCCCGAGCCCCACGCAGCCGCAGCCGATGAAGATCGCGGACGAGTACAGGTTCGTCACGAACACGAGGGTGTAGTTCATCAGATCCATGCGGACGAAGAGCCCCGCAAGGTGGATGAGGAAGGCCAGCACGAGCACGCCGATGGACGACACCCGCAGCGCCTCGCCCAGCTTCGGCCACTCCGCGGCCTTGAACGCGAACCCGAACACGCTCAACAGGAACGCGATCACGTACAGACCCACGCAGCGAAGGAACGGAGCGAACCGGTTGTAGTTCAACTCGATCTTGTTCGCGCGGATGCTCGCGTTCGGGATGTGCGAGGTGTACTTGTCCCGGTACTCGGCGACGGCCGCGTTCCACTCGCCGAATTTCTTTTCGCGGCGAAGCTCGATCATGCGGTTCCACGCGGCAATGGCCGGGTCCGCGTTCAGCCTCGCTTCGCGATCCAGTTTGACCTGGTTCTGCAGGGCCGCCCACTCCACGTCCGTGAGCTTGGACCGCAGCGCGTCCAGCACCTTCTCCGGCATCTCGGGGTCCATCCGCCGCAGCGCGGCCTGAGGCGAATCGAACAGCATCCGCTGCACGTTCTGAATCTGTTCCGCGTCGGCGTTCGCGCCGTCCCGGCCCAGCAACTTCCGAACGTCGTCGTCCCCGAACCGCGGCTTCGCCATGCTCCGCACGCTGGACCAGAACCGCCCCATCACGTCGTTCTCCGCGGCGTCGAGGTAGTCTCCGTAGGACACCCACGAGCCGCCTTCCTGTTCCGGCGGCACGATGTGGAAGCGGTTCTCGTTCGTGTCGTGGCCCTTGCCCTGCGCCACGTGAATGAGCAGCGCGAGCTTCTCGTTCAAGTCGATGAACTTGCTCTCGGCGGGGTCGAGCGGCTTCTTCGCCGCGGCCTTGTTCCGCGCCTTCTCGGAGCGTTCCTGAATCGTGCCGAAGTGCGGTCGCAGTTCGTTCACCGAGTAACGGAGCCCGTCCCGCATCGGCAGCTTCAACTCGTGAAGCACCTGATCGCTCTCGATGCGGACCACCTTGTAGTTCCACGCCGGTTCCTTCTCGTCGGTCGCCTTCGCGCCGAGCGTGTCGAGGTACCAGCGGATCGCCGGGCGTTCGTTGCCTTTGTCGTCCACGAAATCGGACTTGTGGCTGATCTTGCGGAGGAAGACGCGGGCGACGCTGTCCAGCGGCTTGATGCGGCCGCCTTCGAGGGCGGGGAGCCGGGCGAGCGTGTCGAGGTCGAAGTCGTCCTTCGGCTTCATCCGCGAATACGCACTGCCGAGGTACAGCACGCAGGCGCCGACGATCGCAGTCGGGATCAGCCACGGGAAGTTCCGCTGGAACCACCCCGGCGGCGGCGGCGCTTCACCGTGCGAGTCGGTGGGCGAGGTCGCGGGCGTCGCCTCGTTCGGTTTCGCCACGACCGGCGCCGCCGACTTCCGCAGCTTCACCAGGAAACCGCCCAGCATCACCAGGAAGTGTACGATCAACCCGACTCCGACCATCGTGCATGAAACGTACGGCAACACCCAGCCGGGGTTGTTCACCACCTGTAGGATCGTCGCCGTCTCGCTCGGGTCGAAGCTCGATTGGTAGAACGTCTCGCCGGCGTAGCGCATCGGCTCGTTCATGCGGATCGTCTGCTCCCGCACGAGCGCCCCGGAGTCGTCGTACACCTTCACGTCGCTCGAGTAGTTCTTCGGTTTCTGCGTGCCGGGGTAGCGGTCGAAGCGGAACTTCAAAAGCTCGACGCGGTACGGCTTGTAGTACCGCTTGAAGCGCAGGGAGAGTTCGTACGGCTTGCCGTCCAGCACGAAGTTGTCGGTCAGTTTCTGCGTGCTGTAGAGGAGCGAGACGAGATACGTGCCGATGGCGGTGTCCGTGCCCTTCTGATAGAGCGTGACGTACGCCGAAGGGAGGTCCATCTTCTGATTCGGGTCGACGCCCGAGACCACGGGCAGTTTCACCGCGACGGCGGCGGTTCGCGGTTTGACGGCGAGCCCCGCCGTGGCCGGGTTCTTCTTCTCGCCGTCGCGGCTGAACGCCGAGTTGGCCATGTACGTGTTGACGCGGATGTCCACGGACAGGGCGTCGTCGCGGATGCGATCGTCGCCGGCGGAGGCGAGGCGCGACGCCGGCACCACCGTCACCTGATCCGTCTTCGGGTTCGAGCGATCCACGATCGCGAGTTCATAGGCGCGGTTGTCTTCGGTGAACGACACGGCGTCGCCCTGGTCGATCGTCATCCGCTGCTCGATCGAGTATTCCCGCGTGATGAACTCGCCGACGAAGAGCAGGATGAGCCCGGCGTGAAGCAGAAGGACGCCGAGTCGCTTCGGAGTGAAGCAGAAGCGGAGGGCGTGGGCCGCGAGCAGGTTCAGCAGCATGAGCCCGCCCAGCAGCTTTCCCGCGGGGAACGGGAAACTCCCGCTCCACGGCGGCGCGTCCTTCGGATACTGCTCCGCGAGGAACACCGTTCCCATCTTGTGGAAGAGTTCGAACGGCACCATCACGTACCACGACCAGAAGTAGTCTTCGACGACGGTCCAGATGCCGTGGTCCATCTGCGCGACGGTGCCGAAGAAGACCAGCGCGACGGAGAAGGCGAAGAGCGCAACGGTGAGTTGAAGCGAGGCGAGGGCCTTGAGAACCCGCAGGGGTGCGCTCGGGCCGGTGCGGGCGGCGGGCGTGGCCGCCTCGGGGGCGGGAAGGGTCGTGCTCATAAGGAAACGCCTCGCGGAGCCCGAAGGCTCATCTCGACTTCATCATGGGGCCGCCGCCGGCGGACGGGTTCTTCGGGCCGACGAAATCGACCCGCAATCCGTTCATGCCGATCGCGGGGAAGACCGAGGCGGATTCGACGATCGAGTCCGGCTCGTAATCGGCCGCGACCTGATCCGCCCAGCGGATAAGGTTCTGCCTCAGGTCGCCGTTGTTGAAGTTGATCGTGACCTCGAGGGCCGCGTCCTTCGATCCGATCTTCAGCACGGCGTCCGTCTTGTTCGTGATGCCCATGCGGGTGCTAGTGCGTTCGCCGATGTTGATCCAGCCAGGCGGGAGCTTGAACTCGGGCGGCTTGTTTCCGGTCGAGGGTCTCACGCTGATCATGAGTTGGTCGAAGTCCTTCTCGTGCTTCGCGATCTCTTCTGCGGTTCCCGTGAACTTGAAGTACCAGACCGGCGCCTCCCGGGGGTACAGGGCGCCGAGGATGCGGTATTGCTGACGCTTCGCCTCGGGGAGCCGCGGCACGGAGTACGAGGCGATCGGTTCGGTGCGGCCGCACCCGGCCACGATCAGGCTCGCGAACGCCAATACGAGAACGCACGGATGGCGACGCGGAAGAGTCATTGCGGATGCGATCTCGAAGACGGCCCGTCCGGGCCGAGTGGGGCGGGACAGTTTCATTCTCCGGAGCCGGCGCGCGTCCGTCAAGCCGGGGGCTCCCCGCGGGTGTGACGACGGTTTTCTGGCGGCGGAGCCGTTCTTGGGTGGCACCGGCTTCCAGCCGGTGTGTGGCCCCGGCTTCCAGCCGGGGCTCCTGTCGGGGGCAAGTTCCTTCGAACTCAGCCACCCCCTTGGGAAGGGACATTCAACTCATATTCGCAATCCGTGCCCTGCAGCCGAAATCGGAGGGGCCCTCTTGATTCGATTCGCGGGTGCGGGTATGGCCGCCGCACCATGAAGACCAGCTATTTCGTCTGTGCCGCCACGGCGTTCGCCGCGGTGGTCGGGGGCGTGTCCGCGTGGCCGAGCCAGGTGCCGGTCCGTGAGGCGACTCAACTGGTGCGGGCGAAGCCGCTCGCGGATCTCTCCGTTCGCGCGGAGCCGCCGCTGCTTCCGCCCATCTCGATGGGCCCGAACGATCGGGTGATCCCGGCGTCGGCCTCGGTTCCGCAGATTCCGCCGCCTCCGGAGCTTCCCAGGGTTCCGCCACCGCCGATGCCGCCGTCCATCCCCGCGGCGCCGCCGCTACCGATGACCCCGCCGGCGATCGAAGTCCCGAAACTGCCCGCGGTGCCGCCGCCGACGCTGCCGATGCCCGTGGCTCCTTCGGCGCCCGCGCCGATCGCCCCGCCGCAGAAGCTGCCGATCGTTCCGCCGCCCGCCACGCTCCCCGCGCCCACGCCGCTCGTGCCGCCCGCGGCCCCCGGCCTCGGTTCGGTCGTGTTGCTCACGGACGGCAAGATGGTCGAGGGAACCGTGACCCAGACCGGCGAGAAGGTCCTCGTTCGCCGCGGCTCGATCGATCAGCCGTTCGCCAAGGATCTGGTTCAGTTCATCGGGAAGAGCAAGGACGAGTGCTACAAGCATCTACTGGAGAAGGTGAAGGCGGACGACGCGCCCGGGAAGTTCAAGCTGGCTCGCTGGTGCATGTACAACGGGCTCCGCGAGCAGGCGCTGGCCGAAGCCCAGTCCGTGGTGAAGCTGCAACCGAATCACGCGATGGCCGCGGAGATGGCTCGCTCGCTGGAGGAATCGATCCGCTTGTTCCATGCGGACGGCACGAGCAAGCTGCCGCCGCCGGAGGCGCCGAAGCCCGCGGCCCCCGTGGCCCCGAAGGTCGTGGATGTGGAATCGGACGTGCCGGCGGAGGCGGTCGCGGCGTTCGGCCCGCGCGTGCAACCGGTGCTCGCCAACCTGTGTGCGGACTGCCACGCGAAGCCCGCGTACTCCGGCTCCTTCAAGCTCGCCTGCGGCACCGGCGCCGACCACGATGCCGGCATCATTCGCCAGAACCTCAAGGCCACGATCGGCCAGATCAAGAAGACGGACCCCTCGGCGAGCCCGCTGCTGGAGAAGGCCCTCGCGGCGCACGGCGGGATGAAGCAGGCGGCGTTCGCGAATCGGATGGCGCCGGCGTTCCGCGTGTTGGAAGCGTGGGTGATCCTCGCGGCCGGCCCGACCGGCGCTCCGCCCGCTCCGGTGTTGCCGCCTCCGCCCGAAACGAAACCCGCGCCCGAAGCGCCGAAGCCCGTGCTGCCGCCCGTTCCGCCGCCGCCCGCGGTGAAGTTCGGGGAAGAGGCCAAGCCCGCCCCCAAACCCGAACCCAACGGCGAGTCGATGGACGAATTCGATCCGACTCTCTTCAATCGCACTCGCGCCGCGAAGTGATTCGCCTGGCTGGTCGCGTCGACGAGCGGAGCTTCCCTCGCTCCGCTCGTGTGGCGAGTCACGAAAGCAGCATCTCGAGATCCTCGCGGCGCAGGTCCGCGAGGAGGCGGCCATCCCCCTCCAGGATCGAATCCGCGAGCGATTTCTTCTTCTTCTGCAACTCGAGCACCTTCTCCTCGACCGTGTTCCGGGCGATGAGCCGGTACGCGAACACGGACTTCGACTGCCCGATGCGGTGGCTGCGGTCGATGGCCTGCGCCTCGACGGCCGGGTTCCACCACGGATCGAGCAGGTACACGTAGTCCGCGGCCGTGAGGTTGAGCCCGACGCCGCCGGCTTTCAGGCTCACGAGGAAGAGCTTGCAGTCGGCGTCGTTCTGGAATCGTTCGACCCGCTCGGCGCGGTCGCGAGTCTGGCCGTCGAGATACTCGTACGGCAGGCCGAGAGCGTCGAGGCGGGTCTTCGCGAGGCCGAGGAAGCTGGTGAACTGCGAGAACACGAGAACTTTGTGCCCTTCCTCGATCACCTCCTGAATCTGCGGAAGGAGGGCATCGAACTTCGCGCACGATTCCATGGCGCGCTTCTCGTCGATGAGCCCGGGATGGCAGGCGGCCTGGCGGAGGCGGAGCAGGGCGGCCAGCACCTGGATCTTCGTTCGCTTCATGCCGAGTTCGTCGACCTTCGAGAGAAGCGCGGCACGATAGTGGTCGCGGAGTTCGTCGTAGAGCTTTCGCTGTTCGGGCTCGAGTTCGCAGAACAGCGTCTGCTCGGTCTTCTCGGGAAGGTCCTTGGCGACCTGCGACTTTGTTCGGCGCAGGATGAACGGCTTCAGCGCCTTGGCGAGGAGCTCCCGCATTTCGGGGCTCGGGTTGCGGAGGCTGCCCGCTTCACCCCCGAAGGCGCCGGCGCGGCCGAGCATCCCGGGGTTGAGGAAGTCGAAAAGCGTCCACAACTCGCCGAGGTGGTTCTCGATCGGCGTGCCGCTGAGCGCGAGCCGGTGATCCGCTTGGATCAGCTTCACGGACTTCGCGGTCTCCGTGTTCGCGTTCTTGGCGGCCTGCGATTCGTCGAGCACGCAGGTGTCGAAACGGTAGTCCGCGAAGAGGGCCGCGTCGCGGCGGAGCGTGCCGTAGGTGGTGAGCACGAGGTCGTGCTTGGCGAACGCGTCCGTGGACTTCTCGCGGCCGAGGCCGGTGTGGTCGAGCACCTTGAGCTTGGGGGCGAAGCGAGCCGCTTCCTGCTTCCAGTTGAAGATGAGCGATCGCGGCACGACGACGAGCGTGACGCCCTTTCGGATCGAGGCGAGGTGGGCAAGCACCTGAACGGTCTTGCCGAGGCCCATGTCGTCCGCGAGGCAGCCGCCGAAACCGAACTTGCGGAGGAACTTCAGCCAGCCGAGCCCTTCGCGCTGGTAGCCGCGGAGTTCGCCTTGGAACGCGGCGGGGGGATCGGCCAGTTCCACGCCCTCGAACTTCTTCAACTCGCTGCGGGCTTTTTGGAATTGTTTGTCGAACGAGACCTCGGGTCGCGAGGCGAGCAAGGCGTCGAGCACGCCGACCTGGGTCTTTCCGAAGCGGATCACGTCGCCGGTTGGCGTGCCCATCTGGGCGATCTGGCCGTACTTCTTCAGCCACTCTTCGGGCACCATCCCGATGCTGCCGTCGTCCAGCAGGATGGTCTTATCGCCTTTGCGGAGGGCTTCGAGCAGTCGGGGGAGCGGAACGGAGACGCCGTCGAAGTTGGCGGCGCCGCCGAGATCGAACCAGTCCGTGCCCGAAGCGACGTTCAGTTCGAAGTGCCCGGCCCGGCGATAGAGTTTGCCTTCTCCTTCGACCAACCACCCGGCCGCGGCGGCTTCAAGCACCGCCTTCGGCACGCGGTTCGGCATGATCTCGAATGCCGGGCCACTCAGGTAAGCCGCGCGAAACCCAAGTCGCAGGAACAGCGCTTCGGCGGCCTCCTCCGCGGCCAGGTCCCGGTGAACGACACGCCGCCGATCCGCTTGCACGATCCGCGGCGCCTTGTCGTTCGGGACTTCGTGCCCGTCGTAAATGAAGCTCAAGTCCCCCTTCAGGCGATCAAGTCCGTACACGCTCACCTTCTTGATCACGAGGTGCGGTTGCGGAGCGGGGCGAACTTCCTCGAAGGCCAGTTCCGGCGGCAGCGTCGACTTCTCGGGCCGCGGCAGCGCCAGCATCCGATCGACGAGCACGCTCCTCTTCGAGGCGGGAACGACGATGGCGGACTGCCGCCGCAGCACGTCCTGCCAGGCGTGCCCGCCCGTGTCGCGGAAGCTCTGGAAGGTCGAGCCGATCAGCACGACTCCCGGGACGATCAGTTCGACGTCCTGAATCGGCAGTGATTCGCTCCCGCGAACGACGTTCCCGGTGATGCGGTACGTGGTGCCGGTTTCATCCGCCGCCACGTTCAGGGCGAACTCCCACGGTTCGCCGAGTTCCACCTTCAACGGTTCGAGCGGGTCCGAGCCGAGTTCCTTGGGACGCCGGAAGAGTCGCTGCGATTCGGCGAGCGCGGGCAGGAACGCCTCCGCCTGCGCCGCATTGAGTTGGAAGTGGGCCGTGTTCGAATACAGGAAGCCGGAGAAGTACGAGCTGCCGTTGAGCGTGCCGTTCATCAGCGAGAGGATGCGGCGATCGGCGGGGTCGTCGAGCTTGTCGATGTCGAATCCGCCGGAGATTCGCGAGACGGCTCCGAACTCGCCGCTCTTCTTGATGTTCTGGTTCGCGAGTTCGATCGGGATGCGTCCGAGCTTCTGGGCCTCGGCGACGCTCACGAGGTAGAGCATGCGTTTGTCGGGTTGAGAGCTTCGCGGCTGCCAATGCCCGCCGGGTTTCGGCGCGGGCATGGCCGCCCGCTCGACCGCCGCGATCTGCTCCTCCCACTTCGGTTTCGCTTTCGGAGCGGCCTTCGTCTTCGTTCGAGGGGCCGGCCGCGGCGGCGGGTCGTCGTCGTCGCAAGGGGCGCTCGCGTATTCGAGACAAATCCAGTCCGAGCGATTGGCCGCGAAGTGGTCCCGATCGGCCGCGAGCAGCGAGGCCCAGATGTGCTTGCAGTCGCCGTAGTCCTGCGAGTACGGGCAGGTGCAGGAGACGAACAAGGACTGATCCGTCAACTCGAAATCGACCTCGTAGAGGTGGGACCCGCGGACCTCGGTCCCGTAGTCGGTTTTCGACCGACGCACGACGCGAACGCGGCCCTGCCGGAAGTACTTCTCTCCACGTTCGCGCACGTCCGCCGGGACGGCGTCGCTGAATCGTTTCGCCAGCATGAATCCGTTCTCGCGACGATGTTGGGAGAGGCATGATGCCCCCCGCGAAATTCGTTGTATTCGAGGTCGCGATGAGACTCCCATCTCGGCGGCGAGTTCGCAAGGCAAATTGAAGCGTACTGGCTCAAGCTCGATCCGTCAGCAGGTCAACCCAAGGCCCTCAAGCCAGTTCGCGGCCGCCTCAGTTGGCCGCGATTTGGGCGATGGTTTCCGAGAGGCTTTTGCCGATGCCGGGGACGCGCTCGAGGGCGCGGGCGCCCTCCGCGCTCACGAGGCGACACACGTCCGCCTCCAGGCCCATCACCGCGAACGCGGCTTGACGGAACGCCCGCACACGGTACAAGTTCTCGCCGCCGCGGGCGAGTTCGCTGGCCCGTTCCCGCAGCCGCTTCGCGATGTCCTGATTGGTCATGGTTCGTCCTCCTGCCGGGAATTCGCTCCTCATGCATGGAGTGAAGCAGAGTGGACAAAGGTTCACAATCTCAGCAGTGGAAATTGCGATGGCCGGGTTCCGCACGCACATCACGGTGTCCACGGTCCTCGGGGTCGGCGTCGGGGCCGCGGCCGTGCAGCCGCTCGGGTTCGGAACGGACGGCGCCATCCTCGCCGCCGGGCTCACCGCCGTCGGCGGCATGCTTCCGGATCTGGACTCCGATTCCGGCGTGCCCATCCGCGAAATGTTCGGCCTCGCCGCCGTCGTGTTGCCGCTCACGCTCATTCCGAAACTGCTCCACCTGCACCTCTCGCAGGAAGCGATCCTCGCCGTGCTCCTCTTCGGGTACATCGCGATTCGCTACCCCATGGCGCACCTGTTCAAACGGTGCACCGTGCACCGCGGGATGTTTCACAGCGTCCCGGCGATGCTCATTTCCGGATTGGTCGTGTACCTCGGCTACCACAGCCCGGACGTGAAGTTGCGGCTCCTGCTCGCCGGCGGCGTGATGGCCGGATTCTTCTCCCACCTCGTGCTCGACGAAGTGTACTCCGTGGACTTCCGCGGCATGAAAGTGAAGCTGAAGTCGTCCGCAGGAACGGCAATCAAGTTCGTCTCGCCTTCGATGGCGGCGACCACGTGCTGCTATCTCATCCTCGGCTCGCTCGGCTACCTCGCCTGGCTGGACTATCAGGCCGAACGCGGCCCGCAATCCGACCTCACCGCTGCCCGCACGCCCGCTCCAGCGATCAAACCGCGATAGCCCGACTCGCGCGCCGGTGAGCGTGCGCATCTCAGAACCGCAAGATGAAGTCGAGGGTGAAGCGATACTGGAAGAGATCCTTCGGCCCGGCGAACGGGATCTCGAACGCCCCGCCGACCTGAGCGTTCTCCGTCACCTTGAAGCGAGCGCCGAAGGCTCCGGTGAGGAGCCCCTTGCCGCCTGCCTGCCCGCCGAAGTTGATCAGGTCCCGCCCTTCCGACCCGATCGCCGTCGTGTTCCCGTCCTTCGTCATCAGATAATAGTTCATTTCGAAGAGCGGGTAGAAGCGGTGGCAGTTCATCACGTCGAGGTCGATGTGCCCGCTGATGTACCAGTAGTCGCTGCGGGCGTTCGTGGTGCTGAACGAGTAACCGGTGTTCACCATGGCGTTGACCGTGCCGGCGGAGAAGTCCCGGAACAGGCTCTGAGCGTAGCTCACGTACGGCACGAGCGAGAGCGTGCCGTTGCTCTGGAAGGCGCTCTCCGAACCGACCGGCACCTGGAACTGCAAGCCGCCCGCGAGCAGGCTACCCGTGTCCTCGTTGCGGATGAACGTGAACTTCGGCCCGAACCAGAGTTCCGCGAAGCCGGACTGGCTCTCCACCGGGGACGAGCTTCCCGGATTGATCCAGAGGCCGCCGAGCTTGTTGAAGACGAACGAGAAGCGGTCCGTGATCGCGAGCCGCCCCTGAATGCCGAAGTAGGTGATGTTCCCGCCCTGGAAGTCCGGCTGGCCGCTCGGCATCTTCTGGATCATGAAGATCGGCCGGATCTCGGTGAGCGACCGCGGATCCTCGAACAGGAACGGGTTCGTGACCGGCGAGATGAATCCGTCGAAGGCATGGTCCGAGCGGAACCATTCGCCGCGTTCGCCGAACACGCCTTCGAGATTCTCGCCGAACTGCCAGCCGGAGGTGGAACGTTTGCGGCCCGTGTCGCGGTAGGCGGGGTCCGGCGTGTCCGTGGCGCGGCGAGTGAGGAAGTCGTTCACCGGATCCGCCACGCGGGTGGACGCGGCCACCTGCTTCACCCGCGTGTCCACGGTCGTGGCCGGGATCGGCTCGCCAGGGATCGCGTCCTGATAACCCGCTTGAATCGGCATTCCGAGCCCGGCGGCGCGGCTCGGCTTCGGCGCCTCCGGGAAGTGCGTCGTCGAGGGAAGCGAATCGCGGATCGGCGTCGGCGGGAAGGGTTCCACCGGCCGCCGAATCGGCGTGTCGGGGCTCGCGACCGGAGCTTCCAGAATGGACGGCGGCCGATCCGGGACCGAAGCTCGCCGCATCGGAGCGGCCGGTTCCTCCGCACCCGGCGGAAGCGACTCCAACGGAGCCGGTGCGGCCGGCGGCAACGGCTGGGCGGCCAACGGGCCCGCCGCCGCGATCAGCACCCACGCCGCCGCCCACGCCCTCCGTGGCATCGCGCTTCCTCCGTAATCCTCCGGCCTCCTGCCGGTCATCGGGTATCATCGACCGCGAAGACGCGGCGCGTTCACACCTTCATCCGGAATCCGCGCCCGACGCGGCAATCTGGGCAATCGCTGCCGCCGGGGCGAGATGAGGCCGATGGGGTGGGTTCCGGGCGAACGATGCGACGTGCGGAGGTGGAGACATCGGCGGACTCACGTCGCGCCGTTCGACTTCTGCGGAGAAGCGGTTTCGCACGCCAATCGCCCGTCCGTGGTCGGGTCGAACGGTCGCGACCAGTTCAACAACTCGATGCGGTTGCCGTCCGGATCGCGGACGAAGAAGCGATCGGCCGCCGCGATCTTCACCGTCTCTTCGATCGGCACGCCCAATGAGCGAAAGTGGCTCCGCGCTTCGGCGATGTCCGGCGTGTGCAGGCAGAAGTGCCGCGGGCTCGTCGTGTCCGGCTGTGGCTTCACCAGCAGGTGCAGGTACGTGCCGCCGAGGTCGTACCAGATGGCGACGAAGTCGAACTCCTTCGGCGCCGCGATCTCGCGGAGTCCGAGCACGCGGCCGTAGAAGTCCCGGCTGCGGGCCACGTCCGTCACGATCACGGAGCAGTGATCGATGTGCGTGAAGCGAGGTGCGCTCATCGACGCGATTCCGCTAAGTTAAAGGGATGACCGAGAAAACGGACGAACCGGCCGAACGCTACGAACCCGCGACCTCGTTCAAGTGGGTGATCGTCACCGGATTGGTGATTTGGGCCTTGGGCGCGATCATCATCTTTCTGAAGTACGTTGTATGATGCCGCTCCGGGGGCACGCCTGAAAGGAATTCCGATGCCGTTTCATCAACAGAGGCTCGCCAACGGATTGCAACTGATCGGCGAGACGAGCCCGAGCGCCCGGTCCGCCGCGGTCGGGTTCTTCGTTCGCACCGGCAGCCGGGACGAGACGCCGGAACTCGCCGGGGTGTCGCACTTCCTCGAACACATGATGTTCAAGGGAACGCCGCGCCGCTCCGCGCTCGAGGTGAACCTCGACTTCGACCGCATCGGCGCCAGCTACAACGCGTACACCTCCGAAGAGAACACGGTGTACTACGCCGCGGTGCTCCCCGAGTACCTTCCCAAAGCCGTGGACATCCTCGCGGACATCCTCCGCCCCAGCCTCCGGCAGAACGACTTCGACACCGAGAAGCAGGTGATCCTCGAAGAGATCAAGATGTACGAGGACCAGCCGACGTCCGTGGCCGGCGAGCACGCGCGGAAGCTGTTCTACGGCGCCCACCCGCTCGGCAACTCCGTGCTCGGCACGAACGCCAGCGTGAGCGCGCTCTCCCGCGATCAGATGCACGGCTACTTCTCGCGACGGTACTCGCCGACGAACATCGTGGTGAGCGCGGCCGGGAACTTCGAGTGGAACGCGTTCGTCAAACTCGTTTCCGAGGCGTGCGACTCGTGGGAGCCGGGCGAATCCGGCCGCGGCGACCGCACCGAGTGGCCCGGCTGCGGCGGACTCCACGTGCTCCTCCGCGAGGGCATCCAGCAGGAGCACGTCATGTTCATGTCCGGCGGGCCGCCCGCCGATTCCCCCCTCCGCTACGCCGCGGACACCCTCGCCCTCGCCGTCGGCGACGACTCCGGAAGCCGACTTCACTGGGCCCTCGTGGACCCCGGCCTCGCGGAGTCCGCGGATTGCGCCTACTACGAGAACGACGGCAGCGGCTGCGTCTACGCCTCGTTCAGTTGCGAGCCCGACGAAACCGAAGGGAACCTGAACATCGTGCGGTCCGTGCTCGCGGACGTGCGGGAGAAGTCCATCACCGCCGACGAACTGCGGACGGCGAAGAGCAAGATCCTGAGCCGCGTGGTTCGCGGGAGCGAGCGGCCGATGGGTCGCATGCAGGCCATCGCTTCGGCCTGGAGCTACACCGGCGAATACCGCGACGTGGACACCGAGTTGAAGAACTTCGACGCCGTCACGCTCGACGACATCCGCCGCTTCCTGGATCAGTACCCGATCGACCGCACCACGACGATCGCCTTCGGCCCCGTGAAATCGCTCGATGGCCAACCCGGCCGCGTCGTGTAAAGGCGACCCCGCTCGCGTCACTTCCCCGCGAGGCGTTCCAGTTCCGAGAGGAGCCACGCCTCGACGCCGCGACCCGCGGCGACAAGCAACACGTCGTGCGGGCCGAACGCGGCCAGGGTCGTCTTCTGCGTCTGCTTCACTTCGAATCGTTTGCGGCCGGTCTCGGGCGCCCACAGCGAGAGCCACCCGGCCGCGTCCACGACCGCGACTTCGCCCCCGCAAAAGCTGAAACTCAGGCTCCGGATCGCGACGCCGCCGGTGCGGAACTTCGTGATCCGGGTCGAACCGTTCGCCCAGAAACTGACGAAGCCGTCGTCGTCGCCGAAGACGAAGTCGCCGTTCGGAAACTGCTCCCACGTGCGTACCGCGACGCGATGTTCGAAGCTGAGGAAGGCGGGCCCCGCGGGGCCGAAGCCGGGTAGGGTCGCGATGGCGCCGTCCTCGCGTCCCGCGACAAGCCGGCCCGCGGCGGTCCACGCCAGGAACGTCGGCTTGCCGCCGGTCGCGGCCAAGCCGGCCGCCGTGCCGCCGAGCGGGATCGTCTCGTCGCGAGAGGTCGAGACGACGAGGCCGTTCCGCACGCGGTTCGGGTCGGGGTTCTTCAGCAGTTCCATCGGCAGGTAGCGAACGTGAATGCGGTCGTCCCGGATGGCGGCGAAGCGGTCGCGGTTCGGCGCGAAGTGCGGCACGACGCGTTCGCCGGGGATCATCGTCGCCGGGCGGTTCGGCTGCGACCAATTCGCGAAGAGCAGCCCGGTGTCGCAGGTGAAGCGCGCCTGCTTGCCGGTGTCGTCGAAGGCGATGCGGCGAATCGCGGAGGGCGCCTTGGGGCCGAGCCGTGCCGGCTCGTACACGGGTTGATCGAACTGCCACACGCGAGTGGAGCCGTCCGCGTATGCGATCAGAGCCGAGCCTCCGGGCAGCGGCGCCATCGCGGTCACGTCCGCAGGGCCGTCCTCGTATCGAACCACGCCATCGCGTTGCAGGAAGTCCGCGAATGTGACGGGCTGCGGCGGCTCCGGCGGCACGGGCGAAGGCGGCGGATCGCCTTCGATCGGCGACTGCGGCGGACTCGACGGAGCGGGCGGCGGTTCGGTGTCGTCCAGAAACGCGATCGCCCCCGCGACGAAGAGCGCCAGCGCTCCGCCGTTCACGATCGCCATCGCTCCAATCTTCATTCCCGTGGCAAGCCTCGCGGTGAGGGCGAGAAGCCCGTTCGCGATCAGAGCCACGACCAGGAAGGCCAGCGACAGAGCGGCCGCGGGGCCGAGCGAGAGCGCCTCCGAACGCATCGCGAGCATCACCGGGCCCGACGCGAGCCCGACCGCAAAGATCGCTCCGACCCCGACCAGCCACCATGGCGGGCGATACTCCGCGGGCAGCGGCACGGGCCGCTCTCCGCCGAGGAACGCGGCCGTGTCCGCCGACAGTTGAGAGGGATCGTGAACGCCCGCGAGTTGCAGCACGATCCGGCGGCCCGGCAGTTGAAGGTCCAGCGCGCGACCCGCCGAGACCCCACGACAGCCGACTGGAACGAACATCAGCGGTCGGTTCGGTTCCGATTCGAGGAACACTCCGAACGGCGTGAGCACGGCATGCATCGGGCCGGCGAAGTGTCGCAGCGTATCCGCTTGAACTTCGACGGGCACGCGGAACGGCGGAGGGAAGTGTTCGACCGGCGGTGGAGTGGGCGGCGGCGCGGGCTTCGGGTCCGCCGGCGGTGCGTCGTCCAGCGAGAGAACGTCCGGCTTCGGAATCGCCTGCGACTCGGAGACGTAGACCTGATAGGCGTCCGGCTCGGCGGGAGCGGCGGGAGCGGGCCGCGATTGAACCTTCGTCCGGCACTTCGGGCAACGAGCCTTCGCGCGGTCGATCCGCTCCGGCAACGTGAGCCGGCGGCCGCAACCGCGACACGTCACCGATTCCGCCACGGGCGCCTCCGCGGATCGAACGGCTACTTCTTCGGCGCTTCGTTCACGATGGCGGCGAACGAGTTGATCTTTCCGGCCCTCTGCCGGGTGCCGAGTTCGCGGCTCAGTTCGTGAACCAACTTGCTCGGCAAATCCTTCTCGCAGGCGAGCCGCACTTCCGGCGGCCGCACCCGCGTCGTCAGGATGTTGTCCAACTCGCGGAGGGCTTCCGCGTCCGAGAGGTTGTCCAGCCCCTTCTTCGCGGGCTGGGCCCCTTCACGCACGGTGTAGAACACGTCCTCGCCGTTCGGCTTCTTCTCGATCGAGATGGTGATCGCTTCCGGGTCCGTCTTCAGTTCGCCCGCGAACGTCATCTCCGGCACGTCCACCGGCGAGAGCGCCCCCGCCGCGGACATCATGATGAAGAACACCAGCAGCACCATGCTGATGTCGATCAACGGGATCATGTCCACTTCGTTGTCGTCTTCGGCTTCGCGCTTGGAACGGATCAGCCCGGCTTCCTCAGGCGCGTCCGGCAGCGAGATCGGTTCGCCGGCGATCACCGGATCGGCCACGGCGGTCACCACGGCTCGCGGCAGATAGTCCGCGATCAGCGGCCACTCCGAAACCGGCTCCCATGCCCCGTCCGTGCCGGAGGGGCGCAGTTGATCCGCGGCCCCGAGGCGACCCTGCCCGGTCCAGTCCGCGACCACGTTGTACGGCACGGCCTTGTAGACGGTGTTCGCGGTCACGAACCACACGTCGAACGATTTGGGGGGCTTGGCGGCGCTCATGACGACATCTTAACGTTTGTCGGTGGCTTTGGGCCGGTCGAAATCCTGGTTCTTGCCGCGGTCGCGAGTGCCGCCGCAACCGAGGGCGCCGAGAAGAAGGGCGAGGAGGAGGAGGCGGGTGAACACGAATGGCTCCGGGAAAAGCACGAGGCCGACCGCAGAACGGCCGGCCCCGGTCACTTGCGTGTCAGTCAAGAATTACTTCTTGGTGCTGCCACCGGTGGGGCTGCCGCTGCCGCAGCCGACGACCGACACGACGCTCAGAGCGAGGACCAGGGCGACGAGGATGCGCTTCATCAGAGAAACTCCTGTAAGTGTGACCACACTGCGAAATTGAGAAGGTTCCGATTCAGGGTTGGCCTGAAAACGGGCCTCTCAGACGGTGGGCGAATTCGGGAGCGTCTTCCCGTTCGAGATTGTCCGCGGTCCGCAACTCGTTTCCGGGCTGCGGTTTGCGTCGCACTCGGTCGGGCCAACCGACGCCAGCCGGTCTCGCCACGGAAACATAGATACGAATCGGGCCGAGTTATTCCCGAAAAATCTGCCGAAAACTCGACTCGACCACTTGAATTGAGCTCAAGAGTGGCTCCGGCACCACTCGAAGAGCAGCCGCCACTCGAGCAACTGCACGCGCCGCGCCCGGTCTTCGTCCGGCGTGCCGCTCCCGCGAACGCGCTCGCATTCGTCCACGAACGCCTCGGGCGTGGTGAAGCGGTACCCGAGTTCCGGCGCCGTCTCGACGAGCGACTTCAGCACCGGGTGCGGGCCGACCTTCCGCCACCAATATTTGCTGTTCCAGGGGTCCGGCTCGCGACGGTGCATGATCGCGTGCCAGAAGCTCCCCTCGGCGGTGTGAAGGTCTTGGCTGATGGCATGCGATTCGTCGAGGAAGTCGTGGAGCAGCCAGAGGCCGGCCCGAACCGCGGGCGGCGCCACGACGCGTTCGAGTTCGCCACGCGCGGCCTCGTTCGACGAACCGGGCCCGAGTTCGGGCAACCGATCGGCGACGAGCGCGGAATAGTCGGGCGTCGGATTCATTGGTTGCATCTTAGAAACGAAGTTCCCGTCGAGCCGGTGACGTGAGTCAAGGGAGATGATGGCGCGTGGAACTCCGGTGACTCACGTCACCGGCTCGACGGGAACTCCGGTGACTCACGTCACCGGCTCGACGGAACTCACGTCACTGGCTCGACGGGAATCCGTAGAATCTCAGCACGGTTCCCGGCTCACAACCTGGCCCCCATCATGCGAACCTGGTTGCGGAACGTTCGCCTCGCCACCGAGACTATCGCGCGCGGGATGTACGTCACGCTGTGGTACTTCGTGCAGTCGTTCCGAAAGCGGACGTTCACGGAGCACTTCGCGTATCCCGAGAAGCCCGTGCCGGTCCGCCCGCGGTACCGCGGCTTCCACCGCTACGATCTCACGACGTGCATCGGGTGCGACAAGTGCGCCCGCGCCTGCCCCGTGGACTGCATCTACATCGCGAAGGAAAAGGCGGCCCCGCCGCTGAAGGGCTTCGTCGTCACCGGCTTCGCCATCGATTACACGAAGTGCATGTTCTGCGCCCTGTGCGTGGATCCGTGCCCCGTGGACTGCATCTTCATGGGGTCGAACTACGACATCAGCACGTACACGCGGGACGGCTGCGTGGTCGACTACGCGAAGCTCCCGCTCGACATCGCGTGGGGCGAAGACACGTTGAACCCGACCGCGATTCAGGAGTCGAAGCGGATCTCGCTTCCGGTGTGGAAGAAGGAACCGCCGCCGCCGGCCCCGCCCGCACCGGCGCCGGAAGGGGCCAAGGCATGACCGAACTCGTCCTCTTCGTGGTGATTTTCCTCGTGGCCGGCGGAGCCATGCTGGCGGGGAATCTGTTCCTCGGCCGGCTCGTGCGGCCGAACAAGCCGAGCCCCGAGAAGGGAACCATCTACGAGTGCGGCGAACCGACCATCGGCTCGGCGTGGATCCAGTTCGATCTGCGGTTCTACGTGGTGGCTCTGCTGTTCGTCATCTTCGACGTGGAACTCGCGTTCTTCTTCCCGTGGGCGGTGGTGTTCGGCAGCGCGAACCGCGCCGCGGACCCGAGCAACGTCGTCGAGCAGCGCCTCGCGGCGGAGTCGATTCAACCGGTGGCCGCTAGCGGAACCACGGCCGCGATCGACGCCGGAGCGATGAACCAACTCGCGTGGCTCGCCTTCGCGGACATCATGATCTTCTTCGCGGTGCTGCTCGTCGGCTTCGCCTACCTCTGGCGCCGGGGCGACTTGAACTGGGTGAGAAGCACCGCGGCGCAGGAGCCTGCCGCGGGCTGATCGTGCCGGCGATCCTCCGCGGATTCACCAGTACATCTGGGCCGTCGGTTTGATCACGAGTTCGGGAATGGAAACGCGGGCCGGCAGGCTCGCGACGAAAAGCACCGCTTCGGCCACGTCTTCCGGCTTCAGAATCACCGAGCGTTGCGACTCGCTCACCGGCGTGGGTCGATGCACGAGGATCGGCGTGTCGATCTCGCCGGGATAGACGTTGCTGACGCGGACGCCGCTGTCCTTCTCCTCGTTCGCGAGCACGAGGCCGAGGCCGCCCATGCCGAACTTCGCGGCCACGTACGCGGCGCCCCCCAACGGGTTCGCCCGCTTCCCCGCCACCGAGACCACGTTCACGATCACGCCGTCCTTCCGCTCGAACATCTGCGGCAGCGCCGCCTTCGTGCAGTAGAACGCGCCGTCGAGGTTGGTCCGCACCATCATGTCCCACGATTCCGGAGTCAGTTCGCGGATCGTGCGGGCTTTCAGGTTCGTGCCGGCGTTGTTCACCAGAATGTCCAGGCGGCCGAAGGCCTGCGTCGCGGCGGCGATCAACTTCGAACACTGCTCCGCGACGGTGACGTCCGTGGGAACGGCGATCAGGTTCTCCCCGGCGTTCAGCTCCGCGACCACGGCCTGAAGCTTGGCCGCGTCGCGACCCGCGATGGCGACCTTCGCCCCCTCCTGCAGGAAGAGGGCGGCCGCGGCCTTGCCCACGCCCGACCCGCCGCCCGTGATCACCGCCACTTTGCCCGCCAACTTGCCCATGACCGCCTCCCGATTTCGCGTTCGTTCTCAGCGTATGAATTCCGATTCGAACTCGTTCGAGCGCAAGTCGAGAGAGCTTAACCGCGACGCGAGAACACCCCGCTAAAGATCGCGATCGCATCGGAGAGGTCGATTCCGTCGGCGAGCGTGGAGCGTGCGGCCATGGCGAAGCCTCCGAGGCGTCGAGCCGAGCGGATGCCCGCAAGCGCGGGCAGAATGAACTCCAACTCGACGGGCGGCGTCCGCGTCAGGGAATCCTCCTCGAGCCCCCGGCGCAGCACGCGGTCGCGATCCGGTTGGAACCCGAGCATGGGCATCGCCTCGGCCGCGAGCGTGGCGTAGCCGAACCCCGAGGGGTGCATGCCGTCCGCGCTCTGGAATCCGCCCGCAACCACGCGACGACCCCCGGGGCCCAGCGGCCGCGGAAGGTTCATTGCGCTGTCCAGATAGCGGTTGTCGAGCCGGATGCCCCCGCCGACCTCGATGCGGCGGCTCGCGTCCAAGGTGTTCTTGAAGTCGAACCGCTCGAAGGTGCGGTCGAGATCGAAGAACGCGAGCCGGTTCGCCGTGTTCGTCGCGGTCATGGCGTCCGTCGCCATCTGCCGGATGCGGTCGTTCGCCTCGCGTATCTTCGCGTCGATCGCTCGCAGTTGATCGCCGGAGAGGATTCCGGGCTCGATGGAGAGAACCGGCTCGTAAGTCTCGGCATAGCCCGCGAATCGCTCGGAGCCGCGCGGTCGCAAGTTGCCCACGGCCCCGATTTTCGGCATCAGGCACAGCAGAACGCGGATGTCCGCGGGGAGTGCGGCGAGCTCGGTCACCAACCGTTGCCACTGGTCCCAGTATGGCCCGTGAACGGGGTGCCCCCCGTCGATGCCCCCATTCACGGCGTTCGAGCCGATGTCGTAGAGGCCGTGGTTGTGACCGATTTGTACGACGAGGTGCTCCGGGCGCCGGCGGCGAACCCATTCCAGCGGCGTGAAGTCCGCGAACTCGTCGTTCGCCATCGGGTTCAGCACGAAGCGGCCGTTGATCGCGACGTGCAGGTCCGGAACGTTCTTCGCGTTCAAGTCGGAGTCGCGGCCATTCGGCGCGAGCCTCGCGATGTCCGCGGTCGACGACGTCGCACTCCGCGAGTACATGTCGTGAACCTCGGCGCCGGAGATCGCCAGGTTGTCGAACCACGCCGTCGCGGACGCGGCTCCGGAAGCGAGCCACGCCCCGAGGTTGTCCCGGACTCGGGTGAGCAACTGCTTCACGATGAAGTTCGCGCGAACGAGATCCCCGAGATCGAGTTCGCGAATCTCGTGCTCGAGATCGAAGAGCACCGGCCGCGGATGATCCGGCGAGCGAAACTCCCAGCCCAATTCCTGGGCCATGCGAGCCGGCCACGATTGAGAACAGTACCCGCTCGTGACGCTGAGCGATCGGCAACCTTGTGCCAGCGAATCGCCGATGGCCATGAGCTTGGGACGCGGGCCAAAGTCCGCCATGGGGCACCTTTTTCAGTGGAAGAGGCGATTGCGAGAGGGCAGTAGTTGGAACCATCTTACCGATGCGGGGATTCACGTTCTCTCTCGCTGGACATCGGTTCACCTGCGGGGTACTCTCGCGGTATGGCCTTGCCCGCGAATCTGCTCGAAGCCGTGCGCCGGCACTGGGGCTTCCACACGCTGCGACCCTTGCAGGAGCGGGCGATCGCGGCGGCGCTCTCCGCTCGCGATTCCCTCGTCGTCATGCCCACGGGCGGCGGGAAGTCCCTGTGTTATCAGGCGCCCGCGCTCGTGCGTCCCGGCTTGACCGTCGTCGTGTCGCCGCTCATCGCCCTGATGAAGGATCAGGTGGACGGCCTCACGCGGATCGGCGTTCCCGCCGCCCGCCTGGACAGCACGCTGACGACGCGAGAAACCATCGCGATGCGGGACCGCATCGCGATGGGCGAGATTCGCCTCGTGTTCACGTCCCCTGAACGTCTCGTGAACACGGACATCGCACGGCTGCTGCACGAAGCCGGCGCCCACACCGTGGCCGTGGACGAAGCCCACTGCGTCAGCCATTGGGGGCACGATTTCCGCCCCGAATATCGGATGCTGGCCCGACTCCGGGACTATTTCCCCGGCGCCTCAGTCCACGGATACACGGCCACCGCCACCGAACGCGTTCGGGCGGACATCGCCACGCAACTCGGGCTGCGGAACCCCGAGGTGCTCGTCGGCAACTTCGACCGCCCGAACCTCACGTACCGCGTGCTCCCCCGGCTGGACGTGTTCGAACAGGTGAAGGACGCCATCGACCGGCACCGGAAGAACGCCGGGATCATCTACTGCCTGCGCCGCAAAGACGTGGACGCGATGTGTGCGGCCCTCGCCGGCGCCGGATACAAGGCCCTGCCGTACCACGCGGGCATGACGCCCGACGCGAGACGCCACACGCAGGAATCCTTCACCGCGGAGGAGATCGACATCGTCGTCGCCACCGTGGCCTTCGGCATGGGCATCGACCGCTCGAACGTCCGCTTCGTGCTCCATGCCGCGATGCCGAAATCGATCGAGCATTATCAGCAGGAAACGGGCCGCGCCGGCCGCGACGGATTGCCCTCGGAGTGCGTCCTCTTTTACTCCGGGCAGGACTTCCTCACCTTCCGTTCGATCATCGAGAAGAGCGCGGCCGAGGCCGGAGCTTCCCCCGAATTCGTTCGCTCGAGCATTCGGCATCTCGAAGAGATGACGCACTACTGCCGCGGGGCCGGGTGCCGCCACGCGGCGCTCGTCGCGTACTTCGGTCAGGAGTACCCGAACCCGAATTGCGGCGCCTGCGACCAGTGCCTCGGCGACACCGAATCCGTGCCGGACGCCACCGTGATCGCCCAGAAGATCCTCTCGTGCGTGGCACGGGTGAAGGAAGCCTTCGGCGTGAACCATGTGCTCGAAGTGCTGCGCGGGGCCAACACCGCCGCGATCCGTAGCCGCGGCCACGAACAACTCAGCACCTTCGGCCTCCTTCGCGACGTGCAGAAGGAACATCTCCGGGACTGGGTGTATCAGCTGGTCGGGCAGGGCGTGCTGGTTCAATCCGAGGGCGAGTTCCCGGTTCTGAAGCTGAACGCGGCGTCGTGGGCGGTGATGAAGGGGCAGCAGCCCGTGCGGCTGGTTCAACCGATCAAGGAGCGTCGAACGCAGCGGTCCGCCTTGCCCGAAGGGGCGGATGCGGCGCTCTTCGAGACGCTCCGCGAACTGCGACGGAAGCTGGCGAACGACGCGAAGATGACGCCCGAGCAAGTCTTCCCCGACACCGTGCTCGCGGAGATGGCTCGCGGCCGACCGAGCGGCGAGGCGGGACTCCGACGCATCTCGGGCGTCGGCGACGTGCGATTGCAGTCGTTTGGCGCCGCGTTCCTCGCCGCGATTTCGGAACACTGCCGAACCACCGGCTTGAAGCAGGACATCCCTCCGCCGAAGCAGCACGCGGCGCCCCGGGTCGCGTCGGGCAAGTCGTCTCCGCGGAAGGAAGCGGCCTTCGGCATGTATCGGAAGAATGCCTCCGTGAAGGCCGTGGCCGAGAAGCTGGAAGTGAAGCCGCCCACCGCCGTGGAATATCTCGAGGAGTTCATTCGGAGCGAGAAGCCGAGTTCGATCTTCGGGTGGGTGCCCGAAGACGTCTGCGAGCGGGTCGCGGCCGCGGCCGAGATTCACGGCACGGCGAAGCTGAAGCCCGCGTTCCTCGAGATGAATGAGGAAGTGCCTTACGATCAGATCCGCATCGTGTTCGCGTACCTCGACGCGACGCGGGACCAATAATCCGATGGCGAACGCGATCCGGCCTCTGTACACTTCATCGAGACAGACAAATCTTTGATCGATGGTTCGACGCAGGAGGCCGCCGTGGAACCCGTTCGTCCCTTCGGCTCGGACGAACTCACGCCCTACACCGCCGAGTACGCTTGGAACTCGAATCAGATGGCCCACGTGATGATGGGCTTCTGCATCGCGGTGTGCTGGCTCCTGTTCGCGCTCTCGCTCACGGCCAAGTCCGCCACGCCCGCTCCGGACGGATGCACCAGCTTCCTGCGGCGGGCCCTCGACTGGCTCAAGGGCGTCGCGCTGATCTGGTTCGTCGTGCTGCTCTTCGCCAGCATCCCGCTCAAGGAAGTCGCGGACCTGATGCTGGACGGCGCCAAGTTCGCCGATTCGGTCGTGAGCCCGAACACGAAACGACTCGTCTTCGATTCCGTCACGGACATCTCGTTCTGGTGGACGGGCATGTTCCTCGCCGCGATGTTCATCGGAATCTTCGTGCGGAAGGACGGCAAGTATCGCGTGTGGGCTCCGGCCATCGGCCTCGTCGCGTGCATCGCCTTCTGGTACTTCCTCGCCGCGGACAAGTGGCTCGATCAGAAGCGAACCTTCGACAAGTCCAATATGCCGTTCAACTACACCCGGCTGGCCGTGCTCGCGGGGGAAGGCGAGGGCCGCACGAAGGTCCACTTCGCGGACGAATCCAAGATCAAGTGGCCGGAGTTGGAAAGTTTCCGGAAGGACGTGGTGGATGCGGATCGCCCGGCTCAGCAACACTACGTCCTGATCGGCGGGCTCCCGGACGTGCGCTCGCGGCTCGCGGTGGGCATGGGTTGCGAATACGCGTTGAAGATCCGCCCGGACGCGGGGCAGTTCACCGGGGACGAACTCGTCCGCATCCGTTACCTCTCCGCGGCCACGGCCCTCGAACGCCCCAAGCTCCTCGAAGAGACTTCGGTTCTGAAGAATCTCGAGTGCGTGGTCATCGATCATCTGGATGTCTCGATGGCGCGGCCGAGCGAGGCCCAGGCCGAGACGTACTTCCGCGTCAAGGAACAGGTGGCCACGAAGATCGGCAGCAAGACCGCGTCCGTGCCGCGCCGCGTCGTCGACAATCTGAAGGCGCCGAACAAGAACTTCATCCCGGACCCGAAGAACCCGGAGACTCTGCAGGTGCCGCTGGACGAACTCGCCGCGCTGAAGAAGGCCGCGATCGAGCAGCAGCGGGCGGAAGCGCTCAAGGCCGTCGCCCCGAAATTGCAGAGCGAACGGCTCGCCGCGATCCAGCAACTCGGCAAGAAAGCCTCGCTCGGCCAAGTGAGCACGATCTGGGTGCTGACCGGGTTCGACGGAGCGAAAGACCCGCAGGCCAAGGCCGAGTGGACGAAACGCAAGGACGGCTGGGTCGACGAGATCGCCGAGATCCTGGAAGTGAAGCGGGGCGATCTTCGAATCGTGGAACTGAAGGAACCCCCCGAGGCGCTGCGATGAGCCTGACGCATCCGATCTTCGGCATCGTTCGCGGTCTCGCGTTCGTCGTCGCGCTCGCGGGGCTCGGGCTCACGGTCGCGCTCGTCGTGCTCGAACGAACGTGGGACGCGGAGAACCGCCCGATGGCGACCGACGCCGAGGCCTTCGTGCTCGGCTCGATCGGCACCGAACTCGCGCCGGTCGTGGCCTTCGAAACGCTCCCCGAACTCTTCCCGGACGAGTTCCACCCGATCGACGCGTTCCTGAAGTCGCAGGGCGTCGCGGATCGTTCCGCGGGCGACTGGATCGATCAGTTCGGGTTCATCCGGCAAACGCAGGCTCCGAACCCGCGGGGGGACATGCAACTCCCCGTGGGCTTCGTCGTGTCGCGGCATCGTCCCGGTTCGGGCGCCGGTTCGCCGATCCCGTTCGTCGGCCTCTCGTGCGCCGCGTGCCACTCCGGGGAAGTGCGGCTCGATCCGGACCGACCACGGACCGCTCACTACGGCATCGGCAACGCGACCATGAACCTGCTCGCGTTTTCGGAAGCCCTTCGCGGCCTGCTCGTCCGCCGCGTGGACGACTCCGACCCGAAGTCCGAGTATCGGCTCACGCTGCAAGCGATCGTGGACGTGCAGGCGAAGCGCGGCCGCACCCTCACGATGTGGGAGAAGACGTTCACCGCGTTGTGGATCCGCGGAGCCCGCGCCGAGGCCGGCGGGTATCGGAACGTCATCGACGAACCGTACCCGCCGCAGCGGCTCTTCGATCCGCGCTTCATGATGGCCGGGCCGAATCGCACGCAGCCGTTCCGCAGCCTCGTCCGCATTCACCTCGATCGGCCGGGATGGTCCGATCGCGGGCATCGGATGGATCAGGGCTTCTCGAAGGTGCCCGCCGTGTATCACCAGGACCCGGAGTATCACGGGGAGTGGGCGCAGTTCGACGGCTCGGTGAACGACCTGACGGCGCGGAGCACGCTGGCCGCGTCCACGGCGGGCGGGAACGTTCACAATCTGTCGCGGCCGGACATCGCGAGCCACATTCTCGGCGCCGCCGAGTACACGCGCCGGCTCGCCCCGCCGAAGTGGGACGACACGTTTCCCGAACACGCGCTCACCGCGGAGCAGCGTGCCCTCGCGGCCGGAGCCGGAGCCGAGGCCTACCGCAAACATTGCGGCCACTGCCACGGCGAACCCGCGGGAGCCGGCTGGACCTGGGACAAGCAAAGCCCGAAGAATCTCTTCGGCGCCGTGCTCCCGCTGTCGGCCATCGGAACGGATCCGGAACGCGTCGAGTTCCGCCACGCGAACGAAGTCTCGAGGGAGGTCGCGGAGAAGTTCGGCGCCGGGTTCCGCAAGAACCACCCGCTCGCCACCTTCAAATGGGATGCGGATCCGAGCCGCACGAACCTCCGCTCCACGGGCGGCTACTACTGCGGACCCATCGCGGGCACGTTCCTCCGCGCCCCGTACCTGCACAACGCCAGCGTCCTGACGCTCGCGGAGTTGGTGGGCCTCGAGCCGCGCAGGGCCAAGTTCTACCGCGGCCGCAACGGCTACGACCCGGTGAAGGTCGGGCTCGCCTCGCCGGACGTGCCCGCGAACGTGGATCGGAACAACCCGAAGCCGCGGGACCGCAATCACTACTTCGTCTTCGACACGGCCGAACGCGGCAACTCGAACCGCGGCCACCGCTACCCGGCGTGGGGCCACTTTCACGACGACGAACCGGCGAAGCTCACCGACGCGCAGAAGGCCGAACTCCGCGCCCTGATCGAGTACCTCAAGACGATCTGACACCGCGAGGGCGATCGAACATGAACCCCGTGCCGCGCTTCGCCACGTTCGCGAACGTCTTCATCCCGTTCGCGTCGCTGCTGACGGGGGCGAACCTCTGCGCCGAGGCGGGGATCAATCCCGTGCCGGCGGCCCTCGCCGGCGATCCGCATCTGAAGGGGCTCCTCGCCGGGAACCCGACGTTCGCGCGCGTCATGTATTCGATCTGGATCACCTTCCTCTTCGCGACTCCCGCCGTCGGGCTGTTCCTGCTCTTCGACATCCGCCGCGCCGCTCCCGTGGTCCACCGCTACTGGCTGCTCCTGTGGTCGTTCGGCTTCGTCGCGTACGCCATCCACTCGTACTTCGCCACCGTGGTGTGGTTCGAGTCGGACTTCGCGCAGATCGTGGAACGGCAATCGTTGCCGGTCGTGATCGTGAACTACGTGCTGCTCGCGGCGTGGGGGGTCGAAGTGGTCGCGAGCGTGGCGCTGGGCCAGGGCGGTGGCGGCGTGTGGCTCCATCGCCTCCAGTGGTTCACGCATCTGCTCTTTCTCGCCGCGGCGATCGTGGCCGCCGTCGTCTTCTATCACTCGGGCACGACTCCGAAGGCCGGCTTCTCGCTGCTGCTCGGCGTGGCGCTGATCGCCTTCGCCGCGTTCGCGATCGTGGGCCGCATATTCTGGCGCGAACCCGCAAGCGGCCAGTGACCACGACGCTTCGACGAACGTGGCCCCGGCGCAAGCGCTTGTTGAACTAAACCGCTCCGCGGTGGGTCGAGTGTCACTTCTCGGTTGATCGTCGATGGCTCCACGATGAAGGGTCGCCCGATCCTCATCGTGGAGCAGCACCATGACCCCGCTTCGGCAACGG